>JAESGR010000616.1_pt1 | contig 19752 bp, 14 predicted proteins | sample 9269771 | NCBI WGS metagenome assembly JAESGR01 (sample SAMN15739572, study PRJNA653492) | algae metagenome | isolation source: Chroococcus sp. CMT-3BRIN-NPC107 and co-occurring heterotrophs from well... | place: USA: Clark Mountains Wilderness, California | collected 2010-04-18 | reverse complement strand
ATAATGAGACCTCGTTTGTCCGGCAAAGTATACTTTTTGTAACTGCATGAAATAATGATTAATGCTCGTGAATTGTTTGGCGAAATAGATATATATCTGTTCGACCAAATCCTAAAAAATCAATTTAACAATCAAATGAGAATTCTCGATGCCGGATGCGGCGGGGGGCGCAATCTCGTTTATTTTCTTCGAAACGGCTTTGAAGTTTGCGCTATTGACCAAAACCCGGAAGCCGTCAATTATGTTAGCGATTTAGCGAAATCTCTAGCTCCGCATCTTCCTGCCGGTAATTTTCAAGTGGCTAAAGTCGAAGCGATACCTTTTAACGAAGAGCATTTCGATGTAGTGATCAGCAGTGCCGTTCTTCATTTCGCTAATGATACACAACACTTCAGTCGGATGCTCAGTCAAATGTGGCGAGTTCTAAAAATTAATGGAATGTTGTTCGTTCGACTAGCATCATCAATCGGCATTGAAGATAAAATACAGTTGATCAAAGAACGTCGCTATTTGCTGCCTGACGGAAGCGAGCGGTTTCTCGTTGATGAACAATTATTACTGACGGCAACGAAATCGTTGGGAGGAGTTTTAGCCGAGCCGATCAAGACAACAAATGTGCAGAATCTAAGAGCGATGACGACCTGGATAATCCGGAAAAAACAATCTTTTATTACTGATGAATAATTAGAAAAAAACTTCTATTTCATTAAAAAAATTAACAAAAGCCATCTCTAGAAAATTGGCTTTTCTTTTTATAACTAGTTGAAGTTAAATAATAAAAAAGAAGGAAGCGCATTAAACATAAATTTCATTGTATGTTGCCTCCTCTGAAATAATAAAGATGTAACTCAATCAGTTTTCTTATTTTGCCCAAAACACTGTTCGGTTACAAAAAGTTCGCTTATATGGACTGTTCTGAGTGGTTTATCACTTCCCTTCCCTATTGCCTATTATTATTAGAGTTTTCTAAATTTTATCAGCGTTCGATAGATACAAACACATCAACAATACTCAGCTGATAATAACTATTGTGTTAGTAACTCGTTTATGTTAATTTGATTTCCGTATGAAGAAACAATATACAGCCAAAGAAGCCGCCGAAATTGTTGGAGTTTCATATAGCCGCATTCGGCAGATGGCAGCAGCTGATGAAATTGATTATCAGCGTTTCGGAAATCTTCTGGTAATAACCGAAAAAGGTATTGCGCAGGCAAAATCACGCAAAACTAAGCCCGGTCCAGCAGCTCAGAATCAAAACAAAAAGGCTGCATAGATCATTATGAAAACAATCGCCATTGCCAATCAAAAAGGCGGCGTCGGCAAAACCACGACCGCAATAAATTTGTCCGCCGGTTTGGCGCTCAAAAACTTCCCTACCCTGCTTGTCGATTTGGATATGCAAGCTAATACGACTGTCTCCTTTTTTCATAAAGATCAGGTAAACGTATCTTTATACGACGTATTGATCGGGGATAATCAGCGCGTGCCGATTACCGAAGCTGTTTGCGAAACAGATTTGGACAATCTTGACTTGATCGCCTCGGACATTCGTGTGGGAAAACTCGACAAATTCGCCGGATTTCAGGAACTTTACCGGTTGAAAAACGCGCTTACCGATTTGAATAAATATGAATTCTGTATTCTCGACTGTCCTCCGAATCTTGGTAATACGTTGACGCAAGCGCTTGTTGCTGCCGATTACGTTATTATCCCGATTAAGGCCGATTATTATTCAATGGAAGGCGTTACTGACTTACTCGAAACAATTCATTATACCAAAACTGGCAATCCGACACTTGAGATTTTAGGGGTGCTTGTTACCGAATTTGATCAGCGCGAGCTAATTTGTGGTCAGGCGTTGGAAGCAGTCAGAGAACAGTTCGGCGAATTGAAGTTTAATATCGACATTCGCAAAAATACGACACTTCGAAGCGCACCTAGCCTTAAGAAAACGATTTACGAACACGACGGGAAAAGCTTTGGCGCCGCTGACTACTTCGATCTAACAGAAGAAGTATTAGAGCGGCTTAAAGTTAAAACTAATCTACGTGCCGTCAAAACAGGCACTAACTAATTATGACTAAAAAGAAAGCTGAGGATCAGGACGAGCCAAGATTTGTCGTAAAAAAACGAATACCTAAAGAAAAGCCGAATTTCTTTCAAAATATTCCATCTTTAAAGCACCCCCTAGCGCAAATCATGAAGTTCCCTGCGGAACAGTCGGATACCCCAGAGATCTCTGTAACTGGGCAAATAGTTGATTCTACTGAATCAATTAATAACTTATTAATTGACTCGACCTCTCCCAACTCTACCCAAGATCACCCAACCCCCACTAAGACTGGCCAAGACTACCCAACCCACCCCAAGCAGAAGTAATCCTATATAACCGACAAAAATTAGTCGAAACGTCACCAGTTAATAATTTTACTAAGGTGCCAAACTCACTTACGCAGCAAGCGATTCCGCAAGGTTTTTTCAAAGGTTTGAGTAAACATACTTACGATGTGCTTTTTAAACAAACACGGGGAGCAATCAAACCAGTTAGACAGATTCAAATGACAAAGGCTGAACTGATGCAACTGACCGGTCTTTCAGAAAACACGATTTCAGCTCATATCAGCCATTTAAGGTCGGTCGGTCTAATACAAACTTCATTTACAGTCGGCAAACATCAGGGAGCCATTTACGAGGTTTTTGTTCCTGAAGAATTAACCCTAACCAACCCCTCCCAACCCGACCCAACCCAACCCAACTTACCCCAAGCAGGGTTAAGTTCTCCCAACACTTCCCAACAGTTGGGGAGAGATACCCCCCAACTGTTGGGGGGAGTTGGGGGGAGTAAAATTATTGAAAATAAACATACTTACGAGGCGTCTAAAACTCTTTTAAAAACAATAAGACAAAGTGATGATGAAAAGCCGTTTTCACGAGCGATCGAAAAACTTGAAGAAGCAGCTCGCGCAACCACAGGAAGGGGATTAACAAAATCAGATTTGGAAGCTTTCGAAAATATTGTCGACCTGTTAATTGATATGACAACTGTTGCCGCGACAAAAACCGATTCTGTTACCACATATTTGAAATTTGCCGAAGCTAACTTGAAAAAACGTCTCGCAACCGCTCAGCGCATTTTTGAGAAGAAACCAACCAAAGCGTTCGAGCCGGGAAGTCCCCTTACTGGAGAACTGCCATTAGATACGGAATCCACTTTTGAAGCGGAACCGTTGACCGAAGAACAGAGGGAAAACGCATTGGTAATTTACCGACCACTGTTTCAGGAGAAGGGAACTGCAGCACTTGAGAATGGTCGCTGGCAATTCACTTCAGAAGATTACGAATGGTTACTAGAAAAACTCGCCAATAACTAAAAATTTTTTGTTATCGAGAATAGCTGGTAGCAGAGTTAAAGACCAGCTAACTTAATCGCGTCGGATAATGACGAACCATAAAGTCCATCTGCACTTTTAATGCAGCTTTTTTTTACAAGTGGTTGATGCAACTAAACTTAAAGGATTTTTGCTGTCAATTTTGCGAATTAACTAAATTTTTTATTTATTAGGGTTACGACTACTCTTCACCAAAAGTGAAGATGAACCCTCAATTCAGAAAATCAATATTTTTAGCGTAAGAGTTAAAGGGAATCTAGAGATTACAAATTTTTACCTTAAATAAATTTTATGAAGACGGTAAAGGAACTAGAAAATTTACTTGACGGCTTAACTTACCGAAGCGAGACGGACGTGCCTTTTGCAGTGTTAACCCAAGCAGATTTGCAAGATATTGACTTTGATTATTTCTTTGCTCAATTAACCGCAAAACAGGATTGGCACGAGGAAAGGGAAAGCCAGACCGTCGAACGATTTGAAAAACTACGCAACTATATTGTGAAAAATCTAACAAATGTGCGCATTTCAAAATTCGGAGCAGTCGAAAAACTTATCATCATCGCCGGGCGCGATCGGGAGAGCAAAGAAATTTACATCACCACACGAGCCATCGAAAGGTAATAATTTATATGGGCACTCTTCTACCAGAACAAATTCCGATTCAAATTCCGAAGATTGGACAAACTGAAGCGTAAGTCGACGGTTAGAATTGCTCAAGGTCAGATGGAGGAACGTGCAAAGTTTGATTTGCTCAAAGGTAGAGTTTTCAACTGAGTGTGTCTATTAAGACAATTCCTTTTGGTAAAAGTTTGTTTGTTTTTATCTGTGTGCATCAAATGTTTGCATGCCTCTGGGGGTTGTCATTTGTTCTTATCGGACCCTAAAAGCAAGGGAACACCTAATTGTTAGGAAGTCGTTGGTTTAATAATCCGCTAACGAACCGATCATTGTTGGTTATGACAGACTACTTAATTTCGAACCGATGAAATTTAACTCCGCCTTTTCGAATCTTCCAAACCACTTAAATTAACTTGCTTTCCGCCGGGAGCAGCAATGTTGACCTGCTGCGGACTGTTTATTGTCACGGGCGAATATCTTCGTAAATCTCGAAGCTGACGAAGCGTGCGCATAAATATGCGGTTGAATCGATCAGCTGTTTGCACTGCATGATCAATCGCCGATTGCTCGGCAACGTATTGCGGAAACCAATATCCCTCGGACCAGCTTTGCGTCTTCTTTTTCTCTTCGTTCCACTGCTTCCATTCTACGTAATCCGGGTGCTCCGATCTCGGTCGCGTCTCGGAACGAAGTACAACTTGTTCGAGCCAATACTGCCACTGGAAATACGTCTGAGCGAGCATATCAATGAGCGCTACTTCTGTTGCGCCCTGAGGGTTCCAATCATCAATAAAAGACTCACGAACACCGAGGAACCGGGCAATATTCCAAGCCTGCTTCATATGCGGAACCGGGAACATCGTGTTGGCAGCTAAATGTCCTGATTCAAACTCGGCTCGACCTTCTTTCTTGATTAGTTCCCACAATCGTTCAGCGACACGCGGAGCACCAGCGTAAAGCTCGCTGAGACTGTTGAAATCCACTGAATGAATCGGCTTGCTCATCAAACTCTCGAACAGCAGTTTTGCTTCTTCTTCATTTTCACAGGCGTGAAAAGCTCGCGTCCTTGCTTCATCGACCGGTAGGGAACCGCCGGCTTCTGAACGATAGAAGGCTACCTGGTCGAAAAAAGCTGCTTGCATCTGCCGGATCAGCGAACCGTATCCGACAGCACTTTCGAGTGAATCAACAGCTACCCCGGTATTGAAATCGTTCGGCTTGAATTCTTGACGGTCGAGAGCATCGAAAAGCGTTGAGTGCTGATTACTGCCAGCAATGCCATCGACGTCGATTTGATCACAACCATCCGAGCAACGATCACTCGGCTGATCAGACGTCGGTGACATATCGGAAGGTTGAGTTCCATCATCGACTTGGGCCGGCACCTGGTTAAGCTGATCGGCAAGGTTTTGTTCGGATTTATGGTTTACTTTCATTTTAGTTTTCATTGAATTATCTTCCTTTAAGTGAGTTGATAAATGCGGTCATTTCACGTCCACGAGCGTTGATTTCTTTGATACATTCGAGAAGTTCCCGATTATCCCGTCGCTTCTCGCGCCGATCGGCAGCGGCTTTGTTAACAATCTCGGTGATTTGTTCTACTTCTGATTGACGAATGTAAGTCTTCACCCATTTACCGTTAAGACGTCTAATGAAGTAATGCCCAATGTGAAGCTCGCCACCGGCACAATGGCAACTGCTTTTACCGCAGCGGCGTCGTTGAACGTAAACACCGCCGTTCTTGATTTGTTCGGCACTCTGCGGTAACAAATTTTCAAAATGTTTTTTCATTGCTTACTAACCCGCTCTCTTAGAGGCAAGTATCTTTTTTCTTCTTTCTATTTTAACAAATTTATACAACTTTAAAAATGATTTATGGAGAATTAAAGGAAAATAATTGTAGCGATTAAGCTCCACTGACTGCTTCGTCAGCAAGGTGAAGCTTTAGGTATTTAACGCTTTTCTTTTTTTTACTAACCTTCTTTCTTGATAAAAACTTCTCAAAAAATAAAGCTTTTCATTGCAAACCGTGCGTTTAACATTTAATAACATTACGTCCACGCGCCTCTCTAATCTGCACGGCGTTTAACGAACATAGCAGGAGGCAGTCAACAGCTATTTGCTAACGTGTTATTAGCTAGGCTTAGGCTGAACCTGTCGGGGACGGTCTAGGCTGAACCTGCCTGGGAGAGTTGTGGCTCATCCGTCCTGGCGGGGAAGGTTGTAGATGCGCGATCGGCGCCAGCCTAATCACAACTGGGCGCTTAACGTGTGTAACAACATTAGGTTCGCGCGCGCATCACTCTAATCTCCACGGGCGTTCGACTAACATAGCCGCCAGCTAGCGCTTGCGCCGTCACTATTAGTCGGTTTAGGCTCAGCCGTCCTGGCTGAGCGGGTCTGGGGTGAACCTGCCTGGCAGGGAGGGTTGCGGTTGCGCGCGCAGTTCAAACCGTGCGACTTAAGCTTGTAATAACACTGCTCGCGCGCATCTCTTCTTCTTCTTCTTCTTCAAGTCTTGTCATAGATGGTAATGTTGCGTCCGTCGAAGACGAAGACGAAGACGACGACGACGGCGGCGAGCACAGCGAGCGGCGTAGCCCGACGCGTCGCGAGGGCGTCAGCCCGAAGCGGCGCTAGCGCTTTATTTTCTTAGGCGGCGAGCACAGTGAGCGGCTTTAGCCCGAAGTGTCGCGAGAGGCGCAGCCCGAAGCGGCGCTAGCGCTTTCTTTTCTTAATTTTAATCTACTTACCCACTTATATACTTACAGTCCCGACGTCTAAACTAATTTGCAGTTTACACGTCGGGACTGATTTGTAGTTTAGACGTCGGGACTAACTTGCAGTTTAGACGTCGGGACTAATTTGTAGTTTAGACGTCTAAAGTTTGACGCCTCTGTTGGAGAGCGCCCTGGCCTCGGGGCCAGTCTACCGACCGAGTGGAGCCCCAGCAATCGACTCGGGGCCAGTAGACAACCGGAGGCGCTTTTTACTTTTTTAGATTATTAACTTTATTGCCAATAGAAAATAACTTAATCTTTTTGTCAGCCTGTGTCTGAATCTTCCGCATTATCTTTTCCTCTAACCTGCGCTTTTATCTTTTTGCTGTTTTTTTGTTTTTCACGGCGAGCCTTTTTCCACTCGTCAGCCATTTGTTTTGATGGACAAGGTTGATCGGGTAACTCCTCTCCAGTCTCTTTATTTAAAGTAAGGGGATAATAAAATTCATAAGTATTCCGTAAACGCTGAGACTTGACGGTTCGAGCTTTAACTCGTCTCAGCCAACCGAAGTGCACTAATTCACTCAATGCATTGGCGACCTGATTACGGTTAAAATTACCTCGCTTCATGATCGTTTCGTAGGTCGGAAACGCTCGACTTTTATCTGTAAACTTGAAACTGCGCACAATTACATACACCCACTTTGCGTTTGTCGTTAAGTATTTGCCTTGATCAATTAAATCAAGTGAAAGCATGACAAACTTGCTCATTCTTTCTGGGTACATAGCGACGGCAACATCCTCACTGGCAGGAGAGATTTTAATTTCGTAATAACGCGTCCTTTGTTCAGGACTGCTTTCTGTATTTTTTTTAGCCATTTTTTCCTCATAATTTGCGTTATTAATTAATATATTTGTGTTATTAATTAATAAAAAATAGTTTAAGATTACTGTTAAAGCCGCAATCTTCGCTCTTATGTGGTGGTGTATTTGGGAGTAATACTCTCTCTTGTGGCTATAGTCAGATTAACATATTCAATAAACCGAACAGAAGTGTCCGTTTGAGCGTTTTTAATACTCTTGAATCGTTTTTATCAGTTTTTTCAATAATGGGCATGTAAATCAGAAAAACGACTTAGATTGCCTTAATTTGATTTTTGGTTCGATAAGTAGTTTAGACGGTTTCTGGAAATGCTAAATAGGTAAATGTGTTGACTCACGGGCGTGCGAAGACTTGAATATACCTGGTAGTGCCCCTTTCGCAGGGAGACTACTAGGAAAGGCTTCTAGCTAATTTAAATCTAAGATGCGGAAATTTACGTGTGCTAAATTAATACTCCCTTAAGGGGTGTCCAAAAACCCCTCGAAAAACGTCTTTGTTTAACACAGTGTTTTATTAAGTTTTAGAGAGTGCTATAGAGGGTGTCCAAAAACAGTAGTTTTTGGACAGTTTTTTTATTGGTTTCAAAAACGACCGGGAGGCGAAATTTTGAGACATTCATTTTTTGAAAGAATATAGTTATAAGGTAGAGCGTTCGGGCATTTAAATTTCACATGCTATAGATAAAAAATGTTTTTAAGAGAACAAATAATGATGCTGGTTTTTCGAACTGAAGAAAAGGGTTATTGTGGATTATCCGCCCTTGAGGTTATCCGCGGGACTTTAATAAACGATTTCCATAATTTCAAATATCCGCCACAGACCGCCGCCGTTCAGATTAGCCAAAGCCCCGTTCACTTGAGATTCTTGTTAAAGTGCGTCAGTGTCCGCTCCCAAGCTAGTTTGGCGGCTTCGGCGTCGTAACGCGGGGTGGTGTCGTTGTGAAAGCCGTGTTGCTTTCCTTCGTACATAAATGATTCAAACTTTTTCTTGTTTTCCTTCAGCGCTGCTTCATAAGCTGCGATACCCGCGTTGACGCCCTGGTCGTTGCTCGCGTAATGAAACATGAGCGGCGCGGATATCTTCGGGACATCAGCAGCACCGGCCTGTCGACCGTAGAATACGACACCGGCATTAAGATCTTTGCCAAGGCGAACTGCTAGTTGATTGACCATTCCGCCACCGAAACAGAATCCGACGGCGCCCAATTTACCCTTACTGTCTTTACGTGCTTTGAGCCAGAGTGCCGCTGCGACAAAATCCTCGGTCATCTTCTTGCCGTCTACCGTTCGAAAAGCCGCTGCTCCCTTTTGCTCATCGCCCGGATAACCGCCGACAGAGGTCAATCCGTCCGGGGCGAACGCCATGTAACCAGCCTTTGCCAGCCGCCGCGCCACGTCCTCGATATATGGATTGAGTCCACGATTTTCGTGAATGACAAGGACGGATGGAAATTTCTTGCCTTTTGCGGGACGTGCCAGATATCCCTTGATCGAGCCGTTGCCGCTGGGTGAAGGCACGGTCTCGTAACCGGTCTGAAGATCTTTGTCGTCTTTGGGCACTGTCTGCGCCCATGCATAGTTGGGTGTCAGGCTCTCAAAGATAGCCGCGACCGTGAGTCCGCCGACGGCAAACCTGGCGGCACTACTCAAGAATGACCGGCGGTCAATACCACCATGCTGATACTCGTGAAATAGATCCAATAACTCCTGAGGGTAATCGTCTGCGGTTTTACGTTCCATAATTGCTCCTTGTTGGAAAAGAATACTTGACGGCACTAGGATACTCAAGGTCTATACAACTATATCAAGGAAATGATAATGGTAAGAAAACTGTTCTTTTTGTACAGGCTGATTTCGTGTTTGAAAATAAACTTTCCGACAAAAAATATAAAATTAACCCCTCGTCGGAAACATCTACTTTAAAGGTTTAGTTTTTTACATTTATTAAATGAAACCATTTCTTAAGTCTTAAAAACGCTCGTAAGGTTAGCAAACTTTCACTAGAAAAATAATCAGGATTAGGAAAATTCATTTGCTGCGTTCATTTTCTGCGTCCTTAAAGTTTATTTATTTCTAAAACTTGTTAATTATTTGCCTCCAAGTTAGATTTGAATGCAGCTCATCCGCAAAATTTGATTTTTTTCGCGCTGTAAAATTTGTGAACGGTTTATCGAAGAAATTGTTACTGTGTTTCTGCCTTTGTTTGTGCGTTCGGGCGGCAATGGCGCAGTATCGGTTTGACCATTGGACGGCGGATGGCGGGCTGCCGCAGAATTCGGTTTATGGAATTGTGCAAACCCGCGACGGTTATCTGTGGCTGGCGACGCTCGACGGATTGGCGCGATTTGACGGTGTGCGGTTTACGGTTTTCAACAAAAGCAATTCGCCGGGCATCCTCAATAATCGGTTTGTCAGTTTGTTTGAAACGGCAAACGGAGATTTATGGGCGGGAACCGAAGAGAGCGGCGCGGGGCGTTTTCGCGGCGGGCGATTTGAACATTTCGGCGCAGAGACGGGCGTTCCGCACATCGTCTATTGGATTGTGGCGGACCCGGAAAAAGGCGACGGAGCGATTTTGCTCAACGATAGCTTTCAAACGTTTCGGTTTTCGAACGGAACGTTTTTGCCGTTTGAAGCGCGCCTCAATTCTTCGCCGCCCGAGCAAATCGTTCGTCCGGCGAGCATTAAAATCCCCTGCCGCCCCGACTCCGAAAACCAATTTTTCGAATGTTTGAGCGACGGGCAATGGATTAATTTTTCTCCCGACGACAACTTGCCGCACTTGTCATTCGTACGAGCAGCGCAGGAGACGGCGAACGGAAACGTCTGGCTGATTACCGCCGACGGGAAATTGGCACGGGCGGAAAACGGGCGAATCACCGGAATTTTCGGCGAGCACGACAATTTGCCGAAATATCCTTTGTATTTTATCACCGGCTCGCGGCTCGGTCTCGTTGCCAAAGACGCGGACGGCTCGTTGTGGCTGGTTGATTTGCCTTCGATGCGCAAAGAACTGCTGCTTAAAAAAAACGCGGCGGCGGCAGCGGCGCTCGAAAGGGCGGAGATTTCATCGACTCATCAGGACGGCGAAGGCAATCTCTGGTTCGGCAGCCGGCGCGACGGGTTGTTTCGAGCCAGAAAACAAGTTGTCACCGCTTATTCAGAGGCTGACGGAATTCGTGACAAAAACGTTTACCCGATTTACGAAGATCGCGCCGGGACGATTTGGATCGGCACGACGAGCGGACTTTTCAAGCGCGAAAACGGGACTTTTACTTTAATCGAATCCACCGCAAAATTTGAAGTCAACGCCATCGGCGAAGACGCCGCGGGACGCATTCTGATTAGCAATGGGAGCGCGTTATACGTTTTAGAAAACAATCAATTCGTACCGATTGAGCGCGAGAAAATTTCCGGGCAGTATGGGATTTTTGCGATTTACGGCGACCGCGCGGGCGCTCTCTGGTTTGGCGGCGATGGGTTGAGGCGGCTCAAGGACGGCGTTCTGGAGAGTTTTACAATCGCCGACGGGCTTGCCGGAAACGACGTTAAGACGATTATTGAAGCGCGCGCGGGCGGGCTTTGGATCGGAACTTACGACGGCTTGACGCGGTTTCAAGACGGGCGATTGACAAGTTGGCGCGAAGCGGACGGTTTGCCGAGCCGCACGATCCGCGCGCTTTACGAAGACGCGGACGGAACGCTTTGGATCGGCAGTTACGACGGCGGTTTGGCGCGACTTAAAAACGGAAAATTTACGCGCTACGACTCGACAAATGGTTTGCCGAACGACGGCGCGTTTCAGATTTTGGAAGACGAAAATCGCAATTTCTGGATTTCGTCGAATCGCGGAATTTACAGCGTGAAAAAAGACGAACTTAACGAATTTGCCGACGGCAAACGACAAAAGGTTGCGTCAATCGTCTACGGCAAATCGGACGGAATGCTCAACGCCGAATGCAACGGCGGACGCTCGCCCGCCGGTATGAAAACGCGGGACGGACAATTGTGGTTTCCGACGCAGGACGGCGTGGCGGTGATTGACCCGGAAACGATAAAAGTGAATCCGAAACCGCCGCCGGTGGTGATTGAAACGGTCAAGATTGACAACGCTCTGATTGCCGATTGCGAATTGCGAATTGCGAATTGCGGGTTTGATAAAGAAAAATCCGCAATCGATATCGAGCCGCATCAGCAAAGTTTTGAGATCAGCTACACCGCTCTGAGTTTTATTAATTCGGAAAATCTGCGTTTCAAATACAAACTCGAAGGTTTGGACAGCGATTGGGTCGATGCCGGAACCAGACGGACGGCATATTTTTCGCACGTTCCGCCGGGCAAATATACGTTTCGCGTGATCGCCGCCAACAGCGATAACGTCTGGAACGAGCAAGGCGCGACGCTCAAAATCGTTGTTCATCCGGCGTTTTATCAAACCTGGTGGTTTTTAATTTTAAGCGCGGCGGCAATCGGATTAATTACTTTTGGAATTTATCAAAGACGCATTAACGAAAGCAGCCGCCGACAGTTCGCCCAGGAAGAATTTTCGCGCCGCTTGATCAACGCGCACGAAACCGAACGCCGCCGCGTCGCCGCCGAACTGCACGACTCGATCGGTCAGAGTTTGGCGATGATCAAAAACAGCGCGGTTTTCGGTGCAAACACGGCTCAGGATTTGAGCGAGGCAAAAGAACAGCTCCAGGAAATCTCGGGAGCTTCGGCACAGGCGATCTCGGAAGTCCGCGAAATTGCATATAATCTGCGCCCGTATCTGGTTGACCGTCTCGGGTTGACCAAAGCGATCAGCGAATTGCTGGAAAAAGTTGAAGACAATTCCGCGCTCGAGATTGATGAGAAAATCGAAGACATCGACGATTTATTTGAAAAAGAAGCCGAAATCAGCATTTATCGAATCGTTCAGGAAAGTTTGAATAACATTTTGAAACACGCCGAAGCAACAAAAGCGCGCGTTTCGATTGTCGAAACCGAACGCTCCGTCAAAATTGAAATCGCCGACAACGGCAAAGGTTTCGACGTACGAGCGGCAAGCGAAACAGACAAGCGCGGCGGTTTCGGGCTTTTAGGAATGAGCGAGCGAGTGCGAATGCTGGGCGGAACGATGGCGATTGAATCTGCTGCAGATAAGGGAACGCAAATTAAGATCGAATTATGGAAACGCAAATAAAAATCGTGATGGCGGATGATCATCCAATCGTGCGGCAAGGTCTGCGGAAACTGATAGAGACGGACACAAATCTCTCAATCGTTGCCGAAGCCGGCGACGGCGGCGAGGCTTTGAAATTGATTGAAACTCACCAGCCCGACATCGCGGTTTTGGACATTGATATGCCCGTTGCCGACGGTTTTGCTGTCGTCCGCGAGTTGCAAAAAAGACGCTCGAACGTGGAAGTTATTTTTCTGACGATGCACGGCGAACGAGCGATTTTTGAAGCCGCGATGGATTTAAATGTCAAAGGCTACGTCCTCAAAGACAGCGCTGTCAGCGATATTGTTTCCGCCATCAAAACAGTGGCGAAAGGAGAGGCATTTTTGAGTCCGGCTCTGTCTTCTTTTTTGCTGAAACGCCGCCGCCGCGCCGAAACGCTCGAACAGGAAAAACCCGGACTGCATTTGCTCACGCCTTCCGAAAAAAGAGTTTTAGAACTGATCTCCGAAGACAAAACCTCAAAAGAAATCGGCGAACAATTATTTATCAGCCGCCGCACCGTCGAAGGTCACCGTGCCAATATCTCGCGCAAACTAGGGTTAAGCGGCACGCTCGCGCTCATCAAATTCGCCGCCACGTACAAATCCGAATTTTAATCTCAACCAACTTCATAAATTATAAATAACTTTAGCTGAAGCCGAGAAAGAATTGCTCAGGTTGCGGTTATTCGCTGTGTTTTGATGCTTTTCGCCTTTTGATTCGCGCTTTTATCTTTTGCAAAAAACAGGTATCAATACCTATACGGAATCAGGTATCAATACCTATTTCAAAGCCGCCGAAAATCATTCAATATTGCTTTCGTTGAACTTTAATTCGATGGAAAACACATACGATGAAAGTTTTGATTGTGGACGATAACGAGCGGGCGCGCGGAATGATCAGAAAATATCTGCGCGGTCTGTCCGACGATTTCTGTGAATGCGCCGACGGGTTTGATGCGCTCGATTGTTACGAAAAAGCGCTCCCTGATTGGGTTCTGATGGATTGGGAAATGAAGCGGATGAACGGACTCGAAGCTACGCGGCGCATCGTCGAGAAATATCCGCAGGCGAAGATTCTGATGGTGACGAACCACGACAAAAAAGATTTGCGGCGGGCGGCGCAGGAAGCAGGCGCGAAAGGCTTTGTGACGAAAGACGATTTACAGGCGCTGCGTCCGTTTTTTGACGAACGTAATGTCGAAAGCGCTGAAACTCGCGGCTCGATCAAATAAAAAAACACAAGCAGGCGAGAGTCTAAAACTCTGCCTGACAAATTGAGATTTAGAGAAAAATTCAAATGTCAAAATTCTATTCAAGTATTCGTTTATTTTCACAAATTATTTTACGTTCGGCGGCTTGTCTGGTCGCGCTTTTTGTTTTCACGGCGGCGGCGAGCGCGGCGACTTATACGGTTGACACGACCTCCAGCGACGCGGCTTTGACGGCTTGCACGGCGGCGGCGGACGATTGCAGTCTGCGCGGCGCGATTGCCAGAGCGAACCAGACGCCGGACAATGACACGATTGACTTTGCGCTTCCCGCGGGCAGAAACACCATTTTCACGGAAGGCGAACTGACAATCAATAATGCGGGCGCGCTGACGATTACCAATTCGACCGAAGCGATCAATCTGCGGATTTCCGGAGGGGGTAACTCGCGTGTCTTTGTGGTGAATCCGGGCGCCAATCTGACGCTCAACGCGGTCACTGTCAGAAGCGGCGATGCGCGCGGCAACTTTGGCGGCGGCATTCTCAACAGGGGCACAGCAACGATCACGAACTCGATTATCAGCGGAAATACGGGATCTAACGGCGGCGGCATTTGCAACTTCGACGATTTCAGCACGCTATTGCTCATCAACTCGACGGTCAGCGGAAATAAGGCAACCACCACCGGACCCGGCGGCGGTGGCGGCGGTGTCTTCAACGACGGCATGGCAACGATCACGAACTCGACGATCAGCGGAAACGAGGTGACATTTTACGACGGCGGCGGCATCTTCAACGAATCCAGACTAACGGTTACCAACTCGACGGTCAGCGGAAATTCAGCGAGAGAAGGCGGCGGCATTTTCAACATCGCGCCCGCGACATTAAATCTAACCAGCGTCACCGTCGCTTTCAACAGCGCGGTCGGAGGAGAAGGAGGAGGAGTCAAAAACTATCGGGCAACGGCAAATCTCCGCAACACAATCGTCGGTCAAAACGCCGCCGCTATATCTTCTGCTGATTTCGAGGGCGCAGTCGCATCAACCAGTTCTTTTAACTTGATTGGCAGCGGCGCGGGAATGACCGGCATCGCGAACGGCAGCGGCGGCAATCAAGTCGGGATTGACCCGAAGCTCGATCCGACGCTCGCTCCGAACGGCGGCACGACTGCGAACCACGCTCTTTTGCCCGATTCGACCGCCGTTGACCGGGGAAATGACACGGGAACAACAGACCAGCGCGGCTTCTTTCGTCCGATTGATCTGCCGAATTACGCCAACGCGACCAATGGCAACAGCGCCGACATCGGAGCCTTTGAAGCGCAGACCACGCCGCCCGCGCTTCCCCGCACGGTTGACACGAATGCCGACGACGCGACTTTGACGGCTTGCACGGCGGCGCCCAATGATTGCAGTTTGCGCGGCGCCGTTTCCGCCGCCAACGCATCGCCTTTCCCCGACTCGATTAACTTCGACGACGGCATCACGAACATCACCTTGACCAGTCAAATTACGATAAATAACGCAGGATCACTGAGCATCAACGGACAGGGCGCGAACGTTTTGACGATTGACGGCGGCGCGGGAACCAACCGCATCTTTTTTGTGGAGGGCGCGGAGGTCACGATTCAAGGCGTCACGCTGTCGGGCGGCAACGGCGCGGGCGCGGCGGTTAATGTCCGCGGCGGCAGCGGGCTGATTCTCGAATCGGTCGTCGTTAAGGACAATTCGGGTTTGGGCGCATTCGCCTTCGGCGCAATCTCCTTGCAAGGAACCGGCGTCCGCATGGGCGTCCGCATTGCGAACTCGACCATTTCAGGCAACACGGATTTTACCGGCTGCCCGGCGATTTACGCCGTTGACGGCGTGTCCCTGAATGTCATTAACACCACCGTTTCCGGTAATTCGACGACGGCAACCGGTATTGGGGCGGGCGGGGTTTGTGTTTGGGGCAATTCATCGGCAGCCGTCCGCAGCACGACGATTTCCGGCAACGCGGGCGGCAGCGGCGGAGGTGGCGGCGGCGGCATCAATATTCAAAACACCGCGCGGGTCGATCTGGGCAATACGATTGTCGCCGGTAATACTTCTGCCGGTATCGGTCCCGATTTGTATCGATTTGATGACGGCAGAGCAACCTTTAATTCAGCGACCGGCAATGTAATCGGCGATAACAGCGGCAATCCGTCGGCTCCGAACACCGACGTTTTTCCGACCGGCAACCCGAACCCGAACGGCGATAAAGTCGGCACGGCAGGCGCGGTCATCAATCCGCTGCTCGGGCAGCTCGGCAACAACGGCGGCTCGACTCCGACCCGCGCTCTGCTCGCGGGCAGTCTGGCGATTGACGCGGGCAGAAACTCGCTCGCCACCGCTCTCGGACTGACGACCGACCAGCGCGGCGCCGCCAGAATCATTGACGGCAATGGCGACGGCACGGCGACGATTGACAGCGGCGCGTTTGAAGAGCAGTTTGTGCCGCCGCCGCCTGCCGATTTAACCGTTGTCAAATCTCACGCCGGAAACTTTACCCAAGGAAATTCTGGCAAGACTTATTCGATTACGGTTTCAAACAGCGGCAGCGGCTCAACGAGCGGAACTGTTTCGGTGGTTGATACTCTGCCTTCGGGACTGACGGCGACAGCTATCACCGGGGCTGGCTGGACTTGTAATTTAGCAACTTTGACCTGCACCAGAAGCGACGCGTTAGCGGCAGCCGGTAGTTATCCGGCGATAACTTTGACCGTTAATGTCGCAAACGATGCTCCGGCTTCAGTCACCAATACGGCATCTGTTTCCGGCGGCGGCGAAATTAACACGGCTAACAATACAGCGAGCGATGTGACGACCGTTAATGGTGTGGCTGATTTGACGGTTGTGAAATCTCACGCCGGAAATTTCACGCGAGGCGACACTGGCAAAACTTATTCGATCACCGTCACCAACAGCGGCACCGGCGCGACGAGCGGAACCATATCTGTGGTTGATTCTCTGCCTTCGGGACTGACGGCAACGGCAATCTCCGGAACCGGTTGGACTTGTGCTTTCGCGACATTAACCTGCACTAGAAGCGACGCGCTTGCGGCGGCGGGCAGTTATCCGGCGATTACCTTAACCGTCAATGTCGCGAGCGATGCTCCGTCGAGCGTGACAAACACGGCGACTGTTTCCGGCGGCGGCGAAACCAATACGGCAAACAATAGGGCTAATGATGTAACGGGTGTGAATGCTGTTACGACTTATACGGTTGACACGATTGCCGATAACGCGGCTTTGACCGCTTGCACGACAGCGGCGAACGATTGCAGCTTGCGTGGCGCAATTGCCAGAGCGAACGCGACAATTAATAATGACAGCATTGGGTTTAACCTTCCCGCCAGCAGCACCATTACATTGACGAACGGAGAAATTATCATCAACGATGCGGCGACGGCGGGCGCATTGACGATTACCAACCCGACGGGCGCGAGCAATCTGCTGATTTCCGGCAACAACGCCTCGCGTGTCTTTTCCGTCTATCCGGGCGCCAATCTGACGCTCAACGCAATCACTGTCACACGGGGCAATACGAGCGGCGGCGGCGGCGGCATTATCAACTACGGCACAACAACGCTCTTAAACTCGGCGGTCAGCGGAAATACGGCAGGCGCGGGCGGCGGCATCTACAACTTTTCCGGCGCAGTATCGCTGACACACTCGACGGTCAGCGGAAACACGGGACAAACCGGCGGCGGTTTTTACAACGAAGGCGGCACGGCGACGATTCTGAACTCGACGATCAGCGGAAATACGGCAAGCGCCACCAGCGGCGGCCTTCACAACGCCTCTTCCGGCACGCTAACGCTCTTGAACTCGACGGTCAGCGGAAATAAGGCACAAAACGGGGGCGGCATTTTCAGCAGCGGCACATTGAATTTGACCAGCGTCACCGTCGCTTATAACATCGCCCAATCGAACGTCGCCGGAGGAGTTTACATCGCTAACGGAACGGCGAATCTGCTTAACACCATCGTCGCCAAAAACAGCGCTTTTGACGGACCTGATTTCTTCGGCGCAATCGCGCCAACCAGTTCTTTCAACCTGATCGGCGACGATACGCGAACAACCGGTATTACGAACGGCACAAACGGCAATCAAGTCGGCACGGCGGCAAGCCCGATTAACCCGCAACTCGATTCTGCTCTGGCACTAAACGGCGGCACGACTTTGAATCACGCTCTTCAGACCGGTTCGCCTGCCATCGACAAAGGCAGCGCGACCGGAACAGACCAGCGCGGACTGCGGCGTCCGGTTGATTTGGCGGCTTATGCCAACGCGACGGGCGGCAACGGTTCGGATATCGGAGCTTATGAAGAGCAAGCCGGAACTCTGACACCGTTTGATTTGACGGTTGTGAAATCTCACGCCGGAAACTTCACGCAGGGCGACACCGGAATGACTTATTCGATTACCGTCACCAACAGCAGCGGCGGCAAGGCAACGAGTGAAACCGTTTCGGTCACCGATTCTTTGCCCGCCGGACTGATGGCGACGGCAATCAGCGGCGCGGGCTGGAATTGTAATTTCAGCAATCTAACCTGCACGCGCAACGATACGCTCGCGGCGGGCGCGAGTTTCCCGGCAATCACATTAACCGTTAATGTCGCCAACAATGCTCCGGCTTCGGTCACTAATCGGGCGACTGTTTCCGGCGGCGGCGAAACCAACACCGCGAACAATACGGCAACCGATCCGACAACAATCAATGCGGCGGCTCAGTATGCGATCTCAGGGACCATCCGATACGGCATCACTGAAGCCGGTCAAACGCCTGCCGCCGTTTCCGGAGTCAATTTGAACTTGACCGGAACAGCCGCTGCGTCACCAATCAGCGACGGCTCGGGCGTTTATCAATTATCGAATCTAGCGGGCGGCAGTTACACCGTCACGCCGACAAAAACCGGAGATATCAAAGGCATCAATTCACTCGACGCTACTCGCATTCAGCAGCATTTAGTTGGACTAACGACATTAACTGCGAATCAATTGATCGCGGCTGACACAGACGGCAGCGGTACGGTTAATTCACTCGATGCCACGCGCATTCAACAGCGAGCGGTTGGAATAACTTCACAAAACATCATCGGTCAATGGAAGTTCGTGCCGGCAAACAGGCAATATAACGCTCTCAGCAGCAATCAAAGCAATCAAGATTATCAAGCTGTTTTAGTCGGCGAAGTATCAGGCAACTGGGCAACAGCTTCATCGTTTGCCGATGATTCTTCAACAGATGAACAGATGCTGCCCAAACAAGACAATTTGATCGATGTTGTTGCCGGAGTCGAGAATGAGATTACTGCACAGATTGCCGAGCAAATGAAACAATCGGCTGATTTGAAAGCAAGTGACTCTCAAACGGAAACAGCAACAGCAGAGGGAGTAGCAGTTAATGTGTCATTGCCAACAAATGCGAAAGCGGCTACCGGCACTTTTATTACGATTCCGGTTTCAATCGGTCCTGTTGTGGCAGGCAGTTCGATCGAATCAATTGATTTTACTGTCTTTTATAATCCGGCAGTGCTGCAGCCGACTGCGACTGTCGGCAGCAGCGCGGGAACCTTGAGCAATGGTTGTTCTGTCTTGCCTAATTCTCCCATCTCGGGCAGAGTGATCGTCTCGGGCGCGTGCGCTCAAGCGATTACTTCTGCAACAGGCGGCGTGTTATACAATCTGCAATTTACCGTCTTAG
>JAESGR010000615.1_pt1 | contig 19792 bp, 24 predicted proteins | sample 9269771 | NCBI WGS metagenome assembly JAESGR01 (sample SAMN15739572, study PRJNA653492) | algae metagenome | isolation source: Chroococcus sp. CMT-3BRIN-NPC107 and co-occurring heterotrophs from well... | place: USA: Clark Mountains Wilderness, California | collected 2010-04-18 | reverse complement strand
GCGGCGAGGTTGTCGCCGCCGCTCTCCACGAAGACGATGTCGGCATCCGGGTACTTCTCCAGCATGCGGTTGATCGCCTCCAGGTTGATCGAGGCGTCCTCACGGATGGCGGTGTGCGGGCAGCCGCCGGTCTCGACGCCGACGATGCGGTCGGCCTCGAGCGCGCCCGCGACCGTGAGCAGGCGCTGGTCTTCCTTGGTGTAGATGTCGTTGGTCACGACGACCAGGTCGTAGCGGTCGCGCATCGTCTTGCAGAGCATCTCGACGAGCGTCGTCTTGCCCGAGCCGACGGGACCGCCGACGCCGACACGAAGCGGCGGCAGGGTTCGGGTGCGGCGGGCGATCGTGTGCAGGGGGCTCATGGGTTCGGCTGGGGGTCGTTGCGCAGGGCGGCTGCGCGGGTCAGGAGCGGAACAGCCGCGAGTACTGCTCCTCGTGCTGCGACGAGAGGATCGCGAGCATCGGCGCCGAGGCCTGCATGTCGGCGAAGGTGATCTGCAGCGCCGCATCGACGGCCGCTGGAACCTCGGCGGCGAGCCCGGTCAGGACGCGCTGCGCTGCCAGCTGCCCGAGCGGCACGGCCTTCAGCGCCGACTGCACCATGTTCTCGGCCCAGCCCGCGGCGAAGGCCAGCAGCACGGCGCGCGGCACGGCGCGCAGCTCGGCGGCCGCGAGGGCGAAGGCGACGGGCCAGGTGGGCGCCGGCGGCAAGGCATCGAGCGCTGCGAGGCGGGCGCTCGTCGTCCCGGCATTGCGCAGCCAGACGCCGAGCGAGCGACCCATCTGCTCGGCCTGCTGGCGCAGCTCGCTGCTTTCGCGCGTGGCGGAGAACCAGCGGTTGAGGGCGCTCGCACGCGCGAAGTCGTCGCTGCGCCAGGCGCCGAGCGCACGCGCGACCACCGGCAGCTCGCCGCGGGCGAGGACCAGGTGCAGCTGGTCGACGAGCCACGCCAGCACGCCGGCCTCGTCTCGCACCCGGGCCGAGGCGACCGCGGCCTCGAGGCCTTCCGAGTAGCTGAAGCCGCCGACCGGCAGACTGGGCGACGCCAGGCGCATGAGCTGGAGCAGGTCCGCCGCAGGGAGCGACGCGTCGGCACGGACGCGGGCACGTCGCTCGAGCCGACGCTGCATCGCCGGCGGCACGCGGGTGGAGGAACGGTGCGCGCCGGGGGTGCTCATCACCGGCCCGCGCCGTGCTCGTGCTCGTGCTCGTGCTCGTATGACGGCCCATGCTCATGGCCGTGCCGGTGCCCGTGGCCGTGCTCGTGCGGGTGCCGGTGGCCGTGCTCGTGCTCGTGCTCGTGCTCGTGCTCGTGCCGCACGCTCGAATGGCGCGTCGACGCCATGTCGTACGCACCCGCCTCGGGCTCGAACGCCGCCACCTCCTCGTCGACGCGCAGGCCCATCCGCAACATCAGCTCCGCCAGGACGTGGTCGGGCTCCAGTTGCAAGCGGTCGACGCAGAGCTGGAGCGGCACGTGCCGGTTGCCGAGGTGATAGGCGGCGCGCAGCAGGTCGAGCGGCGTGCCGTCGGCGCGGGCACGCACCACGAGCAGCTTCTCGGGCCGGGCGCGGACGAGGATCAGGGAGCCGTCCTCGGCCACGAGCACGTCGCCGCCGCGGACGACGCGCCCGCGCTGGAGGAACACCCCGACGGCGCGGCCGACGGAATCGAGGGCGTCGAAGCGGCTCTTCTGCCGCGTGTCCCAGTCGAGCTCGACGGTCGCGGCGCGCCGCACGAGCGCGGCTGCGAGCCCGTGTCCGCCAGCGATGAGCTTGCTCGCGATCAGCATCGAGGCGGGCCGTGTTGCCGGAATTGTCAGAACAGGAAGTAGCGCTGCGCCATCGGCAGCACCGTCGCGGGCTCGCAGGTCAGGAGCACGCCGTCGGCCCGCACCTCGTAGGTCTGCGCGTCGACCTCGATCCGCGGCGTCGCCGAATTGAGGACCATGTCGGCCTTGCCGATGCGCCGCGTGCCGCGCACTGCGGCCACCGGACGCTGCAGGCCGAGCCTCGCCGGGACGCCGCGATCGATCGACGCCTGCGAGACGAAGTTGAGGCACGAGACCGCGAGCGCCGCGCCGTAGGCGCCGAACATCGGCCGGTAGTGCACGGGCTGCGGCGTCGGGATCGAGGCGCCCGGATCGCCCATCGCCGCCGCGGCGATCATGCCGCCCTTGATGATCAGCGACGGCTTCACGCCGAAGAACGCCGGGCGCCACAGCACCAGGTCGGCGAGCTTGCCCGGCTCAACCGAGCCGACCTCGTGCGAGATGCCCTGCGTGATCGCCGGGTTGATCGTGTACTTGGCGATGTAGCGGCGAACGCGGAAGTTGTCGTTGCGCGAGTCGGCCGCGCATGCCGCGCCGTTCGTGTCCGAGGCATCCGGGGCCAGCCAGCCGCGCTGCGCCTTCATCTTGTCGGCCGTCTGCCAGGTGCGGATGATCACCTCGCCGACGCGGCCCATGGCCTGGCTGTCCGACGACATCATCGAGAACACGCCCATGTCGTGCAGCACGTCCTCGGCGGCGATGGTCTCGCGCCGGATCCGGCTCTCGGCGAAGGCCAGGTCCTCGGCGATCGACGGGTCGAGGTGGTGGCACACCATCAGCATGTCGAGGTGCTCGTCGACGGTGTTGACGGTGTAGGGCATTGTCGGGTTCGTCGACGACGGCAGCACGTTCGGCAGGCTCGCGGCGCGAATGATGTCGGGCGCATGGCCGCCGCCCGCGCCCTCGGTGTGGAAGGTGGCGATGGTGCGGCCCTTGAAGGCGGCGAAGGTGTCCTCGACGAAGCCCGACTCGTTGAGCGTGTCGGTGTGGATGGTCACCTGGATGTCGTGCCGCTCGGCGACCGACAGGCAATTGTCGATCGCCGCCGGCGTCGTGCCCCAGTCCTCGTGCAGCTTGAGGCCGTAGGCGCCGGCCTCGACCTGCTCTTCGAGGGCGCGCGGCAGGCTCGCGTTGCCCTTGCCCTGAAAGCCGAGATTCATCGGAAAGGACTCGGCCGCCTTCAGCATCGCGTGGATGTGCCACGGTCCGGGCGTGCACGTCGTGGCGAAAGTGCCGGTCGCCGGGCCCGTGCCGCCGCCGAGCATCGTCGTGATGCCGCTCATCAGCGCGTCGTCGATCTGCTGCGGGCAGATGAAGTGGATGTGCGAGTCGATGCCGCCGGCGGTGAGGATCATCCCCTCGCCGGCAATGATCTCGGTGCCGGCGCCGATGACGATGTCGACGCCCGGCTGCACGTCGGGGTTGCCGGCCTTGCCGAGCCTGGCGATGCGGCCGCCCTTGATCGCCAGGTCGCACTTGACGATCCCCCAGTGGTCGATCACCAGGGCGTTGGTGACGACGGTGTCGGCGACCTCCGCGGCGACCCGCTGGCTCTGCCCCATGCCGTCGCGGATGGTCTTGCCGCCGCCGAACTTCACCTCTTCGCCCCAGCCGACGGGCTGCCCGTCGGCGCCTCGGCGGCCTTCACCGGCGCGCAGCGTGTAGTCGTCCTCCACCTCGACCACCAGGCCGGTGTCGGCGAGCCGGACGCGGTCGCCGACGGTCGGGCCGAACATCTCCGCGTAGGCGCGGCGGGGCAGGGTGGCCATGTTCGCCTTCGTGACTAGAGCGCGCCCTGGACCAGGCCGCGGAAGCCGAAGGCGCGACGGTCGCCGGCGAAGTCGACGAGCTCGACGGTTCGCTCCTGTCCGGGCTCGAAGCGCACCGCGGTGCCGGAGGCGATGTTCAGCCGCATGCCGTGCGCGGCCGTGCGGTCGAAGCGGAGCGCCGCATTGGTCTCGGCGAAGTGATAGTGCGACCCCACCTGGATCGGCCGGTCGCCGGTGTTCTGCACCGCCAGGATCGCGGTGCGCCGCCCGGCGTTGAGCGGCAGCTCGCCGGCGCCCGGGAGCAGCTCGCCCGGGGTCATCGTCCGCGCCGGCCGAGCCACGCGGCGATCGCCGTCAGTGCCGCCACGGCAAGCAGGCCCCAGCCATCGCCCGCATGAAAATGCGGCGCCGGCGTGGAGCCCATGTGGGCGAGGCTCGGCAGGCTCGCGGTGAGCAAGCCGATGCCCGCCGGCAGCACGTTCGCGTAGCGCTTCATCGGTTCTCCTGCGGGGTGTCGCTCATGCGATGGGTTGGTGCACGGTCACCAGCTTGGTGCCGTCGGGAAAGGTGGCCTCGACCTGGATGTCGGCAATCATCTCGGCGACGCCGTCCATGACCTCGTCGCGGCCGAGCACCGTCTTGCCCTCGCTCATCAGCGCCGCGACGCTCTTGCCGTCACGGGCGCCTTCCATGATCGCCGCGCTGATGAGGGCGACCGCCTCCGGGTGGTTGAGCTTCAGGCCGCGGGCGCGGCGCCGCTCGGCCAGCAGCGCCGCGGTGAAGATCAGCAGCTTGTCCTTCTCGCGCGGGGTCAGGTCCATCGAGGGGAGCAGGGACCGCAAGAGCGATGCCAGTCAAAGGGGCGTCGAACGATCATACGTTTGCATCCGGCGCCCTCTTCAGGTGCGCCAGACGCGCGGCGGGCAGGGCTCGAGGTCCCAGGCCAGCCGCCGCCAGGCCGACCACACGTCACGCAGCAAGGCCATCGCCGGCTCGACGGCGGGTGCCAGCACGCGCAGCACGACGACATCGGGCTGCGGCGAGGTCGCACCGCTCGTGGGCGCCAGCGCAGAGTCCCGCGCCGCGGACCGCGCCGCCGCGAGAAGCGCGTCGCGCCTGGCGACGTCGAGGGCCCTGCCGGCCGCGAACCAGGCGACGCCGAGGACGCGGTGCCCGGCCCAGCCCAGCGGCGAGTCGAGCAGGCGACGGTCGTCGGCGCGGACCACCCCTCGCTCGATCCAGCGCCCGGGCAGCTCGATCGCCTGCGTGAACATGCCCGCCGCAAAGGGCAGGTCCGACGAGGGCAGGCCAAGGGCCGTCACGTCCCAGCCGATCATCTCCGCCTCCGGCTCGAGGTCGAAGCGCATCCGGTTCTGCGCCAGGCAGCCGCTGTAGGCGATCGTCTCCAGCGGCAGCCACTCGAGTCGCGTGCCGGCGGCGCTGCGCACCCCGATCGATTGCTCGGCCGGCTCGCCGGCACTGCGGTAGAAGCGCGTCGCGCCCGGGGTCGTCAGCAGCGCATGAGCTCCCGGGCCGAGAGCGACCTCGACCTCGAGCACGTCGCCGCCGACGATGCCGCCGGGCGGATGGACCAGCACGCTGTGGCAGACGCCGGGACCTTCCGGGTACAGGCTGCGCAGCACGCGCAAGGGGCCCTCGTGGCGGTCGTGGGCGAGCGTCTGCTCGTCGCGCCTGCGGTACTCGAGGGCCAGAGTGCCACGCCAACCCATGCCGCCTCGCTCGGGCCAAAGCGCGCGAGTGTAGCGATCGTCGGCCGACGACGGCCGCTCGGCGCGGCCCTTGCCATGGGCGCGTGGCCGGCGTGGAAAATCGCGGCCATGCGTCCCATCCTTCGCGCCGCGCTGGCGCTCGGCCTGGCGATCCTCCTCGTCGGGGCGTTCCTCCGCTTCGTCACGCCGGGCCTGCTGCTCGGCGTCGCGCTCGACTTCGACCGCTCGACGGCGGGCATGGTCTCGCGCAGCGTCACGCTTCCGGACGGCGTGCGCATCGCCTATCTCGAAGGCGGCCGCGGGCCGGCGCTGGTGCTGCTGCACGACTTCGCCGCCGACAAGGACAGCTACCTGCCCATCGCCCGCTTCCTCACGCCGCACTACCAGTTGATCGTTCCCGACCTGGCCGGCTTCGGCGACTCGGCGCAGCCGGCCGGCGCCGACTACTCGCCGGCGGCGCAGGCGGCGCGCCTCAGCGCCTTCTGCCGTGCCATCGGGCTCGCCGCCACGCACGTCGGCGGCAGCGGCATGGGCGCGCAGGTCGCGCTGGCCTGGGCGGCGGCCGCGCCGCGCGACGTGCAGAGCCTGTGGCTGCTGGCGCCGACCGGGCTGCGCGCGGCGCCGGAGAGCGAGCTGGCGCGGACGCTCCGCGAGTCCGGGCGCAACCCGCTGCTCGTGCGCAGCGAGGACGATCTCGCGGCCTTGCCTGCGTACCTGATGTCGACGCCGCGAGCGTCGTCCCTGCCCGACTTCCTGCGCGACGTGCAGAAGCGCCGGCGCCTGAGCCGGAGCGCGCTCGATGAACGCATCTACGCGCAGGTCGCCGCAGAGGCGGTCGAGCCGGCCGCGGCCCAGGTCCGCAGGGAGACCTTCATCGTCTTCGGCGGCCGCGATCGCATCGTCGACGCACGCGCCGCCCCGCTGTGGCGGTCCTTGATCGCGAAGTCGCACGCCATGGTCCTGGCCGAGAGCGGGCATTCACCGGCGATCGAGCAGCCGCAGCGCGCGGCCAGCGACTACGTCCGCTTCCGCGACTCGATGTAGCCGGCGCGCGGAGCGCGCTCGTCGAAAGGCCGGCGCGCCGACCGCGCTCACGCGCCGGCCACGCGCCCCATCGCCTCGCGAAGCACCTGGCGCATCTGCGTGAAGCCGCGCGAGCTCGGCATCCAGTCGAGCGTCGGCGTGAGCTGGCGACGCGCCAGCCCCATCGGCGCCGGCTCGATCGTCACGCCGGGACCGGCCGCGTGCGCGAAGGCGCGCAAGGCGCGCGGCATGTGGTAGCCGTGCGTGACGAGGACGACGTGCCTGATGCCGGCCGGCGCCAGCAGGGCCAGGGTCCGGACGGCGTTGTCGCGCGTGTCGCGCGAATCGCTCTCGACCCACTTGATGGGCCGGCCGAATTCGTCCGCCGCGATCTTCGCTGCGATCTTCGCTTCGGGAACCGACTCGCCCTGGGCCCAGCCGACGCCGCCGGAAAAGGCCATCGGCGCTCCGGTCTGCGCGGCGAGCCAGACGCCGTAGCGCAGCCGCTCGAGCGACGGGTACTCGAGGCTGCTCACGCCGTACTCGGGAGCGAACGGCTCCGTGCCGCCGCCGAGCATCACGATGGCGATCGGCTTCTTCGCCTGGACCTCGTTGCGCAGCTCGCGGATGCGGTCGAAGCTCAGGGCCGCCGGCGGCTCGACGAGCGTCTGCAGCATGAAGCGGGCGGCGCCGCTGCAGGCCGACAGCCACAGCATGACGACGCTGAAGAGGATCACCAGCCAGCCCAGGCCGCGCCGGGGCAGGAGCAGGCGGGCGCCGATGAGCGTGGTGAGCAGGAAGGGGACCGGGGGCAGCAGCAGGGCCGCGAGGACGGGCTTCCACGGCTCGATGCCGAGCGTCGCGAAATATTCGTTCAAACCTTCGATCCTGCAGCCGGAGCGGCGCGCGCGATTGTGCCGGATGGATGTCGCCGGCTCGCGGTGCGTGCGGGCGGTGCGTGCGGCGCTGCTTGCCGGTGGTAGGTGCCGGCGAACCGCGACCCCGTGTCGTCTGCGCTTAAGATTTCCCGATGTCCGCAACGTCCGTGCAAGGCCCGAGAACCCGGTCGCGACGCCGCGGGCTCGCGCTGTGGCTGGTCACGGCGATGGCCGTGGTGCAGACGCTCGGGCTGCTGCACACGATGGCCCACCCCGGGCCGCACGCGCACGCGGCGATGGTGGACGCGGCCCCTGCGGTGTGGGCCACCAACGAGCCGGGGCCCCTGCAGGCCCTGTTCGCCGGGCACGACGACGAGCGCGCCTGCAGCCTCTTCGACGACATCAGCCAGGCCGACGTGGTGTCGCAGCCCGGCGAGCCGTCGCTCCAGGGCCGCGCGACGCCTGACCTGCTGAGGCAGGGGGGTCCCGGCTCGTGGATCGCGGCGCAGGCGGACGCCTTCGACGCCCGCGCCCCGCCGCGCGCCTGATCGGGTCGGTCCGTGCCAGCGCGGCCCCGAGGGTCCGTGCTCGCTTCCTCTCTCGTTGCAGGCCCGCCGGGGCCTGTCAGGACACCATGCACCGCTTCCTTTGTTCCGCTGCCGCGCAGGTCGCCGCCTTCGTCCTCTGCGGCGTCGCTGGCGCCGACCTGTCGTTCGCACAGACGCCGCCGGCTGCCGGCAAGTCCGCAGCCCGCTCCGGCGCCCACGCGCACGCGCACGCGCATGGCGTGGCGCGCCTCAACGTCACGGTTCAGGACGGGACCGTGACCCTCGCGCTCGAATCGCCCATCGACAACTTCGTCGGCTTCGAGCGGCGGCCGCGGACCGACGCGGAGAAGGCCGCGCTCGAGGCCCTGCAGGCGCGCATGCGCTCGCCGGCCGCCTTGTTCCAGTTCGACGCCGGCGCTGCATGCGCGCTCGTCCGCGCCGAGGCGGAGTCGGCGCTGTTCCGGCCCGCCGGAGCCGATGCCGCGGGTGCACGCGGCGCGGAGCACGTCGATCTCGACGCCAGCTTCGAATACCGGTGCAGCGCGCCGGGCGGGCTGAGCCGGCTCGACCTCGGCTTGTTCGAGGCCTATCCGCGCCTGCAGCGGCTCGACGTGGTCGTCGCGGGTCCGGGCGGTCAGCTGAAGCGCACGCTGCGCCGGCCGGACCGCTCGGTGTCCTTGCGCCGCTGAGGCCGCGACGGCTCGCGATACTTCCAGCATGGACGCACTGCCGAGCACCGCCATCGCTGCGCTCGCCGCCGACGAGCCGCCGCTGGCATCGCTGTCGGCGGTCCGGTTCCGCTACCCGCAGGCCGACGCCGACAGCCTCGTCGTCGACGAGCTCGTGCTCGCGCGCGGCGAGCGCGTGTTCGTGCGCGGGCCGAGCGGCAGCGGCAAGACCACGCTGCTGTCGCTCCTCGCCGGCGTGATCGTGCCCTCGCAGGGCGAGGCCCGGCTCTTCGGCCACGACTGGCGCAGGCTGGCGCCGGCGGCACGGGATCGCTTGCGCGCCGACCACATCGGCTACGTCTTCCAGCAGTTCAACCTGCTGCCCTACCTGTCGGTCATCGACAACGTGCTGCTGCCGTGCCGCTTCTCGGCGCTGCGCCGCCGCCGCGCCGGTGCCGGCGCCGGCCACGTGCGTGCCGCGGCGGCGGAGCTCCTGTCGCGCATGGGGCTCGACGCGAGCTTCGGCCGCCGATCCGCCGCGCGTCTGTCGGTGGGCCAGCAGCAGCGCGTCGCGGCGGCCCGGGCCCTGATCGGGGCGCCCGAGCTCGTCATCGCCGACGAGCCGACCTCGGCGCTCGACGAGGAGCTTCGCGAGGCCTTCATGAAGGTCCTGCTCGATGCCTGCGCGGAGGCCGGCAGCGGGCTCGTGTTCGTGAGCCATGACGCCCGGCTCGCCGCTCGTTTCGAGCGGCACATCGATCTCGCCGCCGTCAACCGTGCACGCGCGCCGGCCGAGAGCGGAGCCATGCGGTGAGGGCCCTGCTCGCGCTCGCCATGCGCAGCGCCTGGAACCGGCGCTTCGTGCTCGCCCTGGTCGTCCTGTCGATCGCGCTGTCGACGTTCCTGCTGCTCGGCGTCGAGCGGATCCGTGCCGACGTGCGCGAGAACTTCTCCAGCTCGCTCTCGGGCACCGACCTGGTCGTCGGCGCGCGAACCGGCAGCGTGCAGCTGCTGCTCTATTCGGTCTTCCGGATCGGCAACGCGACGAACAACATCCAGTGGTCGAGCGTGCAGGCGCTGGCTCGCCATCGCGCGGTCGCCTGGGTGGTGCCGATCTCGCTCGGCGACACGCACCGCGGGTTCAGCGTCGTCGGCACGTCGGCGGCGTACTTCGAGCACTTCCGGCACGGCGCCGGCCAGCGGCTCGAGCTCGCCGGCGGGAGGCGCTTCGAGGCCGTGTTCGACGCCGTCCTCGGCGCCGAGGTGGCGGAGCGGCTGCGCTATGGCGTTGGCGACCGGCTCGTCCTCAGCCACGGCGACGGTGCCTTCGCTGCCAACGAGCACGCCGACAAGCCGTTCACGGTCGTCGGCATTCTCCGGCGCACCGGGACGCCGGTCGATCGCTCGGTGCACATCAGCCTCGAGGCCATGGAGGCGCTGCACCTCGACTGGGCGGCGGGTTCGCCGCTGCCCGGCGCCGCGGTCTCCGCCGATCAGGTGAGCCGCTACGACCTCACGCCCCGCAACGTCACGGCCGCGCTGGTCGGCCTGAAGAATCGCGCCGCCGTGTTCGCGGTGCAGCGCTACGTCGCCGAGTTCGAGGCCGAGCCGCTGATGGCGGTGCTCCCCGGCGTCGCCCTCGACGAGCTGTGGGATGTCGTCGGCGCCGGCGAGCGCGCCCTCGCCGCGTTGAGCGCGCTGGTCGCCGCGGTCAGCTTCTTCGGCCTCATCGCCGTGGTGCTGGCCGGCCTCAACGAGCGCCGCCGCGAGCTGGCCATCCTGCGTGCCGTCGGCGCCGGGCCGCGCCAGGTGCTGGGCCTGCTGGCCCTCGAAGGCGCCCTGGTGACGATCGCCGGCGTCGCCGCCGGCTGGCTCGCGTCGGTGCTGGCGGTGCTGCTCCTCGGCGGCGTGTTCGAGGCGCGCTTCGGCATCGCGCTGCAGCTGCGCCCGCCGGTCGCCCGGGAGGCCTGGCTGCTGGCCGGCTTACTCGCCGCGGGCTGGCTCGCCAGTCTCGTTCCGGGCTATCGTGGCTATCGGCTGTCGCTCGCCGACGGCCTCTCACCGAGGATCTGACCATGAAGACCCGACCCTCGCCCCGTCCGGCCTCGCCGCTGATCGGCTTCCTGAGCGTCGGCGCCGCCCTGCTCGTCGGCGTCGCCGCGGTCGCCCTGGCGCCGGTGCTTCCGTCTGCGGCGCAGGCCGCCGCGCCGGGAGCGGAGCCGTTCCGCGAGATCAAGTGGGACGAGCTGATCCCCAAGGACTGGGATCCGTTCAAGGGCTTTCGCCTGCGCGAGCTCGGCGCCGTCAACGACGCCGATCCGCGCGCCGGGCAGATGCTCAAGGACATGCGCGCCGTGCTCGACAACGCCCCTGTCGTTCCTGCGCTCGACGGCGCACGGGTCAAGTTGCCGGGCTACGTGGTGCCGCTCGACGAAGCCGCCGGCGAGCTGAAGGAATTCCTGCTGGTGCCTTACTTCGGCGCCTGCATCCACACGCCGCCGCCGCCCGCCAACCAGATCGTCTTCGTCGTCGCGCCGAAAGGGACCAAGTTCCGGGCGATGGACACCGTGTGGGTGAGCGGCACGCTGCGCGCCACGCGCCAGGAATCGACCATGGGCGCGAGCGGCTACCGCATTGACGCAGCCGTCGTCGCGGCCTACACCGGCCCGCCTCGCTGAGCGGCGCTCGCCGCCGGACTCAGGGCGCGAGCCGCTCGCGAATCCAGGCCCCGGCCTCCTGCCGGTAGCGCAGGCGGTCGTGCAGGCGCGACTTGCGGCCCTGCCAGAACTCCCACGTCGACGGCGCGAGCCGATAGCCGCCCCAGTGCGGCGGCCGGGGCGGGCGGAGCATGAACTGGGCGCCGTAGCGGGCGGCGTTGGCGACGAGGGTTGCGCGTGAGGGGATAACCTGGCTCTGCGGCGACGCCCAGGCGCCGATCCGGGAGTCGAAGGGGCGCGAGTCGAAGTAGGCGTCCGATTCCTCGGCCGACACCTTGTCCACGAGTCCTTCGATGCGGACGACGCGCTCCAGCTCGACCCAGTGGAACTGCAAGGCCGCGGCCGGGTTGGCGGCCAGCTCGCGGCCCTTGCGGCTCTCGTAGTTCGTGAACCAGACGAGGCCGCGCGCGTCGTAGCCCTTGATGAGGACGACCCGCGTCGAAGGGCGCCGATCGGCCCCGACGGTCGCCAGGGTCATGGCGTTCGGCTCGGGCAGCTTGCCGTCGATCGCCTGCCGCAGCCAGAGCTCGAACTGGCGCAGCGGGTCGGCTTCAGAAGCGGATTCGTCGAGCTCGGCCAGCTCGTAGCTCTTGCGCAGGGCAGCCAGGTCCGTCATCGGCCGAGTATAGGAAGCGCGCCGCGATTCTCGGTCGCTGCGCGGCGTGCGTGCACTCCTGACTCTCCTTAGGTGGAAGGCCTTACGTAGACCTACCAGTTACTGATTCATGGCGCGTCTTCCATCCTCGACGCATGGAAGAGAACCCGGCAGTGATCGTCCTCGCGGCAGGAAAGGGCTCGCGCTTCGAGGGCAGCACGCACAAGCTGGCGCAACGGCTGGGCGACTCGAGCGTGCTGGCCGAGACGCTGGCGCACGCCCTCGCCAGCCGCCTGCCGGTGATCGTCGTCACCACCGAGGCGTTCTCCGACGTCGCTCGCAGCAGCGTCGCAGCGCGCGACGTGGTCGTCCTGCCGGAGGTGGGCACCGGCGCAGCGCCGCTGGGCATGGGCGTGTCGATCGCCGCCGGCGTCAGCGCCCGGCCGCACGCCGCCGGCTGGTTGGTCCTGCCCGGCGACATGCCGCTCGTCCGGTCGTCGACGCTGCAGGCCGTGGCGCGAGGGCTCGAGCACCATTCGGTGGTCTACGCGCAGCACCGCGGCCGGCGCGGCCATCCGGTCGGCTTCGCGGCGGAGTTCTATTCCGAGCTCGTCGCCCTGCGCGGCGACGAAGGGGCGCGTCGCCTGCTCGCCCGCTATCCGGCGTTCGGCATCGAGCTCGACGACCCCGGCATCCTGGTCGACATCGACACGCCCGGCGACCTCGAGGCGGTGCGCCGCGACATCGCGGCCTAGCAGAGGCCTTCGCTCGCGGGCGCCGGCTCGTGCCGCAAGGCGTGGCGCTCGGCCAGCGCGACCAGGCGCTCGACGTCGCGGTCGCGGATGCCGCAGTTGCGAAGCGAGCGCGCCGTCTCGACCAGGTAGGCCAGGGTGCTGCCGTAGCGGCCGTTCGCGGTACGCAGGATGTCGAGCATCTGCGGGTCCGGCAGCGTGCCCGTGTGGCTCGGGCTCTTGCGGCTGAGCGTGAACGCCAGCGCCTTGATCGACCCGAGCGGCGTCCGGCAGGCGAGCCACCTGGGGTCGTAGACGCCGTTCGGCATCTCGCGGCCCCAGAGGCGACGCAGCTCCGCGGCGACGCGCGACTGCTCGATCCGGTAGGCGCGGCCGCGGCAGCAGCCGCCGGCGACGAGCGCGAAGACGAGGCCGGGGCACTCCGGCGTGCCGCGGTTGACGCGCGAGCGCATCGCCAGGGCGCGGTGCCAGCCGTAGACGGTGGCCGGGCGGTCCTCGACCGACTCGAACTCCGGCCGCCAGATCAGCGAGGCATAGCCGAAGACCCAGACATCGCCGCGTCCGCCCCACGTGTGAAGAGCGTGATCAAGCAGACGCTTGGGGTCGGGCGCGTCGCTGTGCACGGGGGTCGGGGAAGTCATCGCCACCTAGAATGCATCGGCACGGGGGGAGCCCGGACAGAACGAGATCGACATGAGCGAAAGCAGGCCGGCGCAGCGGAATTCGTCACGGATCGTGGTCATCGCGGCGGTGGCCTTGCTCATCGTGATCGCCATTGCAGGAATCGTGCTGGCCGGGCGCGCCGAGGCGCCGGCCGCCGCGGCAAGCCCTGCCGGTGCCGCGGCCCCGGTGGCTTCAACGCAGCCGGACGCTTCCGGGCCGACGTCGGGCGCCAACGAGGTCGTCTTCGCGCCGGGATCCGACAAGCTGCCGACCCAGTCGTCGGAATCGATCGCCCGCTTCAGCGAAGGCGCGCGCGGCCTCGGCGGCACGGTCCGCATGACGGCCCGCTATCTCACCGGCGCGCAGAAGGCGAAGGACCTCGAGCTGGCCAAGGCGCGGACATCGGCGGTTCGCCACGCGCTGCAGTCGAACGGGGTCAAGCCCGAGCAGATGCAGGTCGAGCTGGTCGAGATGCCCGCCGGCGGCCTCAGCGACAAGGACGCGCACCGGGTCGAACTGGCGCTGCGCTGACGGTCCCCCTGAAGCGAGGCAAGATCGCCCGATGAAGCAGGCGATCGTCGACGTCACCGGGCGAATCCGGGAGCGCAGTGCCGGCGAGCGGCAGGCGTACCTGGCCCGCGTCGAGGCGATGCTGGAGCGGCCGCGCGGCCCCGACCGTCTCGGCTGCGCCAACGTCGCCCATGCGGTCGCGGCGCTCCCCGCCGGCGACAAGCTCCGCATCGTCGCCGAGCGGGCGCCGAACATCGGCATCGTCACCGCCTACAACGACATGCTCTCGGCGCACCAGCCCTACGAGCGGTTCCCGGCGGTGATCCGCGAGGCCGCGCACGAGCTCGGGGCGACGGCGCAGGTCGCCGGCGGCGTGCCGGCGATGTGCGACGGGGTGACGCAGGGCCATCCCGGCATGGAGCTGAGCCTGTTCTCGCGCGACACCATCGCCATGGGCACGGCGATCGCGCTGTCGCACGACGTCTTCGACGCTGCCCTGCTGCTCGGCATCTGCGACAAGATCGTGCCGGGCCTGCTCATCGGCGCGCTCCATTTCGGGCACCTGCCGTGCGTCTTCGTGCCGGGAGGCCCGATGTCCAGCGGCCTGGCCAACTCCGAGAAGAGCCGGGTCCGCGAGCAGTTCGCGCAAGGCCAGGTCGGGCGCGACGCGCTGATGGCCGCCGAGTCGGCCTCGTACCACGGGCCGGGGACCTGCACCTTCTACGGCACGGCCAACAGCAACCAGATGCTGCTCGAGGCGATGGGCCTGCACGTGCCGGGCGCCGCCTTCGTCCACCCGCACGCCGACCTGCGCCAGTCCCTGACGCGCGAGGCCGTCCGACTCGCCCTCGCCAACAGCGGGTGGAAGCCGGCGGCGGCGGACGGGCAAGCGCGCCTGCAGCCGATCGGCCGGCTGGTCGACGAGCGCGTGATCGTCAATGCCATGGTGGCGCTGCTCGCCACCGGCGGCTCGACCAACCACCTGATCCACTGGGTCGCCGTGGCGCGCGCTGCGGGGATCCGCATCGACTGGACCGACTTCGCCGAGCTGTCGCGGGTCACGCCACTGCTGGCACGCGTCTACCCGAACGGCGCCGCCGACGTGAACCAGTTCCAGGCGGCCGGGGGACCGGGCTTCGTGATCCGCGAGCTGCTCGAGAGCGGTGGCCTGCACGCCGACGTCGCGACGGTGTCGGCCGGCGGCCTCGCCGACTACGCGCGCGTCCCGGAGCGCGTCGCCGGCCGCCTCGCGTGGGCCGACCTGCCGGCGGAGAGCGGCGATGCGAGCGTCGTCCGCCGGGCGGCGCAGCCGTTCAGCGAGGAGGGCGGCCTGAAGCTGCTAGAGGGCAACTGCGGCCGTGCCGTCATCAAGATCTCGTCGGTCCCGGCCGACCGGCTCGTCGTCGAAGCGCCGGCGATCGTGTTCGACTCCCAGGAGGCGATGCTGCGCGCGTTCGCCGACGGCGAGCTGGAGCGCGACTTCGTCGCCGTGGTCCGCTTCCAGGGGCCGCGCGCGAACGGCATGCCCGAGCTGCACAAGCTCACCCCGGCGCTCGGCGCCCTGCAGAAGAAGGGCTTCCGCGTCGCCTTGCTCACCGACGGGCGCATGAGCGGCGCTTCCGGTCAGGTCCCCGCGGCGATCCACGTCAGCCCGGAAGCCCTCGGCGGCGGCCCGCTGGGTCGCGTCCGCAGCGGCGACGTCATCCGGCTCGACGGCCTGGCCGGCACGCTCGAGGCGCTCGTCGACGCGGCGGTGTGGGCGTCGCGCGAGCCGGCGCGGCTGAGCGACGAGCAGGCGGCGAGCAACGGGCACGGCCTCGGCCGCGAGCTGTTCGCCGGCATGCGCCGCAACGTCGGCTCGGCCGAAGAGGGAGCGTGCACGTGGATGTGAAGGCGGCGCGGCTCGAGCCGCTCGATCTGGCGGCGCACGGGCCGGTGATCCCGGTCATCGTCATCGAGCGCGCCGAGCAGGCGCTGCCGATGGCGCGGGCGCTGCTCGAGGGCGGCGTGCGCGTGCTCGAGATCACCTTGCGCACGCCGGCGGCGCTGGCGGCCATCGAGGCGATCGCGCGCGGTCTGCCGGAAGCGATCGTCGGCGCCGGCACGGTCCGCGGCGCCGCCGACGCGGATGCCGCCGCCGCCGCAGGTGCGCGGTTCGCGGTGAGCCCCGGCTGCACCCCGGCGGTCGTCGACGCGTGCCTCGGAGCGGGGCTGCCTCTGCTGCCCGGCGCGGCGACGGCCACCGAGGTCATGCTCGCGGCGGAGAGCGGCCATTCGTTCCTCAAGTTCTTCCCGGCCTCGGCCGCCGGCGGCGCGGCGATGCTCAAGGCGTGGGCCAGCCCCTTCGCCGACATCTCGTTCTGTCCCACGGGCGGCATCACGGCAGCAACGGCGCCGTCGTTCCTCGCCTTGCCCAACGTGAAGGTGGTCGGCGGCTCGTGGCTCACGCCCGCCGATGCGCTGAGTAGCGGCGACTGGTCCCGAATCACGCGCCTGGCGCGGGAGGCGGCCGCGCTCCGGCCGGTGTAGTCAGGCGTCGCGCTCGATCAGCTCGATCTTGTAGCCGTCCGGATCGGTGACGAAGGCGATCACCGTCGTGCCGCCCTTCACCGGGCCGGGCTCGCGCGTGATCGCACCGCCGCCGGCGCGGATCTTCTCGCAGGCGGCGTGGACGTCGGCGACGCCGAGCGCGATGTGCCCGTAGGCGGTGCCGTGCTCGTACGTGCTGACGCCGTGGTTGTAGGTGAGCTCGAGCTCCGCCTGCTCGGGGTTGGCGCCGTAGCCGACGAAGGCCAGCGAGTACTTCTGCTCCGGCCGTTCGGTCGTGCGCAGGAGGCGCATGCCCATCACCCGCGTGTAGAAGTCGATGGAGCGCTGCAGGTCGCCGACCCGGAGCATGGTGTGCAGGAATCTCATGGCGCGTCGAAGATGAAGCAGGTCGTGGAGGCGTGAGCGTACAGCTTGCCGTCCGCGCCGGTGAGCCGGCCGTCCGCGGTGGCCATCCTGCCGCCGACATGGATGACCTTTCCTTCGGCCTCGACGAGCGGCATCTTGTCGCTGAGCGGGCGGACGATGTTGATCTTCAGCTCGGCCGTGGTGTAAGCCTTGCCGGCGGGCAGGGTCGAGTGCACGGCGCAGCCGACGGCCGAATCGAGGAGCGTGGCGAACCAGCCGCCGTGCACCGTACCCATCGGGTTGTAGTGGGCGCGCGCGGGACGGCCCTGGAAGACCGCGCGCCCGGGCTCCACCTCGACGAGCAGGAAGCCCAGCGTCTCGGAGAAGGGCGGCGCCGGCAGCTCGCCGGCCAGCATCCGCTCGAACATCTGCATGCCGCTCAGTCCGGCGACCTGCTCCCGGGTCGCCACGCCGTAGTGGCGCAGGCGGTGTCGCACCGCCGCCTCGCGCGCCTGCCAGGTGGCCAGGAGGTCGTTGGGGGCGGTCGTCGCGGCGGTTTCCATGCGGGGGGCTCTTGATGCTTGCAACCGCAACGATTGTAGCTACAATGCTTCGATGCCGGCAAGCCGCTCCCCGCGACCCCCCTCCCGCGCCGGCGGCGCCGGACCGCGCGGCTGCACGAACCTGAAATTGCGCCAGCTCACGCGGCGCGTCAGCCAGCACTACGACCGGATCGTCGGCACCTGCGGCCTGAAGACGACGCAGTATTCGCTGCTCTCGTTCGTCGAGCGACTGGGCCCGAGCCGCCCCGGCGAGCTGGCCGAGGCGATGCAGATGGACGCCTCGACGCTGACGCGCAACCTGCAGCCGCTGGTCGCGCAAGGCTGGGTCGAGGTCGGCCCGGGCAGCGACGGGCGCTCGCGCGTCGTCGCCATCACGCCGGCGGGGCGCGACAAGCGAGCCGAGGCGCAGCGCGAATGGAAGCGGGCGCAGCTGGCCTTGAACCGGCGCTTGGGCGAGGCGCGGCTGGCGCAGCTGCACGACCTGCTCGACGAGTGCCTGGCCGAGATCAACCGCGCACCCGAGGAAGATGCCCATGCCTGACGCGACGCCGCGCGCCGCCCCCGCCATCCGGCCGGCGGTGGCGTACGGCCTGGTCCTCCTCGCCGCCGGGGGGATCTACGCCGTCACCATGGGCGCGCGGCAGTCGTTGGGACTCTTCCTCAGCGTCATCAACTCGACGACCGGTCTCGGCCTCGCCAGCATCAGCCTCGCCTTCGGCGTCGGACAGCTGTGGTGGGGGCTGACGCAGCCGGTAGCCGGCATCGTCGCCGACCGCTACGGTGCCGGGCGCACGCTGCTGTTCGGCCTGACGCTGGTGGCCATCGGCACGGCGATGGTTCCGCTGATGACGTCCACGCTCGGCCTGATCCTCGCCATCGGCGTGATCGGCGCGGGCGGCGCGGGCTTCGCCGGGCCGTCCGTGCTCCTCGCCGCGACCGCCCGGCTCACCGCGCCCGAGAAGCGCGGCATGGCGAGCGGCATCGTCAATGCCGGCGGGTCGTTCGGACAGTTCGTCTTCGTTCCCATCGCGCAGGGCATCACCGCGCTGGCCGGCTGGGCCGTCGCCGTGCAGAGCATGGCGGCCATCGTCCTGCTCGCCTTGCCCGCGGCGTGGGTGCTGCGCGGCAGCGCGCGACAGGCAGCGGCCGCCGCGGCCGGCGCCCAGGCCGCGGCAGCCGCGCAAGGCGCCGCAAGCGCCGGCAGCGTCGGCAGCGACGGCAGTGCTGCGGCGCCGGCTCGGCTGACGACCCGGCAGGCGATCGCCGCCGCCATGCGCACGCCGAGCTACCTGCTCCTCGGCGCCGGCTTCTTCGTCTGCGGCTTCCACGTCGCCTTCATCGCCACGCACCTGCCCGGCATCGTCGCCGCCTGCCAGCTGCCGCCCTCGGTCGGCGCGTGGGCGCTCGGCATCGTCGGCCTCTTCAACATCGTCGGCAGCTTCGCCATGGGCTGGGCGGTGGGCCGCTGGCGCATGAAGTCGCTGCTGTCGCTGGTGTACGCGGCGCGCGCGCTGGCGGTGCTGCTGTTCCTGATCGCTCCCAAGACCGAGGCGGTGGTCCTGGTCTTCGCCGCCTTCATCGGCCTGACCTACCTGTCGACGGTGCCGCCGACCGCCGGCCTGGTCGCGAAGTTCTTCGGCACCGCGCACATGGCGACGCTGTTCGGCTTCGTCATGTTGTCGCACCAGATCGGCGGGTTCCTGGGCGCGTGGCTCGGCGGCAAGGCCTTCGAGTGGACCGGCAGCTACAACTGGATGTGGTACGCCGACATCGTGCTCGCGGTCGGCGCGGCGCTGATCCACCTGCCGATCCGCGAGGCCGCGCTGCCCAAGCGCGCGCTGGCGGCCGCCTGAGCCGAGCGGAGGCTGACGCTCAGGCGCCGTTCGGCGCCTTGGCGAACCACTCGCTCCAGTAGTCGATGCAGGCGCGGATCTTCGGCAGGCGCAGGCGTGCCGAGGCGGTGACCGCATAGATCGGGGCGGGCCGCGGATCGACGAAGCCTTCGAGCACCCGGACCAAACGGCCGGCGCGGACCAGCGGCTCGCCGACGAGCACGGCGAGGCGGCCGATGCCCAGGCCCTCGAGCACCATGCGCGCGATCAGCGCCGTGTCGTTGCCGCGCCAGTCGCCGTCGACGGTCCGCGCCGTGCTCGCGCCCTCGATCGTGAACGGCCATTCGTTGAGCCCGGTGGCGGCGCTGTTCGTGACCAGGCGGTGCGCAAGCAGGTCGTCCGGGATCGCCGGCAGGCCGTGCCGCTGCACGTAGCTCGGCGCTGCATAGAGCGCGCGGCCCAGGCTGCCGAGCTGGCGCACCACCTGCAGCTCCGGCGGCGAGACGACGGTGCGGATGGCGATGTCGATGCCGTCGCGGACCAGGTCGACCATTCGATCGCCGACCTCGAGGTCGATGCGCAGGGCAGGGTGGCGCTCGCGCAGCCCTTCGAGGCCGGGCACGAGCAGGTGCTCGGCGATCACCGAGCTGGCGGCCATGCGGACCCGGCCGCTCGGCGAGCCGCTGCTCGACGCGAAATCGCCCTCGAGCTCCTCGAAGGTCGCCGTCAGGCGCCGGCAGTAGTCGAGGAAGGTGGCGCCTTCCTCGGTCAGGGCCAGGCCGTGCGTCGAGCGATGCAGCAGGCGCGCCCGGCAGCG
>JAESGR010000614.1_pt1 | contig 19831 bp, 17 predicted proteins | sample 9269771 | NCBI WGS metagenome assembly JAESGR01 (sample SAMN15739572, study PRJNA653492) | algae metagenome | isolation source: Chroococcus sp. CMT-3BRIN-NPC107 and co-occurring heterotrophs from well... | place: USA: Clark Mountains Wilderness, California | collected 2010-04-18 | reverse complement strand
AGATGATCGCTCCATACACACAGAGCTTCCAATGCCTGCCCGCTGGGAAGTAGATTGAGTTCCTCCTGCATTAGTGCACCCTTCATGTTTACTCTTACCCCCCCCATTTTATCTACAACTGTAGTGCCTTACTTTTACCCGTAGTTTGCCGGATTCATCCTACTTGTAAAATAGATAAACTCTATTAGCTGACGATTTTTTAGTATTAAGACATGAATTCACCCACAAATTTCGATTTTGAAGACGATAAATTTAACGCTCCACCATCGCAAGTTATTCCTTGGTGTCAAATGATTAATCCTAGGTATGACGATGGCGAAATGCAGCCTTATGGATTAGCTATTAGAACAGACAATGCTAAAGCAGTGGGTTTTACTCCTGATGCTAATTGGCAACAGATAGATTACGCTTTTAGCACTGGAGAAATTCAACCACTGTTTATTAGCAATACACCGCAGTTGGTTATTGTTCGCCGTGGCCCATTATCTCTAAAAAATCGCGAGACTGGCGAAAAGATTGGCACACTCAAAGACCATTACGATGCTTTTTTGACAGATAAACTTAAATTTAAAACCTATACACGTCACTTAATTTACTTAGTAGATAACAACAAAAACTTTTTGCATAAGTTACCTTTACAATTAACAGTAAATGGTGCAGCAGGTGCAAGTTTTAGTAAGGCTTACTACGATTATAATAAGCAAAGTAGAGAATTGACTGGATTTTTGGGCGAATTAGAAAAAGCTTACGCGCAATATCGCCAACAGCCAGTGTCATCAAAAGGTGGCTTATTCTACGCTCACGGTATTTTTTGCCCAATAATTGAATCTGAAGAAAGAGGAAGCGGCGAAAATACAGCTTTAATTGCAGCGACGACAGATTACGAACATCCTACGGTCGATACTTTAAGTAAATATTTAGTTGCCTCTGATGCTGAAGAATCGGCAATAATTACCCAAGCTTTTGAAGAACATAAAGAATTTGGCAAAGAAAACATTAAATTTGTTGAATCTTCTAAAGTGGCAGCAACTTCTGGTTCTACTTACGCCGATGACGATGAATTTGACTATCCACCCTATTAAAAAACTTCACTAATATAAACAGCCGGGAATTAGTTTTAATTCCCGGCTATTTGTTCAAAAATAACAATTTTTACTTAAGTAGCAAGTAATATAATTGACCTCTGCTACCTGTAACTCCCGCGCGATCGCCAGCCAATTTCCCCGTACCCATAAAATAATCTACTCGTCCCGCACCTTTAATAGCACTACCTGCGTCTTGATCCAAAACATAGCGGCTGACACTACGATACTCCATTGGCGTTTTAGGATCGTTCTTAAATAGCCCCTTGGAATTATCCTTAAAAGGCAGGCTAGTATGAATCAGTGCCAAAGCCCCAGGAGGCATTAAAGACTTATCTGTCGCAATCGATCGCTCGGCAGTTACAGGTACGCCCAAACTCCCTGTAGCTGGCGCTCCGTAGGTTTTACGAAAAAACACAAAACTGCGATTGCGGGGTAAATAACTATTTAACTCCCAAGGTTTTTGGATAAAGTAATTAATCATTACAGGTAAAGTTAACCCTGGAAGCGGCAATTTACCATCTTTGGCTAATTCTTTGCCAATACTTGTGTAAGGATAATCAGTTTTAGCCGCGTAGCCTATACTCATCTGCGTGCCATCAGTTAGCGCAAACCTAGCCGAGCCTTGAATTTGAGCCAAAAAAGCATCTAGGCGATCGCTTAACCAAACTAATTCTAAGCCCTTAAGCTTGCTTTTCGCCCCCAGTAAGCCGTCTCGTCCTTCTAATTGAGCGCGAGTAGGATGGGGTCTAGACCACTTTTTGAAGTTGCTAGGCATTTGATACAAAGGGTAGCGGTACTTTTCGGTTTTGACGCGACTAGCCTCGTACATCGGCTCGTAATAAGCGGTAAACAGAACTTCTCCCTTACCGTCTCTACCTGTTGAACGATAAAACACAAAATCTCGTTTTACCGCCTGCTGAAGATCGGCGGGAGATTTGGCTGTAACTATTAATTTGCGAAAGTGTACCAAACTGCGACGGACGCGATCGCGAGTAATGCCACTAGAGCTATATTTTCGGTAAGCCCTTAATGCGCTGGGGGAATTGACATATTTCAAACTGCTATCAATGGATTTCAGTACCTCACGCCAATCACCACTTTGACCTTCTTGCCCCCATATTTGCTCATCTAGCCCCAAATTACTAGCTGGGGACTGAGCAAGATTTGTTGCTTGCAACGGTACGCGAGCTATAGAAGGGGTAGGACAAAGCGCGATCGCTATTCCTACCGATGTCAGTAAACCAACTATCTTTTTCATTATTTACTAATATCTTTCTACACTAGAACTAAACATTGGTTCGACTCGAATCGCCAAAATACTGGCTGGACGCACCACCATGTACTCTCCTTGAACGTTTTTGATCGGTACGCTAATAAATTCATTGGAAGCTGACTTAGGGACAAGTTCGCTACTGTACCATTTTTGAAATTCCTGGATGTTACTAAAACGTATTTCTTCCCGGTGTCCGCTTGCAATCATTAAGTGTACGACGTACTCGTTAGGAGTTCTGGGCATAAAATCGAGTTACCTTAATTAGTGACGACTAGCGGCTAGTTCTGAGCTTTACTATCAATTCAAGTTAAGTTTAAAACTTGCATTAACGGCTGTTTAGCCCCAAAGCGTAACTAATAACCGCGATCGCGTAATGAGAATAAATTAACCACAATTAGCGCAAAAAAGGCAACCTAAAGGTCAATTTTTGTCGCCTTTAATCTCTGACCTAAAACTAGCAATTTTTATTGCAGCTACATAAACCACCTCGGCAAATAGCACAATTTTAAACTGTGACGCTTGCTCCTCTAAAAATTGTTCCACTATGAGGCAAACAAACTAGCAGTTGCTACCCTTGTACCAATACTCAGACTTACTTTCATTAGTTCTGCGCGAAAAAAGTGGAGTTGTAATTTAGTTACTAGACTTGACGATATAGTTTATCCCTGACTAATTAAGCTGTTACTTTGCTCAAATTGCTCAATTAATCGTTCCGCAATTCGCCGCGCTGCGCCGGGGTTTCCCATGCGCTTGTAACCGTTTTCGGCAATTTTTGCCAAACGATCACGATCGCCCAACAAAGACTTTACAGCTTCCCCTGTTTGGTTTGGGTGCTGTAACAAAATTATTGATAAGCCTAAATGGCGGCTTTGAGCTTCGGCAAAAGCATAGGTAAACTGAGGGCCTTTACCAGGAAAAGAAATTGCACTTTTGCCAAGTCCAACAAACTGTTCTGTAGCAGTACCTGCCATGGCGATCGCTATTTCTGCTTTATCTAAACACTCATTGTAAGCAGTTTGAGTTAAAACAATAGAGGCATTTTTATAGCTAAATGTTTGGTTGCCTGATGAGCAAAAGCCAGCACTGACCAGCATTTGAGATAAATTATCTAAATTTATTTGAGTAGAAATTGCCGCTAAAAATAACAAAGAGCGACTTGCAAAAGTTTCAATTAAACTAAAAACAGCTACTAAAATTTGTTGCCAATTGGCATAGGCTTCCGGCACTCTAGAACCAGGAAGCAAAACAATAGTCAATTCTGCTTTTGAAGATATTTGCAGAGGTAAAACGGGTTTAAGTCCATCCATCATAGGATTACCCAAGTCAAAAACTGGAATACTCGATTTTTGCAGCATCTTGGCTGTGAGTGTATCTCTAGGAAAAACTGATTGACATCGAGAATTGCTCATTAAAGCGCGTTCCCAGGGTAGATAAATAGAACTATTTAAACCTAAAAAACTAGCTATGCGGTTTCTGGAGCGTAAATTTCCTTCCCCGTCGCGCACGTAATATTCAGATTTAGCCGTACCAACAAAAGCATAGTCAGCACCACTCCACCAGGCAAACAATAAGGGAACGATATCCCCCACTGCTAAAACTGTGCCACCATCTTTTACCCAAGCGCGCAGGGCAATAAGTTGGTTCCAAGTTAACGGCAACAAACCCCCTTGTAAATCGCGCACTAACTGTCGCCCATCCATATAAATAAAACCGCCAGAAGGCATAGCCCGCACCGAACTAATTATCGGGATTTCGGCAGCAAAATATGCGCTACCCTCTCCAGCTATTGGCAAAGCAGAAATATCGAGCTTTGCCCTTATTTGGCGTAGTTCCTGTAAAATACGCACAGCAATGATATCCTCTCCATGACCATTACTGAGGCAAAGCAATCGAAATTTAGAGTGGTTGGACATTAAAACCAATAAAAAAAAGATTTGGTTAAATAGTAGCTTTAATCTAGGGTTCTGAGGCGGTTAGAGCGATCGCATTGTACATTTTTGAGCAAAAATTTCTCGAACAGCAAGGATATTTTTATATTAATTCTATGCCTATTTCTTATACTACCGTTGTCACCTTGGCAGTTATTTTTAGCTTGAATTTAAGTAGTAGTGCGAAGTCTTTGCCCTTAGGAGAAAAGCTAAGACAGCAGGAAGATAATACCACCCAAAATAGCGATTTATTTATATTAGCTACTGATGTCCAAGTAATAGGAGTAAGGGAAGAATTACAAGAAATTGTCCGCAATGCAATTTCTACTCGCGAAGGCAGCGATACAAGTAACAGTCAATTGCAAACAGACATTCAAGCAATTTTAGCTACAGGTTTATTTGTCAGCGCTAGAGCTATTACGGCTACAAACCCCGCAGGAATAAGCGTAGTTTACGCTGTAGAGCCTGTAATAGTAAGAGCTATTCAACTAAGTAATGCTAGTGTACTACCAGAAAATATCCCCCTAAAGTTATTTCAGTCTCAATTTGGCAAAGAGATTAGCTTAGAAGCTATTAACCAAAGCCGAGCAGAAATTGATAAATGGTACGCCAAAAATGGCTACTTAGCAGCAAAAGTATTAGCCATAAATCCTAGCCCCCAAGGAGTGCTAACGGTAGAGGTGATCGAAGGAATTGTTAGTAATGTTAAATTTCGCTTTCTCAATCGAGATGGCAATCCTACCGATCGCCAAGGAAACCCAATTAAAAGCCGAACTACCGAAGAATTTTTGCGCCGCGAAGTTCGCGTAAAACCAGGAGATATAATTAGCGATCGCGCGATCGAGCTTGATTTGCGTCAATTGTACCAACTAGGATTATTTAGAACCGTTAATGTTGGCTTAGTAGAAACAGGCAAACAAGTTGATGTTATTTACGACCTCACCGAAAAACCCGCTCGGAGCGTTAGCCCTGGGGGTGGTTATGATGACGATACAGGCATTTACGCCACGATCAACTATCAAGACTTTAACCTTAGCGGCATCAACAATTCTATAGATGTAGATCTGCAAATTAGCCCCCGCGACTTGCAATTTGGAACCACCTTTACAAGCCCCTATCGCGCCAGCGAACCAAATCGCCCAGGTTATGAAGTGAGCGTATTTCGTCGTCGGGGAACTTCGCCAACTTTTGATGGCGACATCGATTTAGCTAATAATAGCAACCCCCGTGAAGGACGCTATGGTGGTGGTTTTAGCCTCAATAAACCAATTAATGATTGGCAAGCAGCATTAGGGTTAAACTACACTCGCATTAGTATCCGCGATCGCGATGGCAATATTTCCCCCACTGATGAATTAGGCAACGAGCTTTCTTTTAGCGGTACGGGCATTGACGACTTGACAACGGTATCAATTAGCGCGGTCAAAGACGAGCGCAACGACAGAAGCAATCCGACTCAAGGCTCGATACTCAGTCTTAGTACCGAGCAATCAATTCCTATTGGTAGAGGTACGATCTCCATGAATCGGTTGCAAGCTAATTATATTCAATACTTTCCGGTGCAAATAATCGGCAAAAGAAATATAGAAGTATTAGCTTTTAATCTCCAAGGTGGAACTATTATTGGCGATTTGCCACCCTACGAGGCTTTCAATTTGGGCGGACTTGACTCGGTTAGAGCTTATGGAGGTTCGGAAGTTGGGAGCGGGCGATCGTATATCTTAGCTTCGGCGGAGTATCGCTTTTTGATTTTTCAGCCTGTAGGCGGCGTGCTATTTGCAGATTTTGCCTCCGATTTGGGTTCGGGCGATACAGTATTGGGAGAACCTGCGGTAGTTCGAGGTAAACCAGGTACGGGCTTTTCCTATGGCGCGGGCTTGCGCTTAGAATCGCCTATAGGTTTACTACGAGCAGATTTTGGCATTAATGACAGAGGCGAAAGTCAGGTTCAGTTTGGAATTGGACAAAGGTTTTAGCGGCACAGAAGGCGATCGGGCTAAAATGCAGAGAGCGTAAAATTGAAAACATGATAGCTGGTAAAACATTACAGGGCGGAAAATATACCTTAGAGCAAGAACTAGGGCGCGGCGGTTTTGGCATTACCTTCAAAGCTACTCATCGCTATCTAAATCAAGTGGTGGTAATCAAAACCCTGAACGAGTCTTTGCAGCGAGACGCTCAGTACGCTAAGTTTCAAAGCCAGTTTCAAGATGAAGCAAGAAGACTTGCTACTTGCGTTCATCCCAATATCGTTCGAGTCAGCGACTTTTTTATCGAAGACGGGTTGCCCTACATGGTAATGGATTACGTACCAGGGGCAACTTTAGACTTGGTAGTATTTCCCGACAAACCTTTGCCCGAAGCTAAAGCAATTCATTACATCCAGCAAATTGGCGCAGCCTTGCAGGTAGTACATCAAAACAACTTGCTGCATCGAGATATCAAGCCCCAAAATATCATTCTGCGTCAGGGTACAGAAGAAGTAGTATTAATTGATTTTGGCATTGCTCGCGAGTTTACCCCTGGTTCAACTCAAACTCATACCGGAATGGTGTCTGAAGGTTACGCACCGATCGAGCAGTATCTTTACCAAGCCCCCCGCACCCCCGCCACCGACGTTTATGGGTTGGCGGCAACTATGTATGCGTTACTCACCGCGCGAGTTCCCGTAGCCGCTTCTTTGCGCGATCGCCTCTTCCTACCTGCCCCCATTGATGTGCAACCCCAGTTGAGCAAGGCTGTAAGTCAAGCTGTAATGCGCGGTATGGCAGTAGAAGCTCGATTTCGTCCTGCCACTATTAGCCAGTGGTTGTCGTTGCTGCCAGGAACTACTCAGCCCATTGCTGGTGTTCCTGTAAAGACCTTAGCAACGGTAGCTTTAATTCCCCAGCACCACAAACAAAGCGATCACCTAGCGCCTCCGCCAAGAACGATTCCGGTAGTCAAAAAACGTCCTTTGCCTTGGTTGCTAATTGGTGGCGGTGTTGCCTTGGCATCAATAGTGGGTGTGGCTTTAAGTCAGGTTTTATTTAACTATTTGCAGCAACCTAATTCTGTACCCGTTGTAACGCCCGTACCAGAGGTTCTAGAAACGACACCGCCGCAAGTAGAAGTTAGTCCGACACCAATTTTAGAGCCAACACCAGATACAAGTACGCCAATAACTCAAGATTCGCCTACGCCGGAGGTTAGCCCTTCTCCTGAAGTTACCGATTCACCCATTCTTCAAGATGCTTCGCCTCCAGTACGAGAGCAATTGCGCGAAGAATTACGCCGCCGACGACGACGTTCTCGCCTTTCACCTAGTCCAACAGCATCGCCTGCACCTACAAACGAAAATCCTGATGTAGTTGTACCTACACAAGAAATCTCACCCTCTCCTATTCCAGAAACAACCGATGACTTGCAAGATGATGATTCCGGGCGGCAAAAATTAGATAGGGATGATAAGAAAGATAAAGAAAATCGCAAGGGTAGAGACGATTAGCGACTTTTAGCTATTCATCTTGGGTAAAATAGCGGTCTAAGAAATTAAGGGCATGGTTGCGGAGTTCGTAATACTCCTTTGAGTTTCTCATTGAGGCGCGATCGCGCGGATGATCGAAAGGTACGTCTAATATTTCCCCAATAGTTGCTTTGGGCCCGTTAGTCATTAGTACAATGCGATCGCTCATATAAATTGCTTCATCCACATCGTGGGTAATCATCATTACTGCTTGACGTTGGTTTTCCCAAATATCTAATACTTGTCTCTGCAATTTGCCACGAGTTAAAGCGTCTAATGCCCCAAAAGGTTCATCCATTAATAGCATTTTTGGGCGAGTTGCTAAAGCCCTAGCAATTCCCACTCTTTGCTTCATCCCGCCAGAGATTTCATCGGGGTATTTATCCGCCGCCGCGTTCAAATTCACCATCGCAATATGTTCGTTTACAATGCTAATTTTTTCGGGACGGGTAGCATTTTTTAATACTTCATCTACGGCTAATCTAATATTTTCTCGCACGGTTAGCCAAGGCAACAAAGAGTAGTTTTGAAACACCATCATCCTTTCTGCGCCAGGTTTGCGGATGGCTTTGCCTTCTAGGGTGACTAAACCAGAAGTAGCTTTTTCTAAGCCAGCGACAATTTTTAGTAGTGTAGATTTACCACAGCCAGAATGACCAATTACCGAAATAAACTCATTCTCTTTGATAGTTAAATCAATGCCGTTTAAAACTACCGTCTCTTTACCATCCGGGGCGGGGTAAGATTTGATCAGATTTTCTACTACTAAAAATTCTCCCGGATCGAAAAACGAGCGATCGCTATTTTTCATTGATGATAATTGGCTCATATTTATCTCTAATTAAGAAAAGTAGAAAGATTTGGGGCGATTGGCACGAATTTCAAAACTGTTGAGATAACCAACGGGATCGCTAGGATCGAAGGCTTTATTATCAATAAATACCTCAGCACTTTCAATTTTGTAATCCTCTTTGGGGCATTCTATGCCCATTTCTTGAGCAATTTCGCGGTAAAGGTCGGTTCTCCAAGCTTTACGGGCTACCGTTTGGGCATCAATAGGTACTTCAGAAATTTGCCCCCATCGCGCCGCTTGAGTCATTAACCAAATACTTTCGGATTGCCACAAAAAGGTAGAATGATCTCCAGGGATTTTAGCTAAATTATCGGGCAAGTCAAAGAAAATAGTTGTATCAGGCGATCGCACTATTCGATCTTTGTTATCAAAGCCGCCATAGTTGTAATTTCCTACAATCGCGGCACTGGTTAACGTTGGTTTAGCGCCTGTATAAGACTTTTGAGAGATAATTTTAGCAATTTCTGGGCGGTTTTCAGTTTTTGAGCAATACTGACAAGCTTCAATCATTGCTTTAACTAAAGAACGATAAGTTTTAGGATTTTCATCAATAAAAGACTCCATTACCGCCAGTAGCCTGTCGGGGTGTCCTTGCCAAATTTCTCTACCTTGGGCAAACGTAAAACCAATCCCCTCATTTCCGCTAATTGCCCGTGTATTCCAAGGTTCGGCTACCATATAAGCTTGCATTGCCCCAATTCGCATATTTACAAGCATCTGCGGCGGTGGCACAATAATTACTCGAAATTCAGCAAAAGGATCTACTCCGGCGGCGGCGGATAGGTAGCGGACAAAATACTCGTATATAGCAGAACTTAACACCACCGCCCAAACTCTTTTTTCGGCGGGAATATTATCAAAATAGCGGCGAAAATCTCGTCCAAACTCTTCTAAGTTGCCGTTATATTCTCGCCAAGGACGCAACCCCGATTCCCACATCGCCCGATTCATGGTTAAGGCGTTACCGTGACGGTGAATTGTCATTGCCGCACACAAAGGAGCTTGCATCGCTCCTTCTGCACCATCTCTAGCGTTAGTTACCGCCCCGCACACCACTGGGGAAGCATCTAATCGTCCGAAAATGATCCCATCGCGGGATGTTCCCCAACTAGCTTCTCGGCTGAGAGTTACATTTAAGCCATATTTACGGAAAAAGCCTTTTTCCCAAGCCACAGCAAAGGGGGCGCAGTCGTTTACGGGTACGTAGCCGACGGTAATATTCGGCTTTTCTAGAGTCTTTGAATCTACAACGGGTTTTATAGCTAAAGCAGCATCTGACAGCCCTTGAGGAGCGCGATTTGCACTTACAGCACAGGAAGAAACCGCCATACTAGCCGCCGTTGCGCCGATACCTTTAATAACGCTTCTACGACTCCAACAGTTTTGGTAATTGTCGTGCATATTTGATTATTGGTTTTGACTAATTAAGAAGTTTTAGGGCGATGAGTGACGAAAGTTTCAATTTTCCCGACAGCGTAATCTAACACTAATCCAGTTAGACCAATTACTAGCACTGCCAAAAAGACCGAACTTAAATTTAAACGACTCCATTCATCCCAGACAAAAAAGCCAATTCCCACACCACCTGTGAGCATTTCAACAGCAACAATTACTAGCCAAGCAATTCCTAGACTAATTCGCAAACCCGTAAAAATATAAGGTAAGCTTGCAGGCAAAATTATTTTAGTAATTTGTCTCCAGCGTGGCATTTCCAATACTCTCGCCACGTCCAGATAATCTTTATTGACGCTAGAAACCCCTAAAGCCGTGTTAATGATTGTCGGCCACAAGGAAGTAATAAAAATTACAAAAATCGCTGAAGGATCGGCTAAGTTGAAAATTGCTAGAGAAATCGGCAACCAAGCTAAGGGAGATACAGGTTTAAATATTTGAATAATTGGATTAAGTGCTAGCAACGCTTGCTTTGACATTCCAATTAAAAATCCTACAGGAATAGCAACTAACGCACCTAGTGCAAAACCAATTAATACCCGCCGCAAACTAGCTAGTAATAACCAACCTAAACCTAAGTTTCCTGGCCCGCGACGATAAAACGGATTTAAGATATAGTCTAAATTTTCTACAAAGGCTTGGGCAGGAGTAGGCATCAAGTCTGTTAAAAAAGTTGCCACAAACCACCATAGGATGATTACACCCAAAAACCCAGCCAACGGCAGTAAAATCGCTTCTTTAATAATGGCTGGCTTAGTACGTTTCCAAACAAGCTGTCCAGCAACCGCCAAGGCTGCAAGATTAAGTTGCATTAACATTTGATACTCCTCAGAAATAGAGAGCAGGTACAACAGAGTGAGCAATACCAACTAGGAATACTGATGAGTTCAAATCATTTATTAAAAATGTCTTGAATCTCCAATTTCCCCCCAATGCCGACGAAGTTAGCTGACGGGCTAGGACTGAGAGATGTCCCTCTGCTTAAACAAAGGCAGATACGCCCCAAACTTTGGTTCCTCCGTTCTAACCTTTCAAGATATAAAAAGTCAGATTTGGCTAATTTACTCAAATTTCTCAAAATGTAACCTTAAAATACTTGATAGTCAATATCTCAAAAGGAGTAGGATGAGAAGGAAACGCTCGTATTGGTTCAGCTATGGCATTATTAGTTAACTTATATACTTATTATTCTAGAGCCACCGATGGTAGATATTGCTCAGTTTTTAGCTAAAGAACTTTCTCTCAAACCCTCTCAAGTTAAGAATGCGTTGGAATTGCTGGCTGAATCTGCTTCAATTCCTTTTATCGCCCGTTACCGGAAAGAACGCACCGGGGAAATGAACGAAATTCAGTTGCGGGAATTGTCGGATAGATTTACTTACCTCAGCGAACTTGAAGAACGCAAGACGACGGTTATAAATGCGATCGCAGAAGTGGGTAAACTTACGGATGAATTAAAGCTAAAAATTGATTCTTGTTTGCAAAAAACCGAACTTGAGGATCTTTATTTACCCTACAAACCCAAACGGCGCACTAAAGCAACTATTGCTAAAGATAAAGGCTTGCAACCTTTGACCGAATTTATTAAAGCAAACAAAGCTGACAGTTCTTTAGAGGCGGAAGCAGCAAAATATATTTCTGTAGAAAAAGGTGTAAATACCACCGTTGAGGCGCTAAAAGGTGCGGCGGATATTTTGGCGGAAGAAGTTGCAGAAAAGGCTCATTTACGCGCTTATGTGCGGGATTACTTCTTAAAATCGGGTGTATTTAAGTCTCAAATCAAAAAAGATTACCCTGAAGGCAGTACCAAGTACGAAATGTACCGCGATTACCAAATCAACGTTAGAAATATTGCTTCCCACAATATGTTAGCTTTGTTGCGTGGCGAAGCAGAGAAGATTCTTAGTTTAGAACTCGATTTTGATGAGTCTGTAGTATTAAATTATCTAGAAAACCAGGAAATTAAAACTAATTCTAAAGAGATTAGAGAGTTTTATCGCGTTATGCTTAAAGACGCTTTCAATCGCTTAATGAAGCCATCTTTAACTAGCGAAGTAATTGCCGATCGCAAAACTTATGCAGACATCGAATCTATTAAAACTTTTGAAAGTAACTTAAGAGAATTATTACTATCGAGTCCCGCCGGGATGAAGCCAACTTTAGCCATCGATCCAGGTTTTAGAACTGGTTGTAAAGTAGCAGTTATTGATCGTACAGGGAAGTTTTTGGAATATCAAGCTGTATTTCCTCATTCGGGTGCATCGCAACGCAATCAAGCTAGTCAATCTATCGAAAAATTGATAAAAAAATATAATATTCACCTAATAGCAATTGGTAACGGTACGGCGGGGAGAGAAACCGATGAATTTGTTGCGGAAGTTCTAGAAAAGTTGGAAAGTAAACCCGTTAAAGTTATGGTAAACGAATCGGGAGCATCAATTTATTCAGCGAGTGACTGTGCGATCGCCGAGTTTCCCGATTTAGACATCACTGTACGCGGCGCGATTAGTATTGGTAGGCGTTTGCAAGATCCGTTAGCCGAACTTGTTAAAATCGATCCTAAATCTATTGGTGTGGGACAATATCAGCATGATGTCGATCAAAAGTTACTCAAACAAAAGCTAGATGAAACGGTAGAAAGCTGCGTTAACTATGTAGGTGTAAATCTTAACACCGCTTCACGAGAGCTTTTAGCCTTTGTTTCAGGGATTAATTCAACGATCGCTAAAAATATTATTACCTACAGAGACAAGCACGGCGCATTTAGCGATCGCACTCAATTATTGTCTGTACCCAAACTAGGTGCAAAAACCTTTGAACAATCGGCGGGATTTCTGCGGATTAGTGGCGGAAAAAACCCCTTAGATAATACTGCGGTGCATCCAGAGAGTTACGCGGTTGTAAAAGCGATGTTCAGCGACTTAAATGTGCCATTAGCGGAGATTTCCCAAGCATCTAAGCAGCTTAAATCGCTAAATCTGCAAAAATACGTCACTCCTACCGTCGGCGAACCTACATTGCGCGATATCATCAGTGAATTAGAAAAACCTGGCAGAGATCCTAGAGCAGAATTTAAGTATGCAACCTTTGCTGCGGGGATAAAAGAAATTAGAGATTTAACTGTCGGAATGGAGCTAGAAGGAGTGGTTACAAATGTTGCTAATTTCGGTGCATTTGTAGATATTGGCGTACATCAAGATGGGTTAGTGCATATATCACAAATGGCAGATAAGTTTGTAGACGATCCCAATAAATTCGTCAAAGTCGGACAAGTTGTCAAGGTGCGAGTGCTTGAGATTAAAGAGAATTTGAAGCGGATAAGTTTGTCAATGCGATCGCGTTAGTATTGCGGAACGATTAATTGAGCAATTTGGGCAAAATACCTAGCTATTTTTTGTGAGGCGCGATCGCGTTTCCACCAACCATCTCTAATAACGAAGTCTAATATGGCTTATCCTGTTAATAAGTGCTACAAATTGCACAATTTTGTCAAATTATGCTGAAATCGCTAAAAATTGAAAATTTCCGTTGTTTCCAATCATTCGAGCTTCAGCAGCTTGGTAAGTTAAATTTGCTAGTTGGGACTAACAATAGTGGGAAAACATCAATATTAGAAGCGATCCAACTACTTACTTCTCAGTTTAATCTCGCATCCTTAGCAGAAGTAATGATTAGTCGGGGTGAATATATTTTAGGCGATGAAGGTGGTATTAGTCGCGAGCTAGATATTCGTCATCTCTTTTACGGTCATGAGATTAATGAAGGCAGCAGGTTTTCAATAGTTGCAGGCGAGCGCGATAATGAAGAAGGAATGATTGTGTCTGTACAACATCGAGAACAAGTCAGCGTAGAAAACTTACAAGATTTTGCCTTAGTTATTGAGTCGTTGGGACAGGAGCATGAAACTGTCAAGCTGCCATTATCTTCTTTAGAAGATTTACAGTTAGATTACATAAGACGTGTTTCTAGAGATTTAAAAAATTCAGCAGCAAAAACGCAATTTGTAACATCTTTCTCTCTAACAACCGAGAAAATGACTGAGCTATTTGAGCAAATTGTTCTCACCCCAGAGGAGTATCTTGTTATTGAAGCGCTGCAAACAATTGAGCCAAGTATTGAATGTATTGCAACTGTTGGCTCTGGAAAGTATAGAAGAACTACTGGTGCGCGTAGTGGCTTTGTAGTCCGCCTCTCTGATGGAAATCAGCGTATCCCAATTGGTAACATGGGAGATGGAATCTGGAGAATACTAGGACTTACATTAGCAATTGTTAATGCTAGAAACGGTGTTTTGTTAGTTGATGAAATTGACACTGGGCTTCACTTTAGTGCCATGTCTGATATGTGGAAATTAATTTGGGAAACAGCTAAACGGCTTAATGTTCAAGTTTTTGCGACCACCCATAGTAGTGATTGCTGGACAAGTTTAGCTGAAATTGCCAGTAATGAAAGTCCTAGCGAGGAAGGAATTACAATTCAAAGAATTGAAAAAGGTAAACCAAGCAGTGTTGTCTTTACCGAACGGCAAGTTGTAATTGCCGCCGAACAAGGAATTGAGGTGCGGTAGGCAATGGCTGAAATTCATTCAAAGGTGCTTCTGGTGGAGGGAAAGCAAGATGTTCGTGTCATTCCAGAATTGATTGAAGCAAATGGTGTACCTTGGGGAAAAAGAAAAAGCTCAGTGGGGAAAAAGAAAAAGCTCAGTAGTATATATGCGTGAGTACGATGGCTATCAAAATTTAGTAAATCCAGATGTAATTTCCACAGAATTACAAGCTTCTGGGCTTCTGTACTGGGAATAATAATTGATGCTGATGAAAATCCTTCAAAGCGTTGGCAAAGCCTTAGAAATGCCTGCTTAAAGAGTATTCCTAACATTCCAGAAACTTTACCAGAGGAAGGTTTGATACATATTACCTCTAATGGAATTAAGTTTGGAATTTGGATTATGCCTGATAACAAGATGCGCGGTATGTTAGAAACTTTCTTGACATACATGATTCCTACAGGCAATCAAGGACTTTGGCAATTTGCCTAGAAAGTAGCTCAGGAGGCAAAAAGTAAAGGTGCAGTGTTTACAGAGTTTCAACTTGATAAAGCAAACATTTATACCTGGTTGGCTTGGCAGAACCCGCCGGGACGACAACTACATCAAGCAATTATGGAACGAATATTAGATCCAACTCACCGTGATGCTCAAAAGTTTGTGACTTGGTTTAAGGCTCTGTATGACTTGTAACGAGCTCCAGCTATAGGCAATATTAATCACAGCCCAAACTCAAGGATCTATTATTTAGCCAACTCAACCAACGCATTTTGATACTTTTTCATTCCTCGTCTAGCCGCTTCAATTTTCTTCCCAAAAGTAGGATTGTAGGCTGACGGGGTTTTTGTGGATTTGAAGCGATCGCAATTATCAATATTCATATATTTTATGTTGAGAAATGCGATCGCCTGTTTAAGTATGCTGCTAAAAAAGAGCGATCGCCTTTAGAACTACAACACGCGAAAAATAAAAGGATAGCGGAAGGCGACATCAAAATTAATTAAGGTTTGGTAAACCGCGTAAGCAGCTAATCCCCAATGGAAAAGGAAATAAACGGGGAAAAGTATAAACCCAAGTAAACCAAAAGTGATAAAGGTAATCGCTCCGACCACAAGCCCGTAAAGCCAAACGTTAAAATGAAAATTGATAGCTTCTTTGGCGTTCTCTTTGACCACTGGATCTGTAGATACAAGCATAATTGCGATCGGTATGCCTATAGATACTAATGCAGCGCTAAAAAAGATTGAACCGTGAGCTAGTGCTGAAAGTAGTTTTCGCTGATCTGCATCGTACATAATAATAATGACCTCTTTAAAATAAGTTGTTTCTAGTTTTCAACCTATATTACCGATTGTTACCTAAAAACTAAGCTTATTCTCGTTTTTACTCTAATTATTGACTCCTGTAACATCCTACTAGCTAAACTTCATGATATTCACTGACCTTGAGGCGGAATTGCAAACAGCCGTTGAGCATAGACGTAATTTTGCGATTATTTCTCACCCCGATGCGGGTAAAACTACACTCACAGAAAAGCTGTTGCTGTACGGCGGCGCAATTCATGAAGCTGGTGCGGTAAAAGCTCGCAGAGCGCAGCGTAAGGCTACTTCTGACTGGATGGCGATGGAACAGCAACGGGGTATTTCTATCACGTCTACCGTATTGCAATTTGAGTATCATAATTGTCAAATTAATCTGCTCGATACTCCCGGACACCAAGATTTTAGTGAAGACACTTATCGCACTTTGGCGGCGGCGGATAATGCCGTGATGCTGATTGATGGAGCTAAAGGCTTAGAACCCCAAACGCGCAAGCTGTTTGAAGTTTGTCAACTGCGAAAATTGCCAATTTTTACCTTTGTAAACAAGCTCGATCGCCCCGGACGGGAACCACTGGAATTATTAGATGAAATTGAACAAGAATTAGGTTTACAGACCTATGCTGTAAATTGGCCCATTGGTACAGGCGATCGCTTTAAAGGTGTTTTTGACCGCCGCAATCAACAAATTCATCTCTTTGAACGTAGCGCTCATGGTAGCCGCGAAGCTGTTAGTACAGTTGTAGATTTGGGCGATGCGCGGATCGAACAGCTACTAGACAAAGACCTTTATCATCAATTTAAAGACGATTTAGAGCTAATAGAAGGCATTGGGCCAGAGCTAGATAGCGATTTAGTCCACCAAGGAAAAATGACCCCAGTATTCTTTGGTAGCGCTATGACTAACTTCGGCGTAGAACTATTTTTGGATACTTTCCTTGACTACGCCCTCAAACCTGGCGCTCGCAATAGCAATTTGGGAGAAATGCAGCCTACATATCCAGAGTTTTCGGGGTTTGTATTTAAGCTACAAGCAAATATGGATCCAAAACACCGCGATCGCGTGGCATTTATTCGCGTTTGTACAGGGAAGTTTGAAAAAGATATGACGGTGAGTCATTCTCGCACGGGTAAAACTATTCGCTTATCTCGTCCACAAAAATTATTTGCTCAAGATCGAGAATCCATTGACTACGCTTATCCTGGCGATGTGATTGGTTTAAATAATCCTGGCGTATTTGCGATCGGCGATACCATCTATAATGGTCAAAAAATAGAATACGAAGGGATTCCGAGCTTTTCTCCTGAATTATTTGCTAGTTTACGAAATCCTAACCCTTCTAAATTCAAGCAATTTTTAAAAGGTGTTTCTGAATTGCGCGAAGAAGGAGCAGTACAAATTATGTACTCCGCCGATGAAATGAAGCGCGAACCAATCTTAGCGGCGGTAGGACAACTGCAATTTGAAGTTGTCCAGTTTCGCTTGCTGCAAGAATACGGCGTAGAGACGCTGTTGGATTTGTTACCTTACACCGTTGCTCGTTGGGTAACGGCGGGTTGGGACGCATTGGCAAAAGCCGGACGATTATTTAATACTGTCACCGTCAAAGATAGTTTAGGACGACCAGTATTATTGTTTCGCAATGAGTGGAATTGTCAGCAAGTAGAAGGAGATTGTCCCGAATTAAAGTTAAGTGCAATCTCTCCATTATCTTTCTAGTGTGCAGTATATATAATCCCAATTAAGCAAAAACTTTATAGTTGTCAAGAGTAGTTGCTTTTGGCAACTTTTTTCAAAAAACCATTTTACGGACATAAAAAGCTTCTGCATATTTATCCGGTGCGTTTGATTCTATACCTCGGATTCGTAAAATTGATAAAAAAGTTTCTTCTGTAAACCATTGCTTATCTTTTTGGGAACGAAAGCTATCAATTAAGTATTTGATTTTCTGTTGGCAAACAGAGCGCTCCAAAGGTACAAAAAAATTAGGATTGGCTAAATCCCCATCATATTTAGGAATTTCATACTCTAGGATGAGATGGTTTCTAAATGTATTCCATGTCAGATCGCAAATTAAGCGATGATCTTGATGGGCATCGTGGCGATAATGAGTAAATATAAGATCGGGATTGAGTTTTTGTTTCAATTGCTCAAAAACTTCTTTAACTTCTATAGCAATAAAAGGCAAAAATCCATCTCTAAAATCTCTAACTATTATCTGTTTTTGGGCAACATTTGCTAAAAATTTATTTCCACTGCAAATAGCTTCTTTTTCTCTCTCCAAGCTTGAACTAAAAACTATCCAGTAAAATTCAATACTTGGATACTTTTCTACTAATTTTAAAATTGTACCGCCGCAGCCAATTTCTATATCGTCGCTATGAGCGCCTAAACATAATACTTTATAAGTTAAACCTGGCTTTTCAGCTAATTTTAGATTTAGCATATTAAAAATAAACTTTACATCCAAAGGAACGAGCCTTTGTTTAAGTTGCAGCTAATTATCAAATTTATGATACTCGTTATCTAGTAAATGTTGTGACTTTTTTCTTGTGCTTCCACACTTCCCAAGGAGCATTACCCACCGCAAACATATCTTCTAATTGCTGCTTATCTTTAAAAGTATCCATGCAAGCCCAAAAACCATTGTACTCGTAAGCAAAAAGTTGTTCTATGTCGATTAATCTCTGGAACGGTTCATATACTAATTCTTCTTTTTCCTTAATATAATCGAAAATTTCGTTTTGAAAAATAAAGTAGCCTCCGTTAATTCTAAGGTTGGCTTGATGTACATCTTTGATTCCCGTTACTACTCCATTTGGTTGACTAGAAATTAAATGAAATGTCTGCGATGGTCTAACACTTAAAAACCCAGCTACCTTGTCTGTAAATTTGAATTTTTCTATAACTTCAGGTAAAACTAAATCTGTAAGCCCGTCGCTATAATTTGCTAAAAATACCTCCTCATTCTCTAAATATTTCTGAACTCGTTTTAATCTTTGACCAATATTTGAATTTAGTCCTGTGTCCACAAAAGTGATGTTCCAATCATGAATATCCTTACTTAGTAAGTTTAATTTTTCTCCGCCATTAATGAGAGTAAAATCATTGGAAATACATTCGTTGTAATTTAGAAAATAATTTTTAATTAAGTCAGCCTTATAACCTAGGCATAGAATAAAATCTTTGTGTCCATAGTGTGCATAATATTTCATTACGTGCCAAAGTATGGGTCTATAGCCAATAGGAACTAACGGCTTAGGTATAGCATCCGAAAAATCTCTTAGTCTAGTTCCTAATCCACCGCAAAATAAAACAACTTTCATTTGTATTCCTCATATTCTTTTTGCTTTTGTTTGAGTCTTATTTAGGGCTTGATTTCTATTTAATAATTAAAAGATTGAAAATCTGCCAATTAATTGCTAGGCTTCATAGGATTGCTTCTCAACACTGAGCGTTTGAGTATGTATAAACTATAACAAATAATGTTCTTGTAAGCATCGTCCTCAAAGTACATTTTTACTGAATGTTCGGTTTGTCTAGTCTTATTCAGCAATCCAGTAAATTTGCTTATAATTTGTTGTATAGTCCTATACTTAAAACTGCGTGAAGCGCTTTCTTAAACTAATTTTTTAGCTATAGACTATATTAAGTTTTTGTAAGCTAAGAAATATTGAAACTTAAAACTATTGATATTTATGTGCTTAAAACTACTAAGGAACGTGGATTAAATAACCTGTAATTCTGGCTTTGCTGTATAATTCCATTGAGGCAAGAACTCATCAAAGACAATTTTCATGTTTGATTTGAAGCCTTCAGCCACTTTTCGCCCTGTTTGATAAGTCTTGTCAAGTATTGTTGTCGATACA
>JAESGR010000613.1_pt1 | contig 19935 bp, 13 predicted proteins | sample 9269771 | NCBI WGS metagenome assembly JAESGR01 (sample SAMN15739572, study PRJNA653492) | algae metagenome | isolation source: Chroococcus sp. CMT-3BRIN-NPC107 and co-occurring heterotrophs from well... | place: USA: Clark Mountains Wilderness, California | collected 2010-04-18 | reverse complement strand
CCGGGAGATTACATCGAACCAGTTGGTTCCGGCATCGGTGTTGTAAATCTGGTAAACGGAGCCGGGAGCCAGGGAGTACAGGTTGGCAGCAGCCCGGGGATCGCTTGCAGGAAGTCCACCCTTGAAAGTGTTGCTGACCACGATCCGGTCAGGAACCGCGTAAGAGCCATAATTGCCAAACACCACGTGCTTATCACCGGTTTTGCCGATACGGTTCAGGTAATCGATGTACTGCTGGTTGTTCAGCATGTCGGGCATCATTTTGTCGGTCACTTTCTGGAAGCCGACATAGTTTTCATACGAAACCGATGTACGGCCGGCGCGGCCCTGCTTGGTGGTGATCACGATGATACCGTTGGCGGCACGCACACCGTAAATGGAGGCGGCAGCCGCATCCTTCAGTACCTGCATGGATTCCACATCGTTCGGGTTCAGAAAGGCTACATCCTGAGTCGGCACCCCGTCTACGATATACGTAGGAGGGTTGTTCTCAAAGGAAGAGAAACCGCGGACCCGCACTACGGCGCCGGCACCGGGCTGGCCCTGGGTGCTCACGACCACACCGGGGGCCCGGCCTTGCAGCTGGGCGGCGAGGTTCGCGGCCGGAGCCGATTTCATGTCTTCTACGTTTACAACCGAAACGGAACCGACAATGTCCTTTTTCCGTTGGGCAGTGTAACCGGTAACCACCACTTCATTCAGGGAAGCGGTGTTACTGCGCAGGGAAACAGCCACATCGGTACCGTTGCCGATCCCCACTTCCTGGCTTTCAAAGCCTACAAATGAAATCACCAGAGTGGAAGCACTCGTGGGAGCCGACAGCGTAAAGGAGCCGTCTGCACCCGTTTGGGTGGCTACATTGGTACCTTTTACGGAAACCGTTGCGCCCGCTACTGGTGTGTTGTCTGTGGAATTGAGGACCTTACCGGTGACGGTCCTCTGTTGCGCGAAGGACGAGAGCGAGAGAAGAGAGCATAAGAGCAATGCAAGACATAGCCGTAAGGCAGTCAACTTCATTGGCATAGCAAGCGTTTTAGGTTAATTAATGAAGAGTCAATTTAGGAACTCTGTTAATGATCCCAAAATAAATTGTTAAATACTTATTAAGATTTTAAGGGGAAACCCTGTTAAATCCTTACTAACCAACGCTTTCCATTAAAATAATTTCTTATAAACCGATTTAGCGCAATGGTTCAAATCCGCTAAAATCCGTAAGCAAAAAGCCAAAGACGCTGAATAATAAAAAGCAATCTGATCCGGTTGTTCCTTTTTTGAGCACTTTCTGACCGGTTTTTACCAACAACCGGACTCAGCTTCCGAGTATGTTTCTGCAAAGTGGTATGGGAGATGCTAGCCGTCTGCCAATTCCGTAGAACCTATCTCGTCCGCTGCAAAACCCTGAACGACTTTTTCATATCAAACCTCCATGTCAGTATTATAGAACGCCGGAGTTTTATCCGTATTAAATCTGTTTAACCCTGACGGTACGCATTGGACCAACCCCAAAAGAGAAAGGAGGCTTTAGGCCTCCTTTCTTTATTTAAGCAATAGATTCTGCAATGATATCTGCAGTTGCAGCCCCGAAGTTCTTATCGAACTCCCGCCGCAGGCCTGCCATTAATAATATACAGTATACAGTGCGATCAGTAAACCGATGATCAGCAGGGCACCGACCGTGAAACCCGGTGTCGGCCGGAACATGCTGCGGTCCACTTCCAGCCCCTGGGGCCGGACGCCCCTGCGGTTCTCGACCACGGATATAATATACATGCCGATAAGGCAAACGATGAACGTAATGAACATGCGGTCAATAAAGGGTATCTCATACACGCCTTCCGCATTCGGTACGGCAAAACCCATGGCCTCCAGACCGGAGAGGTCGGTCATCGTAGGCAGGAATTTGAGGAAGAAAGCGAGCGCCAGACCACCGATGGTAGCGAACAGGGCGGCATTCGACGTGGTCTTCTTCCAGAAGAAGCCCAGCAGGAACATGGCCAGGATACCCGGCGACACAAAGCCCGTATACTCCTGGATAAACTGGAAGCCTCCTTTTTTGTCAATACCCATGAACGGAGAAATAATGGCCGCTGCCAGCATGGCCACCACAATCGTAATCCGCCCGATGCCGACCAGTTTCTGCTCACTCGCTTCCGGATTGATCCGCTTCTGATAGATATCCAGGGTAAAAATGGTAGAGATGGAATTGGCTTTTCCTGCCAGCGAAGCCACCACTGCTGCCGTCAGGGCAGCGAAAGCCAGGCCTTTCAGCCCGGCCGGCAGGAGGTTCAGCAGCACCGGGTAGGCCCGGTCGGGGTTAACTTCGCCTCCCTGCAGCATTTCTGTCTGGAACGAACCGGCACCGTACAGCACATAGGCGGCAATGCCGGGCACGACCACGATAATGGGCATCAGCATCTTCAGGAAAGCGGCAAACAGGAGACCGCCCCGGGCGGTCGGAAGGCTGGCACCCAAAGCCCGCTGCGTGATATACTGGTTACAACCCCAGTAGTTCAGGTTCACGATCCACATACCTCCGATGAGCACGCTCAGGCCGGGCAGGTCGAGGTAATTCGGGTTTTTCGTATCAAACACCATATGGAAGTGATCATCGGCATGCTCGCGCAACAGGCTGAAGCCCTGCAGCACCCCGTTGCCTCCGAACTTATCGGCCACCAGCTGCAGCGAAAGGTAAGTTGCCGCCAGTCCGCCCAGGATAAGGAAGAAGACCTGGATCACGTCGGTATAACCGATCACCTTCATACCACCCAGGGTGATAAAGACCGCGAATATGGCCAGCATGGCCATACACCAGAAGAAGGGAATGCCGGAAATCGTACTCACGGCCAGGGCGCCCAGAAACAGGATGGAGGTCAGGTTCACCACTACGTAGAGCAGGAGCCAGAACACGGCCATGATCATGCTCACCGTGCTGTTGTACCGCATGTTCAGGAATTGCGGCATGGTGTAGATCTTGTTCTTCAGGTAAACCGGGATAAAGAAAACGGCCACGATGATCAGGGTAGCGGCTGCCATCCATTCATACGTGGCGATGGCCAGTCCCATTTTGAAACCGGAACCGCTCATGCCGATGAACTGCTCGGCGGAAATATTCGAGGCGATGAGCGAGGCACCGATGGCCCACCAGGTCAGCGAACCCTCGGCCAGGAAATAATCCTTGGTATTGGTCTCCGCCTGTTTTTTGCGCCAGTAAATCCACCAGCCATAACCGGCCACAATCACGAAATAGATAAAGAATACGAGGTAGTCAGCAAACTGAAGTTTGTTCATAACAACAATCGGTAGGTTTAAGAAAGAGTAATGACAGGTTCAGGGAAGCAGCAAAGGATCTGGCCGCGAACGATTGCGCTGCTTCATTCCATCCCCGGAAGATACGGGTGAAAAAGATTTTTATGAACATCAGCAGGCATAAACTTATCCGGCCCATTTTTTACAGGTCCCTGTACATCCGGATGCGCAAACTTGGTATGCTCGGAATAGCTAACTTAGTTCCTTGCAGCAGATGAAGCCAACAGTAAATCTATTTGAAGCATATACCGGCATGTACCGGTTTCAGAGGTTGCCCGGGCTGGCAGCATTTATTTTGGAACACCACCTGGAGGCTTATGTTCGCGAGCAGGTACGCCTGAGCCGCCTGTACCAGGTGCCGCTGCTTAAATTGCTGGAACGTCAGTACAGCGAAGAACAGATCGTGGCCTTTTCCATAGCTTCTTCCGGCGCCTTCCTCAAGCGCCTTGCAGCCAACGAAGGGTACGAACAGCTGCACGAATCCATTACCAGCTGGCTGGCCGATCAGCTGGAGATAGTGCAGCAGGCCGAAGTGGCCGCCGAAGATATTACCCTGGTCAACCACATCCGCGGGCAGGCCCTCAAAAAATGGATACCGGCCTGCGAGCAGGACCTGACGGCCGCCCTGGAACTCGCCGGAGAAATTGACAACCTCCTCCTGGGCGCCATCACTACCGGCACCAATACCTATATCCAGCTGCTGAAGCAACGGATTTCCGAAGAAACCTATCTGTCCCGCAAGCTGATTGAAGCCTCTCCCGCCATCATTTTCCTGTACGACACCCAAACGGGGCGCGAACTCTTTGTTTCGGGAAAAGTGGAAGAAGTAATGGGCTTTACGCCGGAAGAACTGAAAGCCAAAGGGGAAAACGTACTGGCCGAACTGACGCACCCCGAAGATCTGCCGCGGCTCGTAGCCCACCTGGAAGAGGTACAGAAAGATAATTCCGACCGTACCTACCAGATCGAATACCGGTTCCGGCATAAGGACGGCTCTTATCGCTGGCTCCGGACTTATGAAACCATTTTCCGCCGCAATGAAAAGGGCCAGGTACTGGAAATGCTGGGGTCTTCCTTTGAAATCACCCGGGAAAAAGAAATCGAGCTGGCCCTGCAGAAACGGGAAAGCCAGTTGCTCGAAGCCCAGCAGCTCGCACACATCGGCAGTTACGAGTGGAACATCCTGCGGAATGAATCGGTGAATACGCCGGAAGTATACCGCATTTTCGAACTGAATGCCGACCAGCGCTTTGAACAATTCATGGATCATGTGCATCCGGCCGACAAGAAACGGGTGGAAGCTGCCCTCATGGAAGCATTCCGCACGGGAGATTATGCCTGCGAGTACCGTTATATAAAGAACAACCTGGAGAAGGTGATCTGGTCGGTGGGCAAAGTAACGTTCCGTGACGGACGTCCTGAATCCATGATCGGTACCGTGCAGGATATTACCGCGATCCGCCGGATGGAAAAGGAACTTTCGGAGAAATCGGAAGCACTGGAACGCTCCAACGAAAGCCTGAAGCAGTTTGCCAGCGTTGCCAGCCACGACCTGAAAGAACCCCTCCGGAAGATTTCCACATTTACCGACATTGTTCTGGAGCAGGAAGAAAACCGCCTTACGGAATACGCAAGGATACAGCTGCAGAAAGTGCAGTCCTCCGCCCGGCGCATGCTCCAGATGATCAACGATATTCTCGCTTACTCTTCCGGTACCATGGAAGCGGCACAGACCGTTTCACTTCAGTCGCTGCTGGAGGAATGCATGGACCTGCTGGAGCAACCCATCCAGGAAAAAGGAGCACTGATCCTGTCAGACGGCCTTCCGGAAGCTTCTGTGGCCCCGGCGCAGTTCCGCCAGCTGTTCCTGAACCTGCTGAGCAATGCCCTTAAATTTCAAAAGGCCGGCAGCCCGCCCGAAATACAGGTTACGCACCGGTACTGCAGCCATAGAGACCTGGCAGGCATACCCCTCCCCTATGCAGCCCGGTACCTGAAGATCTGCTTTTCCGATAACGGCATCGGTTTTCCCCCGGAATACGCCGAAAAAATCTTTGGGCTGTTCAGCCGCCTGCACAGCCAGTCTGCCTACGAAGGCACCGGACTGGGACTATCCATCTGCAAGCGCGTGGCAGAAAGCCATGGCGGCCGAATTACAGCCTTAGCAAAAGCTTCCGGCGGGGCGGAGTTTCAGTTGATTATTCCGGTGGAGTGATGCCGGGAGTTTGGGCTTTGTGGTTAGTGTTTGAGGTTGTATACGTTACGTAGGATTCTTTCAGAATGGGCAGGACGTTTTGTGGTGAAAGGGATAAATCCTAAAGAAACCGGTTTATCCGTTGCTACGGGCATAAAAAAAGCGCTCCAAAGGAGCGCTTTTTTTATGCTGTTGTCCGATTATTTCAGTTTAGAAAGTACCGTTACGGCATTGTTGTAGGTGAGGTTCATCAGTTCCACCCGGGAATGACCTTCGGTTTCCAGTTGCCGGAGCTGATCCGGGGAAATGATAAAATAACGGAAGCTGTTGGCGGAAGAAGGTTCAGGTGCAGAAGCGGAGCTGGCCGATGAAATCTGCAGGCTGCCTTCGCTGGCCTGGTAATACCAGTTGTAGGAGAAAGTGGCGCTGTTCTCGTCAAAGGGCAGGGTTTCTACCGAAACGCTGTTCTTTTTGTATACGAGGAGCAGCCCTTCACTCAGTACATCCCCGTTCAGTCGATCATCTTTAAGCACTGTGGTAAAGTAAGCGGAGCCTTCCGTCTTTTTCGACTTCCAGCCCAGTGCCTGCCAGTCGGAAGAGGAAATAATCTTTTCAAAGGAGCCGGCCTGCATCTCCATTTGGGGCTGTTCCGGGTCCTGCTGCTGTACATCATTCTTATTACAGCTGGCAGCCAGCAACAGGGTGCACAGTCCTACAAACGGCAGTTTAAGGAATTTCATAGTAGTGTTTTAATAGGTTTTGCGTTGGCTTTTCATTTAGTGGACGAAGCCAGCCAGACGAAAACCATGCCAAAACAGCTTTTCACCCCAAATGCACCCCTCCTTTCCCCATCTCTGTTTTCCTTTTTTGTTTTAGTTAACAAATTAGTGTTGTCCGGCTCGGTAAGACTCAGTCCGATTAAATGCATGAACAGGTCCCATAGCACCGCTTTTTTCTACGACCGGGCTTCAGGATGCCCGCTTCCACAACGATAGCACCTGCTGCTCATCTTCCGGCCGGTTGGCATTGAAGAACGCTTTTCTTTCGGAAGCCCGCAGCCAATGCGTAGGCCCTTCCTCTGCCAGTTGTTTCAGGTTATACCGGGTAAGCAGGCCCTGCGCCGCCTTCTCCGACCAGCGCTGTAATAAAGCCGAAGTGTAGAGTGCACAGAAAGGCTCCGCTTCATCTTCCAGGCGGTAAGCGTAACACTCTGTATCTATGGTGCGGTACGCTTCCAGGAGCCGGTGCACGGTTGGAGTATCCATACATACCTGGTCGCAGGCCAGTACCAGGAGGTTACGGTCCGGACAACGGCGATGTACGCTCAGCAGTCCGTTCAGGGGACCGGGTATAGAAACACTGTCGGGCACGCATACCGCCTGCGGCAACTGGTCGCGGTATTGCTTCAGCTGTGCAGTGCGGACGGAAAATACCACAGGGATAAGCTGCGCTGCGAGCACCGCCCCGGCCCTGGCCGCCCAGGTCCGTCCATCCTGTTCAATCAGTCCTTTGTCCCGGCCCATACGCCGGCTTTCGCCGCCGCAAAGCACTACGCCCAGTACCTTGTCCATAATCATTTTATTTTCGATGATCACTATGCCCCAGGTTTTTGTCCGGGGCCACTTTATCGCGTACGGCCTGCTTCAGTTCCCTGATCTCGGGGAAGCGGCCGTCCCTTTTCCGGTCAAATAACACTTCATCGTTCACGCGGACCGTAAAGGCTCCTGAAATCTCTGCCGGTTGCAGGCAAACGCCCTGCAGTTCTTCGGTGAACGTGGTCAGCAGTTCCTGGGCCATCCAGGCCGCACGCAGCAACCAGCCGCAGCGCGGGCAATAGGTGATCGTTACCAGAGGCTTCATACATTTTCACATTTTCCGGAATACAGAAGCAGCAGGTGCATCATTTTGAAACAACAAACGTCCTTTTCCGTATCCCGGCGCAATCTACATGCGTCTTCCCGTTTTTCGTAACAAGGCATCTTCCTCCACCTTTTCATTCCGCTATACTTCATACCGGGCAGAGCGGTGGTCCAACTATTTCACTCCGGTCCAACCGGTCAGGTACGCACACCAACGCCATCCAGGCTGCTCTTCCGGACAATGGAAATAAAGTCTTCCTTGCCGGCATCGCACAACGGGCAGCGGTAGCTGTAGGAAAGAGCTTCGAACGGCGTTCCGGGTGCAATACCCTGGTCGGGCTCCCCCGTCTCGGTATCATACAGCGTCAGGCAGTGCATGCACTGGTGCTGTAGAACTACCGGTGCATCCGCAGGTGCCTCCAGCGATTCCTGTTGCCGGTAAATATGATGCAGCAGGTCATCGCTGTTTTGCTGCTCATAATAATATTTGCAGAGCGATACGAGGTAAACACCCAGCGCTTCTTTAGGCACCCCGTCGCGAAACAGTACCAGACCGCCGGCGTTCGGGTTGAAATCAGGTGTGTACAGCAGGTCGTACTTATCAAATACACGGGAGCCGCCCGGATGTGCTTTTTTCCGGATGACGATGGAACCGAAAGCGCGGGTACGGGGATCGGTCTTGATGGCGAAGGAAAGACCAAAAGTGCGCACATCTTCCCGGTCGAACTGGCGGATGATAAAGCGTTTCAGCGCAAGGCTTTCCTCTGAAAGATTTTCCACCTGCCAGTTGAGCTCATTGGAGGCATGACGCACATTGATGCGGTATTTGCCGAGCAGGAGATCCCAGAGCCGGCGGCCGGCAGGGTCAATGCCTTTAATGATCAGCGATTTCCAGGGCGTGGTGTATAACTGGCCGATCTTGGTTTGCATGCAGATGAGGCAGGCTTCCTTCAGAAAGGATACCGGGAACGTTTCCTCGCGCCGGTAAATGCCGAGCCAGTACCCGTTCCCGCTTTTATTGAACCCTTCGTAATACGGCAGGGCGAAGGCGGGCAGCTGCAATTCTTCGGTGACCGGCTGGGTGAGAAAGGTTTCCTTCGCATGCACCATCGTGTACAGGGTTTCCCCATGATTCGGTCCCGGTTGTGGTAGACAGAATGCTCGATCAGCCGGCTGATGCGTGGAATGTCCTGGGAGTACACCAACCCTTTCCACCGGTACATGATCTCCGACTTCGGGAACCGCACATACAGGTACCAGTAATTGTTTACCGGCGCGGAAATAAAATTCAGGTTGCCGGTAAAAAAAGGAACGAAGGTCTGGGTGCCGTCCACCAGGTTGATCTTGAGCCGCGGCCGGTAGGTGAAGGCATCGAGAATATCCTTATACAGTCCTTCGCTCAGCCACCCGCTGCCGTCGAACACGCCCTCCGCAACATAGGAAGAAAGCAGGTTGGGAAACTGGTCTGTTCCGTCTTCGTAAAAAAGCCCAGCTTCATTCAGGCGGGTGCCGATAGCCGCGCTTTCCCGTTCGGACACTTTCAGAAAAAGTTGCTGCCGGTTCCCCAACTGCACCTGTTCCACGCCCGCCGCTTCGGCGGCCAGGGCCAGGGCATACAGATCTCCGGCCGAAACGATGCCGCCGGGGAGATTTACTTTCAGGACGGGTTGCTTACGAAACATGGGCTCCCGAATTTTGAATGGAGGAAAGGATGGTGGCGCGGGCCTGCTCTTCCGCCGCATCCAGCAGCCGCTGGACCTCGGGCCGGCAGGAGCCGCAGCCCGTTCCCGCACCCGTTGCAGCGCCAATGCCTTTCAGGTCTGTGCAGCCTTCCCGGATCTTTTGACGGATATTGTCCGCTCCCACGTTATTGCAGCTGCAGACCAGAGGACCGAGCACAGGATCGGCTTTCCGGCCGCTGCGCAGCAATTGCAGCCGCTTCTCCCCGAGTTCCGTACGCTGTTCGATGAGTTCCCTGAATTCGGTAAACTCCGTTTTGTCTCCGATGAGGATGGCCCCCACCAGCCGGTCGCGGTGTATGATGCATTTTTTATAAAAGCGCCGGCTCCTGTCCTGAAAGACAATTTCTTCATAGGCCGGGTCATCGGGACACTCGGGCATCCCGATACTGCACAGGTCAAAGCCGTGGATCTTGATGATATTCATGAATACGCTGCCTTCATACCGGCTGGCCACATCACCCCGCAGGTAGCGGGCCACAATTTCCGCCTGCTGTTCCGCGGCCGCCGTGATCCCGTAGAGGGTACCCCTGAATTCCGCAATTTCCCCGATCGCGAAAATGCCGGGATCCGAGGTCTGCAGCCGCTCGTTTACCAGCACACCGCGCTGGCAGTGCAATTGAGCCTCCCGGGCGAGCTCGGTATTGGGAACGGTGCCTATGGCGAAAACCAGCGCATCGCAGGAGAGCTGCCCACCGCTTTTGAGCCGGATGCCGGTCAGCCGGCTCTGGCCGTAATACAGCTGTACTTCGTCGTTGTAGTAGATATCACATCCCTGCTCGGTCATTTCCTCGTGCAGGAGCTGGCTGCCCAGCGGATCGAGCTGCCGGTCCAGAAAGCGGGAGATCCGCTGGATGATGGTGACGCGGATGTGCACCTCCCGCAAAGATGCCGCGAGTTCCAGCCCCAGTAATCCGCCGCCGACAATAACGACATGGCCGCCGGGCGGAACGGCTTCCCTGAATGCATCGGCATCCAGCCGGGTGCGCATGGTAAAGATGCCTTTGAGGCCGGGAACATTGCGGGGTACGGCCGCCCTGCTGCCGGTTGCCAGGAGCAGCACATCGTAAGGCGTTTCCCGGCCGCTGTCATCCACCACCACTTTCCGCTCCCGGTCGATGCGCACAACCGAAACGCCCCTGCGTAATTGAATGGAAGAACGCTTTTCTTCTTCCTCGTTCATCTTGATCAGGTTTTCCCAGGGCAGGGCGCCGCTGATATAATCGGGCAGGAGCACCCGGTTGTAAAAAGGAAAGTCCTCCCTGCTGAAAATAGTGATGTGGTCTTCGGTATTCCATTTACGGTAGGCCTTTACAAAACCATACGCCCCTGCCCCGGCACCTACAATTACAATGCGCTGCCGTGGTTTCCGGTATTTTTCCACGCGCACGGCGCAGAACTTAAAATCGGGTTCCTTGGAATGAGGATCCACCAGGGGGTTGGTCAGGTTGTTTGCCCGGTTCAGGTCACTGTCGCCGGTGCGCCCCCAGTGCATGGGCAGGAATACTACACCCCGCCGTATATTTTCAGAAAAGCGCACCGGCAACCGTACAGAACCCCGCCGCGATGTAACCGTTACCATATCGTCATCGGCAAGGTTCGCTGCAGCAGCATCGGCCGGATGCATTTCAAGGAAAGACTGCGGGATGTGCTTTCGCAGCTTTGCTACTTTCCCGGAGCGGGTCATTGTGTGCCACTGGTCGCGGATACGTCCTGTGGTCAGGATCAGGGGATAATCCGTATCCGGCGCCTCGCTTCCATTGGCATCGGGTACAGGATGTAGTACGGCGCGACCGGAAGGCGTATAAAACCTTCCCTCGGTGAACAGCCGGGCCGTACCCTCGGGGGCCTGAACCGGGTGGTACGGCCACTGCACCGAACCCTTTTGCTGTATCAGCGCATGGGTCAGCCCGGTGATCCGGATATTCGTGCCTTCGGTCAATGCCGCATGCTCCCGGTAGATTTCCGATGCCTGCGCATAGGCAAAACCGTTATATCCCATTTTGCGCGCAAACCGGCAGATGATCTCCGCATCCGGAAGGGCCAGTCCGGGCGGCGCCACCACCGGATGCAGGTAGGAAATGCGTCGCTCTGAATTGGTCATCGTTCCTTCCTTCTCCGCCCAGGTGGCTGCCGGAAGAATCACATCCGCAAAGGCCAGTGTTTCCGCCTTGCTGCTGATTTCCTGTACGACCACGAACTTCGCCTTCCGCAGGGCGGCTTCAGCCCGGCGCGCATCCGGCAGGCTCACCAGCGGGTTGGTACAGATGATCCAGATGGCTTTCAGACGGCCGTCTTCCAGCGCTTCAAACATTTCCGTAGCCGTCAGCCCGGGCTTTGCCGAAATGTTTGTCCCGCCCCAAAAGGTCTGTACTTCGGCGCGGTGTGCGGGATCGGCAAGGTTGCGGTGTGCCGGCAGGAGGTTGGCCAGTCCGCCCACTTCACGCCCGCCCATGGCATTGGGCTGCCCCGTTAAGGAAAAGGGACCGGAACCGGGCCGGCCGATCTGCCCGGTAATGAGACTGAGGTTGATGAGGCTGAGGTTCTTATTTACGCCTACCACACTCTGGTTAAGGCCCATTGTCCAGAAAGAAAGAAAGCCGCGTGCTGCCCCGATCCACCGGGCGGCCTGAATGATGTCTTCTTCGGGCACGCCGCAGATGACCGCCGCTTCCGCCAGGCTGCGGCGGAATACGAGTTCCTTGTATTGGTCAAACCCTTCCGTATGGTTCCGGATAAAGTTCAGGTCGATGTCGCCGTTCTCCATCAGGGCCCGGCCGATGGCATGATGCAGGGTAATGTCGGTACCCGGACGTAGTTGCAGGTGGAGGTCGGCACCGGCAGCGGAATCGGTCCGGCGCGGGTCGGCCACAATAATGCGAACGGCGGGATGCTTTTCCTTGTGCGCTTCTACCCGCCGCCAGAGGATGGGGTGGCACCAGGCCGGGTTGGCCCCTGTTACGAAGAAGCAGTCAGCAGATTCAATGTCGTCGTAACAACCGGGCACAGCGTCCTCGCCCAGTGCCAGTTTGTAGGCGGCTACAGCACTGCTCATGCAGAGCCGGGAATTCGTATCGATATTATTGGTCCCGATAAAGCCCTTTACCAGTTTATTGATGACGTAATATTCTTCGGTAAGGCATTGCCCGGAAACATAAAAGCCGACGGCGTCGGGACCAAACTTGGTAATCAGCGTTCGGAATACGGCAGCCGTCCGGTCAAGGGCTTCGTCCCAGCCCACCCGCTCCAGGGGCCGGTTGCGGTGGTACCGTACCTGGGGGTGCAGCAGCCGGTCGGAAGCATCATTGACCGTATGGTGCAGGTTCATCCCTTTGCTGCACAGCATCCCCCGGTTGACCGGGTGATCGGGATCGCCTTCCACCCGCACCATACCGCGCCTGTCTTTGTGCACCAGCAGGCCGCAGCCTACGCCGCAGTAGCAGCAGGTACTTTTAAAACCCTGTGTTTTACTCATATCCCGAAGGCCCTCTGGCCGTTTAAGGATGAACAATACTGTTTCGCTGCCCTAACCCGCTCACGCACGCTGCAGGCCGGCAGCCTCCCCGAGCACTACATTGGCTTTGGTCCTGCGGCGCATGTGGACCAGCAGCACCACAAGGCTTACCACCGTCACGCCCAGCCCGATGTAATAAAAAGCATCGGCATAGGAAATATCTTTTGCTTTGAACAGGAAGCCCACTCCCATAGCGCCCAGGTTTCCGCCCGCGCCCACAATGCCGGCTACGCTGCCGATGGCCTCCCTGTTCACAAAAGGCACGATCGAATAAGTGGCCCCGTTGGCCATTTTCAGGAAGAGCGCGAACACAAGCATCGCGGCAATAGCCATGGGCAGGCTTCCGGCCCGGGCAAAAAAGATGATGAACAGGCCTTCCAGTAAGAGGAAAAGGGCCAGCAATACCCCTTTACCCCGTAAACCGTACCGCCGCCCGATCCGGTCGCTGAACAGTCCGCCCAGGGCGCGTGCAAAAAGGTTCATGAAGCCGAAGATCGCCGCCAGTGCTCCGGCTGCGATCAGGGACGCTCCATATTCATCCACAAAAAAGGTAGCCGCCACATTGTCCACCGTGATCTCAATGCCGAAGCAGGCTGCATAGGCAAGCGCCAGCACCCAGGTGCGGTAATCTTTCAGGGCGGCGAGGAAACTGCCTTTCGCGGCAGCGGTCTTCTCACGCCGGATCTCTGAAAAATTACCGCGGGGTGTGTCTTTCGTGTATGTGTAATAGAGGAACGCCATAACCAGGAGCAGTGCGCCGGGCACAATCATGGCCCAGCGCCAGCCATCGCCTTCCGATGCAATGCCCAATGCAGTGAAGCCCGCGGCAATCAGGGGCATCAGCAGATTGGTAACGCCGCCTCCGAGGTTGCCCCAGCCACCGGCCACCGCGTTGGCGGTGCCGACCACGTTGGGGGCAAACATCATGGAAGTATGGAACTGCGTAATCACAAAGGAGGCTCCGATCACACCGATGAGGAAACGGAAAAGGAGAAAACTTTCATAACTGTTTGCCAGTCCCACACCCAGCACCGGTACCGCCCCGACCACCAGGAGAATTGTATAAGAAAGCCGCGGGCCCAGCGTATCGCAGAGACGGCCGATAAGCAGGCGGGCCAGGATCGTAGCGGAAACCGAAGCGATGGTCAGGTTCCCTACCTGTTCTTTCGACAGGTGCAGCTGCTCGCGGATCACCGGCATCAGCGGCGCTATGCCGAACCAGCCGAAGAAACAAACAAAAAATGTGATCCAGGAAAGATGGAACGTGCGCATCTGGATGCCTTTCCCGCTGAATATATTCAACGTGGACAGGGGTTGCTGTACCATGCCGTTTTATTTAAGCTGATAGAAAAAAAGCGTTTGAAAGAAGCCTCAGGCCGCCGGGCGGTAGTGGTTCCTGCGGGATGGCTGCAGCAACGGCAAGCGCCGGCCGACCCTCGTCACAGGCTCTGGAAAAACAACCCGATCTTCCGGATGAGCAGCATGCGCAAATCGCTGTCGGTTTTGAACGGAAGGAAGATGATAAGAAAGGGGGTGTAACCGGGCGTTTTGCCGGAAGGGAAAAGATAATAGCCGGGCGGGGAGCTGCAGGGGAACGGGAGCAAAAAATTTATTCAGGGGAAATGCCGGACGTTTAAAAAGCTCCGGCTTCCTCTTTTCGGGGAAAAAGGAGGATACAGCCGGGTCCCCTGATGGAATCAGCTTTTTTTGATACATTTGGAATGTTTAAAGTTGTTAAAGCAATTTTAACTTCTAACCCCGTCATGGACTGCGACTCCTGGCGGGGCTTTTTCTTCAAAAGCTATCAAATATTATTATTTATTTCATATGTTCATTTTCAAGTAAATTTAGCCAATTTGATGGTTAAACCGTCTAGAAGTATCATATTTTATATTTATTAATATGAATGGGTATTATAAAGCCTTTCAGAGAGGGATGTAATCCAAATATTCACCGACCCTCAAATCCATTTGCGCTGCCGGATGCCGCGCGATCAACTCCGCATTCAGCGCCGCAGCAATCGCACCGGAACCAGCAACCGGAAGCGGCATTACACCATCCGGTCCCAGAACAGCAGGAAAATATTCTTCCAAAGCCCCTTTTTTCCTGCGCCCCGCAGCCAGCGTTCCCTTGCGGAAACCGCCCTCCCCGCCCCGACAGATCCCCAGGAAATAGCCCACAAATAATTTGAAAGTAACCAGGCACGAAAAAGGATTGCCCGGCAAGGAAAACACCTGCGCTCCGCCCGGCATCCGCCCGCACCACACCGGCTTGCCCGGCTTGATGGCCACTTTGTAAAAAAGCGCTTCCACCCCCAGCTCCTCCCAGATCCGCGGAACAAAATCAGCCGCCCCTGCCGAAACGCCCCCGCAGGTAATGACCAGGTCATATTCCAGCGCCTGCCGGAAAACAGTTCTTAACGCACATGGATCGTCCGGAGCATGCGCCACAAAATCAGGCTCTATTCCTTCCGTCTGCAGCAACGCACGGACCATCCAAACATTACTGTTGCGGATTAGGGGTCCGGCAACCGGCCTGCCGCTCTCCACCACTTCGTCACCCGTGGTAATGAGGGCCACGCGCGGCAAACGCAATACCGGCACCCGGGTGCAGCCCAGGGTGGCCAGCAGGGACATGACCGCCGGGGAACAGATAGCCGGCGCTTTCAGCACCCGCTGGCCCCGGCGCGCATCCTCTCCCTTTTCTGCTATATGCTGACCCGGCTTCAGCGCATCCAGCAGGATCCGCACGGCCCCGCTTTCTTCTTCACAATCTTCCTTCCGCACAACCACGTTAGCACCGGAGGGAACAGCCGCCCCTGTCATGATCCGGAAGCAGGATTCCGCATCCAGGTCTGCCGAAAACGAACGCCCGGCCCAGATGGTCTCCTGCACCCGGAACGAACGCACCCCCGCTTTGAAGGCCTCAATGGGCAGCGCATACCCATCCATTGCTGCCCGGTTAAAAGGAGGATAATCCCGGTCCGCATATTGATGCTCGGCCAGCGTACGCCCGAAGGCGGCTTCCAGGGCCACCGTTTCCACGCCATACGACTGGCGGTTTTCCTGCAACAACCCTTGTGCTTCTTTATAGGTGATCATAATGCATCAACAGTTCCTAATTATCTGATTTCACCAGCATCTTCCGTGCATGGAATACTGCCGGCAGGATCGCCTCCAGTGATTCCCGCGCACCGGTCACGCTTCCCGGAAGGGTCACTACCAGCGTGCGACCAATGGAACCCGCCGCTGCACGGCTCATCATGGCCAGGGGACCGCGCATCTGACCGTAGCCCCGCATGGCCTCCACGATGCCGTCGGCATCGCGTTCAATGAGCGACTGCACCGTATCGACCGTACTGTCACGCGGCCCCAACCCCGTACCGCCGGTAGTAAAAACAAAGGGGACGTCTTCAGCCACCCACCTGCGGAGGTGCGACCGGATCGCCTCCGGATCATCCGGCACCTGGGCACAATGCTTTATCCTGGCCCCGGACGCCCGGAGCATTTCGCAAACCAGGGGCCCGCTCCGGTCTTCTTTCCGGCCGGAAGCCACCGCATCGGAGCAGACCAGCACCGCGCAATCAGGCGGTGTGGCAAAGTATTTTTTCTGATCCGGATAAGCGCCTTCTTTGGGGAGCAAATGAATGGCCCCGATCTCGAGCGCAGGATCCACTTCTTTTAACTGGTGGTACAGCTGCAGGGCAGCAAGGGAAACACCGGCCAGCACTTCCATATCCACACCGGCCCGGCCAATCCCGGCCGCCGATCCCCGGATCACAATGCCGGAGCGCCGGCAAACCGCTTCCCCGAAATCAGCAGCATGCTCCTCAAGGCTCAGCAATGCAAACTGCACCTCCATTGCATCAAGGGCCACGGTATGGCACAGCGGCAATAACTGCGGCACCGCCTTCGCCCCCAGGAATGCAGCCATTTCCGCCCGGTCGAAAAGATGTCCGCAGGGCGCAGTACCCATCCGGATCAGGTCCGCCGTATCGGGACTGCAGAATACAATACCCGCCGCCACCGACCGGCGGAGCGACATAGGTTTATGATACACCGGCTCCATATGCTCAACCCTGTTCCAGCCCGATAAAAACCCGGTCGCCCACCACCTTTACGGGATACGTCCTGATCTGGTACTCCTCCCCGCTGAGGCACTCACCCGTTTCCAGTGAAAATGTTTTTTTATGAAAGGGACAGGCCACCTTGGGCTCGCATTGCGGACCCGCGCTTCCGATCATCCCCCGCGACAACACCATCTGCTTTTTGTGCGGACAAAGATTCTGGGTGGCATACCAGGTGCCGCGGCGCGTAAAATTGAACAGGGCAATCTGCTCGCCTTCAATAAGCACGCAGGCACCCCCGTTGGCCGGCACATCCTGCACCCGGCAGGCGGAAATCCATCGGAGCGAAATAAGTGTTTCCATTATAGAATGATTTTGAAGAATGATTTACCAGCTTCCCGCTTTTACCTGGCTGCGCATCGCCTCGAACTGAACGGTGGGATCTTTTTCTTCCGGTGCATTGATGAAGTACTGAAAGCGGCGGCGCAACTCCGGATTGGATACGGCCTCTTTCCATTCGCAGGCATACGTATTCACCAGCGCCTGCATTTCCGCTTCCAGCTGCGCCCCGATGCCCAGACTGTCGCGCACCACTACATTGCGGAGGTAGGACATGCCGCCCTCCATCTTGTTCAGCCAGGTAGCCGTACGCGTTAAAGGATCCGCCGTTTTGATATAGAACATTAGGAAGCGGTCCAGGTACCGGATACAGGTTTCCTTGTCAATATCGGTCGCCAGCAGCTGGGCATGCTGCGGCTTGGAGCCGCCGTTACCGCAGACATAGAGGTTCCAGCCTTTTTCCGTAGCGATGATGCCGAAATCCTTGCTCTGCGCTTCGGCGCATTCACGGATGCAGCCTGATACGCCACCCTTCAGCTTGTGCGGGGCCCGGATGCCCTTGTAGCGGTCTTCCACCTCGATGGCAAAGGAAACACTGTCGTGCAGCCCGAACCGGCACCAGGTGCTGCCGACGCAGCTTTTTACGGTCCGCAGGGCCTTGCCGTAAGCATGACCGCTTTCGAAGCCCGCCTCGATCAGCTCTTCCCAGATGGCCGGCAGATCATTGAGGTGCGCACCAAACAGGTCGATGCGCTGACCACCGGTGATCTTCGTATACAGGTTATATTTTTTGGCCACGGTACCGATCACGATCAGCTTATCGGGCGTGATCTCACCGCCCGGGATGCGGGGCACGACTGAATAGGTGCCTCCTTTTTGTATGTTGGCCAGGAAGCGGTCATTGCTGTCCTGGATGGTTTCCTGTTTCAGGATCACTTCGTTCCAAAGCGAAGCCAGGATACTGGCCACCGCCGGCTTGCACACTTCGCAGCCATCCCCTTTTCCAAATTTGTCAAGCGCCGCCTCGTAGGTGCGCACTTCGTTCACCCGGATAAGATCGAGTAATTCCTGCCGGGCAAAATCAAAGTGCTCGCACAGGTTATTTTTTATATACAGGCCCTGCGCCTTCATGGCGCCGGTCACCAGGTCCTTGATCATGGGCGTGCAGCCTCCGCAGCCCGTACCGGCCTTTGTACATTTTTTAATACCGTCGAGTGAAGTGATCCCTCCCTCTTCCACGGCCGCACAGATCGCCCCCTTGGTGACCGCCTCGCAGGAGCAGATGAGTGCATCATCCGGTAATGCCAGCACGCCAGCGCCCTGCGTTTCTTCTCCACCCCGGCTCCCAAGGATCAGGTCTTCGGGGTCGGCCGGCAGTACGAGCTTATTGTTTACCGTCTGGAGCAACATATTATAGGCCCCCGCATCGCCTACCAGCACACCACCCAGCAGTTGCTTTCCGTCGGGGGAAATATTGATCCGCTTGTACACCCCTTTGTTCCGGTCGTGGTATGTGATGGTCCGGCAATCCGGTTCGGCCACAAAAGGATCGCCAAAGGAGGCGACATCCACGCCGATGAGCTTCAGCTTCGTACTCATGTCAAAACCGGCAAACGCCTTTTCGACCCCGCAAAGAGCCGCAGCCACCACTTCAGCCATCTCGTAACCGGGCCCCACCAGCCCATACACTAAACCTTCATGAAGGGCGCATTCGCCGATCGCAAATATGCGGGGGTCTTCCGTCTGCAGCCGGTCGTTGACCACGATGCCACCTCGGGGACCCACCGGAAGCCCGGCGGCAGCCGCCAGCTCATCGCGCGGGCGGATACCCGCCGACACCACCAGCATTTGCGCCTCCAGCGCGGTTCCGTCGGCAAAGGAAAGACCTTCAATGGCCGCTTCGCCCAAAATTGCGGTCGTGGATTTTCCCAGATGAATCTGCAACCCAAGGCTTTCCAGGCTCGACTGAAGGGAGGCACTGCCGGCCGAATCGATCTGGCGGGGCATGAGCCGCGGAGCAAATTCCACCACATGGGCCGACTCCAGGCCCAGGTCCAGGAGCGCTTTGGCCGCCTCCAGCCCCAGCAGGCCACCACCCAGCACCACGCCGGAGCGCACTTTTTGTGCGTAAGCCCCGATCGCCTCCAGGTCTTCAATGGTGCGGTAAACAAATACGCCTTTTTTGTCCAGACCGGGCAGGGAGGGCACAAAAGGCGCAGAACCCGTGGCCAGTACGAGGTAATCGTACGACTGCACCTGCCCGGAAGCCGTAAGCACCGTCTGCAGGTCGCGGTCAATAGCTACTACCGGGTCGGCCAGTACGAGCCGGATGCCCTTTTCTTCGTACCAGGAAAGCGGAGCGAGGGAGAGATCGTCGGCAGATTTGCCGGAGAAGAATGCGCTTAAGTGGACGCGGTCGTAGGCGGGCCGGGGCTCATCGCCGAAAACGACCAGGTTGAAGGCGGCGGACTTTGCGCGGAGCTTTTCACAAAACTTATAGCCCACCATGCCATTGCCCACCACGACCACCGTGGGTGAATGCATTGCCATACCATCTGTTTAAAGTGTTAAAGCAAAAGAACACCATATCCGGCTGCGACCCATCAATGATGTTTTATTATAATCTATTAAAATCCTGTGTATCCACCGATATTTTCTTCCATATTAGCCTTTTTATATTATTTGATTAATGATTGCAATACAAATATATTGCATTGTTGGTCATAATGTAAACATTAATATATTTTAAATATGAATAAAACCCTGCTTCCCACCCTTGTAATTCTTGGTGCCGGGCCGGGAGATCCGGAATTGATTACCTATAAAGGCCATAAAATACTGCAGGAAGCTCCGGTCATCCTGTACGACAACCTGGCCAATACTGCCCTGCTGGACCTTGCTCCCCCGCATTGCGAAAA
>JAESGR010000612.1_pt1 | contig 19966 bp, 16 predicted proteins | sample 9269771 | NCBI WGS metagenome assembly JAESGR01 (sample SAMN15739572, study PRJNA653492) | algae metagenome | isolation source: Chroococcus sp. CMT-3BRIN-NPC107 and co-occurring heterotrophs from well... | place: USA: Clark Mountains Wilderness, California | collected 2010-04-18 | reverse complement strand
GCCTTCGACGTTCAAACTTCCCGCGCCCTGTTCGAGATGATTGAATCCGGCAAGCGGCTGCGCCGTGTATTGCAGAATCATCTTGATCATATTCGGCGTCAGTTTCGGATTAGCCTGCAGCATTAGAGCAGCCGCGCCTGAAACAATCGGTGTCGCCATCGAAGTTCCCGAGAGATATACCAATTGCGTGTCGTCATTTGAGCCGTCGCCCGTGACATTTAATTGCGGATTTTCTTCGGCAAACAGATTATCTTTCGATTTAGCCGCAATCAGTTTATTGCCGGGCGCGACCAAATCGGGTTTGATCAAATGATCGTATTTTTTAACGCCGTTTGCTTCCTTGTAGAAAGAGCGCGTCGGACCGCGTGAGCTGTAAGTGGCGATGCCATCGTCGTTTCTGACATCGGTGCCGAAAGTATTGACCGCGCCGACTGTAATAACCGTCGGGTCATTGCCCGGCGAATGAATCGCGCCGTAGATTTTGTTTCCGGCGTCGTCTTTTCCGTTATTTCCGGCTGCGGCGACAACGACGACTCCGGCTGAAGTTAAAGTTCTGACGGCGCGGCAAAGCGGATCGTTGCGCCAGGTTTCGATTGCCGCAGTGCCGAGACTTAAATTAACCACGCGAATGTTGTGTCTCGTCCGATTAGTGTAAATCCAGTTGAGAGCTTCGATAAGTTTGGCGCTCGATCCTCGTCCTTCATTGTCGAGCGCGCGAACCGCGATGATTTTCGCTTGCGGGGCAATGCCTTGATAATTTTTTAAGGCATTGATTGAGCTGCTGTCGCCGGGTTTTCCGCCGCGACCTGCGGCAAGCGCAGCGACGTGCGTTCCGTGTCCGAATTTATCTTCCGAACCGCCCGACACAAATTCTTTATGTTCGACAATTCGTTTGTTTCCATCGCTGCCGGTAAAAGCGTGATGTCCGTCGAAAACCGCCGAATCAACGATGGCGATTCCGATTCCGCGACCGTCGAGCGTGCTGTTTCCAACCTGTGCTTTCGCGGCGAGAACGCCGGTCGTCGTATCAATATGTCCGAGAACTTTCAGCTCTTTATCGAGCGAAAGATGCTTCGCAGATCGCGCTTCAGCAACCGCTTCGGCAGCACGAACCGGCAAATCAACGACGAGCATATTTAGACTTTCGGCGCGGCTTTCAATCGGGACGCCGTTGCTTTGCAGAATTTTGTTCAGCTCGGCGTTGTTGATGTCGTCCGACTGCAGAATGACTTTTACTTTTTCGTCAGGCGCGGCGCTTGCCATAATCTCGCGCAAATCCGGCGAGATTTTATCGCCGACGAAAGCGTCTTCGGAATTTTCCGCGTTTTCATTCAAATCAATGTTGCGGAAATTCTTTTTGATGAAGTTATCGGCAATCGTTTGCGCTTTGTAATCTTCAATCGTGCCGGTGCTGATGAATTTAATGTTTTCCGAAACAAGCGCGTCGCGCAATTTGGCGGCGACCTGATTGCCAAACAACGGATTTTCACTGCTGAAGCTCGAAAAATCTTCGACGAAGACGACAGCTTTGTCGCCGAACGCTTTAACCGAAGACATAACACCGGTGAGATGCGCATTTAACTCCTGCTCGGTCGCCGAGTCGGCAACGATACGCGCCAGATTGATTTTTAAGATTCTCTTGCCGGCCGCATTCTGTGCAGATTCGACGGCAATATTATTAAGAACGGCGAATCTTTTACTGCCGTATCTATCGGTCAGAATCGTGCCGATTTTAGATTTGCTCGAAATAACCGCGGCGATTTTTTCGTTTTCCTTTTCCAAGCCCTCTGTAAATTGAATTTCTCCCTTTTTCGCTCTCTGCGAAAGATCCTCGACATACAGGTTTTCCGTCTCAAACGATCTTTCGATGACAGCGGGATTCGTTCGAGTGTTATCCGTTGAGTTTTGTCCAAGCGCGAATGTCGGCAGCATCAATGAAAGAATCAAGGCTGCTGAGGTCAATCCGGCTGTAGTTTTTTTTCGCATAATCTGCTCCTAAACAAGTTTCTAAAAACAACAAGTTCCGGCTGACTGTTTCGCAAGGCTTATGCCAATTGACGATTATTTTTATAAATCAACAATGATCGAATGATTGTTTAAGGCTGTGGTGTGACAGAAAGAGGTTTTGCAGTTCGTGGCACAATCAATTTGAACGAATCAAGTCAAACTGACCTGATTGATTTTTATTTTATTTTGCTTGGGAACAAATAATTCTGAACTGGGTATTAACATTGAGAGAAGCGGAAAAATCTAATGTTCAATGACACAAAAAAGGTAAACGCTTTGTGACCAGCCTCAATTCAAGTCACAAAGCGTTTACCATTATTTGGAATTGGGAATAAACTCCATTACGAAGAAAACCTTCCTCAGTCTCTTCTTTAATATAAAAATGTTCAATCAGCACAATTTCCAGAAGAAATTATGCAGCAGTCCCGTAAGCCGGACGCAAGCAAAGCGGTTATATAAATAAACAACAAATGCTTTGTGATTAACTTTTACATATTATTTGACACTGTTTTGTTTCAGAAAAGATTATTTAAGAAGTCGGATTTTACTGCTTCAAAAGGATAGTTTCTGGACATAATTGCTAACATTATAATCATTGGAATACATATGTAGCCTTTACCACCAGAAACGAACTTTTTCGACTTCTTAATTTTTGAAGACTATCTCAATAAGACTCAGTTGTTGAGTTTTCTCTTTCGGTAACTCTTTTTCGTTTAGTAGGCGGCAACAAACTAAATCAAATTAAAGACAAATCTTTTCGTAAGACACGTTTATTCCGACACAAATGTTTAGAAAAGCAGATTAAAGAATCTTTTTTTTAAGTTTGTAATCATTCATACACAAAAAAAACTTTTTACTAATTAAAGTTGTAATGAATTAAGGGCAACCACAAAAACTATTTTCAACTAAATGGGGGATCTATAAAATGTCGGAAAACGCAAATATCAACAAACCGGAAGAAACCAACGGCGGTCAGCTCAAACGTAGCGACCGCCGTTCGTTTCTCAGGCTCGGCGGCACGGGCGTCGCTGCTCTCGCGCTCGGGTCTTTAGGCGCGCCGAAAACGACGCTGGCGGCTGGCGAATCGCTGGCCGTCGTGCAGCAGCAGGCGATCAACCTCGGAACGGGCGACACCGCTATTATGAATTACGCTTACCTGTTAGAACAGCTCGAAGCGGACTTTTACACGCGTGTCGTGGCGAACACCATTTTTCCGGGCGCGACCCAAGATGAGACGCAGATCTTAACCGATTTGCGCGACCACGAAATTATTCATCGAGAGTTTTTCAAAGCCGTTCTCGGACCGAACGCGATTCCGCAGTTGACGTTTGATTTCAGCCTCGTCAATTTCAACAGCCGCGACGCTGTTCTGGCAACGTCGCAGGAGTTGGAAGACACGGGCGTCGCCGCTTATAACGGCGTCGGTCAAGCGGTGCAAAGCGCGGACGTTTTGGTTTTAGCCGGAAAAATCGTATCGGTCGAAGGTCGCCATGCAGCGGCGATTCGTGATCTGCGAATTCCGCGCTCGACCAATTTCGCACCGCACTCAAACGATTTTGCGCTCGATCCGTTTGTCGTGCTCACCAAAGTCGCGCCGTTCATTCCGCGAACGGTGACCATTGATACCAGCGGCTTGCCCAGAATAACTGTCGTGTAAAAGAGGAGGAAAACTTAAGATGAAAACTATTTTTGATGAATTTAATGATGCTGTCGCCAAGCAAATGAGCGAGCGACCGGAAGCGTTTGCCGACTCGGAATTTTTGAAAAAAAGTGCCGCCGCTCAACAGCAAGTCGGGACTCAGGATATTGTTAATCCGTGCGCCCGTACGCCTGCGCCGCAACCGCTGCCGCCCCAAATCATCGCCGCATTGAATTTGACGCTCGTCGGCGAATATCTGGAAACCGAATTTTACAGCATCGGATTGAATACGCCCGGTTTAATTCCGAACGAACTGCGTTTGGTTTTTACCCGTATTCTGCTTAACGAAGTCGGACATCGCGAAACTTTGCTGACAGTTTTGGGTCCGAACGCGATTCCGAAACCGACATTTGATTTTACAGGACGCGGTGCGATTCCCGACGTTTTTACCAATTTTCAATCGTTTGTTAATACGGCACGGGTTTTCGAGGACAATGGCGTGCGTGCTGTCAAAGGACAAGCGCCGATTGTCATGTCGGACGATTTCGTTTTGACGACCGCGCTGCGTTTTCACTCGGTCGAAGCCAGGCACGCCTCTGAATTGCGCCGTATTGCCGGACTTAAAGGCTGGATTACGCTGAATAACCGCGGCCCCGCGCCGGCAATCGTGCAGGGCGTTTACGATGGGGAGGAAAACATCATTCAAGGCGGATTCAATTTGCCGTTGCTGACCGGTTATCCCCCTACGACCGTCAGCGAAGCGTTTGACGAGCCGCTGACGGCTGATCAAGTGCTGCGAAATCTTCAGCCGTTCGTTCGCTTCCGTCGCGGTCGCGGCGGCGTCGTTCTTTTCAGAGGCGAAGAAGAGAGCGAAAAGAAAAACTAGGGGAGCGACGCGTCGAAAAAAACTGAACTGGAGAGCGTTAACGCGCGATGCTTATTTATCTGAATTGAGGTGGTTATAATGACTGCCAATCAACGAATCAAGGAGAACATAACCGATGTTAGCTGCAATAATGACAAATTTCCGAGCCAAACTATGGCTCAAGGCGGCTTTTTTATCAGTAGTGTGGTGTCTAGGGGTATTGCCGAGCGCGGCGCAAACCGTTCCGGCTCCCAAGCCATGCTTTGATTTTAGCGGAGAAGGACGCACCTCGTTTGCTACGGCGACCGGCGGTTTACAATATAACAACCAGAATCAGAATCAACCGCCGAATCAAAATCAAAATATTATTTGGCGAATTTTGAGTAATCCGATCGGTTCGGATCAAACCGTGTCTTTCGGGCTTGCCGCGACGGACAGTTTGACGCCCGGTTATTATGATAACGATAACCGCGCCGACGTTGCCGTTTACCGCCAGTCTGATTCCGCTTATTTCGTGCGTCCTTCGACGGCGCCAAACACCCTTCAGCGCGTTCAATGGGGAGCGACAACAGACTTTTCGGGACGTGAAGGAGATTATGACGGTGACGGCAGAACTGATTTTACAGTCGTCCGCGACGTCGGCACGAACATCTCATGGTTTTATCTGAGAAGCAGCAACAATACGCTCGGCGCAATCAATTTCGGTCTGTCAGGCTTTACCAATGGAACTGGCGATTATCCTATTGCCGGAGCCGATTATAACGGCGACGGACGTGATGAAATCACCGTCATTCGGCGCGGTGCGACCGGCGAAGCCACATATTTTGCCGCTGACAGCACGACCGGCGCGCTCGTTACGGCGCAGCAGTGGGGATTATTTGATTCCGACTTTTTCGTCGTTGGCGATTACCTCGGCGACCGCCGAGCCGATTTCGCGGTCTTCCGCGCTTTTCAGGGAGGAACTAACGGCACTTGGTTCGTTCGCGAAAACGGCGGCACCGGGTTCGTCGCCAGAAGTTTCGGGTTAACTTCGCTGGCTTCAGTTACCGACCGACCGATTTGCGGGGATTATAACGGCGACGGGAAACAGGATATTGCCATTTACCGCTCGGCAAACAGCACTTTCTACTGGCTCAACAGTCCGGGCTTCGATACCTTCTCGGCATTGCAAACCGGTCAGCCGGGTTCTTTTCCAATTGCCGGATTACGCGCTTTTTAACCTAAATACTATGTGGCATTACTCTGATAAGGATTGAGAAAAGTTGTTTTTCTCAATCCTTATCAGAATCTTTCGTAGACTAAAAGAGCTTCTCGTGCCAAATGGAAAATTAGGAATTGAGCGAGTTATCAAAAGACGCTCGTTCCTGCCTCAAGCAACTTCGAAACGGATTGTTGGTAAATGGAAATGGATTCACGGGAAAAGTGGTTGGAAATTCTTTGTTTGTAAAAGTGGCTGATTGCACCTCGCGTCAAATAATCTGTCGGGTAAAGAATTATTGTAAATACACTTCCAGATTTGGGTTAGTCTGAACTAAGCAATTATGCAATATAATTTGCAACGAAGTGAATAAATGACAAACGCTATAAAAGGTATTGTTACGTTTCTGATTATTCTAGCAGTTAATACTACTGTTTCAGCCTGTCCTTGGTGTCGCGCGCAAATCCATAGCGGAACTTATAATCAAGACTTCTTCAAAACTCTTTTCTATTTACTACTACCGCTTATTATTCTCGCCATAATCGGATTCGGTTTATATCATTTCGACAAAATTACAAACAAAATAAGGAGCCTTAAATAATGTCTGAAATGACACGAACTCCGCTGATAGCGGCAGGCGTTTTGATGGGAGCAGGGCTTGGCGGATTTATTGACGGCATAATGCTTCACCAAATCCTGCAATGGCACAATATGCTTTCCTCACAAATACCGCCAAATGATTTGGTTTCGGCAAAAGTTAATATGACTTGGGACGGGTATTTTCACCTTGCGGTTTGGATTTTGACGTTAATCGGATTGGGGTTTTTATGGGGTGTAGGCAGGAGAAGCGATGTTCCATGGTCGGGCAAGACCTTTCTCGGTTCGCTTATTTTCGGATGGGGATTATTTAATTTAATTGAAGGCTTAGTTAACCATCAAATGCTCGGCATTCACCACGTTTACGAATACACTACCGACAAACTGCCTTGGGATTTGGCTTTTCTAGGAATTGGTGGAATCGGGCTTTTGCTAATCGGCTGGCTGTTAATGCGAAGCGGACGTGATGACAGCCTTTCACGCGGCGCGCGCGGCAACCGCGTTGATAAATTTTGAGAGGTGATTGTGTTTGGTTTTATGTGTCCGAAAACTATAGTTTTTGGACACAATCACCAGCATTATAATCATTGGAATACATATCTGGCGTTTACCATAACTTTTGTGTTACGATTTTGACAAACGTAATATTTATCATTTTAAGGCATAATTAATGAGCGACTTATCAAGATTCAGTATAAGCACCGAAAACGACCTTCTTAAAAACTTCGATCAATTGCTAACCAAACAAGGTTACTCGAACCGTTCCGAAGCGTTTCGCGATTTGATGCGTGATGCGCTTATCAAATCTAAAATTGAAGATTCGCCGCAAACCGGCGAGGTGTTGGGGACTTTAACGCTTGTTTATGATCACCATGCTAGCGAATTAAGCGATAAAATGAATGGCTTGCAGCATCAATACTACAATCTCATTGTTTCGGTGCTCCACGTTCATATCAATCACGATGATTGCATGGAGGTAATTGTCTTGCGCGGCGAAATCGGACACGTCCGTTCGGTTTCGGAATCGTTATTAACTTTAAGGGGAGTAAAACACGGAAAACTTTTTGTAACTCTGCCCGCTCAGGAAATCGTGAAGCGGAAGATAGATTCACACGTCCATAAGCACCCGCACAAACCAAATAACGGTAAAAAATCAAGTCGAATATAATCCAGCTATAAGCAATGTTTTTATTTTTGGATGAATCCATCTTAAGGGGTGTTACGAATTGGAAATTTATAACACTTAACAAAAGGAAATTGTATTGAAAAGTTTGGGAGTTCTATAGATGAAAAAAAATTTATTATCTCTTGTTTGCTCATTGATTATTACCTTCGGGACTCTCACACAAAGTTCAGCACAATCTGCGACAGCGACTTTGAGCGGAACAGTAACGGATGAGCAAGGCGCTGTTGTTTTTGGCGCAGCCGTCAAAATCACAGACCCGAGTATAGCGTTTGAACGCTCTACGACAACTGACAGAGGCGGCACTTTTATCTTTACGCAGCTCGTGCCGAGCAGTTATACGGTCACGGTTTCGCAAACCGGCTTCGCCGAAACCAGAACCGAAAACGTAGTTTTGAACGTCAACGATCAGAGTAAATTACAAGTTCGATTAAAAGTGGGCGGTGCAAACGCGACAGTGAATGTGACAGACGAAGCCGCATTGGTTGATGATTCGCCGACGGTTAAGACAATCGTTAATCGGGAGTTTATCGAAAACCAGCCGCTCAACGGCAGAAGTTTTCAAACGCTGGTCGAACTTTCGCCCGGCGTCGTGTTGACCCAATCAACTCTGCCTACGCCCGGTCAATTTTCGGTCAACGGTCAGCGCGCCAGTTCAAATTATTTTACCGTTGACGGCGTTTCGGCGAATTTCGGCTCGACCGCATCCGTGACGCTTTATGAAACGGCGGGCGGCGGCGTGCCGTCATATTCGGCTTTAGGAACGACAAGCAGCCTTGCATCGGTTGACGCGGTGCAGGAATTTTCGATTCAAACTTCGACTTACGCGCCGGAGTTCGGGCGGCAGCCCGGAGCGCAGATTTCATTGGTCACCAGAAGCGGCACGAACGATTATCGCGGTTCATTGTTCAACTACATTCGCAACGATGCGTTAGACGCGAATAACTTTTTTGACAAGGCCGCTGGACTCTCGCGCCCGCCTCTTCGTCAAAATGATTTCGGGGGCACATTCGGCGGACCGCTGCCTTTTTTGAATTTCGGCGAAGGCGGTCCGATTTTTAATTCAGGCAGAGACCAAACGTTTTTCTTTGTTTCTTACGAAGGCTTGCGGTTGCGTCAGCCTGGACGAGTTGAGCCGAATTTTCGCGTTCCGTCTATTCGCGCCCGGGCAAATGCGACTGGGGCGATACGCGACATTCTTAACGCTTTTCCACTTCCGACCGGAGCAGAAATTACCGGCACAAACGGTCAGCCGACCGGAGAAGCTCCCTACGCCGCCAACTTTACGAATCCTTCCAGACTCGATGCGGTTAGCTTTCGGATTGACCACAGCCTCAATGACAAAGTTTCGATTTTCGGGCGTTACAATTACGCGCCGTCCGAAGACCAGCAGCGAGCGCGATTTTGCGCGGCAAGCTGCGTCGCGGATTTGACTTATAAAACCGAGACGCTAACCATCGGCTCGACGCAGGTTTTTACGTCAAAATTGACTAACGATTTGCGCGTCAATTTCAGCAAATCAAAAGTCAATCAAACTTACTTTATAGACAACTTCGGCGGCGCGATTGTGCCACCAGCTTCGAGTCTTTATCCGTCGTTCACCAATCGCGACAACGGGTATTTCATCGTCGAAGTCAACGCTTCCGGCTCGAACACAATTAGCGACGGCTTTTTTAATGAAAATCGCCAGCGCCAATTTAACATCGTCAACTCAACTTCTTATACAATCGGCGGACACGCGATAAAATTGGGTGTTGATTACCGGCGGCTTGCGCCCGTATCAGACGGCGGCAGTTATAAACGTTTGTTTATAGCCGACAGCATCTCGGATTTCGCCGCAAGCAGCATCGGATTCGGCGACATTATCGCGCCGGATGTCGTTTTAGAGCCGATTTATAATAACTTTTCGCTGTTCGCGCAGGACACCTGGCGAGCGAGTCCGCGACTGACTTTAACTTATGGCTTACGCTACGAAATCAATCCCGCGCCATCAGAAGCGAATGGCAATCTGCCGCTGACGGTTTCCGGTTACGACGAAAATACAAATAATTTCGTAAGTCCTGCAATCGCGCCGCCCGGCACTAAATTTTACGAAACGACTTACAATAATTTCGCGCCGAGAATTGGCGCGGCTTACCAGATTTTGGGTGACACGGTGCTGCGCGGCGGTTTCGGCGTATTTTACGATTTGGGTTACAATTTTTCGGGAACGGCATTCAGCACCGGGCTTTTTCCGTTCTCCAGAAGAGCGTCTTTTGACACGACTTTTACGTCGCCCGCTTTCGCCGCACAGCCGTCCGCCAACAATTTTAACGGGCCGTTTGCGCGTCTTTTCGCTTATCAGCGGGACTTTAAACTGCCATACACTTTGCAGTATAACGTCGCGGTCGAACAGGCTTTTGGCGGTAACAACACCGTTTCGATTTCCTACGTCGGCGCGCGCGGGAGACGGCTGGGACGAGTGGAAACTTTGCGAAACACTGCGCCGAATCCGTTTCGCCGGATTGATTTCGTAACGGGTGGCGCATCATCCGATTACAACGCTCTGCAAGCGCAGTATCAACGTCGCCTGACGAATGGGTTTCAGGCTCTTTTGTCATACACCTTCGCCAAATCTTTAGATACCGTGAGTGAAGAATCGCAGAATAATCTGCAATCGCCGACGGGCAGATTCGATCCAAGTTTTGACCGCGGACCTTCGACTTTCGACGTGCGCCACGCTTTTAACGCGGCGGTTTCGTATGAAATCCAATCGCTGTTTGAAAATGGAATAGGGAAAGCGATTTTCGGCGGCTTCGGACTCGATACGATTGTGCGGGCGCGAAGTGCAACGCCGGTCAACATCGTTTCCGGTGTGAATCGTTTCGGGCTGGGCGTGACGACCATTTTGCGTCCCGACCTCGCCCCCGGACAGCAGCTTTATATTGATGACCCGCTGACTCCCAGCGGTAGACGTTTTAATCGCGCTGCGTTCGTCATTCCAGCGGCAACGGAAAATAGGCAGGGAAATTTAGGCAGAAACGTTTTGCGTGGTTTTCCGGCTTATCAAGTTGATATGTCTTTACGCCGCACGTTCGGCATCACCGAGCGAGTTAATTTACTGCTGAGGGCGGACGCTTTCAACATTTTTAACCGCGCGAATTTAGCCAACCCGATTGGCGTTTTAGCAGACGCGAACTTCGGCAGGTCAACGCAGTTGCTCGGCACGAATCTCGGCGGTTTGAGTTCGCTTTATCAAATCGGCGGACCGCGTTCGTTCCAATTGTCAGCGAAGCTGAACTTTTAAAGCGAGTGTCACTGATTCTCCCACCCGGGCGCACGATTCAAAACTCATCAGAGATGAATTTCGGCGCGCTTCGGTTTGAGTTTTATGCTAACAGCCGGACATTGATGGATTATGAAACAAAATTTTTATAAATTACTGATCGCTTTCTTTTTCGCTTTTGTGTGCAGTCTGGTGATTAACGCGCAGACGAGCGAGAAAAATAACAAAAAAATGCTCGCCGAAATCACCGATTTTCGTCGTAATTTGAATCAGACAATCGAAAAACGCGACCGCAAAACTCTCGAAAATCTTTTTGTCGAAGATTTTACGCACACGCACGCCATCGGGCGAGTTGACGGCAAGACAAAACGAATTGAAGCGATTTTGACGGGTGACAAAACGCTCGAATCAGTGGCGCCAGATGAGATTGCAATTCGTTTTTACGGGAAAAATACAGCCCTCGCCATCGGGCAAACGACGATTGAAGATGTGATTTATCGCTGGACATTTGTTTACGTCAAAACGGGCAGGAAATGGCAAATCGCTGCAAGCCAGGCGACACGCCTCGCGGAAAAATGAGTTGTAAAATTTCAAAAGCGTTCTTAGTTTTTCTCGGCGCGTGGATAATGCTTTGTCTGGCTTGCAGTCGCGCGCCCGAAAACGCTGTAAATTCCGACGCTAACTCGAAGAATTTGCGTATTGCTACTTCGTATAAAATTCAAAACCTCGACCCGCTTAAATCGGCGCACTACTTTCTCGTCGAATACGGCGTAGCGGAATTGCCGCTGATGCTCGACAACGATTTTAATCTCAAGCCGTGGGTTCTGGAATCATACGCCCCGATTGACGAATTAAACTGGCGTTTGATATTGCGCCCGAATATTAAGTTTCAAAACGGCAAACCGCTGACGGCAGATGCGCTCGCCGCGGCGATGAACCGGCAGCTTGAAAGCTCGCCGTCCACGAAAGCCATTATTTCAGGCGCGATGGTCAAAGTCGTAGGTGAACACGAACTAATTTTAACGACGAAAAATCCCGACCCGAACGTTCCCGCCGCGCTCGCCGACGAAGACGTTTTTCCAGTTTATGATGTGGAAGCAATTGAAGCTGCAGGAGATGATCGCGAGAAGTTGTTGAAAAGCGGCGGCTACACCGGAACATATCAAATCGTCAGTCTCGACGAGCGCGAGATGAAACTTGAGCCGAACGCGAATTACTGGCGCGGACAGCCGCCGCTTGACTCAGTTATTGTCAAATTTGTCAGTGACAATCAAGCCCGAATTTTAGCTGTCCAGAACGATGAAGCAGACGTTGCGCTTTATCCGCCGACCGAAGCCAAGCGAATGCTGGCAAACCGAACGGACGCTTATTTTGTGACAAGCGAACGCAGCGGCGGCGGTCCGCGCATAATTTTTAATGTTCGTCGTCCGCCCTTTGACGATGCGACAGTGCGCCGCGCTTTTTCCCTTGGAGTTAACTACGAGTTATTGGCGAAGAACGTGATGGACGGTGTTTTTGACACGGCGACGGGCTTTTATTCGCCGAGTTTCGCGTGGGCGATTCAAAATCAGAAAACTGATACGGAAGCGGCGAAACGACTGCTCGACGAAGCCGGGTGGCTGGCGGGCGCGGGCGGCATCCGATACAAAAACAATTCTCCGCTCGAAGCCCTCTTTTTGGTTTATCCCCAACAGCCTGATTGGACGACGTTGGCGACGGCGATGCAGGCGCAGCTTCGGGAAATCGGTTTCGACATAAAAATCAGGCAGGTTGACGACATCAATACCGCGATGAAAAACACGACCGACTGGAATTTAGCAATAAATTCGCCCGGCATTTTGAGCAGCGGCGGCGCGCCCGATCCATCTCTGAGAGAGCATTTTGCAACCGAGGGCGAGCGCAATTTCGGCGGAATCAGCGATACGGAATTAGATCGATTGATTGAGGATTTAAGCCGCAGTTTCGATGCGGCAAAACGCGTCGATCTGCTCAAACGCATTCAGCAAATCCTGATTGAAGAAAAGGCTTACGAAGTGCGTCCCGTCTTCGTCCGTTCGCGGGTCATTATCGGCAAAAAATACCGCGACTACAAACCGTCCCCGCAGCTTCGGCACGTTACTTATGATACCAGACCGGCTGACAATTAAAACGGGCGGCGTGAGGTCTTTTCGGCGCGGCTCGTTTGTTTCCAATTTATTGACGCGATTGGCGCAGGCGGTTCTGGCGATGCTCGGCGCAAGCGTGTTAATTTGGGCGCTGCTTCCGCTTGCCGGAGGCGACCCGGCGACACGAGTTTTGCAGGCACGCGGCGTGGAAAATCCCGGCGCGCTGGAAATCGAAGCGACACGCAGAGAATTAAATCTCGATGAACCGCGCGTCATCCAGTATTTTACCTGGCTCGGACGAGCGGTGCGCGGAGATTTATCAATCTCTTTTCAATCGGGCAGACCCGTTGCGGAAGAAATTGCCAAACGATTTCCCGCGACCGCCCTTCTTGCCGTCGTCGCGCTCATTTTTTCGATTGTTTTATCCGTTTCGGCGGCTCTAATCAGCGCGGCTTTTTACGATAAATCGCCCGACAATATCATTCGTTTTCTGACCCAGGCGGGCGCAGCAATGCCTCCGTTTTTGCTCGGACTGCTCGTTTTACAGTTTGTTGTCGTTGGATTCGGTTGGGGGAAAGTCGTCTCCGGCAGCTCAGTTGCAGACGCCGTGTTGCCCGCGCTTTGTCTGGCAGTCGGCAGAGCTTCTGATTGGACACAAATCTTGCGGGCGAATTTGCTCGAAGCGTTAGAAGCGCGTTACACGCTTGTCGCTAGGGCGCGGGGAGCAACCCGTTGGCGTGTGCTGTTGCGTTACGCCTTACCGAACGCTCTGTTACCTTTTTTAACCGTTGTCGGTGTCGGGATTGGCTCGCTTTTTGGCGGCGCGGTCATCGTCGAAACGGTTTTTTCTTGGAATGGAATCGGGAGTTACGCCGTCGGCGCAATCGGTGCGCGGGACTTGCCGGTCGTGCAGGGATTTGTCGTCGTCGCTACTTTGATTTACGTCGTTTCAAGTTTATTAGTGGATGCGCTTGCGGAATTCATCGACCCGCGGCTTCGTGAGGCAAAGTAGCCAGATTTGATTTTGGAAAACAGAACATTACAAAAACTTCTGGAGCGAAATTCGGCGCGGGTTGGAATAATCATTGCCGTTTTTCTTATAATTCTGACGCTAATCGCGCCGCTCGTTTTGACCTTTGAACCGAACGCGCAAAATCCAGCCGAAAAACTTCTTGCGCCGGGTTTCGAGCATCTTTTGGGAACCGACCAATACGGGCGCGACGTACTGGCGCGAATTGCCGACGGCGCATCGCGTTCGCTCGGCGCGGCAGTTCTCGTTTTGGCGGGAACGCTTTTTTTGAGTTTAATCGCCGGAATCACGGTCGGGATGCTTGGCGGCATCGTCGACTCAATGGTGATGCGCGTCGTTGATGTTTTTCTCGCTTTGCCGTCTTTGATTCTGGCGCTCGCGGCAGTCGGCGTTCTCGGCGTCGGCTTTGAAAATCTGCTCGTTGCACTTATTTTTTCGTCGCTCGCTTATTATATGAGACTTGCGCGAAGTTATGCGCTGAATGCTGGACACCGACAGGATGTAATTGTTGCCCGGCTTGCCGGTGTAAGTTGGACAAGGATAATTTTCGGACACATTGCACCGGACATTTTGACGCAGATGGTGATCGTCGCGACGCTCGATTTGGGCGGCGTAATCGTGGCTTTCGCGGGACTTTCGTTTCTCGGACTGGGTGTGCAACCGCCGGACGCGGAATGGGGCGCGATGCTCAACGAATCGCGTCTTTTTTTTACAAACGCGCCGTGGCTGCTGCTCGCTCCTGCAGGAGCGATTTTTCTTTCGGTTGTGGCAGCAAACCTAATCGGCAACGCACTACGTGACGCGAGCAACAATGAATTATGAAGCAAATTCTCCAATTTCAAAAAGTCAGCATCACCTACGCGAACGAATTTTGTGCGGCACGGGACGTTAGTTTTGCAATGACGGAAGGAGAATGTCTGGCAATTGTCGGCGAGTCCGGCAGCGGCAAAACTACAATCGCCAGAGCCGCGCTCGGACTGCTTCCGGTAAATACGAAAATTACGGGCTCTATTCGAGTTTTAGAAACTGAAATCGTCGGCGCAAAGGAAAAAACTTTAAGGAATTTACGAGGATTGGCCGTTGGGTTCGTCACTCAAGACCCATTTTCGGCTTTTAATCCTTTAACCAGAATCTACACTCATATTGCTGAAGCGTGGCGTATTCACGCGCTCGAACCGCCGAAAGGTGCCATTATCGATTCGCTCGAAAGACTGGGAATCAAAACCGCCGCGAAATCGATGAGAATGTATCCGCACGAATGGAGCGGCGGAATGCTGCAACGAGCAACAATCGTTGCATCCCAAGCGCATGAGCCGCAAGTGATTATTGCCGACGAGCCGACTTCAGCACTTGATGCCAGCCGCGCTGATGAAATTTTGACGGCGCTGCGCTTGACCGGAGCCGCCCTGCTACTTATTAGTCATGATATAAATCTTGTGGCAAAACACGCTCAGCGTATTGCCGTCTGTTATGACGGAGAAATTGTTGAAATCGGCGAAAGGCGGCAAATAATTGAAAATCCTCAGCATTCATATACGAAAAGGCTGATTGGCGCCGCTTTACATGAAAATACTTGCGCGCCCATTGAAGAAGGCGGTGAAATGGTTGTTGAAGCAAAAAATGCGAGTCAGATTTACGGAAGCGAAAGAAATTCTATTACCGCTGTTTCCAACGTTAATCTGCAAGTCAAGCGCGGCGAGATCGTTGGAATTTACGGCCACTCAGGATGCGGCAAATCAACTCTTCTGCGATTGCTGGCAACCATTGAAACACCCATTCAAGGTGAAATCTATTTAGCCGGCGAATTGGCAACCAGCGGCGAAAATAAAAAATTATTAAGCGGAAAAGCACGAAGCGGTTACGTCATGCCGATTTTTCAAGATCCGCTTTCAAGCCTCGACCGCTGGTGGGCGATTTGGCGCACCTTGACTGAGCCGCTAATGGCAAGACATCTGACCGAGAAGCCTTCGCGGGAAAAACGGCGCGAAATTGCACGAAAAACTTTGATTGAAGTCGGTTTGACGGACGCTAACTTAGATGCCAAACCTGATCAGCTTTCGGTCGGTCAATGTCAGCGCATTGCAATCGCCCGCGCTTTAATAGCAAAACCTGCGCTGATTGTTGCTGACGAACCGACCAGCGCGCTCGATGCTTCCGTTTCAAAAACGATTCTTCGGCTGCTGGCAAAAATCGCCGAAAGCGGCACGGGAATCGTTATCGTCAGTCATGACGAGATGCTTCTTGGTTCGCTTTGTCATCGCGTTTTGCGGATGCACGAAGGAATTTTATCTGACTAATCCAGTAATACAACATGCCGCGACAATCGTTCAATTGGTTGTAAGATGACAGACTTTATAAGATTGATTGAAACTAAATCGTAACGCAAAACGAAAGTAAAAAATTATTTTATGTTTATTGAATTTCATTTACCTAATATCTCTGAAATTATTATTTTCAGTCTCTCTTCTTTGATAATTCTCGGTCATAATTTATGGCTGGTCGGCAAATACGAACAAACAAAGATTCGCATTTCAGCGAATACGGGTGATAAATTCCCGGAAAGCGATTCCGCCGTCAAGCAGGAACGGGTTGCTGATTTCCGTCTGATTTCATTGAGCGGATTTAAGCCGATCACGAATTACCGCGTCGAGGAAAATTCGCTGGTTGCCGATGTTCCAAACGACAATAATACTTTTTTATGCGTCGCACTTGCTCTTTACGCACATCCAATTACGCTTGAAGCTAAAAAATTCGCTGGTTACATCAATGAGGAAAATGCGCAGGAATTTGTCAGACCGAGCTTCATGGCGGAACACTCAACCGACCCACAACGAGAGAGTTATACCAAATTCGCTAAGGTTCTGATGGAATCAGGTGAAACACAACTAAATGACATTTCCGATCTTATCGCCGGGCACAGGCTTGAAATCGTTCCCCAAATCGCGCCTTTAAGCGTTGGAATCAATCAAGTATTGCCGGTGCAGGTTTTGTTTGAAGGAAAACCGATAATGGGACTTCGAGTTTCCAGCGGTTGCGAAAGCTTAAACGACGGAAGATATTTATCCCATACATTAACCGACGAAAACGGAATGACTGACGTGGAAATTTCAGAAAACGGTCATTGGTTCGCGCGAACTCATTTTATTCGTCCGCATCTCGATCGAGAAAACTTCGATTGGGAAAGTTTTTGGGCTTCGGTAAGCTTTCAAATTTAAGGTTCCATAAAGGACCCTTTTTGACACAAAAGGCTTAAGTGAAAATTCGAGTATGAAAAGTTTTAATAGATTACTTACCTCATCATTTTTCATCGTCATTAGTTTCGTAAGTTTAATGGCTCAGTCGACACAAACAACAAAAAGCGAAACTGAGACTATAAAACCTGTCAGCGAAAATGAATATGAAAACTGGCAGAAAATTAAATTAAAATCTCTTTCGTTTTATGCCCCAAAGGAACTCAAACAACAAAAGGTTAATTGCTACGAGGGAGGTTGTTATGAGTTTAAAGATGAAATTTTCACATTAAGTATAGACATAAATTACGATGCGTTCCGACCAAGTTATGAAAGGGCTTATCCTGATTACAAAGAAAATGTGTATGACATTACTAACGGGAAGGCTTGGTCGTGGTTTTATGAACACAAAGAAAGTTCCAAATATACAGCAGGCGTGCTTTTTTATTTGGAAAAGCCAAAAAATAAAAGAATTGGAATATATTTATCCTCAACCGATAAGCGTGTATATGAAATAGCTAAAAAGGTATTTAAGTCAGTTAAGTTTCAAATCCATTAAAAGCGTGTCAGAAACGCCCCTTTATGCAACTAACTAAAAGCGTGTCATAAACGACCCTTTTTGCAACGGAATGAAATTTACTAACTCTGATTTCGTTTTGAAAATTTTAGAACAACGCATTATGAAAAAAAATTTACGTTTATCCTTAGTTTTATTTTTAGCAGTTTTGTACTTACCAAATTTGACTTTGGCGCAGAACGATAAGAAAGCCGCTTATGGAATTTTGCTAGATAACACTGGATCAATGCGATCGCAAATTCAAACGCTGCAAAATCTCAGTAAAGCTGTTGCCCAAAATGCGACCAAGCGCGGCATTGTTTCTATCTTTAACTTTGAAACACAAGGCGATTTTAGCGATAAGAAAAGTTTTTTGGCAGTGGCTACATCTGGAACCGACTGGAGTCAGGATAAAAATGCCATTGGAAAATATATTGACGTCGTAAAAATTGCAGGAGGACAAACAACTTTACTTGATGCGATCCATTCGATTGGAAAAATTACTGATGAAAAGGCAAACGCAGAAAAGTTGTCGGAGAAAATAATCATTTTAATAACGGACGGCGAAGACCGAGCCAGCAAGATAAAAGAAAAACAAGTGATAAAAGAGTTGAAAGAAAAAGCCGTAAAAGTTTACGCTATCGGAATTATTGAAGATCTAGGAGACGAGGGCGGATTTATTGGTAAGAATCCTCAAGATAAAGCTAAAAGTTTTCTAAAAGAAATCGCCAAAGAAACAGGCGGAAACGCTATCTTTCCGACAATGAAAAAAGCAATCAAGATCGAAGATTTATTGACAGAATTATTTGCAGAGTCAAATAAAAAATAAGATGCAGTTGTACAAACTGCTAGCGTGACAGCGAAACAGCCACTTTCAAAACGTGTCAAAAACGACCCTTTTTGATACAAGTAATGAGGATAAGATATGTTGAACCTAATAAGTAAAAGCGTTTTAAGTGGAATTGTTTTAATTACCATTTCAATAATTATTGCCTTACTAATAGAAAATAAGCCTGTCTCTAAAATACTTTTTTTTCCCTCATCTCTTATTTTAAGCTCTTTGATGGGAGGGCGACCTCCAATGGGTTATACAGAGCAAGGAGAGCCTATAGTTGAAGGAACACCTGCTGATGGTATTTTTATTTTATTTGCCTTATTCTTTCAAACACTATTTTTATCGCTAATAAGTTTCCTTGTGTTCTATACATTAAAAAAACGTAGAACAGAATAGTGTCATAAACGACCCTTTTTGAAACAAAAAAGTTTAATGAAAAACATTTTATGAAGTAACCAGTAATATGAAAATATTCTCAAGATTACGTTTGGCAATTATTTCAATAACATTATTTTTTAGCCTCTTGGTTGTAAGCGAAGCAGAAGCACAAGTTTTACCATCAATTTTGAATAAAATGCAGACTCATCAAAAGTCTCTTTATTCATTTCGCTCAAAAATAACGATGGAAAAATACAACTCTCAACTTAAGGAAAGTGATGTCAACGCAGGAATAATTATTTATTTACGGGGTGGAAAAAATCAAATATTCTCAAGAATTGACTGGACAAAACCCGTCCAAGAATCGCTGTCACTTATAAATAGAGAATATGTCCTTTATCGTCCTCGCTTGAAGCAAGCATTGATGGGAACAACTTATAAGACAAAGGAAAATTATAAATTTATTGATGCGCTCTCATTTCTTAATATGTCGAAGAATGAGATAAAGGCTTACTACGATATCAAATATCTTGGACAGGAAACGGTTAAAAGCGGAACTAAAACTTGGCATTTGGTCTTTACACCAAAAACAGCATCTATCTATAAGGCAGCTCAATTATGGGTTGATGGAAATGGAATGCCGATTCAGGCAAAAGTGGTTGAGCATAATGATGATTCAACAACAGTTTTGCTTTCTGATTGGAAAAAGAATGCAACAATCGATGCTGCCGAATTTAAAATCAAACTACCGATATCAACGAAGATTATACGAGCTTCTGCACGCAATCTGCCTACTGATACAATTAAACCGAATAAAGCGAAACCTGTAAAAAGAATTAGAAAGAGCAAACGAGTAAAGAAGATAACAATACGAAGAAAGCGCTTTACCTCAAGACAAATTAAAAACGCTCATTAATTGAGATTAAAAAGCGTGTCAAAATCCCCCCTTTTATGCAACTAACTAAAAGCGTGTCATAAACGACCCGATACTGTTGCCCAATTCAAAAAAGCAAGTGTTTTCAATATAATAAGACAAATTTCTACATTTTGGGAGGCGTCTTATTATGTCTGTGTTACC
>JAESGR010000611.1_pt1 | contig 19997 bp, 17 predicted proteins | sample 9269771 | NCBI WGS metagenome assembly JAESGR01 (sample SAMN15739572, study PRJNA653492) | algae metagenome | isolation source: Chroococcus sp. CMT-3BRIN-NPC107 and co-occurring heterotrophs from well... | place: USA: Clark Mountains Wilderness, California | collected 2010-04-18 | reverse complement strand
GAAGGCTTCACCCAAGGGGATCTGGTCGGCGTCGCGCCGATGCTGCCCTGCGGCGTGTGCGACCAGTGTGCCACCGGCAACTTTTCGCGCTGCCGCAACTACGACTATTTCGGCAGCCGGCGGGATGGCGCCTATGCAGAGTTCGTCTGCGCGCCCACGCGCAACCTGCTGAAGGCGAAGAGCGGCGTCGATCCGCGCGCCGTCGCGATGACCGACCCGGCCTCGATCGCGCTGCACGCGATCTGGAAGGCCAAGCCCACCCTGGGCGACCGCGGCGGCGTGATCGGCTGCGGCCCGATCGGCCTGTTCGCGATCCAGTGGATGAGGCTGATGGGCTGTCGCGACATCGTCGCCGTCGACCTGTCGGAGAAGAAGCTGGAGCAGGCGCGTCAGGCAGGTGCCAGCCATACCTTCCTGGCTTCCGCGGAGATCCCGAAGGACCTGAAGTGCGACCTGATCGTCGAGGCTGCCGGGCATCCGTCCTCGATCAATCTCGCGGCGGGCTTGGCGGCCCCGGGCGGGCACGTGGTCTTCATCGGCATCCCGGTCGGCGACGTCACCCTGGAGAACAAGACCTTCCAGCACTTCCTGCGCCAGGAAGTGTCCCTGCACGGCGCCTGGAACTCGTTCGGCGCGCCATATCCGGGACCGCAATGGACGGTCACGCTCGACTATCTTTCATCCGGCGCTCTCCAGTGGGAGTTCATGATCACGCACGAGCTCCCGCTGGACGAACTCCCGGGCATGTTCGGCAAGATCAAGGCGGGCGGCGAGTTCTTCTCCAAGATCATGTTCCGCCCCTGAGCCGGTAGGCGAACGAGGAGGGGGGCACGCGTCATGGCATTGTTGCTGGGCCTCGATGTCGGCACGGGCGGCGTGCGGGCCGGCGTGTTCGACCTTGCCAGCCGGCGGATGCTCGCCGAGCGCGAGGCACCGTTTGCGACCACGCACCCGCAGCCGGGTTGGGCCGAGCAGTCTCCACTGGACTGGTGGCGCGCGGCTGGCGAAGCCACCCGCGACCTGATGCGTGCGATCGGGCGTCCCGAACTCGCCGGCCTGTGCGTGGCGACCACGGCATCCACTGTGGTGGCCTGCCGCCAGGATGGCACGCCGCTGCGGCCGGCCTTGCTCTGGATGGATTGTCGTGCGGCGCGACAGGCGGATCGGACTGCGACATCGACGCATCCCGTTCTGGCCTATGCGGGTGGCAGCGATGCGGCCGAGTGGCTGGTCCCAAAGGCCATGTGGCTCAAGCAGGAGGAGCCGGAGAGCTATCGGCAGGCCGACATCGTCTGCGAGTGCCTGGACTACATGAACTTCATGCTGACCGGCCGCTGGGTCGCCTCGCGCATGAACGCCACCTGCAAGTGGAACTACGACTCCGTCGCCCGGTGCTTCCACGCCGAGCTGTATGACGAGCTCGGCATTTCCGAGCTGCCGGCGAAGCTGCCGGGCGAGATCGTGCCGGTCGGTGGCCCGGTCGCAGAGATCAGCGAGCAGGCGAGGGACCATCTTGGCCTGTCGAACCGGCCGATGCTCGCGCAGGGCGGCATCGACGCGCATATCGGCATGGTGTCGGCCGGCACGATGGCGCCGGGCGAGATGCTGCTGATCGGTGGGACGTCGGTGGTGCAGCTGTTCCAGCTGGCCGCCCAGCAGGATGTCACCGGCTTCTGGGGTCCCTATCCGCACGCGCTGGTGGACGACCATTGGCTGGTCGAGGCTGGCCAGGTCTCGGCAGGCTCGGTCCTCTCCTGGTGCTCGAAGGATGTCTTCGGGCTCGGCCAAGATGCACTTGCCGACCTCTGGCAGGCGGCATCGCGGTTCGAGGTGGGTGGCACCGGCCTGTTGACCCTGGACTTCTTCATGGGCAACCGGACGCCTTACCGCGATCCACATCTGCGGGGAGCGGTGCTGGGCTTGACCCTTGGCCATGACAGGGCTGCCTTGTACCGGTCGGCTGTCGAGGGGGTGGCTCTCGGTTCGGCGAATGTCCTGCGTCACATGCAGGAACTGGGCATACCCTGCCGACGCGTGGTCTGTGCTGGGGGGATCGCCAAGAATCGCTTGTGGCTTCAGGCGACGGTCGACGCCATGGGCCTGCCCGTGCAACTGGCTGCGGAAGCCAATCTGTCGATCCTGGGTGCTGTGGGGTGTGCCGCAGCCGGGGCAGGTCTGGCCGCTGACCTTTTCGCCGCGGCCGATGCCGTCGTTCCCGCCACCACCACCATCGAGCCTGATCCTCGCGCTCACCAGCGCTACCTGGAGCTTCTCGAGGACTATCGCGAAGCGGCGCAGCTCCTGGGGCCACTCGCACGGCGGCTTTCCGCAAGGCAGAGCAAGGCCCTAAGCTGATGGGTGGCGATGCGGTCCAGCGTGACGTGCACCTGCGCGATCTGTCGGCCGACGATCGCGTCCAGCTCATGATCCAGGTCGCCAAGCGCTACTACCATCTCGACATGACGCTCAACGTCATCGCGAAGGACCTCGGGCTTACCCGCTGGCAGGCGAGCCGCCTGCTGACGGACGCGCGCGAAAGCGGCATCGTCCGGATCGAAATCGTGCCGCCAACGCCGCGCCTGCCTGATCTGGAAAGCCGGCTCCAGCGTGTGTTCGGGCTGAGGGATGCCGTGGTCGTGCCGTTCGACCCGGACCGCAGCGACGACCTGATGCTGGACAGCGTGGCCCAGGCGGCGGGCCGGCTGCTGGCGGGCCTCGACCGGTTCCCGCTGATCGGCGTGTCCTGGGGCCGGACGATGAGCGCCGTCGCGCGCCGCCTGCCACCCTTCTGGAACGAGGGGGTCGAGGTCGTGCTATTGAACGGCGCCATGAACGTGAGGGCCTCGGCGACACGCACCAACAACGTGGCTGAGCTGTTCGCCCGCTCGGCCAACGGCCATGCAACGCTCCTGCCGGTACCGGCCATTCTGGGTAAGGCCGCTACCCGCATAGCCCTGGAGCAGGACCCCACCATCGCCAGCGTTCTGGAGCTTGGACGCAAGGCCCAGGTGATCTGCTTTGGCCTGGGCGCCATGGGGACCGACTCGGTGCTGGTCCAGTCGGGCTTCGTGACGGAGGCGGAGGCTGCGGACCTCAAGGCCCGTGGTGCCGTTGGCGACATCCTGAGCCGTTACATCGACGCCGAGGGCGCAGTCGTGGACGCAGGCCTGAATGATCGCACGATCGGCGCCGACCTCGCATCTTGCAAGGAGCGGGCTTTCTCGATCGGCGTCGGGACTGGCCGCACCAAGCACGCCGTGACCTTGGCATGCCTGCGCGCCGGCTACATCAACGTGCTGGTCACCGACGAACAGACCGCCCTTTTCCTGCTGGAGGCGGCCCATATCGGCTTCCACGTCAATCGAACGCCGCCGGCGAACAGCCGGCTGGTCGAGCCCCGCTGATGCGCCATGCTTCACGCTCGGGCTGCTGCCGCTAGGATGGCAGGATGTCGTCCGTCCGGGCAGCCCCCAGATCCGGCTCCAGATCGCTCGATGGCGCCTGCTCGCCGCCTCGCTCTTCACCCGTTACCAGACCGGCCTCCTGTTCCGCCCTGAACCAGAACTCGTGGTCACGGCCCTCCGGTCGCCCTTCCGTTTCCCACAGTTGGTAGGCCCGCTCGCGGACCTTCTGCAGAATGGCCTCGTCCGCCTGTCCAGGATCGCTCATCGCTGTCACCTTTCATGATGGCTTTTCAAGAGCCGCTGCTCCAGCGGTTCCGGCTATTCTCTCATGTGTCATCGTCTGACGCAGCCAAAACTACCGCTGCATGCCCCGGGACCCGCCATCCTCGAGTGGTCACGACCGGGGCCGTGCCGGAACCGCCATAGACGGGTGACTCGCTGGACCAGCTCATTGCCCAACGCTGCCCCTCTGGCGGCGCCAGAAGCGGTTCGGGCAGGCTTGCACGCGATAGGTCCACGCCGAAATTGACCAGCAGCAGCCGGTCCGACCCTGCCGGACCGAAGAAGCGCAGGACGAACGCTTCCGCGCCGAGTACGGCACCGTCCAGTCGGTCCGCCCGCTGGGCCGCAAAAGCAGGATCTTCCCGCCGCATCCGCAGAAGGTCGCGATGCAGCGTCAGTGCAGCCTCGTTGCGCCTTGCTTCCGACCAGTCGAGCTTGCAGCGCTCGTAAACATCCGGTGATGTCGGATCCGCCAAAAAGGGCCGCATCTCGGCAGTGATGCTTTCGAACTGGCCGAGAAAGGCGTGCCTTCCCTCGCGCACGAGGTCGGCCAGATCCGGCTTCTGGTCGGAGAAGTAGAGGAAGGGCGTCGACGCCCCAAACTCCTGACCCTGGAACAGCATCGGCGTGCCGGGCAGCAAGAGGAGCAGCGCCGTCATCGCACGAGCCCGCCCGGGACTGGTGAGCTGGTGGATGCGCAGGCCCCGGGCGCTATTGGCGACCTGGTCGTGGTTCTGGATGAAGGTCACCATCGCTGGCGGTGCCAAGTCGAGGCCGGCAGTGCCGCGGGTATCGTCCTGGTGCGCGCAATGCTGTCCCTGGAACAGGAAACCGTACTTGGCGGCCGAGATGAACTCCTGTGGGGTGCCCAGATGGTCCTCGTAATAGGCCTCGTTGTGCCCGGTGAGTGCCACCATGGCGGAACGGTGCAGGTCGTCGTTCCAAAGCCCGTCCAGGCCATAGCCGCCATTCTCGGCGCTGCGCACCAGACGGGTATGCTGCGGTTCATTCTCGCCGATCAGGACGATCCCGCGGTCTCCGGCTGCCTGTCGGGCTGCCCGGACGACCGCGGCGATGATGTGGTCCGCGGAGGAGTCGAACATGCTCTGCGTGGCGTCCAGGCGCAGGCCGTCCATGTGGAACTCGTCGATCCAATAGGCTGCATTGGCGGTGAAGAATTCTCTCACTCCTGCCGCATTCGGTCCGTCGAAGTTGATCGCCTCGCCCCACTCGTTCGCATAACGATCGGTGAAGTAGTCCGGGCAGAATGCCGACAGGAAGTTTCCGTCAGGTCCCAGATGATTGTAGACGACATCCATGATGACGCCGATGCCGAGACCATGGGCGGTATCGACGAAGGTGCGCAACTCGTCGGGCGTGCCGTAGAGGTGGGTCGGCGCGAACAGGTCGACGCCGTCATAGCCCCAGCCGAACCTGCCGGGGAACTCGTTGACCGGCATCATCTCGATGATCGTGATACCGAGGTCGCGCAGGTAAGGTAGCTTCGCGGTGGCGGCAGCCCATGTGGCTTCCGGCGTGAACGTGCCGACGTGCAGCTCATAGATGACCTGCCCCTCGATCTTGACGGCAAGCCATTGGTCATCCGTCCAGTGGAACCGCGTGGGATCGATGACGGCGGACGGACCGTGAGGTCCCTCCGGCTGCCAGCGCGACGCCGGGTCAGGGTAGAGCGTCTCGTCGTTGTCGAGCCGAAAGCGATAGCGCGTGCCGACGTCAGCTTCCCGCACGATGGCGGAATGATATCCGTCCGGCTCCCGTTCGAGGCGGTGCTCTCTGCCATTCTCCAGCACCACCGCCGCCGTGGCCCGCAACGGTGCCCAGATCCTGAACGAGGTGCCCTCGCCATGATGCTCGGCACCGATCGGATAGCGCCGTCCGCCATGGGCCCACCAACGAGCCTGCTCCGTCATGCATTCTCTCTTGCTTGCATTGCGCACGGGCGTTCAACCGCAGGCGGTGTGGCCCGTTCCGCAGGCCATCCGTTGCGCGCCTGGGGAACCCTGTCCCTGGCGGCGGCTTGGACTCGCTGACCTCGGCCTTCGCAACTTGTCCACGCCCTTTGGAGATGGCTCATGCCGGAGACGACCTGGTGGAAACGCGGGATCGTCTACCAGATCTACCCGCGGTCCTTTCAGGACGCGAACGGCGACGGCATCGGTGATCTGGATGGAATCCGTCAGCGGCTGGACTATGTCGCCTGGCTCGGCGTCGACGCGATCTGGATCTCGCCCATTTACCCCTCGCCGATGGCCGATTTCGGCTATGATGTCGCCGACTATTGCGGCATCGATCCCATCTTCGGGACCCTCGACGACTTCGACCGGCTGGTCGAGGAGGCGCATGCGCGCGGGCTCAAGCTCATCCTGGACTTCGTACCCAACCACACCTCCGACCAGCACTCATGGTTTCAGGAAAGCCGCTCGTCGCGCACCAGCCCCAAGCGGGACTGGTATATCTGGCGCGACCCGGCGCCCGGAGGGGCCCCACCGAACAACTGGATCTCGAATTTCGGTGGCCCAGCCTGGGAGTGGGACGAGGCGACGGGGCAGTATTACTGTCACCTGTTCTTGAAGGAGCAGCCCGACCTGAACTGGCGAAATCCGGCGGTGCGCGAGGCGATGCATGATGCCCTTCGCTTCTGGATGAAGCGCGGCGTGGACGGATTCCGGGTGGACGTCATCTGGCTGCTCATCAAGGACGCCCAGTTCCGGGACAACCCTCCAAACCCTGGGTTCCAGCCAGGTCAGGCCGAGATCAACCAGTTCCTTCAGGTCTACTCTGCGGACCAGCCGGAGATCCACGAGATCATCGCGGGCATGCGCCAGGTACTGGAAGAGTTCACCGAGCGGGTCCTGATCGGCGAGATCTACCTGCCGCTGGAGCGCCTGGTCACCTATTACGGCGAGGATCTGTCCGGCGCGCACCTGCCGTTCAACTTCCAGCTCATCCAGACGAGCTGGCATGCCAAGGCGATCGCGGACCTGGTGAACGAGTACGAAGGCTGCCTGCCGCCCGGCGGCTGGCCCAACTGGGTGCTGGGCAACCACGACCAGCCGCGGATCGCGGCACGCATCGGCCATGCGCAGGCGAGGGTGGCCGCCATGCTGCTGCTCACCCTGCGTGGCACGCCCACCATGTACTACGGCGACGAACTCGGCATCGGCAGGGTCGAGATTCCTCCCGATGCGGTCCAGGACCCGTGGGAGAAGAACGAGCCGGGGCTGGGGCTTGGTCGTGATCCCGAACGGACGCCCATGCAATGGGACACGTCGCCCAATGCCGGGTTCACGACGGCACAGCCCTGGCTGCCGCTACCGCCCGAGGCGTCCACCTGCAATGTGGCAACTCTCGCCACCCAGAGGGACTCCATTCTCGTCCTGTACCGGCAGCTGATCGAGTTGCGGCGACATCACCTGGCACTCAGCGTCGGCGACTATGGGGGCGTATCGGCAAGCCAGCAGGTCTTCGTCTTCGAGCGGCGCCACCGCTCGGAGCGGCTGCTGGTGGCGCTGAACATCGGACGGATCGGGCAGGTCGTTCCGATGCCGGAGGGGGGACATGGACACGTCTTGCTGTCCACTCATCTGGACCGTGTCGATGAACAGGTTGGCCATCAATTGGAACTGCGGCCTGACGAAGGCTTGATCATCGCCCTTGATGTGCAGTGAAGCGTTGGGCGATCCAGCCCGGCCAATGAACCCTTTGGCAAGCCAGCCGTTGAAGCCTGACGGGCCGGCGATCCGTGCGAAGGCATGGCACCTCGGCCCGATGGAGGAACGAACTCATGCGCCTTCTCAGGCTGCTGTTCCAAGGGATCGTCGCATTGAGCATGTCGCTGGGAGCTGCGGCCCAAGCCGCGCCGACGTTCGACCGTATCGTCGTTCTCGGTGACAGCCTGTCCGACAACGGCAATGCCGGACGTTTCTCCAACGGACCGGTCTGGGTGGAGGTGCTGGCAGGGCGGCTGAACGTCCCGCTCAGCCCCAGCAGCGAAGGCGGCTCCAACTACGCCGTGGGTGGCGCGCAGCTGGATCCGGCCTCGGGTCCCCACAGCCTGCGGGCGCAGGCGGATCTCCTGTTGAGCAAGCCCGCACCGTCGGGGCGGACACTGTCGATCGTATGGGGTGGTGCCAACGACCTTTTCGCGGCCGCCAGCCAGCCCGATCCCGCGACCAAGCTGCGCGCGTCGGTCGCCTCGCTGCGCAGCGTCGTGGCTGATCTCGTCGAGCACGGGGCGACCGACATCCTGGTCCTCAACCTTCCGGACGTGGGCTTGGCTCCGGCGGTACAGGTGCATGGCAGAAGAGCCGCCGACGTGGCCCGGCTGCTGACCGACCGGTTCAACAAGGAGACGGAACGGGTACTCGCCGAGATCGAAGCTTCTGCCTCGCGCTCCCTTCGCCTCACCCGTTTGGACGTCCATGCCCTGGCCGACCAGGTCCGCAAGGACCCGTCCGCCTTCGGCTTCGTCAACATCTCCGTGCCATGTTCCGGACGGGCGAGCTGCGACGGCTATCTCTTCTGGGACGAGGTCCATCCGACGAGCTTCGCCCATCGGCGGCTAGCTGAGCGGGCACTTCAGCTGCTCGGTGCTGGCGAGGCGGCCCAATGATACGCCGGCGGACTTGCTGCAGATGGCCCCGTCCTTCATCGTCCGCCGCGGTGCCGGCCACGTTCAGGACGGCCCCGCATCCACCATGACCTCATCGCCAGAAGCTCATGACATGACCGACGCCGCCGTGCCGAGCGACACGATCGTCACCCGCACCTGGCCATTCGCCGGCGGGGACATTCGCGACATCGGGGTGGAGGGACGGTTCGTCGAGCAGTCCTTGGAGTTGCCGGGGCCGGACGAGATCATCGCGCGAGTGGACGCCGTCTGCATCTGTTCGTCGGACGTCAAGGTCATCCGCATGGGGACGGCCCACCCGCTGCTTGCCGGCCGCGAGCTTGCCAAGGATCCGGCCGTGCTGGGCCACGAGATGGCGCTCACGGTTCTTGCGGTCGGTGAGCGGTGGCGTGACCAGTACCGTCCGGGCGAACGGTTGGGCCTGCAGCCGGCCATCCTGGTGAAGGGCAGCCGCCAGACGATCGGGATGGACCTGCCCGGCGCGTTCGGCCAGCACATCCGCCTCGATGCCCGCACGCTCGGCGGAGAGCAGCCCTATGTCTTCCGCGTGCCCGACGACGTCAGCGCCGCCACGGTCGCCATGCTGGAGCCCTATTCCTGCGTGGAGGCCGCCTACCGGCCGAATTGCCGGACGACGCTGAAACCGGGTGGAAGGCTGCTGCTGGTGACGGGCCAGGATGGTGGCGGCATCGACCTGGACATGGCGCTGCCCTCCTCGTCGGTGGACCTAATAGCGCCCGACGCCAAGGTCCTCGCCTGGGCGACGCCATCACAGAGGGTAACGACACACGCGGCACTGGAGGCGCTTCCTGCATCGGGGGAGGGCGATGGCTTCGACGACATCATCATCCGTGGCCAGGTCGGCCAGGCCGCGCTCGAGCGACTGATCGCCCTGCTCGCGAAGGAGGGCATGCTGGTCCTGGTCGGCGATCAGCCCCGGGAGGGGGTGGCGGTGGATGCTGCCAGGATCCACTACCATGCCCTTTCCCTCGTCGGCGCACCCGGGCCCTCTTTGGCCGAGGCATTCTCACCGGTCCGCAACCGGTTCGAACTGAAGCCCGGTGGAATCATGCTGATCCTGGGAGCTGGCGGTGCCATGGGCCGGATCCACACCCATCGCGCGATCGAGATGGGCGACGGTCCCCAGACGATCATCGCGGCCTCCCGCAAGGCCTCCCGCTGCCAGGCCTTGCTGGACGATTTCGGTGGCCTCGCCTCCCGCTGCGGCAAGAAACTGGTGGTGGTCGAGGACCAGGATGTCGAGCAGACCGTTCGGGATCTGGCCCCCAAGGGATGCGATGACGTGGTGGTCGTGGCGCCCGACATCGGTCTCATCGAGCGCGGTGCCGGGCTGATGGCGCCTGACGGAATGCTGGTGCTGTTCTCCGGCATGCCGTTCGGCAAGCCATGCCGGCTGCCGATCGGCCGGATCGCGACCCACGGCGCCCGCTTCACCGGGTCGACCGGATCGGCGGTGAACGATCAGCTGGCAGTGCTGGGCAGGGTGATGAACGGAACTCTGGACATGTCCGGCAACCTGGAGGCCGTCGGCGGACTGGCGGCGCTCCCGGACGCGCTGGAAGCCGTCACCGAGGGCCGCGTATCCGGCAAGATCGCCATCTACCCGGGAAACCTGGACCTGCCGCTGACGCCGATCCGCCACCTGATACCATCGACGGCAAAGGGGCAGTGGACACGCGCGGACGAGGAACAGCTCCTCGAACGCTGATCAGGGCGTGACAATATCCCAAAGAAATCTGTTGCGATCCCATCTGCGCCTGTTACATCCCAGCCCAGATAACAGATCAGGGTCGGGAGGCGTAGGTTGCGCGGAGAGTCGCGCCGGGAGGCACTCCTCCAGTATCTGCGCGTCCACGAGAACGCCTCGGTCGAAGAGCTCGTCGAGAAAATGCATGTCAGCAAGATGACGGTGCATCGGGACCTCGACCGGCTCGCGGAGCAACGGCTGATCCGCAAGGTGCGCGGTGGCGCGACCCTGACGACCAGTATCGTGTTCGAAGGCGACTATGCCTATCGCGAGCGGCAGAACCGTGGCGACAAGGCGGTTCTGGCAAGGCGCATCGCCGAGCTGGTCGAACCCGGCATGGCCATCATCCTTGATGATTCCTCGACCGCGGCCAGCATCATGCCACTGCTGGACACGAAGCGACCGCTGACGGTCATCACCAACAGCCTCAAGGCGATCATGACCTTGCAGCGGGCGGACGAGATCACGCTGATCTCGCTGGGCGGCAAGTACGATCCGGTGGCCAACGCCTTCTTCGGCCTGATCTGCGAAGCGGCGGTCGCTCGTTTGCGTGCCGATCTGGCGATCTTCTCGACCTCGGCCGTGCGCGGCACCAGCGCCTTCCTGCACGACCCGGACATCATTCGCGCCAAGCTGGCCATGAAAACGGCCGCAGAGCGCTCGATCATCGCGTTCGACAAGTCCAAGGTGGGGCGCTCGGCGCTCAATTTGTTCGCGCCACTGCGCGACTTCGATCTCGTGCTCGTCACCGAAGGGCTGGCGCCGGAATTCCAGTCGGCCCTCCAACGTGATGGCGTACCTTTGGAACTGGTTCCGGCGGGTGCAGCCCAGTGACGCCGCGACCGGCACAATCGATCAACTTGTCGGACAGAAGACTAGGAGGGAGGCTCACTTCATGAAGAATACACGAAAGCTCCTTGGTGGCGTCGGCGCAGCCGCGGTTCTTGCCACCGCAGGCTTGTCGGGTTCGCCGGCATCGGCGGCCGAGACCCTGACCTTCATCTGGCATGCCGGCACCTGCGCCGATGCGGTCGTGGACATTGCGAAGGACTATCCTGACAAGAACATCACCATCGTGCCGGCACTCGTCCCCTATGGGCCGGAATGGCACAACAAGATCGCGTCGGAGTTCGCGATCAAGGGTGATGGGTTCGACTTCGCGATGTGGGACAGCCAGTCCACGGCCGAGTTCGCGGGCGGCGGCCATGCCTATTCGATCAACAAGGTTTTCGAGGAATCGGAGGTCCTGAAGCCCGAGCTGTTCGATCCCGCCTCCCTGTCGCGCTACGGCGAGTACCCGGATGGGTCCGGCAAGTACTGGGGCCTGCCGATCAACCAGGACGCCTACGGCTTCATGTGGCGCAAGGACCTGTTCGAGGACCCCAAGGAGCAGGCCGACTTCAAGGCGAAGTACGGCAAGGACCTGAAGGTCCCGCAGACCTACCAGGATGCCCGCGAGATCGCCGAGTTCTTCACGCGGCCCGACCAGGGCATGTTCGGCTGGGGCCAGATGGGCGGCCGCGAGTACGACTTCGCGACCACGGCGTCGAACTCGTTCATGTGGTCGTTCGGCGGCGAGCTCTACAATCCCGAGACCTTCGAGGCAGTGGGTTACCTGAACTCGCCGGCGTCGGTGGACGGTGTGCAGTTCTATGTCGACATGTTCAAGTTCGGCCCACCCGGCAGCCAGAACTGGGGCTATGACGAGGTGAGCGCTGCGTTCCAGCAGGGTAAGCTCGCGATGGCCATGCAGTGGTACTACTTCAACGGCTCCAACTCGGACCCGAATGTTAACAAGTTCGCGGAGCAGACCGGCTTCGGCAACCTGCCGGGTGCCATCGGCCGCGACGGCAAGTTCCGCCGCCAGTATTCGGTCGGCGGGCAGGGCGTGGGCATCAACACCTACTCCAAGAAGATCCCGCAGCTGGTCAAGTTCCTGGAGTGGTACTTCCAGCCCGAGCAGCAGAAGCGCTATGCCGCCGTCTGCCAGACGGGCCTGAAGTCCGTCCTGGACAGCCCGGACTGGCAGAACCTGAACAGCTACAACAAGCATTTCGCCCGGGCGCTCGAGTACACGAACGACTACTGGCATCTGCCGGAGTACAATGTGCTGCTCGACATCCTGCAGGAGGAAGTCTCCAACGCGGTCTCCGGCAAGAAGACGGTGCAGGAGGCCCTCGATGACGCCGCCGAGCGTCACGAGGAAGTGTTCGAGGAAGCCGGGTACGAGATCACCCGCTCCGACGAGCTGCCGGAAGTGCCTGATACGGTGATCGCACCGGTCGGCATGGACCAGGTCGTGGAACTTCCGACTGACTGATCAACTGCCGGATGGTGCTCCTGCGAGCACCATCCGCTCTTCCCGTGTCCCGTGAGACCAGCCCATGTCGCTTCACCGGCAACCGATCCTGATCCCGGCGATCGTGATCGGCGTCTACATGATCTATGCCTGCGGGCCGTTGTTCTGGCTGGTCGTCTCGTCCCTGAAGGACCGCCAGGAGCTGTTCACCTGGCCGCCCAGCGTGTTCTTCACGCCGGACCTGACAGGCTATCGGGCCGTGTTCGGCCTGGGCGAGGCGGCCCAGACTGCAACGGCTTTGGGCCTGACCGATGCGCTGATCAACTCGATCGTCATCTCGGTGTCCGGCACGGCGCTGGCCGTCGCGTTCGGCACGCTCGCCGGCTATGCCTGCTCGCGCTTCGCCTTCCCGGGCCGCGACGACTTCATGTTCTTCGCGCTCTCGACCCGCATGATCCCGCCGGTGGCCGTGCTGGTCTTCTACCATGTGATGTTCTCGAACCTGGGCCTGTCCGATACGCGCACCGGCCTGATCCTGGTGATCACCTTCATCAATCTCGGCCTTGCGACCTGGATCATGAAGGGCTTCTTCGACGGCGTGCCGGAGGAGATCGAGAACATCGCGCTGGTCAACGGCTATACCCGCCTATACGCCTTTTGGAACCTGGTCCTGCCGATGGTTCGCGGCGGCATCGCCGCCACTGCTGGCTTCTGCTTCATCTTCGCGTGGAACGAGTTCGCCTTCTCCACGATCCTCGCCACGACCCAGGCCAAGACCCTGCCGGTGAAGATCTCCTCGGCGTCCGGTGCCACGGGCATCGAGTGGGCGCAGATCTGCGCGGCCGGCGTCGTCCTGGTGATCCCCGTCGTGATCTTCTTCTGGCTGATCCGAAAGTACCTCTTGATGGGCATGACCTTCGGCGTCCTGGGGAGGGCACGGACATGAGGCAGGCGATCGATATTCCCCAGGCACCGGCAAGGGCCGTTCCAAAAGCCGTGTCCGATCGCACGATCTGCGGCCTGTTCGTGCTGCCGGCCCTGGGCGTCCTCTTGCTGATGGTGGCCTATCCGTTCGTCTCGCTGCTCTACTATTCGACCCTTCGCTTCTCGATCCTGAATCCCGACAAGGGTTCGCCCTTCATCGGGATCGACAACTATGTCCGGATTCTGTCCAACGGGTCGATCTGGGAGCGCTTCGTCTTCACGGGCCAGTTCGTGCTGGCCACGGTGGTCGTGCAGTTCATCATCGGCGTCGCGGTCGCCTATGCGTTCCAACGCAACTTCAAGGGCCGCGACCTGCTCTTCACGGTCGCCATGCTGCCGATGATGGTCTGCCCGATCGTGGTGGGCTTTCTCTGGCGCTACATGTTCAACTCGGAATGGGGCGTGATGAACTATCTCATCACCCTGGTCGGCCTGGAGAAGATCGACTGGCTGGGTGTGCCCACCAATGCGCTCTGGGCCGTGGTGATCGCCGACGCGTGGATGTGGACACCCTTCGTGATCCTGCTGGCCACGGCCGCCTTTCGCGGCATTCCCACCGACATCAACGAAGCGGCTGAGATCGACGGGGCCTCACCCTTCTTCCGGTTCACCCGTGTGACCCTGCCGATGTCGATGCCGATCCTGCTGATCGCCTTCCTGCTGCGCCTGATCGACGCTTTCAAGCAGTCCGACCTGTTCTTCGCGATGACCGGCGGCGGCCCCGGCTCGGACACCGAGACGGTCGCGTTCCGCCTGGGCAAGATCGCATTCAGCCATTTCTATACGGGCCAGGCCTCCGCGTTTGCCGTGATCATGCTGATCATCATCACCGGGCTTTCACTGATCTTCGTGCGCCTCCTGACCCGGCAGGGGAGGCAGGACTGACCATGGCCCGCGTTGCCCTCGACCATCTGTCGGTCCGCTTTGGCCAGGTTGCCGCTGTCGACGACATCTCGATCGCCTTCGAGCAGGGTGAGTTCGTGGTCCTGCTGGGCCCTTCGGGTTGCGGCAAGACCACGACGCTGCGTTGCATCGCCGGCCTGGAACAGCCGACCTCGGGCAAGATCCTGTTCGACCAGGACGAAGTCTCGCACCTGCCGCCACGCGCGCGTCAGGTGGCCATGGTCTTTCAGTTCGTCTCACTCTACCCGCACCTGAATGTCCGCGACAACATCGCCTTCCCCTTGCGTGCCCGCGGCGAGAACAAGGCCGAGATCACCCGCAAGATCGCGTGGATGAACAAGATCTTCGATCTGGGCGAGATCCTCGGCCGTCGCCCCGGCACGCTCCCGCCCGGCGCGCGCCAGAAGGCGGCACTCGCTCGCGCGGTCGTACGGGAACCACGTGTGCTGCTGCTGGACGAGCCGCTCTCGGCGATCGACGAGCAGTTCCGCGAGGAAATGCGCTGGGAACTCCGGCACCTCCAGAAGGAGCTGGGGATGACCACGATCCACGTCACCCACGACCAGCGCGAGGCCATGTCGCTGGCCGATCGGGTCGTGCTGATGCGGAACGGCAAGATCGTCCAGGCGGGCCCGCCTGCCGAATTGTTCAACGACCCGGTCGACGAGTTCGCAGCCCACTTCATCGGCTCGCCCAGCGTGAACCTGATCGAAGCGACGTTCACGGAAAGCGGCGTGGCCCTGGGTGACGAACAGGTGCCGATCGCCGTGCCGGAGCAGCATCTGGCGGCCATCCGGAAAAGCGGCCTGCAGCACGGCAAGGTCGGCATCCGGCCGCACTCGCTTACCCCCGCCTCAAGCGGCGAGTTCGGCGCGGTGCCGGTGAGCAGGCCGATCTCCTACGCGATCGGCCGGGAGCGCTTCCTCGACTTCGAGCTGTCCGGCCAGATCTGGCGTGGGGTCCTCCCTTCGGGCTCCGGCGAGGATGTCCCCAGCCAGATGCATCTCGACCCGTCCAAGATCTTCTATTTCACGCCCGAGGGTGTGCGACTGCCGGTGGCCTGAACGATGACCGTGCTTCACCTACGCGGCCTGTCCAAGGATTTCGGCGTCAAGCAGGCGCTGCGAGACGTCAGCTTCGATCTTGAGGAGGGCGAGGTACTGGCTCTTCTGGGTCCGACCGGTGCCGGCAAGACCACGACGTTGCGCTGCATCGCCGGCCTGGAGAAGCCCGACAGCGGCTCCGTCTTCCTGGACGGCATCGACGTGACGGCGACCTCGCCCCGCGAGCGAGATGTCGCCGTGGTCTTCGAGGGCTTCAACCTGCTGCCGACCCTGTCGGTTTTCGACAACATCGCCTTTCCGCTGCGCTCGCCGGTCTATCGGCGCCCTGAGGACGAGGTGAAGCGGGAGGTGGCGCAGGCGGCCACGACCCTGCGGATCGCTCACCTCCTGGAGCGGCGCATCGAGCAGTTGTCCGGCGGGGAGAAGCAGCGTGTCGCCATCGCCCGGGCCCTGGTGCGCAGGCCCCGTGTCTATCTCCTGGACGAGCCACTTTCCGCCCTCGACCTGAAGCTGCGCGAAAGCCTGCAGACCGAGATCAAGGCGATGTACCAGTCGACGGGTGCCACGGTCATCTATGCCTCGCACGACTATCCGAGTGCCGCCGCGATCGCGACCCGGATGGCGCTGATCGAGAACGGCCGGGTCCTGCAGTGCGCCACACTCCCAAAGATGATCGACGACCCGGATCATGCCTCCGTGGGCAAGCTGGTGGGGAGCCCCGCCATGGCCCAGTTCCCGGCACGTTCCGGCCGCAATGGCGTCGAGATCGACGGGCTGCCGGTGGTCCTGCCGGGCGTGCGAGCAAGCCAGCCTCTGATCGTCGGCATCTGGCCGGAGGACATGGAACTGTCGACGAGCGCCGGGCCCGGCTTCGTGGAGGGCAGCGTCTACGCCACCGACTTTCGTGGCCGCGACCAGGCAATCGAGATCCGTGCCGCCAGCTACCGCTTTCGCAAGGTCGTCGACCTCGACCTGCCACTCCAGCAGGGCGACACGCTGTGGTTCCGCCTGCCGCCCGACAAGGTCTTCACCTTCGATGCCGCGTCGGGAGAACGGATCCGCGACGCACAAGGCAGGAGGGCCGCATGAAGCGCCAGACCTGGTACGGTATCGCGACGACGGCCATCCTGCTCGGCGTCGTGCTGATGTGCCAACCCTTCTCCGAACTGCTCTACAGCTCCGGCTTCCCGGTCATCCTGGCCGGCGTGATCCTGTTCATCGTGCTGGATCACCTGTCCCCGCCCAAACCCAAGTCCGACCCGAGCGCCTGAGGCCGACATGTCCAAGGTTCAGAAGATCATCAACGATCCCGAGAACATCGTCGCGGAGGTGATCGAGGGCCTCGTGCTGGCGTCGCACGGCAAGCTCGCCAAGCTGGACGAGGTGCCGGCCCTGATCCGGACCGACATCGAGGAAGGCAAGGTGGCGCTGCTCATCGGCGGCGGATCCGGCCATGAGCCCATGTACTCGGCCTATGTCGGCAAGGGCCTCGCGGACGCCAGCGTGTGCGGCAACATCTTCGCCTCGCCGCCGCCCAACTTCATCCACGAGGCCACCAAGGCCGTCGATCGGGGCAAGGGCGTTCTCTACCTCTACGGCAACTATGCCGGCGACGTGATGAACTTCGACATGGCGGCGGAGATGTCCGCCGAGGACGGCATCGAGGTCCGAACCGTCCTGGTGACCGACGATGTCGCGACCGACAAGCCGGAAGACCGCCGCGGCATCGGCGGTGCCTTCTACATGGTGAAGATCGCCGGCGCCGCCTGTGCCACTGCCCAGTCGCTCGACGAGGCCGAGGCGGTGGTTCGCAAGGCGCAGGCGAACGTGCGGACCATCGGTGTCGCCGTGCGCGCCGGCTCGCTGCCGGAAACCGGCGAGCCGACCTTCGAGCTTGGCGAAGGCGAGATCGAGATCGGCCTGGGCGTTCATGGCGAACCCGGCGTCGAGCGCAGCACCCTGATGCCGGCCGACGAGCTGACCACGAGGATGATCGATCGGCTGGTGAACGACCTGCCGTTCCAGCGGGGCGACCGGGTGGCGATGCTGCTCAACAATCTGGGCGCCACGACCCAGATGGAGCTCCTGATCGTGAACCGGAAGGCGCGTGCGTTGCTGGCAGACAAGGGTATCGAGGTGGCACGTACCGACATGGGCGCCTACTTCACCTCCCAGGAGATGGCCGGCTTCTCGATCACGCTGGTCAGGCTCGATGACGAACTCGAGCGGCTGATTGCGGCACCTTGCCAGTCGCTGCCGTTCAGCCAGTAGCCCATCCTGGCCGTGGAGCGGCTGCCTGCCGTCGGCCGAACGCATGGGCTGGATCAGGGATGAACGAGGACCCGCGACTGCTGCTGCTCGACGACCAGGACGATATCATGGTCGTGATCGCGCCGATCAGGCGGGGCGAGACCATGGAGGTCGACGGCCTGCGCGTGCAAGCCACGGCCGATATCGGGCTCGGCCACAAGGTAGCCCGCCGCCCATTGGCTCCAGGGGCGCAGGTGCACAAGTACGGCGTCCCGATCGGCTCGGTCACCAAGCCCATCGCCGTCGGCGAGCACGTGCACGTGCATAACCTCGCCAGCAACTACACGCCCACCTATACCCTGGATGATGCGAAGCCATCGACGGGAGGAACCTGATGTGTGCCATGGCTGACTCCTCGACCAGCTTGCGGGGCTGGCTGCGGCAGGACGGGCGCAAGGGCATCCGCAACACCGTCGCGGTGGCGTATCTGGTCGAATGCGCCCACCATGTCTGCCGCGAGATCGCTTGGCCGATGCGGGAGCAGGGCGTCCATGTGATCGGTTTCCCCGGCTGCTTTCCGAACGACTATGCGCAGCGCATGATGGAAGCGCTGGCGACGCACCCGAATGTGGGGGCGGTGCTGCTGGTTTCGCTGGGCTGCGAGAGTTTCAACAAGTACCGGCTTGAGAAGGTCATCCGCGAGAGCGGGCGGCCGGTGAAGACGATCACCATCCAGGCTACCGGCGGAACCCGGAGCTCGATCCAGGAGGGCCGTGGCTGGGTGGCCGAGCAGGTCGAGGCCCTGGCAGCCGAGCCGACCTTGCCCATGGGAATCCAGGATCTCGTGGTCGGCACCGTGTGCGGTGGGTCCGACGGCACCAGCGGCATAACTGGCAACCCTGCGGCGGGGCGTGCCTTCGACAAGCTGGTCGCGGCCGGCGCCACCTGCATCTTCGAGGAAACCGGCGAGCTCATCGGCTGCGAGCACATCATGGCCAAGCGGGCGGTGACGCCGGAACTGGGCCTGGTACTGGAGGCAAGCGTCGCGAAGGCCGCGCGCTATTACGCGACCCTGGGCTACGGCTCGTTTGCCGCCGGCAACGCAGATGGCGGCCTCTCGACCATCGAGGAGAAGTCGATGGGCGCCTATGCCAAATCGGGGCGCTCGCCTCTCTCAGGGCTGATCAAGCCTGGCGACCTGCCACCGCAGGGCGGACTCTATCTTCTGGATGTGGTGCCGGACGGCGAGGTTCGCTTCGGCTTCCCGAACATCAACGACAACGCTGAGATCGCCGAACTGATCGCCTGCGGCTCCCATGTCGTTCTGTTTGTCACCGGGCGCGGTTCGGTCGTGGGCTCCGCCATCTCGCCGGTCGTCAAGATTTGCGCCAATCCCGAGACCTTTCGCCGGATGGCCGACGACATGGATGTCGATGCGGGGCGCATCCTGCATGGCAAGGCGAGCCTCGACGATGTCGGGCAGGAGATCTTCGACCTGATCCTGTCGGTCGGCCGGGGTGAAAAGACCCGCTCGGAGGATCTCGGCCACCAGGAGTTCATCCTGGGCTACAAGAGCTTCGAGCCGATCGGGCCGGGCTGTCTTCCCTCCGTCACCGTCTGACCGGCAAGCCTAAGGAAGTGCAGGAGCAGACGGGAGCCGCCCTGTCCGGGCGGCTCCCGTTGCCATCAGATCACGTCGCGGTCGCGGCGCAGGGCCGGATCGGTGCCGGCCAGGCCGGTGCGGTCGTCGTCGACCTCGACCTCGGTCGAGCGCACGGTGTCGTGCACGGTCTCGGTATGGGTCTCGACGTCCTTGCGGATCGCGATCTCCTCCTTGACGTGCGCCGTCTTGGAGACCACCGCCTCCTCGCCGCGCTCGACCGCCTCGATCGTCCGCTCCTGGAAGGCCGCCGCACCCGGTGCCACGTCGCGGTCGACCGGCCGGCGCTCGATCGTCACCCGCTCCGAGCGCAGGTTGACGTCCTCTTCCACCGGACGCTCGGTCACGTAGGTGCGTACCCGCACCCGGCCGCCCGCCACTTCGCGCTTGCCGACCTTGAGGTCTTCCTCGACCACCTGCAGGGTCTCGTCCGTGTCACCGGTGCCAAGGCCCGTCGTCGTGCCGGTCAGGTCCGACGCCGTGCCGCCAGTGCCGGCATAGGCAGTCGTGCCGGTTTGGCTGCTGGTTCCGGTGACGGCATCGCCCAGCGTATCTCCGGCGCGGCTGGCCGCCATGGTCCCCGACGTGCTGCCGGTGTCACCACTGTAGTCGGTCATGCCGGTGCCACTCAGGCCAGCTGCCGCATAAGTCCCGCCGCTCGCGGTCGTCCCCTGGCTGCTCCAGCCTTCCTGGCGCCAGCTCTCCGACCGCGCGTCGATGTCGATCGGGTCG
>JAESGR010000610.1_pt1 | contig 20014 bp, 27 predicted proteins | sample 9269771 | NCBI WGS metagenome assembly JAESGR01 (sample SAMN15739572, study PRJNA653492) | algae metagenome | isolation source: Chroococcus sp. CMT-3BRIN-NPC107 and co-occurring heterotrophs from well... | place: USA: Clark Mountains Wilderness, California | collected 2010-04-18 | reverse complement strand
ATACGCGGCGATAATTCGTTGCCGTAAATCAATAGACAGAGGGGCAGGCATCAGCGACTATTTCCTATCTTACTCGGCTTGCTTAGACCACCAAATTGTAGCTTACGCGATCAAAAACTGCTGTAAGCCCAAATGTAACCTAAACTAGCTTTATAAGCAGCAAACACGTCACGATTCAAGGTCAACCAATCAATAAACCGAAAAGACATGGCTGTTCTAAACGCTCCTAAAGCTTCAGTAAAAGTATTTAAAGGTTTGTTAGCCCATCTTCGCCTTAATCCTCCAGTTAGCTGATGCCAAAGAATAAAAGTATAGGCACAAAAAACTAAAATAAAATGTCGAAGTAGACTTCTTTTATCTCGGACTTGATATTCTTTTAGCCCTAACCAACCCTTAGCTTCCCGATAAAAAACTTCTACCCAATTTCTCTGTGAGTAGGTGTCAACTATCCATTGTGGTGTGATAAGTGGGGCGGAAACATTGGTAATAAAATAGTCAATATCAGTGGCAGCAGAGAAAGTCGCAGCATTCATGACGATAGCAATATGTCGCTTTCCACTTAGACCTGATATCTCTACTTCTTTGGTTACTACCCATAATGTTTTGGGCTTATCTAACTCTACTTGAATTTCTGTAAAAGCATCTTGGGATATGGATTGTGCTAATTCATCTAGCCTAATTGGTGGTTGAATAGTATCTTTTCCATTGACTGTTACTTTGCGATTTTTAGCTAATCCACCTAAATACTTTAGTTGCCGCTTCTCTAACTCTAATAAGAAGGATGTATTATTGCCGTATCCAGCATCTACAATGACTATTCCTGGTTGATACTTACGGCTTAAAGTCAGGTCTATTAATTTAATTGCTAATTGGGGTTTCTTCTCAAATTCTGAATTTTGTTTCCCTTGGGCTAAAGAATTAGCGTGTTGATATAACTCGATATCTAATGGTAAGCTTTTTCGTCCATCATACAAATGCGTTGTTACCACTACTATTCCATTATCTGTTTTGCCAATTTCTCCAATATACTGCCTTCCTACTCCATCGGTGAAATTACCACTTTTTCTATGTCCAGAATCATCAATTATTAGGCTAAAGCCTCTACTGATTCTCGTCTGGCTACACTTGTTCATGATCTCTAACCGACGCTCATTCACCTCGCTACTAGACCAAGGCGCTTCGGTGAGAAAGTGGTGTAATCGGTGATAAGTCACCCCTACAGCATTCTCTGCGAGCTGAAATAGGTTTTTTCTCTCACTTTCTCCCAATAATCCGCCTACATAGTGTCTAAACTCTCTTTTTTGAGCCTTATGAGTAAACACATCATCAAATCGTTTACACCATCTTTCAAAGCATGGAGGCATGGCTGCGGGAGCGGTTTCTTTCATCAGCTTCTCTCAACGTGAAAGCTATGCTATCTAAGCATTATAATCCTTTTCACCTTCCTGCTTTGTTTAAGTCCCGTTAGTAAATGTTGTTGTGCAAACTTTCAGAGTTGCTTAACCATAATTCAATAACTTAAAAGCTGCCTTTCACGTTTGGCGTAACAGTAATAAATTTTTTCAAGGGAATCATATTAGTAACTTATTTAAGATTTAACTTTTAAACTTGCCCATTCACCAGAGGGGATGAAAGCTGCCCAGTAATAAGGTCGTTGGTATTTAGGGTTCTTGAGCATTTCTAACTGGGTCTGCCGCAGCGCCGCACTTCTGCCTACATTTTTCTGTAAGCGCCCGTAGTAGCCGATCATTAAGTCTTTGGTTGCTTCATCATCTACTAGCCACAGAGTAATTAACTGACTTTCTGCTCCGGCTATGGCTAAAGCCCGACGCAAGCCATAAACACCTTCACCATTAGCGACATCTCCAAGCCCCGTTTCACAAGCAGAGAGAACAACTAATTTTGTTCCCGCTAAGTTTAGCCCTGCCACTTCTAAAGCCGTTAATACTCCATCTTCGTTGCCACTCTTGCGGAGGTTAAAGCCAGATAGAGCTAAACCAGAACGTAGTAATGGATTATTTGCACTGGTATCGGGAGATTCTTCACTATCACGGGGTACGTCTTTTAAGAAAAAACCGTGAGTGGCAATGTGTAAAATATTTGGGGCGCTTAGTTGCTTAAGTGCGTTTTCTGTGGCTTCCGAGCCAGTTAATATTTTTGCATTGGGCAAAATAGCAGAAATAGCTCTCGCTTCGGTAGCCGTACCTTCGATTGCGCCATATTTTAGACTGGCTAAATCTATTGAAGTGATTCCACTGATTCCGCGAATGTTGTCAGTCGCAACGTTTACCACAGGAGGTTCGCCAGGTTGGTCGAACGCAGGATTAGCAACTATTACGGGGTTTTGTTTACTAGGCACGTCTGCTTGCAATCTAATTAAGTCTCGTCCAGAGGAGAGGTAACTAATTTCGTAATTTTCGAGTAAATATTGATTTTTTTCATCAATCAACGCTGCAAAGGGAATGAGGTTAAGTTGACTATCAGGGGAAAGAAGAATGTTACGTTTATTACCTAAATGCTTGCGAACGGGTTGCATTAGCATCTTATCTAAAGTTCTGGCAGCAGTTTTAAACGGCATCTGACTTCTTGACTTAAGCCTAATCGTGCGCTCAAATTCATTCACAGCTTTGTTGATGATTGCTGCGTCACCCAGTTCTACCCATTTAGGTTCTCCTTGATTATGTAAAATGTAGGCAACATAGCGCGGAACACCAGAAGGATCTCCTTGTTCTCCCCCATAATTATTAATATGCTTAAAATCATAAGGACGATACCATACAAATTCCACCAAAGCTACGTCGATAGGAATTAATTTTTGCACCGATTCAAGTGTGACTGGTTGATTTTGGGTACGAAATTCTCCACTGCGGTCATTAAGAGAACTTTCTAGCTCCCGCTCCTGTTCTACTAAGGTAGCAATCTCATCGGTGTTTACTGAGCCTTTAAATGTCAATGCAGCAAGATTAGAACGAGTAGTAGCAAGAGATTCTAGTAGAGCTTGGTCTTTTGGGTTAGAGCGCGAGCGCAACGCTTGTAAGCTGTCAGTTAAAACATCAAGCACTCGACCCTTACGCCGTAGGATGGTAGTTAAAGCAAGGCGGGCAGCTTTGAAATTATTAGGTGCAGCTTGAATGTGTAGAGAAAGAGTTCTGTTGGTTGCGTTAGAGAAGCTTTTTGTAATAGAGCGTTTTTCAGATTCCGCACCACTGTTTAGGACAGAGGCAAGCTTGCTTTCCTCGATGTTGCTAACACGATTTAAAATTTCGATAGTATGGGGAATATTCCCTTGATTCTGATATATTAATGATAAATTTCTGAGACTCCCCAAAATTCGAGGATCTCGTGCTGTTTCTGCTTTTTCATTGATCGAGAGGAGGCGTTGATATGATTGCTCTGCTTGAGTATATTTTCCCTGAGCTTGATATAACGTCGCAAGCCTATTAAGGATAGTTGTAAGACCGCGATGCTTTCGTCCTATGACTTTCTCACGGATGGCAAGTGAGCGTTGATATAATGGCTCTGCTTGAGCATATTTTCCCCAATCGAGGTAAAAATCTCCTAATCCGGTAAGGCTACTTGCAAGATCGGGATGCTCTCGTCCTAGGACTTTTTCACGAATGGCAAGTGCGCGTTGATACAATGGTTCACTAAGATTGTATTTTTTCTGAGTCTGATATAGCTCTGCTAATTTGTCGAGGCTATCTGCAACATCAGGATGCTCTCGTCCTAACACTTTTTCATAAATGGCTAAGGCGTGTTTTGCAAGTGGAATAGCTTCACTTTGTTTGCCCTGCCCATTTAGCTGCCATACGTGCTGATTTAGTCGCTCGGCTTCTGCTAATTCGGTGGATTGACCAGATGATGGCGGATTAGTTTGTGCTGATATTGGTGGTATTAAACTCAGTAAAGCGAGCGCTCCTATTAATGTCACCGTCCAGATACTATACTTTTTACTTTGTCTTCTCAATCTCATCTACGCAACTTAATAGAAAACCTTATATATAAACACTTTTTGTACTAAGGATTCCGGAAAACAATTGGATTTTTTAAATCAATGGAGAACCCAATTTCAGTTTGGCAAAAGTCCCAAGTATTGTAAAGTTATATTAACTACGATCTAAAACTTTTGTTCAAGGAATAACAACTTAATATAAATGTTTGTTTATACGTGAACAACAAACGAGATTCTAGCTTTTAAAGCTTCTAAACTTGTAATAATATTTAAATAATATTTACAGCCTGTGCAATCATATCCACAGCTTTGCTTTCTGCTTGCCCTAGTTAGGCAAAACTTCTGGTTCCAGTGAAGGATATTTTATCTAGTTTAGACCAAATAACCGTGCCAGTATTATTACCTATATCTGCCTTTTCAGCAATTAGAGGAATTTCCAATTTACTTTAATACCACTATCAACCCTGATGGTTATGAGGTAAGTTTTGAATTTTTCCAAGATTGCCGTCAAGGTGCTGCCTGCTTTATTGGGGCCATTACTGCTGATAAAAACGGGCAAAGTGAACAAATTATTGAAGATGCAGATACTTCCAAAGTTATCCAACTTAGAGATGGAACAAAAGCACAATTTGTTAATTCTTATGGAGCTTATTGCACGGCATCTCTCTTCTGGCAGTTCAAGGAGTGTTTTACACAGTCACAATCAAAAATGGTATTTCAGAGGACTTGGTACAAATTGCTGACTTGGCAATTTAAGCAGGAACAAGGCTACAGTCGGGAGTTTCACCTATAACAGCACGGCCTATCAGATTTCAAAGCGGAACTTTTGAAGCACAAGTGCAAAGTTCATTGACTAATGAGCGATCATCTATTTATTACGTTGTTAAGGCTCACGCTGGTCAACAAATGATTATCAACCCCACAATACAAAATACTGCAAGTAAATTAACGCCGATATTTACCGTGCGCTCATCTTCCGGTGAGTCATTAGTGAATAAAAGTGCAAAATTTGACGCTGGTTTAAAAGAGACTGGAGACTATATTATTCGCGTCTCACTTAATTCGACGAGAGGAAATCGAAAGCCATACACTTTTATTTTAAAGTTAGGAATTCTCTAGAAATGAACTTGTCGGGGGCGAGGTTCAGTGGTTAATAAGTTGCAGTAAGTCTATGAACTCGCTGAAGGAGTTGGCTACGTGAGTTAAATTATCATAGTAATCGGAGCCATTCTCCTTAGCCTCGCCTTCATGATCCCAAAATGCAATAACGCCTTTATTCTCCTCATACAAAGACATGATATACAGGTTGCCGCCGGAATCGTTACCAATGGGCATATACCACGACGGTATACGTCCTTCATAAACATCCAGCGCATTGAACAGACTTGCCCAAGTGGGTTTCTCTACCATACCAAACAGCCATTGCACATCAATACCAAACTCAGATAACTCGCTGTGAAGGGGGCGACCCCCATTATGCTGAAGCAAAAACCCTTTGTAATCATCAGGTAGCACGGTTTCGTTTGTTTCCTCAAATTCAATAATGTCTGCTGAGTTTATGGAGCCAAACGGGTTACTTTTCTCAAGTTGCATGATGGTGCAGAATAGTGCTAGTTCGTTGCTCTTATAATTTTCACTCATTTAAAACTATTATGGGTCACGCGGTAAAATAGCTGTGTTGATTCTATAGTTGGCGCTCTCAAGACATCTGGCAAGAGATGTTAAATCGCTTGCAGCAGACCGCTAATGCCGCTAATCAATCGGCTTACTTTTCTTATGCAGTTTTTATCCATGCTCTTGTATTAAACTGTTTATCAACCACTATAAGTTTTGTTTGTCAATTTAATACATTATCAACACTCTTAAAACATCTCAAAATTTTAAACACATAAAAAAGATGAATACAATTTGGCAGGACGGTGAGAAGCTCAAAGAAAATGAAAATATTTTTAAGGTGGAAGATGAAATTGGTATTAAATTCCCACATTTATTTGCGGAAATAGTTAATAAATACAACGCTGGTTGTCCTTTGAATAATATTTTCGACACTGAAGAAGAAAAGGGGAAAGTTTTTTCAGCATTATTAACATTTAATTTGGAAGAGAGTAACTCAATAACTTGTGTCTATAACTGTGTTAAAGATCGGATGCCAAATGGTGTGGTTCCATTTGCTGATGATCCAGGCGGAAATTACATATGTTTCGATTATAGGAAAACCAGTGTTCCGCAAATAGTATTTTGGAATCATGAAGAAAATTTTGTAATCAATGAAGATAATGAAATGGAATATCCAGAAGTAAATGCGGACTACGAATTACATGATATTGACTATGTTGCTCCTAATTTCTTTGAGTTTCTACGCACTTTATACAAAGAAGAGGAGGTTGAGATAGATTTTTCTGATTTTGAGGAGCTTCTATAGCAAATCTGATTGTGCTTAAACCTGGCATACCGATTAAATAAGCTTCGCCCTATCGTAGAACGTAGGTACAGAAACCGACGAAAGTCACTAAAACCATTGGTATCCAACACATGGCAAAGACAAAAATTAGAAAGACTCATGGAATTTGCGATGGAGCCGCTTGTATAGGTCGGACGCAGATCCCTGTTTGGAAATTAATCGCCTTGTGTAATGACGGATGTTCAGAAGCAAATTTGTTGAGCGATTACCCGGATTTGACTAAAGATGACTTGAAAGCTGCCCAAACTTATTACACTCAGGAACGCGCTGAAATTGACGAAGCGATCGCATCTCACAACTCTGGTGTAAAAATTGATTAATTAACCTAGCACAATATTTTAAGGTAATGGCTTTAGTTCCTTGTAAAGAATGCGGAACACTGAATAGTTCTGAAGCAGAAATTTGTTTAAGCTGCGAGTACCCCGTCAAAGGTCGCCCGAAAACGAATTGGGTTAAATCGTTGGCGCTGCTACTGGCACTAATCTCAGTGATTCCATTAGCTCTATATACAATTGAAACAGTTAGCACCCAGACGAACGTTCAGCCATCTTTACCTTCTGCTAAATAAATTTGGCGATCCTATCTCAGCCCTAATTAAACAAGGGTGGAGATACATGAAAAACTCTCCTAAAACTTTTGCCAATTCTTATCAATATCTTTATTACCCACTACTTCAATTGCAGGCGATCTTACTAAAGGTAGTCTAGAATCGTACTTAACTATCCTAGAATGCTCAAAGTGTAATCCTTGCAATACTTTCCACTTTTTTTATGAATACTAAGAATATCCTCAAGGTCAAGCGCCCAGTTAAACCCCAAAACCCCCAGCCACCGTCAAATGATTCTGCCATAGAAGAAGCGGTTGAAGCCCTCCAACAAGCCGAAATTGAGAAGACGCAACAACAGTCAGAGCCAGTAGTAAATAGAGAGGTTTTTCTTGGTACTCCAAGAGATGAGTCACTGTTTGGCTGCGGCTGGAGCTTGACCGAGTTGTTGAATGAATTCAGTGGAAGATACGACGGCTGATGGTAGAAAGCTTACAAATGCCCGGTGTGGTCAAGTATTAGTTGGTAGAAGGTCATAAGAAAGTTGCTCAGGCAAATGGCACTGTTGCTGGAGGACGGAAAACTCCTTCATGACCTACCTATAATTGCTCAATAATCTGAACCCGATTTAAACCAACTGATTTTTAACAGGACTACTAACACTACCAATCGTTCCAAACACCTGCCCAAACTGCTGGAAATTCTGACCAAGATAGAAGATAGCGTTGCCATGCTTTGGTTGTGGCTGAGGTATTCCTTGCTCATCAAAGAACTTGAGCCGCTGGTCAGGAAAACAAACTGAAAACAATCTCGTTAGCTTTTGAAACCATTTACTACCTGCCGATGGTCTAACCAGCAATACTGCTTCTGTTACCCGCCCTGATTCGTATTCATCTAGTAGCTTGCTTGTCCACTTGGCTGTCTTACCATCAGCGGGTGGGTGCAACCACACTCGACTAAACCAGGGATGAGATAGTCCATCCAGTGCAGGGGTATAGTAATTTTTCGCTTCCACCCATTGTTGTCCAATATCGTCGCTTGCTGGGTCCAAGTCAATCTCTCCCATTACCTTACGGACTAAATCAATCATCTCTGGCGGCGTGTACAATTGCGAAGCTTTCTTGCGGCTTGGACTCTTTGGACTTTTAGATGATTTATCCTGAAGTTGGTTGATTTGTTCACTTAAAGTTTGAATCCGCTTGTTCAGTTTCTTGACTGCTTTACCACGCGCCAGCGCTGCCTCTGCTTCTGCCACTGCTGACGAGTGAATACTTAGATACTCAGTTTTCTTACCATCAAACATTGATTTTCTCGACTTGAGCCGAGGATACTTCTTCTTCTTGCTGCCTCCTGGTTTAGCTTGAGCAATCCAGCAGTCAGTTAAGACTCTCCCCTCACTTTCAATTCTTGTTAATTCTGCTTTCAGAGTTGATAACTCGGCTCTTAAGTCCTGTAGTTTTGACATAAGTTTCGACATATTCGTATAGCAAAACTAAAAATACTTTACTATAATTTTACTATACGAACAAGTGAAAGCAGTTCTTTGTCTCCCCTGCTATAGGCGATCGCTGTCATTTCTTCACTGCTAGTATTTTCAGTTTTTCGGGAGTTAACTATGAACGATTTACAAGCCTTTCTCTATCCTCTTGCCCGCTACCACGGGGAGGTTAAGCCTCAGAACTTGGTATTTAATGCCAATTTGCAGGAGTTCTCCCAGCGCGTCAGCTTGATTGCCAACCTACAAACTAATGGTAAGCTTTCTCCAGAAGAGTCCTACACACAAGTTGAGGCGCTCTGGCAACAGCTTCAAACTAGCAAAAACCAATTAGGGATTGGGCAATCTTTTGGAGAACAGCCTGGAGGAGGAGCATCATCATCATGCAGTTAAACAGGATAAATATACAGATGAAAAATTCCGCAATCAAGCTGGGTGATATTGTTCGTCTCCTACAACCTTTTCGAGCGGAGCGCTACAGTTTTCAAGCCTACACTTTTGGTCTTGTCGCTGGGGTAGTCACAGATACCTCCACCCGCAGCAAGATTCCCGAAGTGATTGGGGAGTCCCTTCCGGCAGCACAAACGCATCAGCCAGAATCTGAGCAGTTAGTTGTCTATCTATATGAGCCGGATAGTTCAACAACATACATGGATCACTTTGGTGACAGGGCATTATTCAGCTTTGACCCGGATGAAGTGGAACTATACAAAGCAATTTCGACACCACAGCTTATAAGTAAAGGGGAATGGCACTAAGTTAAAATGCAACCCTGATGTATTAAAGACTGGAGCAACAGGGTAGCCTGAGCCTACCCTAAGTGGAATACGACTGCTTCCCTGACAACGATTACGTTTAACTAACTACCTTAAGTCTGAAACTTTCACATCTTTAATAATCAAGTGCTTGGGTTTATCTTAGTGCTATTGGGTACAGAAACCTGCAAGTAGCAATTAGAGTTATTAAAGAGTACACAAAAATCTCTAAGAAGTAAGCATAAAAAAACCCTTAGAACTGCCTAACTAAAGGTCAATAAAAGAGTTCTGCAATATGGCATCGGCTGTTACTTAATACCCACCGTAGATATAGACGCTAGCGCGTCCTGCCTATATATTGATCTAATATTTTGTTTTAAAGAGTAACCAAAGTATCAGTTTGCAGTTTGAACTCTTCGTAGTTTTAAGAAACTGCATATACTCGGTCATGGTCTGTGATTCAGCTTTGACTGGGATGTAGTGGAACTACACAAAGCGATTTCGACCCCAGCTTATAAGTAAAGGGATATCGAACACGAATTGACTGCCTAGTTTTTAGCACCCGCTTGACTTGGGCTAAGACGATACTTCAGTAATCAAGCGGCTAATAGTAACTCCACTCAGTAGTGATCGCGGTCGAACTGTACTGCTTTGTAGTGCAATTGGTAGGCTGCTCCCAACTTACCACCCTTAGACAAGTTCGAGTTAAGTTGCTGGAACGCGAACACTTAGGACATTCTTTGCTACAGTGGCGATTTCCTGACCATAAAAGAATGCACCTACTTTCTCTAAGGGTAAATCAGAGAGCTGACCCCGCAGCCAATGTCTAAACGTAACTGGTGCTTTTGGGGTTTAACAATCTCCTAGAAAGGAATTGATTTTAGCTCAATTAGTTCCCAGCGTATCTCTTGTACTTTCTCTCAGTCTTGGGCTGAGTTGAAAACTATTATTTTATCTAACGCCCATGTAGCTTCAGTAATTGCACCGAGCTTATTTTGTGGCAATAATAAATCAGCAAATTGTTAGGTACTGTCACGAATTACATCTTCTCGATTACCTGAATATCATGTAGCAAGTAAAACATCCTGCTTCACTCTATTAGAAATCCAAAAAGTTACATGATTATTACTAGACCATTATCAATAAAACAGCCAGAAGCAAGCAACTTAATCCGTGAAATGAGAGCGCACATAGGTTTGACTCAAGAGCAACTAGCGCTACATTTGGGCGTTACTTACTCCACAATGAACCGTTGGGAAAACAGGCGCGGCAACCCGTCACCACTTGCTATCCAGAAGATTGAGGCGATCTTATTACAGATGGGCAATCGCGGTCGAGAGTTATTAAAAAAGTACGCCTCTGACTAAATTAGCAGCTAACTTTTATAATTAAAGCCTATAGAAATAAATGCTTTTTTGTATTAACAAAAGCATTCTGTTAGCCTATCTAACTCTGAGCAAGTTACCTATTCAAACTACTACAAATAACTTTAATTATGGGATTACCCTCAATTTTTCATGCCTGTATTCCTAGAGAGGAAATATTATCAGGCGAACTTTCTCTAGACTTATTTGCCGCTAAATTAAGTTTAGTTGTTGAAGGCAAAGCCCCTCAAGTCTATCAAGACCCAAACATATTTTTTGCCAATACCTTTCCTACTGATGGTTTAAAAACGCTGATCAAAGAAGTATTTAGCCGCCTCTGTAAAACAGGCAGTGGTTCGCCAATCATTCGCTTAGAAACCAGCTTCGGCGGCGGTAAAACCCACGACGAGATTGCCTTGTGGCATATCTGCAAACAAGGCAGGCAGATTCAAGGACTAGAGCGCTTTGCCGATATTAATAGTATTCCCTATCAACCAATTAGCGTAGCAGCGATCGCTTGTCACGATTTAGACCCAGTTAACGGAGTCTACCACGCCGACACAGGTATTACTACTTATACGCTTTGGGGAGAAATAGCTTACCAAATTGGTGGCATTGAAGGTTACAAGTTACTAAGGGGTTCAGACGAGGGGCGAGTTAGTCCTGGGACTTCAGTAATGGAGAGGTTAACGAATGGGCAGCCGACTCTAATTGTGCTTGATGAAATTGCAAGTTACCTCCGTTCTGGGAAAGCAATCGTAGTAGGTAACAGCGATTTAGCAAAACAAGTAGTCAAATTTTTATTTTCGCTAATGGATCTGGCGGCGGCAACGAGCAATCTAGTTTTCGTTTATTCCTTAGCCTCTGCCTCCGATACTTTTGGCGAGGAAACTACCGAATTACACGAAATTATCCAGGCTTCTGCAAGGCAAGAGCGCGTCCTTACTCCCAGTACAGACATAGAAATCTACAACATTGTCAAGCAACGCTTGTTTGCTAGCGTCAGCACTGATGCTGCCCAAAATGCAGCTAAAGAGTATTCAAACGCCTATCGCAACAGCCGCACCCCTCTTCCTGAAGTCTGTAAGGATGCACGTTACGTCCAAACGATTGAATCGAGCTACCCCTTCCACCCAGAATTATTTGACCTGTTAACTAAAAAGATTGCCTCAATTCCTGAGTTTCAACGGACTAGAGGAGCGTTGCGTCTCTTTGCTTGGCTAGTACGGTATAAACTTTTGTCTACCTTAATAATTGCGATTTAACGTAGTAGTTGCCCATTAGCGCTACTCAACTGGCGCTCAAGACTAATAGAGTCCCCAGCACGTTGTCCAGCAATGTAGCCATCTTTAGTCACTCTTGCTTTAGAAGTTGCTTTACGCCCAGTTAAAGTAATTCCTTGTTCTTGCTGCCACCGTGCAATCGCCTCTTGTTCGCGTTCGTGCGCCATGCGGCACGCTAGACCTGTTACTTTTGTATTGGGAATACCCTGGCTGTTCATCCGTTGTGTTTGTTCTTCAATCCGCTCCAACAGCCGTGTAGAACAGCCAGTAATAAAACTCGATTTCCATGTGCGCCAATTTGGTTGCGCCAAGGTTTTAATGCCCGTGCCTTCTCTCTGGCTTAAATAAGTACGCCATGCTTGTTTCTGAGCCTTCACTTCAAGAGCCGCCAATCGTTCTACCGTTTTAGTCAAGTAATCGTATAGCGACAGAGCGATCGCTACATTATGCCTTCTTCCTGCTACAACCATCCTCCCGCCCATCCACCACATTTTGCAGAAGTTAGCATTAGCGATCGCATTAGCAATAAACCCTCTCCAATAGACTTTTCGGCTGTTAGAGCCAATTGTAATTTGCTCGATTGGGAGCGCAGGAGACTTTTGCCCAGTTTCGATATCTTCCAGTCTCAGATTATGCTCTGTCAAAATTTCTTGAGCCTTAGCCATAGCCGCACTAGCTTCGTATTCGTTTGGTGAAGTAGCCAGTGCTAGGAGTTTATTAATACGGTCGATAATCTCTTGCATAATTCCTTACTAATGTTCAAACGAACGACGCAGTTAAACGGCGATCTCCATCTTTCAATTAGCCGCAACTCCATATGCTGCCTAGCTCTTGCCAGCGCAGGTGCATCCCACCAGAACGCCATATTTATCCTTCATTCAAGCCAGGAAAGTGATCGCTCTCTACATTCTTAGAGGAAAAGTTAAGGATACATAGTTTACCAATCCTGTTTAAGCCTAAAAACAAGCAATTTAACCAAGATAAGGATATTGTGGTGGTTTGATTTTCAATAATTCGTTCCAGTACTTTATAGCATTATGTTTGGTGGTTTCGATGTCACGCGATTTGTGAACTCTGCCTATTTCCATTAGAAAATATGTAAGTTTAAGAGCAGTAAGTAAGTTAATTAACCCTACCGCTTTAAAATTTTGTAAAAATAAGTGGAGCAGAATTTGTAATTTTTGTTTATGACGAAAATACATCCACCATTTTATTTGATGTATGGCGATACTGGTTTGATAAACTAACGTAGTTTCTGCTTGGGTTAATTTATCTTTAGCTTGATAATAAAATTGCATTTCTTTGTCAAAATTACCTGCTTTCTGGGATAGAGCAGCATCATCCGCTAATTGATAAGCCTGACTAATTAAGTTACCTGCCGTTTCGGACTGCTGGTGAGTATAACCAAGTTTCATATATATAGTAGCTGCTGCTAATGCCAATTCTGCAAACTCCTCAGCATCATGTAACCAATATATTTCTGCTTGTAACTCCCCTAGTGTGGCTGCTAAAATCTCATTCATATTCAATCTAACTTTTCCTATAAGGCAATCTGGTAGTGATGGTAATAGTATCGGCAGTGCTGTCAACAAAGTAGGTAGAGTATCGACACCTAACCCACAATTAAGCGTGTCATTACCTCTACCTCTATCCAGCTTATCGAATACCATCGTCGCCATACAAATAGCCGTTGCCATACAAATAGCCGTTGCCAGCCAATAGTCGTTGCCAGCATTATCACTGCCACGGACGCTGGATTAAGACCTGGTTCTTCGGTAGGAGTAATCACAGTAGTTCGCTCAAGGGAGATCGCATTAGCAGTAAAGGTAGCGAAGCTACATCCAAGTGCCATGCGGGGTGTCCGCCGAGATACGGATACCTTAGTGGTAGACCTCGTTTTAAACAACGCAATAGATAGAGAACTTTCCTATACCCGCAGGTAAAGAATGATTGCTTACAGGATAATTTAATCAACTTACCAATGTTTGGTAAAGTCAAAGTTATTTTGCATCGCCCTATCCCTGACGGATTTAAAATCAAGACGGTTGCTATTACAAAAAAGGCTGATGGTTATTATGCAACTTTAAATCTGAAAGACGCTACAGTACCAACAATAAAACCTGATTTCAATCCTGAATCAATAACAGGGATTAATGTCGGACTAAAGGAGCTTTTAACTACTGCACAGAACGAAACTGTTGCTATACCTCAGTATTACCGTAAAGCACAGAAGCGCTTGCGGGTAATTCAAAAGCGAGTACAACTATATTTTGTACTTGTACAGCAGTTCTTTGAGCGTTAGAATGTCTAGTTATTGCCATTCTGCAAGGATAATTACACACAATAATATTAGGACATCTTAAGCCATGCCTCTACAAGAAGAGATTGACAAAACAAGGCAAGAAATTCGTACAGATGGCTACTCAATGTCTATTGGCGAGTGGATAAGCCTTTATGAGGCTAATGAAATTGATATTCACCCAGATTTTCAAAGGTTCTTTCGTTGGTCAGATCATCAAAAATCAACTTTTATAGAATCAATTCTTTTAGGTATACCGATCCCACCAATCTTTGTTAGTCAAAGACATGATGGTATTTGGGATGTTATTGATGGTTTACAGAGACTGTCAACCATATATGAGTTTGTGGGTATTTTCAAATACAATGATCAAGATAAAAATATATTTTTCACTTTGCAAAAAACCACATACTTACCTTCTTTAGAAGGTAAAAAATGGGATGATCCAGAGGATAGAGAGAATTCTTTCACTCAAGCACAGCGTTTATTGATAAAGAGGGCAAAAATCGCAGTTAATATTGTTGAAAAAGAAAGTGATGAAATGATTAAATATGAGCTATTTCAGCGACTAAATACAGGAGGCTCGATTGCTACGTCACAGGAAGTAAGAAATTGTATTCTTTTGATGTTGAATAAAAATTTATATAAATTGATGCGTTCACTTGCAGATCGTGAGTCATTCAAAAACTGTATTGCTTTGAGCGATAGACTCTATGAAGAACAGTATGATATGGAATTAGTATTGCGTTTTATTCTTCTATTTGATAGGGAAGATGAAAGTCTTCAAAAGTTGGGTGGTGATGTTAGCGTTTTTCTGACGGATACAATGCGTGAAATAGCTCTTAAAAAAGATTTGGATATCAATCATATAGAGAGAGCGTTCGATGTGACATTTAATATTCTTAATGAATGTACAAGAGATGATAGCTTCAAGCGATATAAATCAGAGGAGAAGAGATTCCTTGGAGGCTTTCTATTGTCTGCATATGAGGTAGTAGCACTAGGAATTGGATATAACTATCAAAATCTACCTCCCACAGATCAAATATCTGCTCGTATAAAGAGTATTTGGTCAAATCCAACTTATCAACAATGGTCAGGAGCGGGAGTGAATGCGGCAAGACGGTTACCCTATCTTATTCCCCTTGGTAGAAAGAATTTTTCCTCTTATGAGCCAATACAGTTCAGTTAAGGACTACAGTTGAGATTTTTCTCAATAAGAGTACACAGACCTACGGAGAAATAAGATTTCCGGCACTCCAAAGTTCGCTCTCCATCACTAACTGAACCGTATTGCTTTATGAGCATCCGAACTATTGAAGATTTAAATGATGCGTTATCTACCGATCTTGTTTGGCGAAAGAAAGAACTTTCAGAAGTCAAAGGCTTGATAGAAGCGAGAACAAACTCGCCCCAAAGACATAACGCATTAATTCGGAGTGGAGTATGTATTCTCTATTCCCATTGGGAAGGTTTCGTCAAATTAGCAGCAAACTCCTATTTAGAATATGTTAGGTCACAAAAGCTCACCTATAAGGAACTTTCTAGTAATTTTTTAGCCCTAGCTATGAAAGAAAAACTTAAGGAGGCAAATGACACAAAGAAGCCATCTTTGTATATACCTGTTTGTGACTTTTTTCTCTCCGAATTAAATCAAAGATGCCTGCTACCTAGAGATGTAATATCTACTGCATCGAATCTCTCTTCTGAAATTTTAAAAGAAATAGCTAATATTCTTGGGATAGACTCTTCCTTTTATTCTACTAAGTCTATAGTAATAGATTCTCAACTTTTAAAGAGAAGGAATGAAATTGCACACGGTAATTATTTGCTATGTGATAGAGAACAATATATAGATACACATACACAAGTTATAGAAATGCTAAATGTGTTTCGTAATGAGATAGAAAATGCTGCTATAGAGAAAAAATTTATGATGAAATGTTCTTAGAAATGACACTTCTAATAATTTGTGCCTCCGTTTGCCCAGTGATGGCTATATCTCTAATTTACCCTGCCCATTTTTCTTTCACCCGCACCCCATCCATCGGTGACTTTGCCATCGCTGCTAATTCTGCTATCAGTGTTGATTTAAGGGTAGCTAACTATAGCTGTAAGCAGTGATAGCGCTGATATTATAAGTAAAATCATAGAAAATGCCCTAAACCCTGATGATGTCGTGGAATGGGTAGCTGGTGATTAATAAGTAAAAGTTAAGCCAGGTGTGTTCGTGGTCTGGGGCAGCGATATATCAATACTTTGAGCCATCTATTCCACCAAATCGTTGTTATGCAAAAAAACCAAGTTTTATTGCAAATTATTAGTTATGGAAATGAAATACTTGGTCCTGATGCAATGGAGTCTATCAAAGCGGAGGCTACATCATGAATTTTGTGCCACTCGAAGTGATATCTATCCATAGTTGCTGGGCTAGTAATATGCCGCTTTAATCCATTGTCAATAAGAAATACAGGTGCTGTACCTGTAGTCTTTGCTAAGATTGCACCATTGGAGATAGGTGTTCCTTCGTCTATGTCAGGAATATCAGTATCTTCTACGATTCCATTCCAGTCACGAAATAAATTATCGTATGTCGATGGATTTGGTATATGTCGTCTTCGTCCTTCATGCATAAGATATATGGCTGGATTACCTGGAAGTTTAACTCTAAGTCCATTTAAATCTGTGCGTATTGTCATTGGTTTCGTTCACCATAATGTTTAGATAAACTATTTTATAAAACCTTATAAATAGTTTATCTAAATAATTCCTTAAGTTTTTCGTTTCACAAGTAGCCGATTTCAGTTTGAGTGGATGATAGTGCTGAAATTATAAGAAAAAATCATCTCTCCATGTGAGAACCGGAGTTAAGTAGAGTTGATGATTGTAGCCAGACTACCAGTAATCAATACTTTGAGGCTTATATTCCACGAAATTCCACTTATGCAAAAAACCCAATGCCGCTTCCTTTCGCCTGCCATACCGCGCGGTAGTCACAGAACTTGCACGATCGCAAGCTTTTTCAATTTCTATTAGATGCTCTCAAGATTCCAAGTATAAACTAGAACTATCGGTTGGTCGCGCGTGAAGATAGCGCCCAGTTGTAGCAATGTTTGCATGACCCAAAGTTTCCTTGACCAAGTGAACCGGAGCGCCGCGATCCATCGCGTGACTTGCATGAGCATGACGCAGCCAGTGCGGCGATACATTCTCAGCTACAGCCTCCTCTAACCCTGGCACTCTTTTCGCCGCCGCTTTGACAATGCGATTGACCTGCATCTCCTTTAAATGCCCCTTTTTCTTACGGCTAGTAAACACTGGTTCACCAATTGCCGCATCACCCCGCAGCCATTGCAATTCCTGCCACAGTGACGCAGGCAGCTTAATTGCCCGTGTTTTACCACCTTTCCCGTACACCAATACCTGTCCCCCGACATCTCTTGGTTGCAACGAGAACCACTGCAACTGCGTCACCTCTGACACCCGTAGCCCTGCAATATACAGTAGCTTCAGTAACGCTCGGTTGCGCCCATTTGGTTCTAATCCAATCATTGTCTGTACTACCCATTCCGGTAAAATCCGCTCTGCTAAAGAATCCTTCACCTTGGGGAGAGTTACTGCTCCGGCTGGGTTAGCTTTTAACAGTCCGGTTTTTTGGTGGGCGAAAGTAAACAGCGATTTGATTGCCGCGATCGCTCTAGCAACAGAAGAAACAGCCAAGGAGCTTTGATGCAATGCAGTTGCATATCCTTGGACATCGGCTAAGGTTATTGACTCAATGGGTTTGTTTACAATCCGCAAGAACTTTAGTGCTTCGCGGCGGTAGTAGCGCTGCGTATGGGGTGATTTACCGTGAAGCCACAGGTCAAGCAACCCCTCAGTGGGAGTAATTGACGCACTGGAGTGAGAAATCGCCATATTTGGGGTTAAAGACGGGTATTCGGACATGAAAGAGAGATTACGTGACTACTCCCTCATTCAATCACACTTCTAAAGCACCTTTTTACTCTAGCGAAACTCTAACGACAAGTAATGGGGTACAATGAGGAACAATTGCGTTTTAGGTTGCCTGTATGGGTTCCAGCAAAACTAAGTTCAGCCATTCAGAATTTCTATCAATGCCCGGTCGTTATGATCGCGCCGAACTAATCGATGGAGAAATTATCCCTAAAGTGTCACCAAAATATAAACAAAGTAAGGAGTCTTGCTATACATAAACTTACAGACCCAACCAGAGTACAATTAGCGTCAGCAATTAATTTAACTAAGGTAATAAATATCGAAGCAAGAACAAAGGCAGCATTAGAGCAAGCATATATTGCTCTCCAGGAAATTGTTGCTAATCTTTATATAGAAGCAGAACAAGCTGTTATCGAAGATAGCTTTGCAGACGCAAGCTTATTACAAAGTCAGGCTGATAATCTATATCAAGTGGCTGAAAACTTAGGGTTTTTAATTACAGAGGTTGAACAATGAATGAACTTCAAGCACAAATCACAGCTAAATCTACCGAGGCTTCACAACTTAGTCAAGAAGCAACGCTTGCCTTCAGAGACAAGAACTTTGATACTGGAAAGCACCTCATGGCACAAGCAGTAGCAGCATCTATTGATTGTCAACGTTTAATCGGGGAATATACAAAACTTAAAGCGATGGCAAACTAACTTTCAAGGCGGAATGACAAGTAAAGCATCGGATTATTTACTTGCTGGAATTGATCGGGTCTGGGTAGTAGACAATCAATCGAAATCAGTCACTGTTTTTGGCAATAGTGAGTTTCCACAGACTTTTTGGATTAACGACACAATTAGCGACTCGCTACTGCCAGGGTTAGCGACGGTAAAAAGTTACTTATGTTGATCCGTCCTGTAAGACACAATTAGCGACTCGCTATTGCCAGGGTTAGCGAAGCCCTGCGTGCGCGCAAGCGCGATCGCGCTAACTGATATATTTGCACCGAGACAACCGCCCAATGCCAAGTAAGATTCAAGAAAAATGCAGGCAGTGCAGCAAGCTAACAGTCGAAAGTGCGATTGCCCGTCATGGAACTGATGGCGATGGTTGTTGGGTAGGTGAACTCTGTCATAAACGCCGTACTTATTACAAAAAGCGCGACTTATACAACCGTAACCGTCGCCTTAAGTATCGCGGCAATAAAGAGTCGGAGAAGCAATTGGAGTCAATTGCTATTCCTACCATTCCGGCAGTTATTATCTACTTCTACCGGGGGCGTAAGGATGAGCCACTTCACGCCATGTCCGTCGAGTTATGGATCGGGCAGCAGAAATCTGGTAGCCGCGAACCCGTCCATACTTTAGGCTGGAAGGAAGCTCAGGTTAGGGAATATATTAAGAGCGCGATCGCTTCTTTCTCCCAGCAGTATGAGATAACCATCAGTGGCGTAGCAACGACCGTCGAACTTAAGCCTAGCCTATGTCCCCTCAATCCTTGCCCTTTGAAGGTTGGAGATGAAACCCAGTGACTCCTACTTATAAGCAACTTGAACTGGATTTATGGGGCGACCTAAAAACTGCGCTGAAAACCCCAGAAGCCGCCGATATGAAATTGCTTTGGGACTCCTTAGAAGATGCGATCGCTTTGTCTGATAGCAATGGGCAATTGTTGGTAGCCGGAGATGCAATTTCTCAAATTGTCGAAGTCTTTGTTTTACGCGCCAAAGGGATTTTAGATAGTTTAGAAGTTACGGATAACAGCAATGGACCCGCAATACGGTTCACTTACATCTTGCACCAGTCCACATTAATGTCTAGCCCATAGCGTTTAGCTAAAGGTCGTAAGCGTTGAATCTCTGCCAACAATGGGAATAACACCATCAGCGGAAGCAAGAGTTCAAAGGCTTT
>JAESGR010000609.1_pt1 | contig 20024 bp, 19 predicted proteins | sample 9269771 | NCBI WGS metagenome assembly JAESGR01 (sample SAMN15739572, study PRJNA653492) | algae metagenome | isolation source: Chroococcus sp. CMT-3BRIN-NPC107 and co-occurring heterotrophs from well... | place: USA: Clark Mountains Wilderness, California | collected 2010-04-18 | reverse complement strand
GGACAGCGCCGTCGCGCCGGCCAAGCCGGCTATCAAGAGTCTACGCAAGGCACACCTCCCAGGTGAGGCGAGCCTAGGGCGCTCCGCCAGAGGTTGTCGAGGCGCCGATCGCTTCAGTCGACCTCCACCACCGCGGTGCCGACCTTGCCGCCCGACTCCACCAGCTCATGGGCGCCGGCGGTGTCTTCCAGCGGGAAGGTGCCGGCGACGGAGAGGATCCGCTTCCCGGTCCCAATCCAGCGGGTGATGTCGTCCTGGGCCCGGCGGCGCTGCTCGTGCGGGGAGACCGGCAGGTAGACGCCGTGGACGCCTAGGTTGAGGCGCATCAGGGCTCCGGCCGGGACCTGCGGGGCGGCCTCGCCGCGGGTGGCGTAGAAGGCGAGGGAGCCGTTCATGCGCAGCGACGCCAGACTGGCGGCGAGGTTGCCGCCGAAGTCCACGTCGACGATGTGGTGCACGCCTTCCCCGCCGGTCAGCTCGCGCACCTTGGCGGCGACGTCGTCGCGGCGGTAGTCGATCACGTGGTCGGCGCCGCCGGCCCGGGCGCGGTCGGCCTTGTCCTCGGAGCTAACGGTGGCGATCACCGTGGCCCCGGCCCAGTGGGCGAGCTGGACGGCGTAGTGGCCGACGGCGCCGGCCCCGCCGGTGACCAGCACGGTGCGGCCCTGCACCGGGCCCGATTTGAACAGCGCCACGTGGGCCGTCATGCAGGGGATCCCCAGCGTCGCCCCTTCCGCGAAGGAGACCTCGTCCGGCAGCTCGCGGATGAGGTCGACGTCGAGCTCGATGTACTCGGCCGCCGAGCCGAAAGCGCGGCCATTGCGCTGGCCGTTGTAGAACCACACCCGCTTGCCGACCCAGCGCTGCGAGACGCCGGGCCCCACGGCCTCGACGACGCCCGCGCCGTCGCTGTTGGGCACGATCCGCGGATACGCCATGGGACCTGCCCGCCGCATGCCGGCGTCCGACGGGTTCACGCCCGAGGCCTTGATGCGGATCAGCGCCTGGCCGACACCGGCCTGAGGCGTCGGCAGCTCGCCCAGCTGCAGCACCTCGCGCGCCGGCCCCGTGCGGTCGTACCAGACGGCTCTCATCGGCCCCTCCCCTTGTTGGTTGGGAGCTTTGATAAGGCGTCGGCGCGGCCCAGCCTAGCGCGGGCGGAGGATGTGGCCTTCGTCGGGACGGACACGGCCCTCGACCACGTCGGCGTAGAGGGCCTGCAGCGCCTCGGCCCCCTGGTGATGGCGCAGCTTGAGCCAGGGGCTGTCGGCGACGAAACCGCGGAGCGCCTCTGTGTAGCGCTGCTGGAAGGTCTCTGGCCCCCAGTCCTTCAGCCGCTTCTGGACCTGATCGGGGGCGAAGAACACCGCGGGCGCGGGACCGACATCGGGCGGCGGCGCCCCGGAGTTGGCGCTCTCCCAATGTGTCAGCCCCACGATGACGCTGCGCGTCAGCGCAGCTCCGAGCGCACGATGGACGGCGGCCGTGACGTCGGCGAGCGAGGCGAAATCGACGTAGACGGCGCGGCCGTCGGCCGTCAGCTGCCCCGCGGCCTCGTAGGGCAGGACATCATCGTAGAGACGGAGGCCATTCAACAGCTCCACCGAGCGGCCGGAGGTCAGGCCCACCACCCTCAGCTCGCGCCGGCGCGCACACCAGGCGAGCGACATCGCGGTCTTGCTGGAGGCGCTGGAGAGGACCAGCGTCGTCAGGGACGGATCCTCCGACAGCTGGTCGTCGATCAGCCAGCCGGTGGTGAACAGCGGGCGCAGCAGCGAGCGATGGTCGTCAAGCTCGTCGCCCGGGGCAGGCGTGTAGGCGTTGTAGGTCGGCGGCAGTTCCGCTCGGTGGGGCGATATGTCGACGACGCCCGCCGGTGTCGCCTTCAGCTGCGCCACATGGTGCGTCGACATGGGCCAGTAGCCGAAGAGGCGCAGGCCCTCCGGCGCGTCCGCCGCCATGGAGCGCACCACCCTCGCGAAGCCCCAGGCGGGGATGCGCCCCCAGCCGTCAGGAGCCGGGAAGAACTTCCAGTAGCGGAAGGCGTCGCCGAGGGCGCCGTAGGTGATGTTGTTGGCGGTGAGCGCAAAGCTCTCCACCTCCAGCAGCGCCTCGCCGTCGGCCAGCTCCCGGCTCGCTGCGTCGGAGGCGACGATCTGCGTGCGCCGCAGGTCGTCCTTGGCGACCAGCATGTCCCAAGCGTCCATCGTCGCCCTCCTGTTGTCCTCCGCGAAGCTTAGCAGAGCCGTTTCAGCCCGGAACCCAGTTGCCGTGGAAGCCGAACGGCACGCGGCGCGGCAGGGCGGCGGTGGCGATCGGGCCGCGGGCCACGTCCTGGGCGTCGAGCACCACGAAGTCGCTGCGGTCCTCCGCGCCGCGGTAGATCACCGTCGTCAGCCAGCCCTCGCCTTCCGGCGCGTCCGCGGTGCGCGGCGTGAACACCGGCTCGGAGGCGAAGTCGCCGGCCGGAAGCTCCCAGACCTGGCGGCGGCCGGCCTGTAGGTCGATGTGGGCGATGGCGTTCATCTTGATGGTGTCTGAGTCCCGGGTATCGGCGGCGTACCAGCCGTGGCGGTAGGGCAGGCCCGCCCGGCGCTCGTCAAACCTCGGGAACTCGCCCATCAGATCCTCCAGCGGTGTCTCGACGACGGCGTCGCTGCCGCCGGCCAGGTCGAAGGTCCAGCGGACGAGCCTGGCCCCGCACGGCCGCCCTGGCGAGCCATCCGGGTTAGGGAACAGCGGCGCCCGTTCGTAGCGCATGACGTCGGCGTGGATCTTCTCGCCCTCCTCCCAGGCGTTCATCGGGTGGAAGACGTAGCAGGGGCCGGCGTTGAACCAGCGGATGGTCGAGACGTCGGCGTCCCGGCGCATCACGCCCACGAACGCACCCTTCTCCGGCTCCCAGGCATAGGCGGGCCGGCCGCTCATCGCCCGCTCGATGCTGCCGGTGAGCGGCAGGATCGGGAAAAGGGCGAACCGCTCGGTCACCAGGAAATCGTGGACCATCGAGGCGTAGGGCGCCTCGAACACGTCGCGCCGGACGACCTCTCCCTTCGCGTCGGTGACGCCATAGGCGACGCGGGCGTTCAGCGGCGTCTCGCCGGCCGAGTAGGCGAACCAGACCATCTCGCCGGTGACCGGGTCGATCTTCGGGTGGGCGGTGACCCGGCCGCCGTAGGCCTGCGCGTAGCCGCGAGGGTCCAGCGTGCCCGGCGCCAGCTCGAACGGCATGTGCCCCTCCTCCAGCGCCAGCAGCCGTCCGGCGTGCCAGACGATGTTGGTGTTGGCCGCGCCGCTGTCCTGGCCCATCGCCGACCGGTCGGTGGTCATCGGGTTGCCCCAGGCGCCGAACAGCGAACGGCCGGCGGCGTTCTCGAGCGTCCACTTGGGTGTGCGGACGTAGCGGTTGCGGTAAACGACCTTGCCGTCCTCGACGCGGAACGCGTGGATCATCCCATCGCCCAGGAACCAATGGTGATTGGGGTCGCGCGGCTCGAACTGCGGATTGGGTCCGTTGCGGTAGAGGGTCCCGCGAAGCCCCTCCGGGATCTCGCCGGTGACGGCGAGCTCGAAGTCGTCCTCCGTCCGCACTGGGGCGAAGTTGCCCCGTAGATAGGGGTTGGTCATCACAGCGCCGTCCATCGCCGTCTCCTTTGGACCAGGAAAGACTTACGTTGTAAATTTATGGCGTAACACCTTTCGGCTGGCAATCTGTGCGTCAGTGAAAGAATCGTGAGGACATGCCGCGCACCCTGTCTGAGTCCGACGTCGCCGGTTTTCGCGAGCGCCTGTGCGAGGCGGCCGAGCGGCTGTTCTCCGAGCGCGGCCCTGACGCGGTGACGATGCGCCAGCTCGCCGGCGAACTCGGCGTCAGCCCGATGACGCCCTACCGCTACTTCAAGGACAAGGACGACATCCTGGCCGCGGTGCGGGCCGGCGCCTTCGACCGGTTCGCGCAGGCGCTGGAGGCGGCCTACGCCGAGCCGGGGGACGCCCGCGCCCGGAGCACGAAGGTGGCCGAGGCCTATCTCGATTTCGCCTTCGCCCACCCGCAGACCTACAAGCTGATGTTCGACCTGCATCAGCCGAACGAGCTCAACTACCCCGACCTGCGGCGCGCGGCCGAACGAGCCCGGCGCACGATGAGCAGCTATGTCGGGGGGCTGATCGACGCCGGCGTGCTGGCCGGCGATCCGGAGGAGATCGGGGCGATGTTCTGGGCTGCGACCCACGGCGTCGTGCTGCTGGCGTTGGCCGGAAAGCTCGACCCCGGGACCGACCCCCGCAAGCTCGCCTCCAACCTAAGCCACGCCCTCTCCCGCGGCCTCCGCCCGCACTGAGCCCGGCTTGACGCGCGCCGCGTCACTCGCCCCAAGTGCGCCCATAAGGGAGGCGCCCATGTCAGAGCCGAAGCCGTTCAGCGTGGATTGGTCCGCCGCCGAGGTGCGCAAGGTGCTGGACCAGGTGCGCACCTATCCCTGGCCGCCGGCGCCCGAGGTGGAGAACGGCTGGGCCTATGGGTGCGACGCCGGCTACCTGCGCGAGTTCTGCCGCTATTGGACCGAGGACTGGGACGCTCAGACCGCCGTCGCCGACCTCAATCGGTTTCCGCAGTTCACGGCACGTGTCGAGGACCACGACCTGCACTTCCTGCATGTGGTCGGCGAGGCGGTGGGCAAGCGGCCGCTGCTCGTCAGCCATGGCTGGCCCGGGTCGCACTATGAGTTCTGGCGGGCGATCGAGCCGCTGGCCTACCCCTCGCGGTTCGGCGGCGAGGCGGCCGACGCCTTCGACCTGGTGGTCCCCTCCCTGCCCGGCTTCGGCTTCTCGTCCAAGCCGACGCGGCCGATCGGCCAGCGGACCACCGCGCGGCTGTTCAACACGCTGATGACGGACGTGCTGGGCTATTCGTCCTACCTGGCGCAGGGCGGCGACTGGGGCGCGATGGTCACCTCCTGGCTGGGCCGGGAGCACGCCGCGTCGGTGAAAGCCATCCACCTCAACATGCTGGGCTTTCGCCCGCACGGGGGTCCGCAGACGCCTGACGAGGTCGCCTGGGCCCAGAGGCAAGGTGCGATGATGGACGTCCTGGGCGCCTACTTCCGCCTGCAGTCGTCCAAGCCCCAATCGATCGCCTGGCTGGGCGCCGGCAACCCCGTGGGCCAGGCGGCTTGGATTCTCGAGCGGTTCTACGACTGGAGCGACATGGCCGGCCGCGACCTCGACCAGGCGTTCGGCCGCGAGCGGCTGCTGACCAACATCATGATCTATGTGATGACCGGCAGCTTCACGACCGGCGCCTGGTACTACCGGGGCCTGCTCGAGGAGGGCCGGCTGGCCTTCGAGGCCGGCGAGCGGGTGGAGACGCCTACGGCCTTCGCCAACTATCCCGGCGAGCCGCTCTACAAGGCGCCGCCGCGCAGCTTCGCCGAGCGGGCCTACAACATCGTCCGCTGGAGCGAGATGCCCAAGGGCGGCCATTTCGCGGCGATGGAGCAGCCGGAGCTCTACGTCGAAGACGTGCGCGCCTGGGCCCGGGAGATCGGATGAGCGGCCGCTACGACTTCGCCTCGGACAACACAGCCCCCGCCGCCCCTGAGGCCATGGCGGCGCTGGCCAGGTTCAACATGGGGTTCGCGCCGGCCTATGGCATGGACGCGGTCAGCGCGCGGGCGGCCGACCTGGTGCGGGCCTTCCTGGACGCCGACGCCGAGGTGCGGTTCGTCGCCTCCGGCACGGCGGCCAACGCCATCGCGCTGTCGGCCATCTGCCGCTCGTTCGACGCCGTCATGGCCCACGAGCACGCCCACATCTGCACCGACGAGACTGGCGCGCCGGGCCTGTTCGGCCACGGCGTGGGACTGATCGCCCTACCCGGCGCCTCGGGCAAGCTGACGCCGCAGGCGCTGGCCAGCCCCCTGTCGCAGCCGCCCTTCGCCCACCGCCAGGCCGCCGCGGCCCTGTCGGTGACCAACGCCACCGAGTACGGCACGGTCTACTCGGCGGACGAGCTGGCGGCGCTGGCCGCGCCGGTCCGCGCCAAGGGCCTGCCAATCCACCTGGACGGCGCGCGGCTGGCAAACGCGGTAGCCGGCGGGTTCGACGCCAGGCGGCTGAAAGACGTCTGCGACGTCGCCGTGTTCGGCGGGACGAAGGCCGGCGCGACGCCCTCCGAAGCCATCGTCATCTTCGATCCCAGGCTGCGGGACCGCTTCGACGCGCGTCTGAAGCAGGCCGGCCAGCTGCCCTCGAAGGCCCGCTTCTACGCCGCCCCCTTCGTCGGGCTCCTGGAGGACGGCGCCATCCTGCGCCACGCCGGCCACGCCAACGCCATGGCGCGCCGGCTTGCCGACGCCATGCCCTTCCCTGTCCGCCACCCGGTGGAGGCCAACGCCGTGTTCGTCGACATGGACGAGCCGACGCTTCAGCGCCTCCACGCCTCCGGCTGGTTCGTCTACCGCTTCCTGGACGGCTCGGTGCGGTTCATGTGCAGCTGGGCGACGACCGCCGAGGCGGTGGACGAGCTCGCTGAGGCTCTGAGGGCGATCGCCTAGCCTATGCCTTTCCCATCCTTGGGAGAGAAAATAGCCCTAGGCCAATCGCCCTATCGCGTAGAAGCGCTCCGCCCGCCGCTTGAGTATCTCCTCAGGGGACAGGTTCTCGAGCTTCAGCAGCTCGGCTTCGATGGCGTCGCCGACGGCGCGGATGGTGGCGGCCGGATCGGAATGCGCGCCGCCGGGGGGCTCGGGGATGATCTTGTCGACGATCTTCAGCTTCAGGAGATCCTGGGCGGTGATCTTCATCGCTTTGGCCGCCTCCTCGGCGGTGCGGGCGCCGCGCCAGAGGATGGCGTTCGCTCCCTCGGGCGAGATCACCATGTAGATGGAGTGCTCGAGGATCAGAACGCTGGAGCCCGAGGCGATGGCGATGGCTCCGCCGGAGGCGCCCTCGCCAGTGATCACGGCCACCAGCGGCGTCTTCAGCGAAAGGCAGCGCTCGGTGGATCTGGCGATCGCCTCCGCCACGCCGCGCTCCTCGGAGCCGACGCCGGGATAGGCCCCGCCCGTATCCACCAGTGAGATGACCGGCAGGTTGAACCGCTCGGCCATGTCCATCAGCCGGATCGCCTTGCGGTAGCCCTCGGGCCGGGCGAGGCCGAAGTTGTGCTTCACGCGGCTGACGGTGTCGCGGCCCTTCTCCTGGCCGATCACCACCACCGGCCGCCCCCGGAACCGGCCAAGGCCGCCCATCAGCGCCTGGTCGTCGGCGAAGGTGCGGTCGCCGCGCAGTTCGACGAAGTCTTCGATGAGCTCGGCTACGTAGTCGGTGAAGTGTGGCCGGTCGGGATGGCGGGCGACCTGGGTTTTCTGCCAGGCGTCCAGCTTCGAGTAGGCCTGCCGGCGCAGCTCGTTGGCCCGGGCGCGCAGCGCCTCGATCTCGGCGTCCAGGGCGCCGGGATTGGCGGATTCGGATACCTTCTGAAGCTCCTCGATCTTGGCTTCGAGATCGGCGATGGGCCGCTCGAACTCGAGGTAGTGGGGGGGCATCCGGGGTTCGCTTCCTGCCGTTCGCGGAAGGGTCGGAAACTAGAAGGGAAGCTGCGCCCTCACAAGTCTCGGGAACCTGCGCCATGGCCGCAGCGTCTAATGCTCATGAAGAGCTGGATCAGAGACAACAGCCTCAGCATCGTTCTGCTGCTTCTGTTCGCGGCGAGCCTTGTTGGCCAGGTGTTCGCAGGATGGGCGCAAGAGAACGAGACCCTCGCCGAGCATGATCAGGCCCTGCTCACCCTGGGCGGTTTCTTGGTCAGCGGCGAATTCCTCTCCGCCCTCTTCGAGAACTGGGAGAGCGAGTTCCTGCAGATGTGGGCCTATGTGATGCTGACGGCCTACCTCTTCCAGCGCGGCTCGCCCGAATCGAAGGACCCCGACAAGCCGTCGCCGCAGGATCGCGACCCCGCGCTCGACGCCGACAAGCCCGAGGCGCCCGGTCCGGTGCGCAAGGGCGGGCTGATCGCCAGGCTCTACGCCCACTCCCTGGGGCTGGCGATGATGACGCTGTTCCTGATCTCCTTCGTTCTGCACTGGGTGAACAGCGCCCGGCGGCACGCCCAGGAAGCGATGGAGCACGGGGATCCGCCGCCGACCGTGATGGATCACGTGACCGAGCCGCAGTTCTGGTTCGAATCTTTCCAGAACTGGCAGAGCGAGTTCCTCTCCACAGCCGTGCTGGTGGTGATCGCCATATGGCTGCGGGAGAAGGGATCGCCGGAGAGCAAGCCTGTGTCCGCGCCGCACTCGCAGACGGGGTCGCACTGAGCCTCTGTCGGCTCGGTCACACAACAATGTGAAGAGATTCAACGCCCGGCCCGGAGGCGGCGCCTCGGGAGGTGCAACTCCCCACCCAAGTGTTCGTTTGTTAGCCCGAGGTCGAGCCGAGCCCATGTCGTTCGGGGGGTCGGACATGCGGGCCGGAACGTCTTACGCGCGGCGCGCCAACACTCGAAATGCGCTGCGCGGCCCGAGGAGAGAACGGAGCCTTTGCAATGAACAAGCCCTTGAAGATCGGCATGGCCGCCGCCGTGGCGCTGAGCACAGCCGCGCCCGCCGCCTACGCCCAATACTACCCGCAGCAATACCGCGAAGACCTGCGGGAATACCGCGAGGAGCAGGCCGACTATCAGTCCCAGCGCGCCAGCTACGAGCAGGCCCGCCGCGAGTATGACCGCCGCCGCGACGACTACGAGCGCGCCCGCGCCGCCTACGACGCCCGCTGGGGCTACGGCGCCTACGCCCGCCGTTACGGTCCGGCGCCGGTGTGGGACGAACGGAACTGGGATGGCGCCTACGCCGTGGCCCCGAGTCCCAGGTACGACGGCTACGCCGTCGCGCCCAGCGCGGGCTACTACGGTCGCAACACCGCTTACGGCGCCCCTGTGAATGTGGACTGCAATCGTCGTGAAGACCGCAACGCCACCGCCGGCGCGGTGCTCGGCGCGATCGCCGGCGCCGTCCTGGGCTCGAACGTCGCGGCCCGCAACGCCCGCACCGAAGGCGCGGTCCTGGGCGCCATCGTCGGCGGCGGCGTCGGCCTCGGCATCGGCAAGTCCACCGCCCGCTGCGACGACCGCGGCTACTACTACAGCTACAACGAGACCGTCCCCTATCGCGAGCCGACCAACTGGCGGCGGGGGAGCCGCTACGACTACAGCTACTACAATCGTATGCGCTGCCGCCTGGCCCCCGCCCCGGTCGACTTCGACCGCGATGGCCGCGAAGAGGAATTCCGCTACGTCCGCGTCTGTCCGGACGAGAGCGGCCGCTACCGGTTCGTCGATGACGCCGGCCGCTTCCGGTACTGGGGTTAACGGCTAACGCCGACAGCCCGTGAGGTGGAAGGCCGCCCGCTCACCGAGCGGGCGGCCTTTCTCTGTCTGCACAAGATGCTCCCCCACAGGGGGCTGTCGCGAAGCGACTGAGGGGTTCAGGGGCGCAGAGTCGCCACGGGTCGCATATCCACCGCGCGGGATGTGCCCCCCCTCCACCGCTCGGCGGTCCCCCTCCCCCGGTGGGGGAGGATCTGGTCACCGTCCCTCCGCTCGCTCCTCCGGCTCCGGCGTCGGCAGCGGCCGGGCGAGGTCGTCGGCGGCGTCGTTGGTGGAGGCGGGCGCGGGCGCGTGAGGCGTCTCGCGGTGCAGGTCGCTGCGGTCGAGGCGCAGGGCTTTGAGGGCATCCTCGCCCTCCTGTCCGAAAAGGCTGCGGAAGCGCACGTCCATCTGAGCGAAGGGCACCTCGATGCCGGCGCACTCGAGGGCCTCGGCGATGGCCCAGGTGTAGGCGGCGTGCATGGCGGCCGGACGCTTGACTGCGTCAAGCTGCGGCCAGACCAGCAGCTCGAATTGCAGGCCGCTGTCGCCGAATCCGACCAGCCAGACCTGGCTCTTGCGGGTCTCGTCTTCCGGCAGGGTGAAGGGCACGCTGCGGGCGGCCTCCAGCACCACTTGGCGCACCGTCTCGCGGTCCGAGCCGTAGGCGACGCTGAACGGGATGTGGATGCGCCGGCCCTGACCGTGCAGCGTCCAGTTGACCACCGGCCCGTCGATGAACTTGGAGTTCGGCACCAGGATGTCGACGTTGTCGTTGGTGCGGATCCGCACCGCCCGCGGCCCAATCTCCTGGACCAGACCGCGCTTGCCGTCCTCCAGCTCGACGTAATCGCCGACGTTCATCACCCGGTCGAAGATCAGCACCAGGCCGGAGACGAACTCCTTCACGATGCCCTGAAGGCCCAGGCCCACGCCGACGCCAATGGCGCCTGCGAACACGGCGAGCGAGGAGAGGTTGAGCCCGATGGTCGACAGGCCGGCCACGAAGGCGACGATCACCAGGCCGTAGGCGATCAGCTTCTCGACGATGTAGAGCGCGGCCTTGCCATGGCGGCTGCGGCCGCGCACCCGCTCGAGCCCGATCGTCGCCAGCCTTGCGGCGACGAACCCGCCGACGATGATCAGCAGGCCGACGACCACGCCGCCCAGGGTCACGGGCGTGCGGCCGATCGCGAACAGAACGAGGCCGTCTAGGTCGTTGAGGTTCTCCGGCACGCTAGCGTTTACGGCCCAGCGGGTGTTTGGTTTCGACCACCTCGCGCAGCCGGTCCCCGGCCACGTGCGTGTAGATCTGGGTGGTCGCGATGTCGGCGTGGCCGAGCAGGGTCTGAACGACCCTCAGGTCCGCCCCGCCCTCCAGCAGGTGGGTTGCGAAAGCGTGCCGCAGCACGTGCGGGCTGACCTTGGCCGGATCCACGCCTGCGGCCAGCGCCGCCTCGTCGAGCATCTGAGCGAACCGCCGCGACGTCAGTCGGCCGCCCTTGCCGCGCGAGGGGAACAGCCACGGATTGGCCGCGTCGCCCTTTGGCAGGAAGCTCTTGCGGACCGCCAGGTAGGCCTTCACCGCCTCGCGGGCGGCGCCGTTGAGCGGGGCCAGCCGCTCCTTGCCGCCCTTGCCCTTGACGATCAGATAGGCGGGGTCGCGGGCGAGCGCGGCCAAGGGCAGGCCGACCAGCTCCGAGATCCGCAGGCCCGAGGCGTAGAGCAGCTCGACCATGCAGGCCAGGCGCAGCCCCTGCGCGCCGTCCCTGGCGCCGGCCGCGGCGATGATCCGGCTCACCTCGTCGCGGTCCAGCACCTTGGGAAGCGGCCGGCCCTTTTTCGGGGCGTCGACCCGGCGGGAGGGATCGTCCTTGCGCCAGCCCTCGCCCAGGGCGAAGCGGTAGAACTGGCGCACGGCGGCCCGGCGGCGGGCGGCCGTGGCGGGGGACAACCCTCGCGCGGCCAGTTCGGCGAAGTAGGCCTCGACGTCTTCGGCCGAAGCGTCCGAGAGGTCCCGCCCGCGGCCGGCCAGGAAGCCGGAGGCGTCGGCCAGGTCCTTGGAATAGGCGGTCAGGGTGTTGCGAGCGGCGGCCCGCTCCACCGCCATCATCTCCAGGAAGGCCTCGGTCCAACCGGAGCTCACCGCCGAATCGGCCTTTCGGGTCATTGGGGCAGCCTAACCCATGCGGCCGCGCCCCGAGAGTTGGCGCAGCGGCGCACGCTCGTGTAAGCGTCGGCGACCAATGGACAGGTTCGCCCCTTTACGCGCCCGCACGATCGCCCTGGTGGGGCTGATGGGCGTGGGCAAGTCGAGCGTCGGCCGCCGGCTGGCCAGCGCCCTCGACCTGCCGTTCCGCGACGCGGACACCGAGGTGGAGCAGGCCGCGGGCCGCTCGATCCCTGACATCTTCGCCGACCTGGGCGAGGCCACGTTCCGCGAGGGCGAGCGGCGGGTGATCGCCCGGCTGCTGGACGAGCCGCCGCACGTGCTGGCCACCGGCGGCGGCGCCTTCGTCAACCCGCAGACCCGGGCGCTCCTGAAGGCCAAATCGGTCACCGTCTGGCTGAAGGCCGACCTGGAGGTGCTCGCCAGGCGGCTGACGCGCAAGGACAACAGACCCCTGTTGCACGGCAAGGACCCGATCGCCGTGCTGAACGAGCAGGCGCAGGCCCGCTATCCGATCTACGCCGAGGCTGACATCGTCGTCGAGACCACCGATTCCGCCCATCACGTGACCGTCGAGCAGGTGCTGAACGCGCTGCAGGCCCACCTGGACGGCGCGGCCCGATGACCCGCTCGGTCAAGGTCGGTCTGGGCGCGCGCGCCTATGAGGTGGTGATCGGCCGTGGGTTGCTGGACGAAGCCGGCGCGAAGATCGCCCCCTTCGTCTCCCGCAAGCGTGCGGCCGTCGTCAGCGACGAGACCGTGTGGCGTCTGCACGGCGCTCGGCTCACCGCCGCGCTCCAGGGCGCGGGCCTGACGGCCCTTCCCGTGATCATCCCGCCCGGCGAGCAGACCAAGAGCTGGGAGGGCCTGGCGGACGTCTCGGACCGCCTGCTGGCGCTGGAGCTCGACCGCGGCGACCTGGTCGTGGCCTTCGGCGGCGGCGTGGTGGGCGATCTCGCGGGCTTCGCGGCGGCGATCTACAAGCGCGGCATCGATTTCGTTCAGGTCCCCACGACCCTGCTGGCGCAGGTGGACTCTTCGGTGGGCGGCAAGACGGCCATCGACACCCCGCAGGGCAAGAACCTGATCGGCGCCTTCCACCAGCCGCGGCTGGTGCTGGCCGACCTCTTCGTCCTCGACACCCTGCCCGACCGGGAAATGCGGGCCGGATACGCCGAGGTGATCAAGTACGGCCTGTTGGGCGACTTCGCCTTCTTCGAGCGGTTGGAGGCCGAGGGCGGCAAGGTGCTGGCCCGTGAGCCGGAGGCGCTGGCCGCCGCCGTCGCTCGCTCGGTCGAGATGAAGGCCGAGATCGTCGCCGAGGACGAGAAGGAGGCGGGCCGCCGCGCGCTGCTCAACCTCGGCCACACCTTCGGCCACGCCCTGGAGGCCGAGACCGGCTACGGCGACGCCCTGCTGCACGGCGAGGCCGTCGGCGCGGGCATGGCCATGGCCTTCCGCTTCTCGGCCCGGCTCGGCCTCTGCCCGAGCCAGGACGCCAGCCGCGCCGAGCGGGCCATCGCCGCCGCCGGCCTGCCGGTCCGCATGTCCGACGTTCGCCCCGAGCCGTTCCCGGCCGACCGGCTGGTGCGCCACATGGCCCAGGACAAAAAGGCGGAGGGCGGGCGGCTGACCTTCATCCTGGCCCGCGGCCTCGGACAGGCCTTTGTCGCCAAGGACGTCGACGCGGCGTCCGTTCGCGACTTCCTGCTCTCGGAGGGAGCTGCGCCGTGATTGCGGCCATGATCGCGGCGCTTGCGCCGTCGCTGATCCTTCTCTTGTCCGCTTCCGGCCTGATCTCCGCCGCCGAGACCGCCATGACCGCGGCCTCGCGGGCCCGCATGCACCAGCTGGAGCGGGACGGCGACCGCGCCGCGCGGCGCGTGAACCGGCTAATCGCTGACCAGGAGAACATGATCGGCGCGATCCTGCTCTCCAACAACGTCATCAACATCTTCGCCTCGGCCCTGACCACGACGGTGCTGACCAAGGCCTTCCCAGGGGCCACGGGCGCACTGATCGCCACGGCGGTGATGACGGTGCTGGTCGTCGTGTTCGCCGAGATCCTGCCCAAGACCCTCGCCATCGCCCGGGCGGACGACGTGGCCCGCGGCCTGTCGATCCCGACCTACTGGGTGGTGAAGATCTTCGGTCCGCTGGCGCGCGGCGCCCAGTGGATCGTGCGCCATACCCTGCGCCCATTCGGCATCAAGCTCTCCATGGAGACCGACGTGCTGGCGGCGCGGGAAGAGATCCGAGGAGCGGTCGAGTATCACCACTCCGAAGGCCTGGTAGAGGAGCGGGACCGGCGGATGCTCGGCGGCGTCCTGGACCTCTCCGAGATGGACGTCACCCAGGTGATGGTCCACCGCAAGCAGATCGCCATGATCGACGCCGCCCTGCCGGCGCGCGACCTGGTCACCGAGGCCCTGGAGATCGCCCACACCCGGGTGCCGCTCTACCGCGATGATCCCGAGAACATCGTCGGCGTGCTGCACGCCAAGGACCTGCTGCTCGCCATGGCCAAGGCCGAGGGCCGGATGGACGCCATTGACGTGATGGCCATCGCCCGCGAGCCCTGGTTCATCCCCGAGACCACCAACCTGAAGGACCAGCTGAACGCCTTTCTGAAGCGCCAGAGCCACTTCGCCCTGGTGGTGGACGAGTACGGCGCCCTGCAGGGGCTGATCACGCTTGAGGACATCCTCGAGGAGATCGTCGGCGAGATCGAAGACGAGCACGACCTCGCGGTGGCCGGCGTGCGGCCGCAGCCGGACGGCTGGGTGACCGTGGACGGCGCCGTCGCGATCCGCGACCTCAACCGGGCCATGGACTGGGCGCTGCCGGATGAGGATGCGGTCACCGTCGCCGGCCTGGTGATCCACGAGGCCCAGACAATCCCCAAGGTCGGCCAGACCTTCATCTTCCACGGCCACAGATTCCAGGTGGTGCGGCGCGAGCGCAATCAGATCACCGGTCTGCGCATCTCCCCGCCGATCGAGCGGGAGGACGAGGACTGAGGCCGCGCGGAAACCTTCCCACGGCCAAGGTGTTAACGTCGGTTAGAGACAGGGCGCGCGGGGTAGTTCATGACAAGCTGTCATTGGCGCTGGTCGCCAGCCTCCGCGTATGCTGGAGTTGTGGCGTGAGCGTAACGGAGCCCCTCGCATGAGCGACGCAGTCAAGCTGGACGGCCTGAGGGTCCTCGTCGTGGAAGACGAGATGATGGTCTCCATGCTGATCGAGGACATGCTGAGCGATCTGGGCTGCGAAGTGATCGGCCCCGCCTCCCGGCTCGATGAGGCCATCGCGCTGGCCAACGAGTCCGAGCTCGACTGCGCCGTCCTGGACGTCAACCTCGGCGGCCAGCCCATCTTCCCGCTCGCCGACCTGCTGCGCGAGAAGGGCGCCCCGTTCGCCTTCGCCACCGGTTAAGGCGACGCTGGCCTGCGCGAGGTCGACCGGGGCTCCCCGGTCCTCCAGAAGCCGTTCCGCGAAGGCGACCTGGCCCGCGTGCTCGGCGAGCTGCGCGCCGCCACCCAGGCGAGCTAAGAACCCGGGCCGACGGCACGTCGGCCACAGCCCAAGCTTCTTTGCGGCGCCGCTGCATCCACCCAGGGGCGGCGGCCGTACCCCTCCTACGCCGCCGCCATGGCGGCTCGTGCAGAGGGACCCTGTCGCATGAACCATAGAATCTCACTCGCCGCCGCGGCCGCCGTCGCGGCGCTGACAACCACCGGCGCCTCCGCGCAGGAGGTGGACTGGAGCGGCTTCTATGTGGGCGCCCACGCCGGCGGCGGCTGGATGTCGGAAAATGACGACGAGACGGTCGGCTTCGACACCGATCTGAACGGGACCTTCAACGACACGGTGCGCACCGGAGCCGGGGCCAACGCCTTCGGCCCCGGCTTCTGCGGCGGAGCGGCGGTGGATTCCACGGCGGCAGGCGGCTGCGACGAGGACGAGGGCGGCTTCGAGTTCGGCGGGCACATGGGCTACGACATGCAGTTCGGCGGCTTCGTGTTCGGCGCGCTCGTGGAGGCCAGCCGCACCGATGTGGAAGACAGCGTCACCGCCTTCTCCACGACCCCGGCCAACTATGTGCAGACACGCCGGCTCAAGAACCTCGTGGCGCTGCGCGCCCGCGGCGGGTTCGGCTTCGGCCGCAGCCTTGTCTACGCCACCGGCGGCGTGGCGTCCGGCGATGTGGAGCACAGCTTCAACACCACCAACAGAGCGAACACCTTCTCGGTCCAGGGCGGCGATGACCGGGCCACCGGCTGGCAGCTGGGCGGCGGGGTCGAGCACATGGTGACCCCCGAGGTCGCCCTGGGCCTGGAGTACCTCTATACGACGCTGGACGACGAGGGCGGCGACGTCCGGGCCGCGGGCCCGGCCGGCACGCCGTTCACCACCGTCAACGCCGCCGGAACCGTTTTCCGGCGCAGCGAGAGCGACTTCGAGAGCCACTCGGTGCGGGTGAAGGCCAGCTATCGATTCTAAGCCGATGCCGGGCGCGGGATGGCCGGCGGCCGCAGGCCTGGAGCGCCGTCTGCTTCAGGCCTGTGTTCTCGCCGCCGGAATTGTGCCGGTCGCAGCAGGCCTGTGGGGCGCCTTCGGCGGCGTGCAAGCGTCCGATGCGGCCTCAGACAGCCACACGCGCTACCTTTCCGGACTGCTGCTCGGGATCGGACTCTCCTTCTGGGGCTGCGTTCCGGGGATCGAGGGACGCGGAGCGGTGGTGCGAACTCTCACCGCCCTCGTCGTCGTGGGCGGATTGTGCCGCCTCCTCGCCATCGGCGAGACCGGCGCAGGTCCGCAAGTCATCGGTCCTCTCGTGATGGAGCTCGGCGTCACCCCTCTGCTCGCCTGTTGGCGGGAGCGGATCGGCCGAACTACGCCGCTGTTGGGGTGACAGGTAGCAGGCGCTACCTGTCACCTCCCTACAGCCCCCCGGCGATCAGCTTGTCCGGGGTGATCGGATACTCCCGCACGCGGACGCCGCAGGCGTTGTAGATGGCGTTGGCGACGGCCGCGCCGGCGCCGGAGATGCCGAGCTCGCCGACCCCCTTGATGCCCATCGGGTTGGCCTTGTCGTCCACCTCGTCGAGCATGATGGCGTCGAGCTCGCCGATGTCGAGCTGCACGGGGACCAGGTACTGGGCCAGGTCCTGGTTGATCAGCGAGCCGTAGCGCGGATCGGGCAGGTTGCCTTCTGTCAGCGCCGAGCCGACGCCCCAGATCATCCCGCCGGTCAGCTGGCTGCGCGCCGTCTTCCAGTTGATGATCCGTCCGGCGGCGAAGACGCCGAGCATGCGCCGCACGCGCACCTCGCCGGTGTCCGCAGCGACCGCGACCTCGCAGAAGTGGGCGCCGTAGGTGTGCTGGCTCCAGTTGCGGGCGTCGGCGGCGGGGCGGCTGTCCCCCTCCACCGTCAGGCCCTCCGGGGCCGCCCGAGAGATCAGCGACGACAGGCTCTCGGCGCGATTGCCCAGGGCGATGCCGCCGTCCTGGAACTGCACCTGGGCCGGATCGCCGCCATGCAGCGGCGAGCCGGGATCGCCGACCGCCAGCTCGGCGATGGCCTTGCGCAGGTTCATGCCCGCCGCCAGAGCGGCCGAGCCGGCGGTGGCGGCCCCGAACTGGCCGCCCGAGCCAGGGGCCGGCGGCAGCTCGCTGTCGCCGATCTCCACCCGCACCTGCTTCAGCGGCACGCCCATGGTCTCGGCGGCGATCTGGGCCAGCACCGTGTAGCTGCCGGTGCCGATGTCGGTCATGCCCTGGCGGACGGTGATCACGCCCTCGCCGTCCACCGAGAAGCTGGCCTTGGCGGGCAGCAGGAAGTTGCCGCGGATCGCAGCGGCCATGCCCATGCCGACCCACCAGCGGCCCTCGCGCGTGTGGCGCGGCCGCGGGTTGCGCCGGTCCCAGCCGAACATCTGGGCGCCTTCCTTCATGCAGCGCACCAGCTGGCGCAGGGAGAAGGGCTTGCCGGTCTCCGGATCCACCTCCGGCTCGTTGCGGATGCGCAGCTCGACGGGATCGAGACCGAGCTGCTCGGCCAGCTCGTCCATGGCGCATTCGAGGGACAGCATCCCGGAAGCCTCGCCGGGCGCTCGCATCGGGCCGGCGTGGGGCAGATCCAGGTGCACCAGCCGGTGGCCGGTCAGGCGGTTGGGCGCCGCATAGAGGCTGCGGCAGAAGTTGGAGGCGTGCTCGGTGAAGCTGCCGTGCCGCTGGCAATGGGTGGTGGTCATCAGCGACAGCGCGGTCAGCCGCCCGTCCTTGGTCGCCCCCAGCCGCACCTGCTGGACCGTCGCCGGCCGGTGGATGGTGCCGTGGAACATCTGCTGACGGGTGTAGGTGACCTTCACCGGCCGGCCGAGCTCGCGCGCGCCCAGGGCCGCCAGGATCAGGTCCTCGTAGGTCTGCCCCTTCCCGCCGAAGCCGCCGCCGATGTAGCGGGTCATCAGGTGGACGTCGTCGCGGTCGAGCTTGAGCGTCTCGGCCAGGCCGTGCTGGGCGGGTTTGACCATCTGCACCGAGGTGTGGACCACGCACCGCTTCGGCCCCTCCCACCAGGCGGTCGTCGCGCAGGGCTCCATCTGGCAGTGGTTCTGCAGCGGCGTCGTCCAGGTCTGGTCGAGTTGGACGGGCGCCTCCGAGAAGCCTCGGTGGAAGTCGCCGATTTCGACGTCCGCCTCCCCCGGCGGCTGGTCGGCCTCGTCGAGCGCCTCGTGGAAGACGACTTCGGGCGCGTCCTCCACGTAGGTGATCTTCACCAGGTCGGCGGCGGCGGTGGCGTTCTCCAGGGTGTCGGCGAGCACGAAGGCGACCGGCTGGCCGAAGTAGGCGACGCGGTCGGTGTCGAAAACCGGCTTCGCGGCCGCCGTGCTGCGGGGATGGACCTTGGCCCCGCGCTCGGCCTGCTCCGGCGCGTTCAGGTGGCTCCAGACGGCGAAGACGCCGGGCGAGGCGCTCGCCTCGGCCGTATCCACCGAGGCGACGCGGCCCTTGGCGATGGCCGCCGGCACCATCACGCCATAGGCGGGCGGGCTCGGGGGGACGACCTCGTAGGCGTAGGGCGCCGTGCCGGTGACCTTCAGCGGTCCCTCGTAGCGGTCCACCGCCTTGCCGATCAGGCCCGAGCGGTTCTCGCTGATCGGGTTCGGAATGGAATAGTCGGCGACAGAGCTCATGCGTCCCTCCCCGAGGCTTGCGCGATAGCCGCGGCGCCGAGGCGTGCGGTCAAGGCGATCTTGAAGTCATTTCGGCCGTTGCTGCGGGCGTCGGCCAGTTCGGCCGAGATGGCCTCCGCGGGGCCGGCGCCGGCGGCGAGCGCCGCCTCGGCCTTATCGGCCCGCCAGGGCTTGTGGGCCACGGCGCCCAGGGCGATCCGTTGGCCAGCGACGGCGACGCTGACCAGGCCCGCGGCGTAGGACGCCCGCTCCCGCGCCTTGCGGTAGATCTGTCCCCCCTGCGGCGGCGGCGGCAGGACCACCGCCGTGATCAGTTCGCCGGCGGCGAGGTTGGTCTCGATCTGCGGCGTCTCGCCGGGCAGGCGGTGCAGCTCCGTCAGCGCAAGCGCGCCCTGACCGCCGTCCGGCCGGGCCGTCTCGACCACCGCGTCCAGCGCCGCCAGCGCGACGGCCATGTCGGAGGGATGGGTGGCGATGCAGGCGTTGCTCTGGCCGAAGATCGCGCTGTTGCGGTTCAGCCCCTCCAGCGCTCCGCAGCCGGAGCCCGGCGCGCGCTTATTGCAGGGCTTGGTGGTGTCGTAGAAGTAAGCGCAGCGGGTCCGCTGCAGCAGGTTGCCGCCGACGCTCGCCTTGTTGCGCAGCTGCTGCGAGCCGCCCGCCAGGATGGCCTGGGCCACCACCGGATAGCGCCGCCGCACCCGCTCGTCGGCCGCCACCTGGCTGTTGGTGGCCATGGCGCCAATGCGCAGGCCGCCGTCCGCCGTCTCCTCGATCCCCGCCAGCGGCAGCCGGCCGACGTCGATCAGGTGGGCCGGGGCCTCGATGTGGAGCTTCATCAGGTCCAGCAGGTTGGTGCCGCCGGCGATGAATTTCGCGCCGGGCGTGGCTGCGGCGCTCCGCACCGCCCCGGCCACGTCGCTCGCCCGCTCGTAGGTGAACGGCCTCATGCGGCCGCTCCCAGCACGTCCTTGATGGCCGCGATGATCTGCGGATAGGCCGAGCAGCGGCAGATGTTGCCGCTCATCCGCTCGCGCAGCTCGTCGTCGGTGACGACCAGCTTGGCCGCGAGGTCCGCCGTCTCCTGGCTCGGCCACCCGGCCTCAAGCTCCTTCAGGAGCCCCGCGGCCGAACAGATCTGGCCCGGCGTGCAGTAGCCGCACTGGAAGGCGTCGTGCTCCAGGAAGGCCTTCTGCAGGGGGTGCAGCCGCTCGGGCGAGCCCAGCCCCTCGATGGTCGTCACCTCGTCGCCGTCGTGCATCACCGCGAGCGACAGGCAGGAATTGATCCGCAC
>JAESGR010000608.1_pt1 | contig 20046 bp, 17 predicted proteins | sample 9269771 | NCBI WGS metagenome assembly JAESGR01 (sample SAMN15739572, study PRJNA653492) | algae metagenome | isolation source: Chroococcus sp. CMT-3BRIN-NPC107 and co-occurring heterotrophs from well... | place: USA: Clark Mountains Wilderness, California | collected 2010-04-18 | reverse complement strand
ATCGGTTCGCGGGCAAAGCGAACTACGCCTCCCCGGAACAGGTCGGGCTCTATGGCGGGACGACGGGGCCGAAGTCGGACATCTACAGCTTCGGCCTGACGCTCGCCGCCGCGATCATCGGCGAGCCGCTGAACATGGGCGGCACGCAGCTCGACGTGGTGCGCAAGCGCCAGAGCCTGCCGGATCTGAAGAAGGTCGACCCGACCTTTCGCCCGCTCCTCGCCAAAATGCTGCAGCCCCGACCGGAGGACCGGCCGGCGAGCATGGGCGAGGTCGCGAGCTGGGAGCCGGAAGCGACCCGGATCACGAGCTATCCCTCCCGCGCGGGGAGCCGGACATGGGTGCTCCCGGCGGCCGCTGTGGCGGCCTTGATCGTCAGCGCCGGCGGGGGCTTTCTTGTCTCCCGCTACTTCGACGAAAACCCGCCCTCCCCTGCCCAGCCGTCACAAGGCGCGATCCGGCAAGAGGCGCTTAACCAGCGCAACGTCCAGCAGCCCCCTGACCAGCGCCGCGAAGCCGCTGAGGCGCCGCGGCCGCGGCTGCCGGAACCGGCTCCGCACCAAGCGGCGCGCGAACCCGAGCCGGCTCCGAGCGTGGCGCTTCTGCCGCCGCCAAGTTCAGGGCCACCGCCGTCACCGCCTCAGTCGCGCCCCGCCTTGCCGGAAACACTGCTGCCGCAGAACCCGATGCCGCCGGTTCCCGCCCCGGTCATTCCCGCATCCGGGCCGCCGCCGCCGTCAGGGCAGGAGCCTCTCCGCCCGGCCCCTCGACCGGAGGTCGCGGCCAGCCCCCGCGCTAACGCCACGGCGCTTCCCCCTGGCGTCGTGAAGGATTGCGCGAGCTGTCCGCAACTCGTCGCCGTGCCCGCGGGCAAGTTCCGCATGGGGAGTTCCGCCGACCCGACCGAGCGGCCCGTTCGCGATGTGACGGTCGGACGGTTCGCTGCGGGACGATTTCCGGTGACGGTGGCGGAATGGGGGGATTGCGTCGCGGACAAGGCCTGCGCCTTTGATCCCGGCGGGGACCCCGATGAGCCTGTCCGCAACGTCAGCTGGGACGACAGCCAAGCCTATCTCGCCTGGCTCTCACGCGTCAGCGGCAGGCGCTACCGCCTCCTCAGCGAAGCGGAGTGGGAATATGCGGCCCGCGCCGGGTCGACCACGCGCTACTGGTGGGGCGATCAGTTCCGCGCCGACATGTCCCCGTGCCGGAGTTGTAGCGCACCGCCGCTGCGCTCTCCACCCAAGGTCGGCAGCTTCCCGGCCAATACCTTTGGTCTTCACGGCGTGACCGGCTCGGTCAACCAATGGACCCAGGATTGCTGGCACAAGGATTATCGCGGTGCGCCGCGCGATGGCTCGGCATGGATCGCGCCACAATGCCGGGAGCGCGTGCTACGGGGTGGGGCCTGGAACAACGACGAGGCGGGCCTGCGGATTTCGAGCCGTGAATTCTACGATGCTAGCGTTCGGTACCCGAACCACGGTTTCAGGGTGGCGCGGGACATGTGACTGCTGTGAGGCTCAATGGAGGGGGAAAGCGAGATGATGATAGGTCGGTACCTGATCGTCGCGGCCGCCGCGCTGTTGCCCATGGCGCCTGCCCTCGGCCAGACGCCAGCTCCGCCTCACTCCGGCCATGCCGCGCCCGGGGCTCCGCCGACCCCCGCGCCAGCAGACGCGAAGCTCTACTTCATTTCGCCCCTGAACGGCGCGCGGATTCGTGGCCCCTTCGTCGTGCAGTTCGGATTGCGCGGAATGGGCGTGACGCAGGCCGGGGTCACCACCCCTAATACCGGCCACCACCACCTGCTCGTCGACGTCAAAACGGCGCTCGACCCGAACGAGCCGATCCCGGCCGACAAGAACCATATCCATTTCGGCGGCGGCCAGACGGAGACCCGTCTGGACCTCCCGCCCGGCCGGCACACGCTCCAGCTCGTCCTCGGCGACGCCGCCCACCGCCCGTTCCGGCCGATCGTCGCGTCCGAACGCATCGAGGTCGTCGTCCTGAGGCCGACGCCGAGAAAGAAGCGGCGGCGCTCCTAGCGCGGGTGTTGGCCGGCAGCCCGGATCGTGTATCGCTTGGTCCGGCACAGAGGCGAAGCAAAGATGGTGGATAGGCGGTCAACGGGCGGTGGGAGCGCCAGGGAGATGGCGGAGCGGGCTTTTCGGACCGCCACGACCAAGCCGGTGGAGGCCGCGCCGAAGGCCGCCGTGCCCATCCCGAACGCCAAGGAACTCGTCTCGATACGGCTCGACCGCGACGTCCTCGAGCGGTTCCAGGAGGACGGGCCGGGCTGGCAGGAGCGGATCAACGAGGCCCTGCGCAAGGCCGCAGGCCTCTAGCGGCCGCGCAGTGCGGCTGATTGTCGAACCTCTCACCGCAGAGGCCTTCGCGCCGTTCGGTCGCGTTCTCGACGGCGCGGGCGGACGGCCCCTCCTGGTTAACGAGGATCGCGCCACCCGGCGCGATCTCGCGCGCTTTGCCCCGTCCGGCGGGTCGATCGCACTGGCCCGCTACGACGTAGCCGGGAGCGCGCTGCCGCTGGAGATCGCGCTCCTCGAGCGGCACCGTCAGACCGATCAGTGCTTCTTCCACCTGAGCGGCGGGGCGGCCTTGGTCGTCGTCACCGGGACGGCACGGGACAGCTCGCCTGATCTCTCCTCGGCGCGGGCTTTCATCGCGGGGCGGGAGACCCCATTTCTCTATGCGGCCGGAACGTGGCATGCACCGCTCTTCGCTTTGGGCGGTGGTGGCGCCTTCCTTATGGGGATGGTCGAGAGCGGCACGCCGGCCGATTGCGAAACCTTCGAGCTGATGGCGGCGCTTCGCGTCGAGAAGTGATCCTGGGCTGCCGGGATCCGCTGATACCAGGATCCAGGACTACCGTTTCGATGAGCGCTCTTGCCCCGAAGGTTTCATTCGTCTCGCTCGGCTGCCCGAAGGCGCTGGTCGATTCCGAGCGCATCATCACCCAACTGCGGGCCCAGGGTTATGAGCTGACGAAGCGTCACGACGGCGCGGACGTGGTCATCGTCAACACTTGCGGCTTCCTCGATTCGGCGAAAGCCGAGTCATTGGGCGCGATCGGCGAGGCGATGGCGGAGAATGGCCGCGTGATTGTCACCGGATGCATGGGCGCCGAACCCGAAGCGATCCGGGAGCGCTTTCCCGATGTGCTCTCGATTACCGGACCGCAACAATACGAGAGCGTGCTGGCGGCCGTGCACCAGGCCTCGCCGCCGAAGCACGACCCGTATCTCGACCTCGTGCCGCCTCAGGGCATCAAGCTCACGCCGCGCCATTACGCCTATCTGAAGATCTCCGAAGGCTGCAATCACCGCTGCACCTTCTGCATCATTCCGAAGCTCCGGGGCGACCTGGTGAGCCGGCCGGCGGTCGAGGTGCTGCGCGAGGCCGAGAAGCTCGTGAAGGCGGGCGTGAAGGAGCTTCTGGTCGTATCGCAGGACACGAGCGCCTACGGCGTCGACATAAAGTACACTGATAGCATTTGGCGCGATCGTCCTGTCAGAGCTCGATTTTTCGATTTGGCCAAGGAGCTCGGGCAGCTCGGAGCGTGGGTGCGCCTGCACTACGTCTACCCCTATCCGCACGTCGACGAGGTGATCGGCCTGATGGCCGAGGGACTGGTCCTGCCCTACCTCGACATCCCCTTCCAGCACGCCTCACCGAGCGTCCTGAAAGCGATGCGGCGGCCCGCCCATGGCGAGAAATCGCTGGAGCGTATCCGGGCCTGGCGCGCGACAGCGCCGGATATCGCCATCCGGTCGACCTTCATAGTCGGCTTCCCGGGCGAGACGGATGCAGATTTCGAGCTGCTGCTGGACTGGCTCAAGGAAGCCAAGCTCGACCGCGTCGGTTGCTTCAAGTTCGAGCCCCTAGCGGGAGCGCCCGCGAACGACCTCGCCGCGCCTGTCCCGCCTGAGGTGAAGGAGCAGCGCTGGCATCGCTTTATGGCGGCCCAACGGGAGATCAGCCGGAAGAAGCTCACGACAAAGGTCGGGAGGCGGCTCCCTGTCATCATCGATCAGGTGAACGGCCCTGTCGCGAAGGGCCGTTCGAAATACGAGGCGCCGGAGATCGATGGCGTGGTCCACGTCGCGTCCCGGCGTCCGCTCCGGCAGGGCGACATCGTCACGTGCCGGATCGAGCGCTCGGACGACTACGACCTCTTCGCGCAGGCGGTTTGAGGTGGTCTTCAGGGCGTCATGACGATGGCGCCCGTCGTCTCGCGCCCTTCGAGCGCGCGATGGACGTCGGCAGCCTCGGCGAGCTTGGCGCGCTTGTTGATCGTAATCCTCACGGTTCCGGAGGAGACGACGTCGAACAGGTTCTTGGCGATCTCCTCGAGCCACTCGCGTTTCGCCGTGAACGTGTTGAGCGTCGGGCGGGTCACGTAGAGCGAACCCTTCGGCGCGAGCAGCCCAAGGTTGAAGTTTTCGACGGGGCCCGAGGCCGAGCCGAAATTCACCAGGGTGCCCAGCGGCTTGAGGCAGTCGAGCGACTGCACGACCGTATCCTTGCCGACGCCGTCATAGACGACTGCGCATTTCTCGCCACCGGTGATCTCGCGGACCCGATCAACGAAGTTCTCGTTGCGGTACAGGATCACATGATCACAGCCGTTCTGGCGGGCGAGGTCGGCCTTCTGCTGCGTCCCCGCGGTCCCGATCACCGTCGCCCCGAGGTGCTTCGCCCATTGCGACAGGATCAGTCCGACTCCGCCGGCGGCCGCGTGGACGAGGATCGTGTCGCCAGATTTCACCTTGTACGAGCGGTGGAGCAGGTACTCGACCGTCATGCCCTTGAGCATGATGGCGGCGGCGACCTCGTCAGAGATACCCCCCGGGAGCTTCACGGCAATGGCTGCAGGAACGTTCCGCTCGGCCGTGTAGCAGCCCAGCGCCGAAACGTAGGCGACCCGATCACCGACTGCGAACCCGCTCACGCCGTCGCCGATCGCGGTAACCTCGCCTGCTCCCTCGTTTCCGGCGATGAAGGGTAGCGACGGCGCCTGGTAGTGCCCCGTGCGGAAATATGTATCGATGTAGTTGACGCCGATCGCGGTCTGCCGGACCCGAAGCTCGCCCGGGCCCGGCGCGGGAAGCTCGACCTCCTCGTAGGTTAGGACCTCGGGCCCGCCATATTGATGAACCCGAACCGCCGCGACCATGTCTCTCTCCCTGTTCAGTCGCGAACCCCTTAGAAGCCGTGTCGGCCTGCGGCAACTCTGCCGAGCCGGGGGAAGTCCGTGACCGAGAGCCGGTTCGACGTCGTGGTGGTGGGTGCCGGAGCGATTGGGCTCGCAGGCGCCCTCGCCTTCTCGCGTGCAGGATTCTCAACCTGCCTCGTTGGGCCTGCTCCCGAGCGTCGCGACGGCCGCACGGCCGCGCTGCTCGAGACCTCGCTGTCGTTCCTGCGCGGGCTTGGCGTCAGGTCTGCGCTGGACCCGGCCTCGCAACCGCTGCGGACGCTCCGTCTCGTTGACGATACGGACAGCATCTTCCGCCCTCCCCCGGTCGAGTTCCGGGCAGACGAGATCGGCCTCGATGCCTTCGGGCGAAACATCGAGAATGCGTCCCTCATCGAGCTGCTTGCAGCCGCGCTGCGAGCCGATGGACGTGTCGACTGGCGTGCCGAACTCGCTGCCGGGCTGTCCGGCGAGGACTTCTCCACCGTGCGGCTCGCGGAGGCCCCTTCGCTCTCGGGTCACCTCGTCGTCGCCGCCGACGGACGCAAGTCCCGCCTGCGCGACGAGGCTGGCCTCGACGCGCACGAGACGCGCTACCCGCAGGTCGCGCTGACGACGATCCTGCGCCATGAGCGCGAGCACGGCGACGTCTCGACCGAGTTCCACACCGGGTCGGGCCCGTTCACGCTCGTTCCCCTCCCGGGCCGCCGCTCGAGCCTTGTCTGGGTGAATCGCCCGCCGATCGCCGAAAGGCTCGTGGCCCTTCCGGACGCGGATCTTGCCCGCACCATCGAGGAACGCTCGCATCGGATCGTCGGGAGGATCGAGATCGACGGCCCGCGCGGGGTCGTCCCGCTTTCGACCCTCCGCGTCTCGACGCTCCATCGCGGTCGACTCGCGCTCGCTGGTGAGGCGGCCCATGCGGTTCCGCCGATCGGGGCACAGGGCCTCAATCTGGGCTTCGCCGACCTTGAAGTCCTGCTCGATCTCAGCAGGACAGCGCGGGCGAATGGAGGCGACATCGGCAGCCCCGCGCTTCTGTCCCGCTATCAGCAGGCGCGGCAGCGGGACGTGCAGGTGCGCACGATCGCGATCGACGGCCTCAACCGCGCGCTCCTGTCCGGGCTTTTGCCGCTCGACATGGCGCGGGGCTTCGGGCTCGGGCTCCTGGCGCGGGTCGGCCCGCTCCGGCGCGCCGTGATGCGTGCGGGGCTCGGCGCGACCCGGTTCAGCGGAAGGGGTTCAGCGGCAGGGTCCCGGTCTGCGTCAGCAGGATGAAGCCGGTCAGCGTGGCGATCGAACCGACGGTCCCGACCAGCACGCAGGCGGAGGCTCGCTCGATTCCCGTGTCGTACTGACGGGCGAGCACGAAGATGTTCAGGGCGGGCGGCAGGGCGGCCATCACGATCGCGGCCTCGACCCAGACGGGATCGAAGCCACCAAACCCTGCCAGCACCAGCCAGACGATGAGCGGGTGCAGCACGAGCTTGATCAGGACGAGCCAGCCCACCTCCGGAGGAAGCCTGCCGACCGGCCGCATTGCGACCGTGACGCCGAGGAGAAAGAGCGCGCAGGGCGCGGAGGCGCCCGACAGCCAGCCGATCATCGTCTCGATTGCCGCGGGCGGGCGAATGCGGAAGAGGCTCGCCAAGATGCCGACGATGGTCGCCACCACGAAGGGATGCGTCAGGACCTTCCGGGCGACGTCGCGAGCAGTCGCGAGCGCGCCCCGGCGCTCGACGCCGGCCAGCGCCATGAGCGCCGGCGTCGCCGAGAACAGGAAGATGGTGTCGAAGACGAAGATCAGGGCCACCGGGGCGCTAGCTGCGGGACCGAGCAGGCCGAGGATCATCGGCGGGCCCATATAGCCGATATTCGAGTACGACCCCGCGACGGCGCCCATGACGGTCTCGGGCGGCCGCAGGCCGTTCACGCGCCCCGCGAGAAACGAGAGCGCGAAGGCGAGCGCCGTTGATACCGTCGTCCCGGCGATGAAGGGCCAGTTCGCCAGCTCGCTGATCGGCTTCTCGGAGATCAGCCGGAAGAACAGGCAGGGCAGCGCCAGGTAGATGAGGAAGAACTGCATCCAGGCGAGCCCGGCTTCCGGCACCTTGGCCAGCCGCGCGGAGATCGCGCCGAGCGCGATGACGCCGAAGAACGGGAAGAGCAGGTTGAACAGGCCGACCGTGTCGGACATCGGGCCTCGCGCGGGACGGGTGCTTCTCGCAACCGGAACCGTCATTCGCAACCCGCTGGACGTACAAGGTTGACGGGCATCGCGCCGCGCCGCCAAAGCTTGGCCGGACGAGCCAGAGGCCCCGATGAAACTCCCACGCCGCTTCTTCCAGCCGCTTTCGATCGGCGCTCCCGCCCCGTTGCGGGAGCTGCCGGCCCGGCTGGAGCGCATGATTCATTTCGTCCCGCCGCACGTCGAGAAGATGCGGGCTAAGGTGCCCGAACTCCTGGCCCAGGTGGACGTGGTCCTGGGCAACCTCGAGGACGCGATCCCGGCCGACAAGAAACTTGAGGCGCGGATCGGGTTCATCCGCATGGCCCGGGAGACGGAATTCGGCTCGACCGGTCTCTGGATCCGCATGAACGCGCTGAACTCGCCCTGGGCTCTCGACGACCTCGTCGAGATCGTGGGCGCCGTCGGCTCGAAGCTCGACGTCATCATGGTGCCGAAGGTCGAGGGCGTGTGGGACATTCACTATGTCGACCAGCTCCTCGCGCAGCTCGAGGCGAAGCACGGGGTCGCAAAGCCCATCCTAATCCACGCCATCCTTGAGACCGCCGAGGGCGTGAAGAACGTAGACGAGATCGCCGCGGCCTCCCCGCGCATGCACGGCATAAGCCTCGGTCCGGCGGACCTTGCCGCGTCCCGCGGCATGAAGACGACCCGCGTCGGCGGCGGGCATCCAGACTACAAAGTAATCGGCGACCGGGTGGAGGGCCGCGAGCGCTCCGCCGCTCAGCAGGACCTCTGGCACTACACCGTCGCCCGCATGGTCGATGCGTGCCTAGCGAACGGCATCAAGCCCTTCTACGGCCCGTTCGGCGACTTCGCCGACCAGGATGCCTGCGAGGCGCAGTTCCGCAACGCTTTCCTGCTGGGCTGCGTCGGCGCCTGGTCGCTGCATCCCACGCAAATCGCCATCGCCAAGCGCGTCTTCTCGCCGGATGCCGGCGAGGTCACCTTCGCCCGCAAGATCCTGGCGGCCATGCCAGATGGGACCGGGGCCGTGATGATCGACGGCAAGATGCAAGACGACGCCACCTGGAAGCAGGCGAAGATCATCGCGGACCTGGCCGACCTCGTCGCGGCGAAGGACGGCCCGGCCGCCGCGTGAGCACGCTTCCGCTCGCCTGGAGCGATGGCTATATCCCGGGGATGCCAGAAGCCGTGAAGGGCCGCACCGCCCGATTCGGGATCGGACAAATCGTCCGCCACCGCATCTTTCCGTTCCGCGGCGTCATCTTCGATGTCGACCCGGTGTTCAACAACACCGAGGAATGGTGGCTGGCGATCCCGGAAGAGATCCGGCCGTCGAAGGACCAGCCATTCTACCACCTCTTCGCTGAGAACGACCAGAGCGAGTACATCGCCTATGTCTCGGAACAGAACCTCCTGCCCGACAATTCAGGCCGGCCGCTGCGGCACAGGCAGATCGAGGACGTGCTGGAGCCGACAGGCGACGGCGCCTACCGGATAAGGATGAGCGGGGCGAACTAGCCTCACAAGGAAAGCCGCGCCGCCGGCGCGACGCGGCTTTCGTGCTTACTGCTTCGGGGCTGCGGCTGGAGCCGCACCGCCTGCCGCGGGAGCCCCACCCTGTGCGCTTGAGGCTTCGAGGCGCTTGCGCAGCTCCTCACTCCGCTTCTCGAGCTCTTCCTGCAGGCGCTTCTGCTGATCCTGGAGGACCTGCGGATCGATCGGGGCACCGTCGAACGCCTTGCCGAACCCGGCGAGCGGGACCGCGAAGGTAACTTCCCGGCCGACCTGGTTCTGCACGCTGACGTTGATCGTCGTGCCCTTCTTCATGGCGTTGATGGTGTCGTCCTTCACGCCGGTCGCTTCAGCAAAGCAGCCATTCGGGAAGCACATCGTGTAGGCACCAGCGAGCGGGCTCGTCTGGTCGACCGCGAAGCGGATGCCGGGCCGGATCAGCAGCCCGAGCGGCATCAGGAAGCGCACGACCTTCTGTGGCGGGGTGGACTTGATGTCGTAGACGGCGGCGGCGAGCACCGGCTGACCCTGATCGGACACGAAGTCGCGCGTAGTGTAGCAGATCTCGGTCTGGTTACCGGGATCCTTGCCGCAGACCTTGGTCCACTCGGCCTGGGAAGGCTCGGCTTTCACCTGCACAACCATCGGGCCGGTCTGGCCCTGCTGGTTGTTCTGCTGTGCGGGCTGGGCCGGCTGCGCTGGCGCGTTCTGCGCCGGAGCGGCCGGGCGCTGCTGACGCTGCGCTTGCGCGATCGCATCCGTCCCGCTGAGAATGGAAGTGACTGAAACTGCGAGCCCCAGCGGCACTGCAAAGCACGCGAGACGTGTCTTCAAAGACATCCCGTATTCCTCGTTCTTGGATTCTAGAGCGGAGCCGCCGCGGCCGCTCTCGGAGCTTTCGACGCTTCGCGCAAACGGTTCAATCCTCACCGAATGAGGCGAGGGCATGACATGCGGCCGACCGTCTAGCGGCTCTTCCCGAGCATTTCCAGGGGCTTGTTCGCTGCTATTCGCACCTTCAGCGTGTTCGTCTTCGTCACGGCCTCTGTCGCTCACTCGGACGACGTCAGGACCCCGCTCCCATTCCGTCGCTCGATCGCAATGCACGGGTCCCGGTCCCAGCCGGACAGATTAGAGCGCTTCCGCTGTACCAGCCGGTATGCTGATGCGGGACAAGGGATTGCGGCACTGATCGCAGCGAGGGCGCCAGAGGGGCTGACGATTGCGGCGCGTGCGCTGGACCGCGTGTTCCCCTCTGCCTTCTACGTCGCCCCGCTCTACCACTCGCCGATCATTTCGCTTGCTTATCCGCGCGAGCTGAAACCGCCCAACTCGGTGCCAAAGCTGGGAATTCCGCTCGAGCTCTGGTGGCGAGGGGGAGATTGATCCTGCACAAGTGGCTTTGAACGATTCGCGGAACCGGGGCTGAAACAAAACGGTATGGCCATTCTGGCGCCAGGGCGACCGCCCGCCGACCAGCACCGGACGGGAGCTTGGGGCTCGGGCGCAGCGTTGGCCCGGCTCCTCGCCGATGCCGCGCGCCTTGAGCCCGACCGGCCCGCCTTCCGGGATGGCCCGGGCCGGGACGCTTGGTGCGCGAGGCCGAGCTTCGAGCTGAACTGCGAAATCGCTGCCGAGGCAGTGCGGCGGCTGGCCGCCTATCTCGCGGGCCTGGGTCTGGAGCATGCCGCCCGCGTGGGAATCTGCCTGCCGAACGGCTCCGAGGCGGCTATGTCGATCCTTGCGGTCGGCGAGGCAGGGCTCACGCCCTGCTTGCTCGACGTGACCGCGAGTGCGGGCGAGTTGTCGAGCGCGATCGAGGCAGCGGACGTTCGCGCGGTCATCACGCAGGCCCGGCTCGGAGATGAACTCCTGGCCGAAAAGCTGTGCTTTATCGCTGCGGGCTTCTTCCGCCTGCGCTTTCTCTTGGCTTTTGGACCGAACGTTCCGGACGGCGTGGTCGATCTCGACCCGGTTCTCCTAGAGCAGCGGCCTCCGCGATCATTTCTGTCCGGAAGTGGCGACCATGAGGGCGGGCCCGGTCTCGTCAGTTTCGCCCGCGGCTCGGGCGGCAAGCTCGCGCTCCATCGGAGCTACCGCTCCCTCATCGCGGCCGCCGCTCCAATCGTTGCCGCTGCTAAGCTACGGCCGGGCGAGCGGCTCCTCACATTCCTGCCCCCGGACGATCTAAAGGGTCTGGCGACGGGGCTCGTGGCGGGCCTCATCGCGGACGCCACCGTCGAGGCGCATTGCACGTTCGATTCCGCGGCGCTCGAGGACGCGCTTTCATCCGCGCAGCCGACCCATCTCGTGCTCCCCGGCTGGATGGAGGCCGCCCTCGACGAACTCCCGCCCAGCACGCCGCTCCGCTCAACGATCCTGGTGCACGAGCCGCCGCTGCATCTGGACGGGCGTCCCGGGGCCGCCTCGCCGATCGTGGACGTCGTCTGCTGCTCCGAGTTGGCGCTGCTGTCCGCGGGGCGTCAAAGGCCGGGCGCGATCTTATTTTCCGCATTGTGCAATGCAGCGGAAAACGGGGCAGGACCATCCCTGCTCGACGTGCAAGTGACCCCGGAAGACGAGATCGCGCTTCGCGGTCCAGCGGTCGCCACCCCTGACGGGATGCCCGCGCATGCCTTCGAGTGGCAAAGTTCAGGCTTGAAAGTGGTACGGAGCGGGACGGAGATCAGCGCCATAGCTTGACCGCAGCTACGAAACCATTCTCATGGTTCAGAGTTGTTGCGCTGCGGCGTAGCTCAGTACAGGGCGTTCATGAACGATCTTCAGAAGGTCCTGGTCGTCGACAATGGCGAACGCGAGGAGGTCGATCCTCTGGCAGCCGAGCTGGCGGAACTCGGATTCTCGAGCGTCACCACCTCGTTCGAGGCGGCAGACGACGTGCTCCAGGTGATCTCGCAGCCGTCCGCCATCTTTCTGAAAATGCCGCAGAAGGTGGGCGACGAGGGCGCAAGCGAGATACTCGCACTCGCCGATCGCCTGCGCATCGCGCAGGGCCTGACTGGAGCGCCGGTCTTTGTCTGGGACCGCGCAAGGATGTTGGAGAGCGGCGGCGTTTCCGCGCTGCTGGGCGCCCAGGCTCTTGCTAGCGCCTGAGCTGCCGGACCGACCATCCAAACAGCCTCAACGGCGTCCGCGAGGCAGGTAGGCCTGGGGCCGGACCTTGCCCGGGACGGGTCGGGTCGGCTCCGGAGCGCGAGCCGGCTGCGGGACCAACGCCGAAACCGCCTTCCCCTCCGACACCGATACGAGCTCCTTCACGATCCGGTTCGTGGTCTTCAGCCGGACGCCAATATCATCCGCCTCACGCAGGAACACGACCTTCATGTCCGGCCGCACCTTCGCGAAGGAACCCTGCTCTCCCACGTACTTCACCAGCCCGGCCGGGTTCGCGAAGGAGTTGTCGCGGAAGGACACGATGATGCCCTTCGGGCCCGCCTCGACCTTCTCGATATTGGCGCGGCGGCACAGCACCTTGATCGCCATCACGGCCAGGAGTTGATCGATCTCGGGCGGGATGGGCCCGAAGCGGTCGACGAGCTCCGCCCGGAAGGTGACGAGTTCCTCCTCGGTCTCGAAGGTCGCGAGCCGGCGATAAAGGGCGAGCCGGAGCTGCAGATCAGAAACGTAGGTCTCCGGGATCATGACGGGCGCGCCGATCGCGATCGTCGGCGACCATTGCTCCGCCGTCTCCTCCTCATCACCCAGGCCGGCCTTTAGAGCCGCGACCGCATCCTCCAGCATCTGCTGGTAGAGCTCGTAGCCGACCTCCTTGATGTGGCCGGACTGCTCCTCGCCGAGGAGGTTGCCCGCGCCGCGGATGTCGAGGTCATGCGAGGCGAGCTGGAAGCCGGCTCCAAGGGTGTCCAGGGATTGCAGCACCTTCAGCCGGCGCTCCGCCTGGACTGTGAGCGTCCGGTTGGCCGGGGTGGTGAAGAGCGCATAGGCGCGAGTTTTGGAGCGGCCCACCCTGCCTCGTAGTTGATAGAGTTGAGACAGGCCGAACATGTCCGCCCGGTGGACGATCAGCGTGTTGGCGCTCGGGATGTCGAGCCCCGATTCCACGATCGTGGTCGAGAGGAGAATGTCGTACTGGCCGTCGTAGAAGGCCGTCATGACGTCCTCGAGCTGGCCCGCCGCCATCTGGCCGTGAGCCACCGCGACCTTAGCTTCCGGCACCTCCCGCGCGAGGAAGTCTCGGACCTCCTCCAGGTCCTGGATTCGCGGCACGACATAGAAGGCCTGCCCGCCGCGGTAGCGTTCCCGCAGCAGTGCCTCCCGAATCGCGAGCGGGTCGAAGGGCATCACGAAGGTGCGAACGGCCAGCCGGTCGACGGGTGGCGTCGCGATGATGGAGAGCTCCCGAACACCGGTCAGGGCGAGCTGGAGAGTGCGCGGAATGGGGGTCGCGGACAGCGTGAGGACATGCACCTCGGCGCGCAGCTCCTTCAGCCGCTCCTTGTGGGCGACGCCGAAATGCTGCTCCTCGTCGACGATGATCAGGCCCAAGTCCCTGAACCTCATCGCCTTTCCGAGAAGTGCATGGGTGCCGACGACGATGTCCACGCCGCCATCGGCCAGCCCTGCCTTGGTCACCTTCAGGTCCCCAGCCGGTATGAACCGGGACATCTGGGCGACATTGACCGGCAATCCCCTGAAGCGATCGGCGAATGTCTTATGATGCTGCCGAGCAAGCAGCGTAGTTGGCACCACCACGGCAACCTGACGGCCACTTAGCGCGACCGCGAAGGCGGCCCGCAGCGCCACTTCGGTCTTCCCGAATCCCACATCCCCGCAGATCAGCCGGTCCATCGGCCGACCCGAAGACAGGTCGCCCATCACGGCCTCGATGGCGTTCAGCTGGTCCTCGGTTTCCTCGAATGGAAAACGGGCTGCGAACTCGTCATAAAGTCCCTCCGGCGGCGAGACCTTGGGAGCCTCCTTCAGGAAGCGTGCCGCCGCGATCTTCATCAGCGCACCCGCCATCTCGCGGATGCGGCTCTTCATCTTGGCTTTGCGCGCCTGCCAGGCGCCCCCGCCCAGTCTGTCGAGCTGAACCTCGGTCTCCTCAGAGCCGTAGCGGCTCAGGAGCTCGATATTCTCGACCGGAAGATAGAGCCGCGCGTCGCCTGCATATTGCAGGTCGAGGCAGTCGTGCGGCGCGCCGGCGGCTGTGATGGTCTTCAGGCCTTCGAAGCGGCCGATGCCGTGGTCGACATGGACGACCAAGTCGCCCGGGGTGAGCGCGGTTACCTCGGCAAGGAAGTCCTGCGGACGCTTAGAGGCGCGCTTCGGCCGGACGAGGCGATCGCCCAGGATGTCCTGCTCGCCGATGACAGCCAGGTCGTCGGTTTCGAAGCCAGCCTCGAAGCCCCAGACGACCACACCGACGTCGTTTTTCGGCAATGCCATGGCGTCCGGGAACCGGGCCGCGTGTTTGGTTTCCGCAAGGCCATGGTCTTCCAGCACGTGGCAGAGTCGCTCGCGCGAGCCTTCGGACCACGCGCCCACGAGCACGCGCTTCCCCTGCCCCTTCAGTGTCCGGATGTGGTCGACAGCCGCCTGGAACACGTTCGCGTTCGGGTCGGTGCGCTCGGCGATGAAGTCGCGTCCCCGCCGCGCGCCAGCATCGATAACCGGGCGACCGTCGGCGGAGGGCTGGGAGAAAGGCGTGAGACGCGCGAGAGGCAGGTCGGCGACACGCTTCGCCCATTCCTCCGGGGCAAGGTAGAGCGCGTCCGACTTGAGCGGGCGGTAAGGGGTGGACGAAGCATCCGCGGCTGCCGCGGACGAGACCCGGGCGTCGAAGTAGTCTTTCACCTGCGCCAGCCGCTCTCCGGCGGCGTCCTCCACCAGCGCATCGAAGATGACCGGCACGTCCGGGACGTAGTCCAGCAGCGTGTCCATTCGCTCGTGGAAGAGCGGCAGCCAGTGCTCCATCCCGGGATAGCGCCGGCCCTCGCTGACGGCTTCATAGAGGCGATCGTCGCGCCGCGGTGCGCCGAACTCCGCGACATACGCCTGTCGGAAGCGACGGATCGACTCCGTCGTGAGCTGGATCTCGCTCATAGGGACGAGATCGAGCGAGCGAAGCTGGCCGACCGAGCGCTGCGTCTCGGGGTCGAAAGAACGGATCGACTCGAGCGTGTCGCCGAAGAAGTCGAGCCTTACCGGGACAGGGAGACCGGGAGCATAGAGATCGACGATGCCACCGCGAACCGCGTACTCGCCCGCCTCACGGACCGTACCCGTGCGGGTGAAGCCGTTGGTCTCGAGCCAGGCGACGAGGGCGTCCGTCTTCACGACATTGCCCGGCGCGGCCGAGAAGGTCTCCGCGCCTATTCGAGAGCGCGGTGGTACTCGCTGAACGAGCGCGTTGACAGTCGTGGAGAGAATGCGCGGCCGCTCTTCCGAGGTGCGTGACCGTGTCAGTCGAGCGAGCGCCGTCATCCGCTGTGCCGTGATCCCGGACGTCGGCGAGACGCGATCGTAGGGCTGGCAGTCCCAGGCTGGGAAGGCGAGCACCTCCATCTCCGGCGCGACGAAGCGCAGCGCGTTTTCGAAGGCCTGTCGCCTCTGCCCATCGCGCGCGACGTGGACGAGGACGGCCGGGCCTTCCGCGTCTCGGGAGAGGCTTCGCGCGAGATCGGCGATCACGAGCGCGTCGAAGCCATCCGGCACGCTTGCCAGTGTCAGGCTGTCGCCGCTCTTTAAAAGCTGCAGCGCGCGGGCGAGCGGGCCCGTGAGGAAGGCTTTCGTCTTGGGCATGAACCGTACGGTGCTTGGCGCTGAGCGCCGGAACGACTAGTCGAAGCCCCGGAACTCGCCGAGGCGGGCAAGGAGACCGGAATCGATTCCGGCCGGCGGCGAAAGCTGGCCAGTCACCCAGCCGAACACGTCGGCTTCGGGGCGATCCAGCAAGCGCTCGAAATGGCTGAGATCCTCGTCGGACATCGTTCGGATCTCGCGATCGGCGAAGCGGCCCATGACAAGGTCCATCTCGCGCGTGCCCCGATGCCAGGCGCGGTAAAGGGCGCGCTTGCGGCGCGGATCGAGGTCACCGGTGGCGCCCTCCCCGGCATCCGAGGCCGCGACGTCCGTTCCTGCATGCGATTGGGACATCGCTTGGCTATATAGCGGGTGAGCCCGGGCGTGCCAGGGCCGTCCGCTCACGATGTCGCTCAGACCGTCGCTTCTCGACCCGCTCTTCGCCTCAGTCTCGACCCTCCCCGGTATCGGGCCGAGGATCGCGCCGGCGCTCGACCGCCTGCTCGGAGAGCAGGGCCAGCCCGCGCGCGTGCTCGACCTCCTCTTCCATCTGCCGAGCGGCGCGGTCTCGCGAGGCGCGCTCGGCGCGGTAAAGGACGCGCCGGTCGGAGAGCCCGTGACGCTCGCCGTGAAGGTCACGGCCCACCGGCCCTCCCCGTATGCCCGGGCTCGGGCGCCCTACCGCGTGCTGGTCGAGGACGAGACCGGGGACGTCACGCTCGTTTTCTTCAACCTGCCGCGGCAGCGCATCGAGCAGATGCTCCCGCTTGGGGCGCGCCGGCTCGTCTCGGGCACGATCGAGCTGTGGGACGGGCATCGGCAGATGGTCCATCCGGCCCGCATCATGGACGAGCGCCAGGCGGCCGAGATGCCCGCCTCCGAGGCCGTGTACGGACTGACGGAGGGCGTCTCGTCCCGGCTCATCGGACGCTATGTCGGCGCGGCGCTGAAGAAGCTGCCGACGATGCCCGAATGGCAGGATCCCGCCTGGCGGGAGCGGAACGCGTTTCCAGGCTTCGCGGAGGCGCTGCGGGAGGTGCACGATCCGGGGAGGATCGAACCACCCGGGCAGGCGCCAGCCGACGCCCCTCCTCGAGGCGGAGAGGCAGCGGTCGCGCCGCAGAATCCGGCCCGCCGCCGCCTCGCCTATGACGAACTCCTCGCAAGCCAGCTCGCGCTCGCTCTCGTCCGGGCGAGCAGCCGGCGCAAACCCGGCCGGGTGAATGCCGGAGACGGATCGCTCGTCCGCCGCCTCGCGAGCAGCCTGCCGTTCCCTCTGACGGGCGCGCAGGAGCGAGCGGTCGAGGAGATCCGCGAGGACCTTATCTCTCAGCATCGCATGCTGCGCCTGCTGCAGGGCGACGTCGGAGCGGGCAAGACCCTCGTCGCGCTCCTCGCTATGGCGAGTGCCATCGAGGCCGGCCGTCAGGCGGCGCTGGTCGCGCCCACCGAGATCCTGGCGCGGCAGCACGCGGAGCGGATCGCGGCGCTCGCCGAGCCCGCGGGGCTGCGTGTCGCCGTGATTACGGGGCGGGACCGGCCTGCAGAACGCCGCAGGAACCTCGCTGCGCTGGAGGCGGGGGAGATCGACATCGCGATCGGGACGCATGCGCTCATGCAGGAGGAGGTCGCGTTCCGCGATCTCGGCCTCGCCGTCATCGACGAGCAGCACCGTTTCGGGGTGCACCAGCGTCTCGCGCTAGGTCGCAAGGGCGAGGCCGTCGACGTGCTCGTTATGACCGCGACACCGATTCCGCGCACCCTCGCGCTCACCTCCTTCGGCGATATGGACATCTCGGTCCTCGACGAGAAGCCGCCGGGGCGCCAGCCGATCGACACCCGCCTCGTCTCGATCGAACGGCTGGACCAGGTCACGGATGCCGTCGCGCGGGCGATAGCGGCGGGCGACCGGGTTTATTGGGTCTGCCCGCTCGTTGCAGAGTCGGAGGCGGTTGACCTTGCCGCCGCCGAAGATCGCCACGTCGAGCTGTCGGCCGTGCTGGGCGAGGACCGTGTCGGCCTCGTCCACGGCAGGATGAAGGGGCCGGAGAAGGACGCCGTGATGGAGCGGTTTCAGCGCGGCGAGATCCAGGTCCTCGTCTCGACCACCGTCATCGAGGTCGGCGTCGACGTGTCGGCCGCGACCGTGATGGTGATCGAGCATGCAGAGCGCTTCGGGCTCGCGCAGCTCCATCAGCTGCGGGGCCGCATCGGTCGGGGCGGCAGGGCCTCGACCTGCCTCCTCCTCTACAAGGGGCCGCTTGGGGAGACCGCCAAGGCCCGGCTCGAGACGATGCGCCAGACCGAGAACGGTTTCGAGATTGCCGAAGAGGACCTGCGTCTGCGCGGCGAAGGTGAGCTTCTCGGGGCGCGTCAATCAGGCATGGCGGCCTTCCGGATGGCCCGGCTGGACACGGACGCCGATCTTCTCGCCGCTGCGCGAGACGATGCGCGCCTCATTGTCGAGCGCGATCGCGAGCTCACAAGCGAGCGCGGGCGCGCGCTCCGTCTGCTCCTCTACCTTTTCGGCCGAGACGCCGGGGTCAGGCTGCTGCGGGCGGGCTGATCAAGCATCCCCGACGAGGGTCGTGATCGTTCCGGTTCCGTCGCAATCCGGGCAGGGTCGGGCTTCGGCCTTGCCGGTTCCGGAGCAGCGCGGGCATAGGTTCTCGGCGGATTGCTCTGTGCCGGGTTTTACCTCGTCGCCGGACTTGTGCGGCTCCGCCATCGAAGCCGCCTAGAGGTTCGGGACGGCGAGCGCCTTCGCGCTGCCATGCGCCGCGAGGTCAAGCCCGTACTCCAGGACCTCGTTCTCGGTCAGCTCCCGCATGGTCTCGGCCGCCGCGCCTGATCCGGCGAGCTTCGCGGCCACGAGCTCCGCGTCGAGTTCGTCCTTCGCGACCACGACCAGGGCCGACTTGTCCAACTGATCACCCGGACGGCTGATCGTTACCCCGAAACCCTTGTTCATCGATCGCTCCTCGCTTTGGCTTTGAACGCCCGAGCGAGGATGCGGTTCGGGCGCTACTCGACGGTGACAGACTTCGCGAGGTTGCGTGGCTGGTCCACGTCTTTCCCCATGAACACGGCCGTGTGGTAGGCGAGAAGCTGGATGGGGATCGCGTAGAGAAGCGGCGCGACCACGGGGTCGCAATCCGGCAGCACGATGGTGCCCATCGTGTCCATCCCGACCTCCGCGGCCCCACGCCGATCAGTCAGGAGGATGATGCGGCCCCCACGTGCCGCGACCTCCTGCATGTTGGAGACGGTCTTTTCGAAGACTTGATCATGCGGCGCAATCACGATGACGGGCATCGTCTCGTCGATGAGCGCGATCGGTCCGTGCTTCAGCTCGCCCGCCGCGTAGGCTTCAGCATGGATGTAGCTGATCTCCTTAAGCTTCAGCGCGCCTTCGAGCGCCATCGGATAGGAGGTGCCGCGGCCGAGATACAGGACGTCGCGGGCTCTTGCGAGCTCGCGGGCAAGGACCTCGATGGGCTCTTCGAGGTGCAGCGCCTCCGTCATCAGGCCCGGCACCGCCGCGAGCGCCGCAACGAGGCGCTTCTCCTCGTGCTCCGACAGGGTCCCACGCTCCCGGCCAGCCGCGATCGCCAGCGCCAGCAGCGTCGCAAGCTGGCAGGTGAAGGCCTTGGTCGACGCGACCCCGACCTCGATCCCGGCGAGGGTCGGCGCAACCGCCTCGCTTTCCCGCGCCATCGTCGACGTAGGAACGTTGACGACGGTAAGGACATGCTGCCCGGCAGCCTTCGCATAGCGGAGTGAGGCGAGCGTGTCCGCCGTCTCGCCGGACTGCGAGATGAAGATCGCGAGCTCGCCGGGATCGAGCGGCGCGTCGCGATACCGGAACTCGGACGCGACATCGACCTCGACATTGATGCGGGCGAGCCGCTCGAACCAGTATTTCGCGACGTGCCCGGCATAGGAGGCCGTGCCGCAGGCGGTGATCGAGATGCGCTTCAGGCTCGCGAAGGAGAAGGGCAGCTTGGGCGCGCAGGCCACCCCGGAGGCGAAATCGACGTAGCGCGCGATGGTGTGCCCGACGACCTCGGGCTGCTCGTAGATCTCCTTCGCCATGAAGTGGCGGTGGTTTCCCTTGCTGGCGAGGAAGGAATTGGTCGGCACGCGCTGGCGGGGCCGGTCGACGGGGTGCCCGTCGATGTCGCGGATGACGGCGTCCGTCCGGGAAAGGACGACCCAGTCGCCGTCCTCGAGATAGGTGATCTCGTCCGTAAAGGGAGCGAGCGCCAGCGCGTCCGAGCCGAGATACATCTCGCCGTCGCCCCAGCCGACCGCGAGC
>JAESGR010000607.1_pt1 | contig 20048 bp, 12 predicted proteins | sample 9269771 | NCBI WGS metagenome assembly JAESGR01 (sample SAMN15739572, study PRJNA653492) | algae metagenome | isolation source: Chroococcus sp. CMT-3BRIN-NPC107 and co-occurring heterotrophs from well... | place: USA: Clark Mountains Wilderness, California | collected 2010-04-18 | reverse complement strand
AGCGCACGATGTCGCGAACGCCACCGAGGACGACGCGGCGGCGGTCACCGGCAACCTGCTGGCCAACGACAGTGACGTGGATGCGGGCGCCACCCTGACGCTGGTGAATACCGGCGTCGTCCAGGGGCAATACGGCGCACTCACGCTGCAGGCCGACGGCGGCTACAGCTACCTCCTGGACAACTCCCTGCCCGCCGTGCAGTCGCTGGGCCACGGCGAGGCCGTGCAGGAGAACTTCAGTTACCAGGTGAGCGACGGCGCGGCGGTGGCGAGTGCCGCTTTCACGATCACGGTGCGCGGTACCAATGATGCACCCGTCGCGGTCGCCGACGCCGCGGCAGCCGCCGAGGACGGCGTGGCGGCCGTGGCGGGCAACGTGCTGGCCAACGACCAGGATCCGGATACGGGCACGGCCCTGGCCGTGTTGGATGCCGGCGTCCTGCAGGGACGTTATGGGCAGCTCACGCTCGGCGCTGACGGCAGCTACAGCTATCTCCTGGACAACGCGCGCGCCGAGGTGCAGGCCCTCGGCCAGGGTGCGCGCGTGGAGGAGCACTTCGATTACCAGGCGAGCGACGGCACCACGACCAGCGGCGCGACACTGACCGTTACTGTCAGCGGATCCAACGACGGCCCGGTGGCGCGCGACGACGTCGCCAGCGCGCATGAAGACAGCGCGGCGCCCGTGACCGGCAACCTGCTGGCCAACGACAGCGACGTGGATGCCGGCGACACCCTGCGCGTCCTCGCGGCAGGCGCGATGCAGGGTCGATACGGCCAGCTCACGCTGGACGCCGATGGCAACTATGCCTACGTGCTGGACCACTCCCACGCGGCGGTGCAGGCGCTGGGCGAAGGCGCCACCTTGCAGGACCACTTCGGGTACGCGGTGAGCGACGGCATCGCGAGCAGCGGCGCCGGCTTCACCGTCGCCGTGAACGGCACGAATGACCGGCCGGTGGGTCGCGACGATGTCAGCTACATGCAGGTCGGCGTTTCCGCCGAGGTGGCCGGGAATGTCCTGGCGAACGACAGCGACCTCGACGCAGGAACGGTGCTGGCCGCCAGCCCACGTGTCGCCGCGGGTCGGTACGGCACGCTCACGCTCGAAGCGAACGGGGCATACCGCTACCTTCTCGACACCAGCTTGCCCGCGGTGCTGGACCTGGCTCCCGGCGCGACCCTGGTCGAAACGTTCTCGTACGACGTGCGCGACGACGCGCCGGTCGCGCTGGCCGCTTCGGCGCAGATCGAAATCCGGATCGCCGGTGCGGCCGCGGGGACGAGCAAGCTGTCCGGCCATGTGTACGTGGATGCCGGCAATGACGGCATGCGCAACGCCGAACCGGGCATCGCCGGCACGGTGATCACGCTCGCGGGCGTGGACGACCTGGGCCGCACGGTCACCGCGACCACCAGCACCGACGCGTCCGGCTATTACGAGTTCGCCAACCTGCGCGCCGGCCGCTACGACTTGCGTGAGACGCAGCCGCACGACTATCTCGATGGCAGGGACACCGCGGGCAGCAGCGGCGGCACGGTCGAGGCGGACGCCATCACCGGCATCGCCCTCGGCGCCGGCGTGCACGGCCAGGAGAACAATTTCGGCGAACTGCCTCGCAGCGGCTCCATCGGCGACCAGGTGTTCCTGGACAGCAACGACAACGGTCTGCGCGATGCCGGGGAGCTCGGCGCGTCCGGCGTCATGGTCAAGCTGCTGGATGCGGCAGGGGCGGTGCTCTCCCGCGTCGCCACCGATGCGTCTGGCCGCTACCTGTTCGACGGACTCGGGGCCGGCAGCTACACCGTGCAGGTGGTGGCGCCCACCGGCTACGCGTATGCCAAGCGTGACCAGGGCCTGGACGATACGCGCGACTCCGACGTGGACGCCAGTGGCAGGACGGCCGTGATCCGGCTCGAAGCGGGCGTCAACGACCTTTCCTGGGACGCCGGCCTGAAGGCGGTGCCGATGCGCGTCGGCTACAACTTCGCCGGCAACTCCTCGGCCGATGGCCCGGACGGCAACAGCAGGGTGTACGGCGATGCGGCCACCGGAATTTCGGTGTCGGCCACTGCCTGGAGCCGCGAGAAGAATGCGGGCACCTGGAACCGGGCCTGGCTGGGTAGCTACGCGGGTGGGCACGGCGTGACCGACAACCACGAGGGCCAGGGCTCCGGTGCCGGCACCCACGCTCTCGACAACAGCGGCCGCGACAATTACGTGGTCTACCAGTTCTCCCAGTCGGTGGTGGTGGACAAGGCCTTCCTGGGCTACGTCAAGGGGGACAGCGACATCACGGTGTGGATCGGCAATGCCGCCGCTCCGATCACCACCATGAGCAACGCCGTGCTCGCGGGTCTCGGCTTCACCGAGCTGAACCTGGGGAGTGGCAGCACCCGCTGGGCCGATATCAACGCCGGCGGCCGCGAAGGCAACGTCCTGGTGGTCGCCGCGCGGCAAGGGGAAGCGAACGACCACCTGATGGTGCAGAAGCTCGAGGTCAGTGCCGTCCCGCGTGCGGGCGCTGGCCTGGACAGCCAGGTCAACCGCCTGGTGGAGGCCATGGCGGCATTCGGGCCGGCAGGAGCCACGCAGGGCAGCCTGGTGCCCACTGCGCAGAACAACGTCAACCCGCTGATCGCGGCGGGCCTGGGCGCATGACGCCCGGCTTCACGACTTCAAGAGGCTAGAGTGACAGCAGTACCCGAAGGTTCGCCAGACCAGGCGCTCGTCCCGCCGGCACAGCCGTCGCTGAGGCCCGCGGAGCCCCAGGCCCCCGCGTCGCCCGCGCTGGTGGCCCTTTGTGCCATCGCCCGCTTCCACCAGGTGAGCGCGGAGCCCGCCACCCTGGCGCACCAGCTCGGCCTGCACCCCAGCGAGCCGGTCGGCACGCCGGACTTGCTGCGTGCGGCGAAGCACCTGGGCATGAAGGCCAAGCTGTCTTCCTCGACGCCGGAGCGCCTGCCGCTGGTGCCCCTGCCGGCGCTCGCCCTCGTGCGCAGCGAGGACGGCACCGTGCGACCGGTCATCCTGGCGCAATGCGACGGGCAGCGCGTGCTGCTGCAGGACAGCGCGGTGGCGAACCGCCCCACGATCGAGCCCATGAGCGTCTTCACGGCGCACTGGACCGGTGAGTTGATCCTGGTCACCAGCCGCGCCAGCCTGGCCGGTGAACTGGCCAAGTTCGACTTCTCCTGGTTCATCCCCAGCCTGGTCAAGTACCGGCGGCTGCTGGGCGAGGTGCTGCTCATTTCCTTTTTCCTGCAGCTGTTCGCGCTCGTCTCCCCCTTGTTCTTCCAGGTCGTCATGGACAAGGTGCTGGTGCACCGCGGCATGACGACGCTCGACGTGCTGGTGATCGGCCTGGTGGTGGTGGTGATCTTCGAGAGCCTCCTCAACGGGCTGCGCTCCTATGTCTTCAGCCACACGACCAGCCGCATCGACGTGGAGCTCGGGGCGCGCCTGTTCCGCCACCTGGTGCAGTTGCCGCTGGCGTATTTCCAGGCGCGCCGCGTCGGCGATTCGGTGGCGCGCGTGCGCGAACTCGAGAACATCCGCAGCTTCCTGACCGGTAACGCGCTCACGGTGGTGCTGGACGTGTTCTTCTCCGTCGTCTTCATCGCGGTGATGCTGTTCTACAGCGTGCCGCTCACGCTGATCGTGCTCGCCAGCCTGCCGCTGTACCTGGCCTTGAGCCTGGCCGTCGTCCCGGTGCTGCGCAAGCGCCTGGACGTGAAGTTCGCGCGCGGGGCGGAGAACCAGGCCATGCTGGTGGAGACGGTCACGGGCATCCAGACCGTCAAGGCCAGCGCACTCGAACCCAGCTTCGGGCGCCGTTGGGACAACCAGCTGGCCGCGTATGTGTCCGCCAGCTTCCGCACGCAGAACCTGGCCACCTGGGCGCACGAGGGCATCAACCTGATCGGCAAGCTGGTGAACGCGGCGACGCTCTGGTACGGCGCCCACCTGGTGATGAACAACGAGCTCACGGTGGGCCAGTTCGTCGCGTTCAACATGTTCGCGCAGCGCGTTGCGCAACCCATCATGCGCATGGCGCAGCTGTGGACGGACTTCCAGCAGACCGGCATCTCCATGGCACGCCTGGGCGACATCCTCAACACGCGCACCGAGGTGCCGCCCACCAGCGCGGCGCAGCTGCCCCCGATCAAGGGGCGCGTGACGCTGGACGGCGTCACCTTCCGCTACCGGCCCGAGGCGGCGCCGGTGCTGCATGCGGTGACGCTGGACGTGAAGCCCGGCGAGGTGATCGGCATCGTCGGGCGTTCCGGCTCCGGCAAGAGCACCTTGACCAAGCTGGTGCAGCGCCTCTACACCCCCGAGCAGGGTCGGCTGCTGGTGGACGGGGTCGACATCAGCCTGATCGACGCGGCGCAGCTGCGTCGCCAGGTGGGCGTGGTGCTGCAGGAGAACCTGCTGTTCAACCGCAGCGTGCGGGAGAACATCGCCATCGCCGACCCGGCCGCACCGATCGAGGCCGTGATGCGCGCCGCACAACTCGCTGGCGCGCACGAATTCGTCAGCGAGCTGCCCGAGGGTTACGACACCGTGGTGGGCGAGCAGGGCTCGTCGCTTTCGGGCGGACAGCGCCAGCGCATCGCGATCGCACGGGCGCTGTTCACGAACCCGCGCATCCTGATCCTCGACGAAGCGACGAGTGCGCTGGACTACGAGAGCGAGGCGATCATCCAGCGCAACATGGCCCACATCTGCCAGGGACGCACCGTGCTGATCATCGCGCACCGCCTCTCCGCAGTGCGCCACGCCAACAGGATCATCGTCCTCGACAAGGGCAAGATCGTCGAAGCAGGCAGCCACGACGCGCTGCTGCAAAGGCCGCAAGGCCTGTATGCGCATCTCTGGCGCATGCAGGACGGCAGCCAGCCGCAAGGAGCAGGCGCATGACCGAAGCCGTCAACGACGCACCGGTGCAGGCGCAGCCCCGGCACCCCGCGCGAGAACTGCTCGCGCGCTACGGCGCGGTGTTCCGTGCCGCATGGCAGGCCCGGCACCAGCTGGCCGGACCCAGCCGCCTGGCCGATGAAGCCGCCTTCCTGCCGGCCGCACTGAGCCTGCAGGACACGCCGGTGCACCCGGCACCGCGGCGGCTCGCCTATGCGTTGATGATCCTGTTCAGCGCGGCGCTGTTGTGGTCGTTCTTCGGCCACGTCGACATCGTGGCGGTCGCACCCGGGCGGGTCGTCGTGAGCGAGCGCACCAAGGTCATCCAGCCGCTGGAGCGCAGCATCGTCAAGCGCGTGCTGGTGCGCGACGGCGAGCGCGTGCGCGCCGGCCAGCCGCTGGTGGAACTGGACCCGACTTCCGCCACCGCGGACAAGACCACCGTGGACGACCAGCTCAAGGCGAGCCAGTCGGACGTGCTGCGCGCACGCACACTGCTGCAGGCGCTGCAGCGAAGCGGGCTGGCGCCGGCCGGCGAGCTGCAGGCCCGCCTTGCGCGGGAAATCCCTGCCGCATGGACCGAAGCGGAGAAGGCGTCCGCGCAGGCGCAGATGCTCGCGGAGTGGAGCGACATCACGGCCAAGCTCGCCAAGCTGGATGCCGAAACCAGCCGGCGGCAGGCGGAGATCGCCACAGTCAGGGAAATGGTGGCGAAGCTGGAGACCACGGTGCCGCTGGCCAAGAAGCGCGAGGACGACTTCAGCCGGCTGGCCGAACAGGGCTTCATGGCCAGCCATGCCGGCCAGGATCGCATGCGCGAGCGCATCGAGCTGGAGCGCGACCTGGCGACGCAGCGCGCCCGCCTCGCCGAGACCAACGCCGTGCTGCGCGAAACCGAGAACGCGCGCTTTGCCTACCTGGCGGAAGTGCGCCGCGCGTTGCACGAGCGCGAGGCGCAGGCGGACCTGAAGCGGCAGGCGGCCACGCAGGAACATGCCAAGGCCAGCATGCGCGAGCGGCTCACGAGCCTCGCCGCGCCGGTGGACGGCGTCGTGCAGCAACTGGCCGTCCACACCGCGGGCGGCGTGGTCACCGAGGCCCAGGTCCTGATGATCGTGGTGCCTGCCGGCGCGCAGATCACCGCCGAAGTCGCCCTGGACAACAAGGACATCGGTTTTGTCCATCCGGGCCAGGAAGCCGCCATCAAGCTGGAGACCTTCAACTTCACGCGTTACGGCACGGTGGGCGCGAAGGTCCGCTGGGTGACGGCCGATGCGGTGAACGACGAAAAGCGCGGCGCGATCTTCCCCGCGACGCTGGAGCTGGCCGACAGCCGCATCAACGTGGATGGCAAGCTGGTCAACCTGGTGCCGGGGATGAACCTGACCGCCGAGATCAAGACCGGCAAGCGGCGCGTGATCGAGTACCTGCTCTCCCCCATCGTCAAAGCCGGCCAGGAAAGCATCCGGGAAAGATAGGACGATCGTCGCGGGACGACCGGTAGCACGTCGCGTACACGCCTGCGCCGAGGAGGGGCGGCACCGCCGCCCCGCACTACGACGCGTGCAACGGGTAGGTTCGACGGGTGGTCCGCTCCGCTAGCGGCCCCGGACCGGATGCGCATCGCGCAGCCGGTCGCCCTTGTGAAGAAGCGGATTCACTCCGGCTTCTTCACACTGATCCAAGCTACCACTCCAAAAAAGCCAGCAGGCTTTTTTGGAGTGAATGAAAAAAAACAGCCACCTTTCGGTGGCTGTATCAAGTCCTTGGAAGGACGTCGTTGGGAGACTTGGAAACCGGGTGCCGACGTCGTCGGGACCTTGGGTGTGACTTTAGTCATCCCTGCGGCGGCGTCCATCCTCCTTTCGGTGGAGAGCGGCCTCCGTGGCCCTCGCGTCGGCGAGGGGGCCATCTTCGTGACTTTTTTCGGCCTTGGGGAGAGGGCGCGGAAGCTTTTTACGGCCGGTTACGTTTGCCGATGAGGCAGTGTCAGGACGAAGCAGGCGCCCCCGCCCGGGTTCTCCTCGCAGCGCGCCGTTCCGTGGTGCCGCTCGGCGATCGAGCGCACCAGCGCCAGCCCCAGGCCCACGCTGCCTTCGCGCTCGCTGGCCCCGCGCAGGCGGTAGAACGGCTCGAAGATCCGCTCCCGTTCCGCCGGCGGCACGCCCGGCCCCTGGTCGCAGACGCGGATCTCCGCCCGGCTGCCTTCGGTGGCCAGCTTCACCAGCACCGGGCCGCTGCTGTAGCGCCGGGCGTTTTCCAGCAGGTTGCGCAGCGCCCGGCGCAGCAGCCGCGGCACGCCCTGCACCACCAGCGTCTGCTGGCTCGCCCCGGCGTCCAGTTCGGCGCCGGCCCGGGCGCTTTCCTCGGCGGCTAGGCCCGTCAGGTCCACCGTCTCCATGGTGCCGATGTCGGTCTCCCGGGCATCCAGGCGGCTGGCCAGCAGGATCTCGTCGATCAGCTGGTCCAGCTCCGCCAGGTTGCGCAGGATCTCGTCCCGCGCGCGCGGCGCGGGCTCGGGCTGCATCAGCTCCAGCCCCATGCGGATGCGGGCGAGGGGCGAGCGCAGCTCGTGCGAGGCATTGGCCAGCAGCGATTTGTGCGACTTCACCAGCGTATCCACCCGTTCGGCCGCGTGGTTGAAGCGCCGCGCCAGGAAGGCCACCTCGTCATTGCCGTCCTCCGCGACGCGCACGCTCAGGTCGCCCTCGCCCCAGCGCTCGACGCCACGCCGCAGGTCTTCCAGCCGCATCGTCAGCCGCCGCACGATGGGATAGCTGCCGATGGCCACCGCGATGGCGACGATGCCCAGCATCCAGAGGAAGCCGGTGGACCCGCGCGGCAGCCAGGGGCGCCCGCCGGGCGGCCCTTCGCCGGGACCGCGCTGCCGGGGCGGGATCTGCACGACGATGCTGCGCCCGTCCTTCATGGTGACTGGAAACTCGATGCCCTGGCCGGGCACCCGGTTGGGCCGCACCCGGCTCTGGCCGATCACCTCGCCCGCTTCGTTGCGCACGATCACCTCGCGCGCCGGCTGCTGCAGCCGCTGTTCCTCCTGGTTCATGCGCCAGAGCCAGCCGAAGGCGATGGTGATCGCCCCGACCGCCACGATCACGGCGAGCCAGATGCGCAGGTACAGGGGAAAGCGCCAGCCGGCGTTCCAGGCGTTCATGCGCGCGGCATTCTCAATCCTGCTGCTTGGCGAAAACGTAGCCGACGCCGCGCACCGTGAGGATGCGCTTGGGATTCTTGGGGTCGGCCTCGATGGCGGCGCGGATGCGGCCCATGTGCACGTCGATGGAGCGGTCGAACGCCTCCAGCTCGCGGCCGCGCACCGCTTCCATGATCTGGTCGCGCGTCAGCACGCGGCCCGCGCGTTCGGCCAGCACCACCAGCAGGTCGAACTGGTACGAAGTGAGCTCGGCAGGCTTGCCGGCCACGGTCACGCCGCGGGCATCGCGGTCGATCTCCAGCGAGCCGAAGCGCATCATCTTGGCCGGCGCCGGCGTGCCGTCGGTGCGGCGGCGCAGGATGGCGCGGATGCGGGCCAGCAGCTCGCGCGGTTCGAAGGGCTTGGGCAGGTAGTCGTCGGCGCCCAGCTCGAGGCCGACGATGCGGTCCATCGGGTCGCCCTTGGCGGTGAGCATCAGCACCGGCACCTTGCCGGTGTCGCCCGGCAGCGAGCGCACGCGGCGGCAGACCTCCAGGCCGTCGATGTCGGGCAGCATCAGGTCGAGCACCACGAGGTCCGGAGCCGCGCCGGTCGGCGGATCTTCCAGCATCTGCAGGCCGGCCCTCGCGTCGATGGCATGGGTGACGCCGAATCCGGATCGTTCGAGGTACTCGCTGACCATGTGGGCCAGGCGGGCGTCGTCTTCGATCATCAGGAGTTGCTGCATGGGGAGAATGGTACTGTTGAGGCCACCGAGGCGGGGCCAATGTAAAGATGGTCGGAGCAGTGCATCGCGCGCTGCTGTAGCCCCAGTAAAGTTTGGTAAATGGGCGTCTCCAAACCCCCTGCGGTCCCCTCGCTAGCTCAGCTGCTGCTAAGCCACGACGCCCGCGCGCCGGCGCTGCGGTTCGGGGCGAGATGGTGGAGCTACGGCGACTTGCACGCGGCCTCACAACGCGCGGCATCGACCGCATGGCACGGCTGGGGCGTGCGACCGGGCGACCGCGTAGCCTGGCTCGGCGGCAACCATGTGGCGCAGATCGCGCTGCTGCTGGGGCTGGCCCGCATCGGCGCCATCCTGCTGCCCCTGAACTATCGGCTGGCTCCGGCCGAGTGGCAGCGCCTCGTCAAGGACTGCAGTCCGCGCCACCTGGTGCATGACGACGAGTGGGCGTCCGCGGCCGGCGAGCTGGCGCGCGCGTGCGGCATCGCCGCGCATGCGCTGGAGGAGCTCGACGGTGACAGTGACACCCCGGCGCCGCTGCATGCGTCGGGGCAAGCGCCCGCCCTGCTGGTCTGCACCTCGGGCACCACCGGCGGCCCCAAGGCGGCGGTGCACACCCAGGCCAACCTGCTCGCCAACATGCGCATCGCCGCGCGTGTGCAGGCCATGACGCCGCAGGACACGGTGCTCACCGTGCTGCCGCTCTTCCACGTGGGCGGCCTGTGCATCCAGACGCTGCCCGCCTTGCATGCCGGGGCCCGCGTGATCCTGCATGGCCGATTCCATCCTGGCGAGACGCTCGCGTGCATCGCGCAGGACCGTCCCACGCTGACGCTGCAGGTCCCGGCGACGATGAAGGCCCTGCTGGAGCATCCCGCCTGGCGGGACACGGACCTCGGCTCGCTGCGCGCCGTCTGGGCGGGGTCGAGCCTGATTCCCCCGGCCTGCGTCGAAGGGTTCCATGCACGCGGCGTGCCGGTGTGCAATGTCTACGGGGCCACCGAGACGGGCCCGTTCTCCGTCGCCCTGACGCCGGCGCATGCGTTCGACCATGTCGGCTCCTGCGGCTGGCCGGCTCCGGAGGTCGAGGCGCGCTTCGGCGAGCGCCACGGCGACGCCGCGGAGCTGCTGCTGCGCGGGCCGAACATCGTGCGACGCTACTGGCCCGACCTGCCCGCCTGCGACGAGGACGGGTGGTTTGCCACCGGCGACCTCGCGCAGCAGGATGCGGATGGCAGCTATCGCATCGTCGGCCGGGCGCGCGACCTGGTCATTTCGGGCGGCGAGAACATCCATCCCGCCGAAGTCGAGCAGGCGTTGGCGGAGCATCCCGCGGTGGCCGAGTGCGTGGCCTTCGGCTTGCCGGATGCGCGTTGGGGCGAGGTCGTTGCGATGGCGGTGGTGGTGCGCAGGCCCGTGAACGAGGAGGAGCTGCGCGCGCATCTCGCGCAGCGGCTCGCGCGTTTCAAGCTGCCGCGGCGCTGGTTCTTTCTCGCCGAGTTGCCCAAGACGGCGCTGGGGAAGGTGCAGCGCGGGGAGCTGGCGAAGCGGCTCGGGTGAGCGTCGGGGTTCGGCTGCGCGCTCGCCGCCGACCTACGCCACACGCTCTCCCGTAGGTCGGGGTGAGCGCGCAGCCGAACCCCGACACCTTCAATCGTCCGCTAACACCCCGGGCCGCTGCGTCGGCTGCGTCGTGAGATTCCGCGTCGCCAGCCACACCAGGAAGAGCACCGGCACCCCGAGCAAGGCCGTGCTGACGAAAAAGTTCGCGTAGCCGAAGGCATCCACGTACTTGCCCGAGAAGCCCGCGATCCACTTGGGCAGCAACAGCATCAAGGAACTGAACAGGGCGTACTGCGTCGCCGAGTACTGCACGTTGGTCAGGCTGGAAAGATAGGCGACGAAGGCCGCCGATGCGATGCCGCTGGAGAGGTTGTCGGCCGAAACGACGAACACCAGCGCCTGCACGTTGTGGCCGATGCCCGCCAGCCAGGCGAACAGCAGGTTGCTCGCGGCGCTGAGCACGGCCCCCAGCATTAACGTGCGCATCACGCCGATGCGCAGCGCCAGGATGCCACCGAGGAAGGCGCCCACCAGCGTCATGATCACGCCGAACACCTTGCTGACCGCCGCGACTTCGTCCTTCGTGAAGCCCATGTCCACGTAGAACGGGTTGGCCATGATGCCCATCACCACGTCGCTGATGCGGTAGACGGCGATCAGCGCCAGGATCAGCGCGGCGTGCCAGCCGTAGCGGCGGAAGAAATCCGCGAACGGCTCGACGATCACCACCTCCAGCCACGCGACGGCCGGTGCGAGCGGACGGCTCACCCGCCAGTGCATCGGCTTGTCGACGCCCCAGCGCTTGCGCACGCCGAGCACGGCGATGACGCCGAACACCAGGTAGAGGCCCACCTCGGGCAGCGTGATGGCGCCGAAGGAAGCACGCACCATCGCCTGCAGGAAGGCCAGCAGCACGATGAAGAGCAGCGCCTGCGGCCACGCGAAGCGCAGGCCGTCGCGAACCATGGCCTCGGCGACCGCGGCGCGCTCGTTGCGGTCGGCCGCGGCGTCGCGCGGCTTCGGTTCGCGCGAGAGCAGCACGGTCGCCACGCCGACGAGCATCGACCCGGCCATCACCAGGTACGCGGTGCGCCAGGCGGCGTGCTCATAGAGGTCGGCGGCCGAGACCTCGGAGCGCGCCGCGATCCACAGCACGCCGGCGCCGGCCCAGATCATCGCGAGGCGATAGCCGGTCTGGTAGGCAGCCGCCAAGGCGCCTTGCTTCTCCGTGCCGGACGACTCGATGCGGAAGGCATCCAGCGCGATGTCCTGCGTGGCCGACGCGAACGCCACCATCACCGCGAACCAGACGATCGGGTCGAGCGCGGCCTTGGGATCGACGGTCGCCATGCCGACCAGGCCCGCCATGATCAGGAGCTGCGCGAGCAGCAGCCAGCTGCGCCGCTGTCCGAGCCAGCGCGTCATGAGCGGGATGCGCACGCGGTCGACGAGCGGCGCCCAGATCCACTTCACGCCGTACGCGAGACCGACCCAGGACAGGAAGCCGATCGTCGTGCGGTCGATGCCGGCCTCGCGCAGCCGAAAACTCAAGGTCCCGAGCACGAGCAGCAGTGGCAACCCGGCGGAGAAGCCGAGGAACAGCATGCGCAGCGTGGTGGGCTCGGTGTAGACGCGCAGGGTCTCGCCCCAGGTGGGACGAGCAGGCGGGCTCTGGGCCGTCGTAGCGGTTGGGTCTGACATGGCGATCCTGGTTCGTGCCTATTATTCGCGCATGTGCCAACTCTGTGCTGTGAAGTCGTCGGCCTGGGGCCGCCGCGGCTTTCTCTCCGCCGCCGCTGCCCTTGCCGCCGGACCCGTCCTCGCGCAGGTCGACGTCGGGTCGTCCTCGCGGCTGCGCACGTTGGTGCCTGCCGACGAGCTCGAGAAGATGTCCGCCCAGCAGTACGGCCAGTTGCTGGAGGAGGCCCGTTCGAAGAAGGCGCTCGCGCCGGAGAGCCATCCGCAGTTGCAGCGGCTGCGCTCGATTTCTTCGCGCCTGATCGCCGACGCGCCTCGCTGGAACCAGCGTGCCAAGGGCTGGCGCTGGGAGGTCAACCTCATCGGCAGCCAGTCGGTCAACGCCTTCTGCATGCCCGGCGGCAAGATCGCCGTCTTCATTGGCCTGGTCGAAAAGCTGAAGGCGAGTGACGACGAACTGGCGATGGTGATCGGCCATGAGATGGCGCACGCCCTGCGCGAGCATGCGCGCGAGCGCATCGCCAAGAGCCAGGGTACCGGCGCGCTGCTGTCGCTGGGCGCGCAGCTGTTCGGGCTGGGCCAGCTCGGTGACGTGGCCGCGAACGTCGGCACGCAGTTGCTCGCGCTGAAGTTCAGTCGCGACGACGAGATCGAGGCCGACCTCGTCGGCCTGGAGATCGGCGCGCGGGCCGGCTTCAACCCGCATGCGTCGGTGACGCTGTGGGAGAAGATGACCCGTGCCGCCGGTGGTGGTGGCGGACCCGGCTTCCTGTCCACGCACCCGACCGGCCCCGACCGCACGAAGCGCCTGGCCGAGAACATTCCGCGCGTCGAAGGCCTGTACCGCCAGGCGATCGCGCGGCGCTGATCTTCCTGCAGCGGCGCCGCACACGGTAACGACGCGTAGCAGCCGCCCGGCAGCAACGCCCCGGCGCTACATTCGGCCGAAGGAAAGGCGCTCCTGCCGGGCGCCGTGCTCATGAAGACTTTCCGCCTCCAGCTGCGCTTCCTGGTCCCGCTCGTGTTGATCCTGGCTGCCACGGCCTACCTCGCCGTGCCGCTGATGGACAAGCTCACGCTGCGCTGGTTCGCCCGCGACCTGGACATGCGCGGCTCGCTGGTCGCCACCGCGCTGTCGGATTCGCTCACCGATTCCGAAACCCGCGGCCACAAGCTGCAGGCCATCTTCGACCGCGCGGTGCAGGACGAGCGCCTGGTGGCCATCGGCTGGTGCTCCAACGCCGGACAGGTGCTGCGCCGCACCGCGCGCTTTCCGCGCGACCTCAGTTGCGACGCGGCGCGCGACGTCGCCTCGACGCGGCAGGCGAACATGCAGATCGAGGGTGGGCCGGTGCACGTGAGCTTCCACCCGATCACCACGCCCGAGGCCGGGACCACCGGCAACCTGGTGCTGATGCACGACCTGAGCTTCATCGAGCGGCGCAGCCAGGACACGCGCAAGTACCTGGTGATCCTGATCGGTGGCCTGGGCGCGGCGATCGCGCTCGTCACCGTGATCGTGGCGCAGCTCAGTTGGCGCGGCTGGGTGTCGGGCGCGCAGGCTCTGTTGCGCGGCGAGGGCCTGGTGCGGCCGATGCTGCCGCCGTCGCCCGAACTGGCGCCGCTCGCGGCCGACCTGCGCCAGCGCCTGCGCGACCTCGAGGACGCCTACCGCCGCGTGCAGCGGCCGGGCGACGTGTGGAACGCCGAGCGCCTGCAGGCGCTGCTGCGCACGCAGCTGCGCGGCGACCAGGTGATCGTGGTGTCCAACCGGGAGCCCTACCTGCACCAGCACAAGGACGGCAAGGTCGTCGTGCAGCGGCCGGCCAGCGGCCTGGTCACCGCGGTGGAGCCGGTGATGCGCGCCTGCTCGGGCACCTGGATCGCGCACGGCAGCGGCAGTGCCGATCGCCAGGCCGTGGACCGGCACGACCGCGTGGCGCTGCCTCCCGGCGAAGAGGAATACCTGCTGCGGCGCATCTGGCTCACCGAGGAACAGGAGCAGGGCTACTACTACGGCTTCGCCAACGAAGGCCTCTGGCCCCTGTGCCACGTGGCCCACGTGCGGCCGGTGTTCCGCGAGCAGGACTGGGAGCACTACCGCCAGGTCAACCAGCTGTTTGCCGACGCGGTGGTGGCCGAGGCGCGCAGCGAGGACCCGGTGGTGCTGGTGCAGGACTACCACTTCGCGCTGCTGCCCGCCCTGGTGCGTGCCCGGCTGCCGCGCGCGACCATCCTGACCTTCTGGCACATCCCGTGGCCCAACCCGGAATCGTTCGGCATCTGCCCGTGGCGCAGCGAGATCCTCGAAGGCATGCTGGGCAGCACCATCCTGGGCTTCCACACGCGCTTCCACTGCAAGAACTTCATCGAGACGGTGGACCGCTACCTGGAGGCGCGCATCGAGCACGAGCACTCCACCATCACCTTCGGCGGCGACGAGACGCTGGTCGAGAGCTACCCGATCTCGATCGAATGGCCGGCGGCCGAGGAGCAGCGCACCTGGCCCGCGCCGGCGCAGTGCCGCATGGACCTGCGGGCGCGCCTGGGCATCCCCGACGCGCACTCCATCGCCGTGGGCGTGGACCGCTTCGACTACACCAAGGGCATCCTGGAGCGCCTGAATGCGGTGGAGCGCATGCTGGAGAAGTATCCGGACTGGCGGGAGCGCTTCACCTTCGTGCAGGTGGCGGCGCCCTCGCGCGGCGCGCTGGAGGAGTACCGGTCCTTCCAGGAGCGCATCCAGCGCACCACCGAGCGCATCAACGCGCGCTTCGGGCGACCGGAAGCGCCGGTGATCCGGCTGCTGGCGCAGCACCACGACCACGACGAGGTGATGCGCCTGTACCGGGCCGCGGACGCCTGCATGGTCACGAGCCTGCACGACGGCATGAACCTGGTGTGCAAGGAATTCGTCGCCGCCCGCGACGACGAGCAGGGCGTGCTGGTCCTCAGCCGCTTTGCCGGCGCCGCGCGCGAGATGCCCGAGGCGCTGGTGGTGAACCCGTACCACGTGGAGGAGACCGCCGACGCCTTGCACCAGGCCCTGACCATGCCGGCGGCGGAGCAGCGCGAGCGCATGGCCAGCCTGCGCAGCACCGTGCACGAATTCAACGTGTACCGCTGGGCGGGGCGGATGCTGACCGATGCCGCGCGCCTGCGGCTGCGCCAGCGCGTGTCCGAACGCGTGCAGCGCCACCACGTCGACTGAGTCCGGGCATCGTCCCTAGCGGGCGCGGGTGGGCAGGCCGGAGCGGGTGCGCGTGTCGTTGAGAAGCGTGACCAGCGCATCGAGCTCCACCGGCTTGGTGAGGTGCGCGTCGAAGCCGGCACTGCGGGTGCGCTTCTTGTCGTCCTCATTGCCGAAGCCGGTCATGGCGACCAGGAAGGGGCTGTCGCCGGAGGCGCCTTCCTGCAGGCGACGACGCACTTCGAAGCCATCCATGCCCGGCATCGCCAGGTCCAGCAGGATCATGTGCGGCTTGAAATGCCGCGCGATCTTCACGCCGGTTTCGCCGTCGTAGGCGGTCTCCACCAAGTTGCCCAGCAGGCGCAGCACGTCGCTGGCGCTGTCGGCGGAGTCGCGGTTGTCGTCGATCACCAGCACGCGCAGGCCGCTCGCGTGGGCCCCGTCCTGCGGGGTCTCGTCCTCGGTGGTCCCGGCGCCGTGCGCCAGCGGCAGGCGCACGGTGAAGGTGCTGCCCTGCCCGAGCCCGGGGCTGGCCGCGTCGATGCTGCCGCCGTGCATTTCGGTGAGCGAGCGCGCCAGCGTCAGGCCGATGCCGAGGCCGCTTTCGCTCGGCGAGGAGGTGCCGGTCTCGGCCTGCACGAACAGCTGGAAGATGGTGTGCAGGTGTTCCGGCGCCAGGCCGCGGCCGTTGTCGATGACCGTGAGGTAGGCGAAGTTGTCGACCGAATGCACGCGCAGCAGGATGCGGCCGCCCTCCGGCGTGTACTTGGCCGCGTTCACCAGCAGGTTCTGCAGCACCTGCGACAGGCGCGTCGCGTCGCCGTTGACGTGCAGGGGCTCGTCGGGCTGCTCGATGGTGAAGGTGTGGCGGCGCGCGGTGATCAGCGGCCGCGCGATCTCGACGCTGCGTGCCACCACGTCGGACAGCCGCAGCAGTTCGCGCCGCAGCGTGATCTTGCCGGTGGTCAGCCGCCCGACATCCAGCAGGTCATCGACCAAGCGCGTGATGTGCGTCAGCTGCCGGTCGATCACGTCGCGGCAGTTGCGCAGCACGGGGCTGGCCAGCGACTCCAGCTGCATGATCGTCACCGCGTTGCGGATCGGCGCCAGCGGGTTGCGCAGCTCGTGCGCGAGCATCGCCAGGAACTCGTTCATGCGCCGGCTGGACTGCTCCAGTTCCTCGAGCCGGCGCCGCTCGCTCATATCGCGCGTGACCTTGGCATAGCCGCGCAGGCCGCCATCGGGGCCGTAGATCGCGCTCACGACCACGTTGGCCCAGAACAGGGTGCCGTCCTTGCGCACGCGCCAGCCTTCATCTTCCACGCGCCCGTGTTCGCGCGCCGCCGCGAGTTCCTTCTCGGCCTTTCCCGAGACCTGGTCCTCCGGAGAGTAGAAAACGCTGAAGTGCTTGCCGATGATCTCGGCGGCCGTGTAGCCCTTGATGTTCTGGGCGCCGGTGTTCCAGCTCTGGACGATCCCCTGCGGGTCGAGCATGAAGATGGCATAGTCCGCCACGCTGCCCACCAGGAGGCGGACGCGTTCCTCGCTCGCGCGCAGTTCCTCTTCGTGCCGGCGGCGCTCGGTGAGGTCGCGGGTGACCTTGGCAAAGCCGGAGAGTTCGCCCATCGGGCCGAACAGCGCCGTGATCACGACGTTGGCCCAGAAGCGGCTGCCGTCCTTGCGCAGCCGCCAGCCCTCGTCCTCGAAGCGGCCGCGCAGCTTGGCCAGGCGCAGTTCTTCCTGCGGCCAGCCGGTGGACACGGCCTCCTGGGGATAGAAGATGGAGAAGTGCTTGCCCAGGATCTCGTCGCGCGTCCAGCCCTTGAGCTTCTGCGCGCCGGTGTTCCAGGAAATGATGTGCCCCTCCGGGTCCAGCATGAAGATGCCGTAGTCGGTCACCGCCTCGATCAGCAGCTGCAGCCGCTGGTCCGAGACGTTCTCCGGGCGCTTCTGGGTGGCGAGGTTCATGGACAGCAGCGATTATCGGAAAGGCGGCGGGCCGTGTGCAGTGTGGCCGCCTGCAAAGGCGGTCGCGTCCTACAGCCAAAAGGCCACAAAGGGGGCCTCAGGCCGACGTCCGGCGGGCGGGCCAGAGCACCGAGGCGATGGCCAGCATCATCAGCCCCACCGCCACCCAGTCCTGCCAGTGCACCTGTTCCTTCAGCCACACGGCGCCGCTGAAGACGCCCAGCACGGGAATCATCATCACGCTCAGGGTCGACGCCACCGGCGGCAGCTCGCGTGCGAGATAGAACCAGGCGGCGTGCGCGAAGCCGAAGATCAGAACGGCGTTGAACAGGATCGTGCCGCCGGCCACGGCATCGGGCAGGCGCCAGTCCTGGTGCTCGAAGGCAATGGACACCACCGTCATCACCACGGTGGTGAGCGCCGTCATCCAGAACGAGATCGTGAGGGCCGGCGTGTCGATGCGGGTGCGCCGCAGCGCCTGCGTGCCCAGCGCCCAAGTCGCCGCGGCGGCCAGCGCCAGCAGCACGCCCCCGGGACGGCCCGCCAGGTTGGTGAGCTCGTGCCACAGCAGCAGGAGCACGCCCAGCGCCGCGGCGCTCACGCCCGCCCACGCGCGCCGGGCCAGGGGCGACGCGAAGAACAGTGCGCCGATCACCGCCGAGAAGATCGGCATGGTGTAGCCGAGGATCGCCGCGCGGCCGCTGGAGAGGGTGCGCATCGCGAGGATGATGCACACGTGCCAGACGAACATGTTGGTGGCGGCCAGCCAGAGCAGCTCGCCCCAGTGCCGCCGTGGAATGCGAAACGGCACCTTCAGCAGCACGAGCCCGAGGCCCAGCACCGGCAGTCCGAGCAGCATCGACAGCGCGCGGAAAGTCAGGGGCGGATAGACCGTCACCCCCACCTTCATCACCGGCCAGTTCACGCCCCACACCAGCGTGAGCAGGACGAGCAGGACGAGTTGCCGGCGGGACAGGACGTGCATGGGGCGCGATTGTGGCCTGCCGCGCGCAGGCTCCTAGAATCGCGCCATGACTTTCCTCGAGATGCTGCAGGGCGCGCAGGACCGCAACGGCTCCATGCTGTGCGTGGGCCTGGACCCGGAGCCCACCCGCTTTCCCGCGGGCCTGAAGGACGACGCGGGGCGCATCTTCGATTTCTGCGCCCGCATCGTCGACGCCACCGGTGACCTGGCGATCGCCTTCAAGCCGCAGATCGCCTACTTCGCGGCGCACCGCGCCGAGAGCCAGCTCGAAGACCTGATGCGCCACGTGCGCGCGAACTTCCCGCACGTGCCGGTGATCCTGGACGCCAAGCGGGGCGACATCGGCTCCACCGCGGAACAGTACGCGCGCGAAGCCTTCGAGCGCTATGGCGCCGACGCGGTGACGCTCTCACCCTTCATGGGGTTCGACTCCGTGCAGCCTTACCTGAAGCACCGGGAGAAGGGCGCCTTCCTGCTGTGCCGCACCTCGAACCCGGGTGGCGACGACCTGCAGAACCAGCGCCTGGCCTCCATCGAGGGCCAGCCGCTGCTGTACGAGCACGTGGCGCGCCTGGCGCAGGGCGACTGGAATCTCAATGGCCAGCTGGGGCTGGTGGTCGGCGCCACCTACCCGGCGGAAGTCCAGCGGGTGCGGGCGATCGCGCCCACCCTGCCGCTGCTGATCCCCGGCGTCGGTGCGCAGGGCGGCGATGCGGTCGCCACGGTCAAGGCGGGCTGGCGCGCGGACGGTCCGATCGTCGTGAACTCGTCGCGCGCCATCCTCTATGCGTCGTCCGGCGAGGACTTCGCGGCCGCGGCGCGGCGCGAGGCGCTGCGCACGCGGGATCTCTTGCAGGCGGCCAGGCTTTAGCGCACGCGGTGCGAGCGGCCGCGCATCATCGAGACGATGAACAGCAGGACCATCGCGCCGATGATCGACATGATCCAGCCGGCCGGCTCGCCCGGGGTGTACAGGCCCATCGCGCGGCCCGCGAAGCCGGCGAGGAAGGAGCCGGCGATACCGATCAGCGTGGTCATGATGATGCCCATGCGGTCGTTGCCCGGCTTGAGCGCGCGGGCGATCAGGCCCACGACGAAGCCGACGATGATCATGACGATGATGTCCATGAGGTTCTCCCAGACGAGTTATCGATGGGAGGATGCTAGGAAGGTGCCGACCGCTCCCCTGTAGGCGCGGCGGGCTATTCAACGTAGGTTGCGTTGGCCGGCAGGCCACCCCAACGGGGCTGTTGGGATGCGCTGTCGCGCAGCCCAACCTACGAAGGCGCCGTAGGTCGGGGTGAGCCCGCAGGCGAACCCCGACGGCTCAAGGCAGCAGCCGTTTCAGGTAATGCCCCGTGTGGCTTGCCGGATGCGCCGCAATCTCCTCCGGCGTCCCCGCGATCACCACGGTGCCGCCGCCGTCGCCGCCTTCCGGCCCCATGTCGATCACCCAGTCCGCGGTCTTGATCACGTCCAGGTTGTGCTCGATCACCACGATGGTGTTGCCGGCATCGCGCAACTGGTGCAGCACCTTCAGCAACAGGTCGATGTCGGCGAAGTGCAGGCCGGTGGTGGGCTCGTCCAGGATGTAGAGCGTGCGCCCGGTGTCGCGCTTGGACAGCTCCAGCGCCAGCTTCACGCGCTGCGCCTCGCCGCCGGACAGCGTCGTGGCCGCCTGCCCCAGCTTCACGTACGACAGGCCGACTTCGATCAGCGTGTGCAGCTTGCGCGCGATCGCCGGCACCGGCTTGAGGAACTCATAGGCGTCCTCCACGGTCATGTCGAGGATCTGCGCGATGTTGCGGCCCTTCCACTGCACTTCCA
>JAESGR010000606.1_pt1 | contig 20135 bp, 18 predicted proteins | sample 9269771 | NCBI WGS metagenome assembly JAESGR01 (sample SAMN15739572, study PRJNA653492) | algae metagenome | isolation source: Chroococcus sp. CMT-3BRIN-NPC107 and co-occurring heterotrophs from well... | place: USA: Clark Mountains Wilderness, California | collected 2010-04-18 | reverse complement strand
TTTCGGATTTTAGCTGAACGCTATCGTAACCGCCGCAAACGTTTCGGACTACGATTTAACTTAATTGCAGCGCTTCTCAACTTTGAGCTTGCTACCCCCTCGTGATTCACGCAAGAGGTCTATTCAATAATTTGGTAATGCACCTGACGGTCGCAATTTTATTATTACAGGCGATCACTCTCTACAATTTCACCCCTAGAGACACTTTAGGGGTTTTTCGTTGCTTTGAAGTGCGATCGCCGTCTATATTTATGGCTTAATTACCTCAACCTATTATGATTCAAGCTCTTTTACTTGACTTAGATGGCACTTTAATTAACAACGATCCCTTGCATTACCAAGCATGGCAAGAAATATTGTTACGCTACGACTTAAAAATCAATCGAGATTTTTATCAGCAACGCATAAGTGGCAAGTTAAACCCAGATATAGTAAAAGACTTATTACCCCAGCTTTCTTTGCGCGAATCTCAAGACTTTATTGCAGAAAAAGAAGCAAACTATCGCACTTTAGCTAAAAATATTCAACTTTTAGCAGGGCTAGAAAAACTGATTGATTGGGCAAAAAAGCGGAACATAAAACTAGCTTTAGTAACAAATGCACCGCGTAAAAATACTCGATTTATTCTCGAATTATTAAAATTAGAAACTACTTTCGATCGGGTAGTTTTGGGCGAAGATGTTGCTATTGGTAAACCCGATCCAACACCTTATCGAGTTGCTTTAGAACAACTAGAACTAGCGCCCAACGAGGCGATCGCCTTTGAAGATTCACCTTCTGGTATTCGTTCGGCGGTGGGTGCAGGCCTTTTTACGGTGGGTATTGCTTCCACCCACCTACAAACAACTTGTATGAAGTCGGGGCAAAATTAGTAGTGCCAGATTTTACCGACTTGCAACTGTGGGCGCTGCTAGAAAAATAATCGCTACTCTTGTCCCCAAATACGCTGCATTATCGTTTGCGGTGTAATATCAGCTATTTTGCCTGTGGGAGCTTTGACTTTTATTAAGCGATCGCTTTCTAGTAATGTTTCCTGTTCTAGTAAAGCAACAGTATAGATTTGAAGTGCTAAAGCTAAATACATCGGCGCGCTATCAGTACAAACTAATAAATTAGCAGCAGCGATCGTTGCGGCTAATTTGCCTGCATCCGTAGGAAACATTACTTTGAGATCGGGAAAAAATGCCAGCATTCCCCGCACAAAAGTTTCGTTATCCGCATCTTTGATTGCTATTACAGGCAAAGAAGGTTGTTTTTCCTGCAAGCTTTGGACAATTTGCCGCCAAGAATCTATGGGATAAGTTGAAGACTGACAATCGTAAACAGCTACATAGCCGCTTTCATTAATGCCTAAACTTTTTTGCTCTTTCTCCAACCAAGTAATATCTGAAGCAGGTACATTGATGCTTAATTCGGGAACGGGGGAATTGATACCCACGCCTTGAAGCAAATCGTGATACCTAGCCACCGGAGATTGTTGAAACTTCTGGGTTACAGCAGCAGTTAGGAAAAACGATCCCTTACCTTGGTAGCCGACACGAGTAGGAATACCCGTCAGCCACAGTAATAAATGCGGTAAAAATTGCCGTTTAGGAGAAATAGCAATATTGTATTCGCGATCGCGCAGCAAACCGATTAAATTACCCCAGTCAGCTAGACTATTGCGATCGTCAAAATCAAAAGCGATCGTATCAGTAACAGACTTACATACTCTATAGGCAGCTTTGGCGCTGGGTTCGACTACCACATCTATTTGCGCGTCGGGATAAACTCTTTTTAGATCGTCCAGGGTAGGAAAAAATAGAATTTGATCGCCAATTTTGCCAGGGACTAAGGCTACTATTCGCATAATATTTCTTTACTATTACTCGCTCCTCATTCTAGGAGAACTGCTACTTATTTGAAACAATAATTGTCAGCCGTTATTTTTTACCACCCAAAGCAGAATGCACTTATTAATTCCCGCCGCCGGAATGGGGCGCAGGATGGGAAGCAGCCGCAACAAGCTACTTTTAACCTTACGCTCTAAACCTCTGCTTACCTGGACAATCTTAGCCGCTAAAGCTACTCGTAGCATTCATTGGATCGGCATTATTGCCCAGCCAAGCGATGAAGAATATATCAAAGAGATTTTATCCGGGCTACCAGCAACTACAGAAGTAGAAATAATCTATGGCGGCGCTACACGCCAAGAATCGGTTTATAACGGCTTGCAGGCGCTCCCAGCTACCGCAGAAAGAGTATTAATTCACGATGGCGCTAGATGTTTGGCTACACCCGAATTGTTCGATCGGTGTGCTGACGCAATTACTAAGTGTCAAGGATTAATTGCCGCCGTCACAGTCAAAGACACAATTAAGATAGTAGATGAAAATAGATTAATTAAAAGTACCCCCGACAGGCGGCAGTTGTGGGCGGCACAAACTCCTCAAGCTTTTGATGTCAGACTTTTAAAACAATGTCACGAAGTTGGTTTGTCTCAAGGCTGGGAAGTTACAGACGACGCGGCTTTATTTGAAAGATGCGGTTTGCCCGTAAAAATAGTGGAAGGGGAAGAAACCAACCTAAAAATTACAACTCCCGTAGACCTAGAAGTCGCTGAATTTATCTTGGCACAGCGCTATAAAGTTTAAAGTACCTAAGTTTCTAAGCTATGTTCCCAATTATTTACTCCGATGAATTTTTGCAACACAAAACGGGTAGATTTCACCCCGAAAAACCCGAAAGATTAATTGCGATCGCTTCCGCCCTAAAATCTGCTAATTTTGCCCATCAACTAGAGTGGAAAACCCCAACTCCTGTAGATGAACGAGTCATCAACTCTGTAAACCAAGTCCATACAGCAGCACACATCAATACCATCGAACATTTAGCCCTTGGCGGCGGCGGTTATCTCGATCCCGATACCCCCGTTTCTCCCGCTAGTTACGATGTGGCTTTACTGGCGGTTAGTGCTTGGCTAGATGGAGTAGATATAGTATTAAGTACTAACAACCCAGCTTTTGTTTTAGCGCGTCCTCCCGGCCATCATGCCGAAAAAAGTCAAGGTATGGGTTTTTGTTTATTTTCTAATGCGGCGGTTGCTGCCAACTATGCCTTGAAAAAACCAGGAGTTAACAAAGTTGGCATTTTAGACTGGGACGTACATCACGGTAATGGAACGCAAGCAATTGTCGAAAATAATCCTCAAATCGCCTACTGTTCTCTGCATCAATTTCCTTTTTATCCCGGTACAGGCAGCGCTACAGAACGCGGCGAACATAAAAATATCTTAAATCTACCTCTACTTGCAGGCAGCACAATTTCTGTCTATCAGCCACTCTTTGAACAAGTAATTATTCCTTTTTTCACCAACTTTCAAATCGATTTACTAATCGTTAGCGCAGGTTATGACGCAAATGCTGCCGATCCTTTAGCCAATATCGATTTGCAACCCAATGATTACAAAACCTTGACAAATTACTGCTTGCAAATAACTCGGAGAGTTTTGTTTGGACTTGAGGGTGGCTATAACTTAGAAGCGCTTTCTCAGTCGGTAGTAGCTACGGTGGAACAGTGTTTGGCTTAAGAAACGTCTATTTTTGTATAGCCCAGTGTAACTACGGGTGTAATATATTGTTACGAAGCTGAAAAGTAGTAGTTTCTCGGTGGAATCTAACCCCCACATTGTGGAGAAATATAGTAATACCAGCTACAGATAGTTAAGTGAGAACACCAAGCGATGACTACTTACATTTTGATGGAAACAGCGCTACGAATCCTTACCACTGCTTATTTGCTCTCTCTAGTGCTGTTAATTGCAACTTCTTACGTTGGCTTGTCAGTAATAGAAATGATTGAAGCAGGTAATCCTAAGCCTTTCAAAACTAAGTGGTTTAACTAATCGACATAACTTATAAGTAAATTTTCTAGAGTATTGCATTGTAGGGTCAAAAATTCTGCCCTCTTGAAAAGTTTTGTGCAGGGAAACCCTGACACACAAATTTTCCGCATCTTCCCTGAGATATATTTTGGCTTTTCTTTAGATATACTGAGCAGAACTGCAATTGAGACAATACTCAATGCAGAGCATTCACCTTTAAAACAAGGAAACTGCATCTATGCCTGGTATGAACTGCTTACAAGTTGAAATAGAGATTGGAAGAATAGTTAAAGCGATAATGACTCGCAATCGAGAAATTGGCAAAGATTTGCTCGCGTATCTGAGTATGCAGCTACCGATCGCTGAAGTAGCAGGATTAGTAATTATTAGTATTGAACGGCTTATGTGGTTTGACACCGATGTCATACTTTGGGCAGTAGAACACGTGATTCCTGACGATATTATGCAGGAAGTTAAAAAAATTACTACTATTACAATCTACAAATATTTGACCTCTAAAGGGTTTGTACCAGGCAAAGATATTAGTGTAGATGGTGAGGGGAAACTATTACTAAACAAGCAAGTTGCAGCATCTGTACCCGTAAAAATAGGCTAGAGTTATGAGTTGGGAGCGATCGCATTCCCAAGTCTGCAACCTAAAAGAAATTGGCGATAAGCTCAACAACATTAGAGTATAAACGTTACATCACAACTCTGTCGCGGCTACGGTTTTCAATACATCATTTTTTGGCGTTGCTGAAAGTGTGATGATTTTCAATGGTTGGTTGACGAAAAAGACAGAATTTCTGGTTTCACCTTCTTTATCCCATTACCAATTGGGCAACGCCCCTTTGTTATCTAGTTACTTTTAATAATTTATTTCCGCCTTTTTGAAATTCGTAGTCAACTTGTTTTATCTCAGCAGTGTATCCATTTTGTTGTAATTCCTGCAACACTGGTAACAGCAAACTGGATTGCTCTCCAGAAACATTTAGTAGAGGAAATAGGCGGACTTCTTTCGCCACCCGACAGAGTTCCTCAATAGAATTTAAGTGAAACTCTAACGATAAGCAGTCTGAATAGGTAAACAATAGGTGAGAACATAGTGCTAAATCAAATTGCTTATCTTTAAAAGACAAACTAGGCAATTCATCCACCACATAACGTCCTTGCTGCAATCCTAAAGGAAAATCTTCTAGAAACTGGCTCATTGCTCTAGTTCTAATTTCTCCCATTTGGTCGGGTGACTCAATATTGCGCCAAACGTAGTTAGTTGAATTTGCTTTTACCCCGTTAATAACTGTTTGGTAAGTTGCTTGAATCCTCTCGGCAATTTCATCAGCACTAAATTGATATATCGGATCGCAAGATATTACTTTGCACCCTTGGCTATTCATTTGAGCATTAAAACTAGCCGGGCCACCAGCGCAATCAAGAATTGCTAAATCAAGTTCGTTAGGTGTTAAGCCAAACATTCCGATATATTCGGTTACAGAACGTCCCCAAAGAATAATTTTGTCTAATTTAAAACCCATTCGTATTTAATCCTTTGTAGAAGATGTGTACCTCTACATTTTTTAAACTGGCATCGACATTATATTAGGTGCTAAAACTTGGTTTAATTTGCCACTGCGGTAGCCTTCCAAATCTAAAGTCACGTACATAAAGCCGTAACTTTGAAAAGCCGAAACGATCGCATCTAAGTCACTTTTTAAGACAAAATCCTTAATCTGCTCTGGCGCTAGTTCAATTTTTGCCGTATCATCGAGCGATCGCACTCTTAAATTGTTGAACCCCAGTTTGCGCAAATATACTTCTGCTCTCCCTACGCGCTGCAACTTATCAATTGTAATTTCTTCACCGTAAGGAAAACGCGAGCTAAGACAGGGTTGTGCGGGTTTGTTCCACCAAGATAAGCCCAAAATTTGGGATATTTGTCTAACTTCACTTTTAGTAATGCCTAATTCTGCCAAAGGCGATCGCGCTCCTCTTTCTTTGGCGGCGGCAATTCCTGGACGATAATCTTGCAAATCGTCCGCATTTACCCCGTCTACTACGTAAGGATAGCCAAGTTCTTTTGCTAGGGGTTTAAGAGTGTCGTGCAACTCGCTCTTACAAAAATAGCAGCGATTAATGGGGTTTGCGCGGTAGTTGGGATTGTCCATTTCGTGGGTTTGGACTATTTGATGAGCAATACCTATTTCCGTCGCTTGAAGGCAAGCATCTTCTAATTCTTCTGGTAACAGCGAAGGAGAAGCCGCCGTAACTGCTAAAGCGCGACTTCCTAAAGTGTCGTAGGCAATTTTTGCTACCAAAGCACTGTCAACGCCTCCAGAGTAAGCAACGATCGCTCGCTCCATCTCTGCAAATAAAGTTTTTAGTTGCTCAATTTTTTGTTGCATTGTTTATTATCCTTGAATCACCCTATTGTATGTTAAAGATTTTGCCCGCAAAACTTCTACTTTTCCGCTATCGGCAACGGTGGTATAGGTAGAATTAGGGTAAAACAACTCCCTTGTCCCAATTGCGATTTTAAAGTGATATCTCCTCCATGCAACTGTGCTAATTTGCGTGACAAAGCTAAACCCAATCCCGTACCTTCATATTTGCGATTTAATCCGCTATCTAGTTGCTTAAATGGTTGAAATAACCCTAACTTATCTGCTTCGCTAATTCCAATTCCTGTATCGATTACTGATAAGTTTAAATTATTCTCGTTTGTTTCTACTTTCAACGTTACCGAGCCAGTTTCTGTAAATTTGACAGCGTTGGATAATAAATTCACAAGTATTTGCTTAATTCTACGGCGATCGGCTACCCAAGTTTTTACATCCGCAGCAATCAACATATTTAATTGTAAGTTTTGATTCAAACATCGTTCCCGAAACAAAGACAAGCAGCTTTGACAAATATCTTCTACAACGATTTCTTCTATTACTAATTCTTCTTTTCCGGCTTCTACTTTAGATAAATCTAACAAATCGTTGATTAGTTCTAATAAGTGGCTGCCGCAACTAGAAATACCTTCTATGTACTGTTTTTGCTTATCGTTTAATTGACCAAAAATCTGCTGTAACAATATATTAGAAAACCCCAATACTCCCGTTAATGGAGTTCTTAATTCGTGGCTCATGTTACTTAAAAAGTCACTTTTTGCCAAATTAGCAGCTTCAGAAATTAATTTTTCCTGCTCTAATTCTTGAGTGCGCTCTTTAACCAATTCTTCAAGCATCTCGTAACTTTGAGCGTTGTAAAGAGCGATCGCCGCTTGCTCGGCAATTTGTTTTAATAAATCGATTTCTTCTTGGCTAAAGGCTCGGTGTTTGGTAGTTGTATGCAAACTTATCCCACCAAAAAACTTATCCCGAATATAAATAGGTGTTTTGAGAATCGAAAGAATTTGTCCTTGTTCAAGCAGTGCTAATTCCTTAGTTACAAGTTCAGCTTTTTCTTTATCTGTAGGTACGCGAACAACTTGATGACGCTTTGATGGCGTTGCGGGTTCTAGCCAGTCGAGCCATTGCCATATTGGTTCTTGAAATTCTTGAATACATGCAATTTCTTCGCTGGCTCTCCATTCGCTATGCACAGAAATTTGTTCGTCAGCTAAATCGATCCCAAAAATTACTACTCGATCTACTTTGAAGTATTCGCCAGTTAATTGAACTATCTTTTGTAAAATAAATTCTGGATCGAAGCTAGAATTAATCGTTTTAGCGATTTGATTCAAGGTGTGTTCTCTAGCTGCTTGCTCTTGAAGTTGGCGAAATAACTTGGCTTGGTGAATGGCAATCGCCGTACGATCGCTTATAGTTCTAATTAACCATATTTCCTGTTCGCTCCATACCCGTTGGCGATCGTGTTGCCATAAAACAATTCCGCCTAACTCTGTCTGTTGGTACAATAAAGGCGCAATTATCAACGAGCAAATTCCTTCTTGTTGAGCAAATTCTTGAATTTCTCTACCTACAGCCCCATCAATAACCGACAAAGCTACTATTTCGCCTAGCTTCAATTTATCTTTGTAGTGGGAGTAAAGGCTGCATTTGCGATCGATAAAATCTTCCCTAGTGGCGCTGGCTTCGCTGACATGATAAATCCACATTTCTCCCTGTCTATCAGGTTGAAATATCAAGCAACTATCAACATTTAAGTTCAAATGCAACATATCTGCGGTTGCTTGCAGCATTTCCTCAAGCACCAACGTACCGCGCATAGCTTGCACGATCTGATTAATAATTGCTTCGCTTTTGGCTCTTTGCTCTATTTGCGCGATCGCCGCTTGTTGTTGACGACGCAACGCAAATTCTCGTAGCGATCGCCTTAAAACTATCGGCAAACGAAACAATCTATCTTTCAGCACGTAATCTGTCATTCCGGCTTTAATACAGTCAACGGCTGCTTCTTCTCCCAAACTTCCAGTAACCAGAATTAACGGAATTTCTTGATTCAATTTTTGTAATATTTTTAACACTTGGTAAGCCGTAAACTGGGGCAAACGGTAATCTGCCAGTACAGCATCATAAACATTAGTTTGCAACAGTTGTTTACAGTCTTCTAACTTATCTGTAGATTCATAAAAAAACGGTATTTTTGCTCTCTCTAACATAATTGCTACTAATTCTATATCTGTTGCCGCATCTTCTACAATTAATATGCGTAGAGGTAATTCAATTGAAAATTTCTGCCAAGAGCTAGCTTGAGAGTAATCTACATCATCCATTATTTAATTATTTTTATAGTATTAGCTAGTGGTTACATAGCAGTCAAAGTAGAATTATCTGTACTTATAATTCCTAATTATTTAGTCTAAGCACTGGTATAAAAAACGTTTCCTAACTATTATTTACCGAGATTTCTTAAAAACTTAGCACTGTTCTTCTCCCTTTTTAATTGTCTATCTAAAGTTGCCGTCTAAAATAATTTTGTAACCAATGAATTTAAAGCAATACTGAGCTATGACTTGGATATATCATAGCTGCTGCAACTGACCTTGCCTACTGTCATTAGTCAATCAAATTTAATCAGTTTAAAATGATTATCAAATCGCATTTATAGTTATTTAATCTTTTAACTTTGAGTGGCAAACCCATAGTCTTTATTTTAAAGCAGGTTTCTCTACCTATCAATAGTTGCATCCAGCGCCATTACTCTAAACACCCCTCCAGAGAATCAATTAAAACTTAAAAAATTTGTGAATTACATACCAAGATCAAAATCTGATTTTGGCAGCAGAGGAGATTAGAGCGTTTGCTTTAATCAACTATCTTTTGGCTATTAGATTTTTAAATAAAAAGTTGTACCTAAATGTGGTTGACTTTCAGCCCAAATTGTACCTTCGTGGCGATGAATAATTCTCTGCACGATCGCAAGTCCGATACCCGTACCAGGAAAATCTTGTTGAGAGTGTAGGCGCTGAAACGCGGCAAATAATTTGTCTGCATATTCCATTTCAAAGCCGATGCCGTTATCTCGTACAAAAATTGTGCCATCAGGCAAAGAACCAATGCTAATTTGGGGTAAGTTGCGAAAGCGACTAAATTTAACAGCATTGTCAATTAGGTTATTAAATACTTGTTGAAGTAAAACCGGATCTCCGGCAACCACAGGCAATTCTGTAATCGTAAATTTTATGGCACAATTGTCTAAACAATCGGCAACCAAACTAACTGCTGCATCAACCAAATCGCGAACATTCACCTTTTGCTTAGTTAATGGCTTTTGTCCAACCCGCGACAAGCTCAATAAACCATCGATTAGCAAACCCATTTTTTGGCTGCTACTACCAATTACATCGAGATAATGAGCGATCTTGTGATTTTTAAGAGCGCCAGTAGGTTCTAACCCCCACTCTAAAGCCTCAATAAAACCAGTAATATGCCGCAGAGGAGCGCGTAAATCGTGAGAAACAGAATAGGAAAACGTTTCTAATTCCTTGTTTGCCAATTCTAATTGCACTGTGCGTTCTTTAACTTTCTGCTCTAAGGTTTGATTGAGTTGTTTAACTTCAGCTTCCGCACGTTGCAAATCGGTAAGTTGACGCTCTAAAGATGCAGCCATATAATCAAAAGTCTGCGCTAGTTGGCTGAGTTCTTCATGGCGATCGGGTAAATGAGTGCGAGTAGTAAGATCCCCCGCCGCTAAAAGTGCCGTTGCATCAACTAATTTTTTTAAAGGACGAATCCAAAATAATTCGCTACCAATCCAAGCAATTACCATGGCGATCGCCGCAACTAATCCTAATCCTAGCAAGTTACGCTTAAGAGTACGGCTAGATTGAGCAAAAGGATCGACTTGAGAAATACCAATAGCTGCCATATACCTATTGGAATCTACAAAATGGTTGCGCTCGGTGGGAATATACAAGTGTTCGCTACCATCTACACCGCGAATTTTTGCTAGGTTTTTCTTTGCCATCAGCATATCTTTAATTATTGGCATCAATACAGTAGCTTTTATCTGCCAGTCTTTCGGCTGCGGATAATGAGCAATGAAAAAACCATTGCGATCGAAAATACTTAAAGTTGCACCTTCAGGAAGCAAAATTTTAGGAGCAATTTGACTTAGCCAATTAGAATCTAAAATTAAAAATATTGTCGATTCTACTTGATTTTGCTGATTAAATATTGGGTAGGCGCAGATAATATTTGAACTAGAGCCATAAGCCGACTTGCCAACGGTGAAAGTACGGTTAGCGATGGTTTGTTGCAACCAAGGCATATCTTGGCTTTTCATTGACGTTTTATAGGGTATAGCGCTGCAAATTACTCCGTCATTGGTGGCTACACCGATGTTTTCATAAATTGGGTAGGAGCTTAACACGTCACTCAAAAGCGCTTGACATTCACCGATGGCCACCGTACGCACTCGCGTAAATTTTGCCAATATGAATAATAATTGGTGAGCATTTTCAAGAACTTGGACTTGATAAGTAGCCGCAAGTTTGCTAGCTTTGAGCATATCTGCTCGCGTTTGAATTATCGCTAAACGTCTCTCCTTTATACCGTTGTATAAGGTCATCCCTAATACAGGGACAATGCACATTAGTATCAACAAAATTAAGCGATCGCGCAGGCTAGTAAAATAAAAACGGCCCATAGATTGCAGCTAATTATTTAAAAATACGATTCAAAACTAAAATTTGTGTTTGTCAACTACGAGCATAGGAAACCTATGGGCTTTAAGTCTAAGCAAAGTTACTTTTCCTAACTTTACTCTCCACACTTTATCCTGATAATCAATACTTTTTTAGCTAAAGAATCGCAAATGGGTGGACAACTAGCACAATTATTTATCAATGGCATTGCTGTAGGCAGTATTATCGCCTTAGCGGCGGTAGGGCTAACTCTTACTTACGGCATCTTGCGTCTATCAAATTTTGCTCATGGAGATTTCATGACTTTGGGCGCTTATATTGCTCTTAGTGCCAATCTCCGGGGCGTAAATATTTGGCTATCAATAATTTTAGGCGTACTAGGCACGGTTGCCGGAATGCTATTGTCAGAAAAATTGTTATGGTCAACTATGCGCGACTTGCGCGCTAGTTCTACTACTTTAATTATTATTTCAATTGGGCTGGCATTATTTATTCGCAACGGCGTTATTTTAATTTGGGGCGGTGCTAGTCAAAGCTACGATTTGCCTGTTAGTAGTGCCTTAACATTTTTGGGGCTAAGAATACCGCAAAATCAGCTATTGGTCATGGGGCTGGCGGCGATCGCCATCGTTGCATTGCATTGTTTGTTGCAATATACCAAAGTTGGCAAAGCGATGCGAGCAGTAGCAGACGATATCGATCTAGCTAGGGTTTCAGGTATAGATGTCGAACGAGTAGTGATTTGGACGTGGATAATTGCTGGTACTTTAACCGCTATCGGTGGTTGTATGTACGGGTTAACTACTGGCTTGCGTCCAAATATGGGTTGGTTTTTAATTCTGCCAATGTTTGCCTCAGTAATTTTGGGAGGTATTGGCAACCCTTACGGTGCGATCGCGGCGGCTTTAATTATTGGCGTTACCCAAGAAATGAGTACCCCTTGGTTGGGTTCTCAATACAAACTAGCAGTAGCTTTAGCGTTCATGATTTTAGTGTTGCTAATTCGTCCTAAAGGCTTATTTAGAAGCACGATTTAACCAAATTAGGCGCACCTTTCTAAAAGTGCGCCTCGACGCTTTAATCCTAGGGATTAACTATGTGAAAATAAATAGCAGCAACTAAAAAGTTACCAGCCAAAAGAATTAAGGAAACAATAGTCCGAAATGGATAAGGAGCAGTGCTATTGTTCATAGTTGCGCCTTTGGGAGCGTTGGTTTTAGCCGTCATAGGGACAAATCCTTTTACTTGTAACTTAATTAAGGAATACCAAAGAACGTTACTCTTGACTAGAAATCTGTAGAAATATTTTTACTTGGCTAAGAGCTTTCCCCAGCATGGTAAGAACTCCGTACTAGTGGAGCCGATCGCACGTGACTAAAACCCATATTCTGGGCAATCTCCCCTAACTGCTTAAATTCTTCTGGTGTCCAATACTTTTGCACGGGCAAATGTTCCAAAGATGGGCGCATATACTGCCCTAAAGTTAAGCGATCGCACCCTATACGTCTTAAGTCTGCCATGGCTGCAATTACTTCGGTTTGAGTTTCCCCATGTCCTAGCATTAACCCCGACTTTGTAGCCATTTGCGGCGCTAATTGTTTGACTATCTGCAAAACTTGCAACGAGCGATCGTATTTAGCCCCCCGGCGCACCCGTCCTTGCAACCTTTCGACCGTTTCAATATTGTGGTTATAACATACAGGCTTCTGCTCTACTACGGTGGCAATACGACTTCGCCATAACTGTGTACTTTCTTTACCGCCCCAAAAGTCTGATGTCAACACTTCAATTTGAGTTTCTGGGTTCAAATAGCGAACAGCAGCCATTACTTTGGCAAACCAACTTGCACCGCCATCCGACAAATCGTCCCGCGCTACAGAAGTCAATACTACATACTTTAAGCCCAAGATTTGCACTGATTGGGCTACTTTTTGCGGTTCCTCTAAGTCTAAAGGCATTGGTGCATGACCTTTATCTACTTGACAAAAGGCGCAAGACCTAGTGCATACTGGTCCCATTAGTAAAAAAGTTGCAGTTTTTTGAGCGTAACACTCGCCTCGGTTTGGACAGCGTCCTTCTTCGCAAATAGTATGAATTTGTCGTTGCTTAATAATGTGTTGAACGGTAGAAATTTCACTAGCTTTGCCAAGCGGACGACGCAACCAATCGGGCATTGGTTCAATTGTTTGCGGTCTTTGCGCCGCCGATGGTGATTCATTCATAGGTATTTAGATAATTAAAATAATTTTTATAAACATTACTAGCAAAACCGTAAATATACTTAATTTAACATTAAGTAAACAACTACCTGTTTTTGGTTCTAAGTAAAATTTCTCTTGAATACACGATAGTCCTAGAGTTAAGTTTAATTTATGGTGATGCTAGGCATCACTACATTAGTAATATTACTATCTTAAATTCAAATCTCTTTCAGGATTAAATCATGACCAGCCGTAAAATTTTAGTTATTGATGACAGCCGCGTAATTCGAGTACGAGTAAGAGAAATGCTACCCCCAGGTAACTTTGAAGTTTTAGAAGCCAAAGATGGGTTAGAAGGCATAAACTTGATTCGCCAAGAACTACCAAACTTAATTATGCTTGACTTCCTGTTACCTAAAATGAGCGGTTGGGAAGTATTTCAGCAGATTCAACAAAACCCCGAACTACGCAAAATTCCCTTAGTTTTAATGTCTGGGCGCAAAGAAGAAGTAGTAGAGAAAATTCAAGAACCCTTTGAGCATTTTGAGTTTATCTTAAAACCCTTTGAGCAAAAAGATTTAATTGGGGCAATCAAGTCAGCAATGGCAAAATCTAAATTGCCTTCTAGAAATACAACCACCGCCGCTTCTAATATTACTCGTAGCAGTGCGGCGTTCACTACCGGAACGGCAGAAATGCAAATAATGCAGCAGAAAATTTCGAGTATGCAGGCAGAAATCAACGCACTCAAACAACAAATTGGGCAAATTGTCGCTTTTATCAATAAAAAGTAAGAGGTTGCACATCTCAAATCGAAAATATGAGGTTTAATAATTCAAACATAGGAATCTCTCCTTGTGAAAGCCCCATTGCCAAGTAATGAAACTGCCAGGTTACAAGCATTAAGCAAGTATGAAATTCTTGACACTGCAATGGAGAGTGTCTTTGATGACCTCACACGCTTGGCAGCGTATATTTGCTCTGTTCCTACAGCAACAATTAGTTTAATCGATCGCGATCGCCAATGGTTTAAATCAAAAGTAGGCTTAGAAATCTCGCAAACTTCTAGAGATAATGCCTTTTGCGCTCATGTAATTTTACAAATTGACCCGTTAATTGTCTCCGATGCGGAACTTGACGAGCGTTTTGCCGATAACCCTTTGGTTACAGGCGCTCCCCATATCCGATTTTACGCGGGCGCACCATTAATCGATCCTGACGGCTTTGCTTTAGGAACTTTGTGTGTCATTGACTACGTACCTCGGCAATTGAGCAACGAGCAACAAGAAGCATTGGTAGTTTTGTCACGTCAAGTGATGACGCAATTAAACTTGCGGCGCAACTTAGTAGCCTTACAAGAGTCTACAAACCAGCGCCGCCTTGCCGATGAAGCCTTACAACAAACTGTTAGGTTTCAGCAGGGGATTTTAAATGGAGCAAATTATTCGATTATCTCCACCACCACAGACGGAGTTATTCAAACTGTTAACGATACTACCGAGCGATGGCTAGGCTATAATAATACCCAACTTATCGGGCAAACACCTGCCCTTTTTCACGATAAAGCTGAAGTTGCTCAGTATGCCCGCCAACTATCCCAAGAAATGGGAACAAATATTAAGGCGGGGTTTGAGGTTTTTGTAGCAAAAGCCCAATGCGGGCAGGCAGACGAGCGCGAATGGACTTACATTCGCGCTGATGGTAGCCATTTTCCAATTATGTTATCGGTCACGGCTTTACGCGATCGCCAAGGGAATATTATTGGATTTATTAGCATTGCTAAAGATATTAGCGATCGCGTTTTTGTCCAAGAAGCCCTCAAAAAGTCCGAGCAAAAACTCGCAATGCACTTCGCGCAAACTCCAGTAGCGATCGTTGAATGGGACTTAAATTTTAAAATTACTAACTGGAATCGTGCCGCCGAAAGCATTTTTGGCTATTGCGCGCAAGAAGCTATTGGTCATCATGCGGCAGGTTTATTAGTACCAGAAGCGGCAAGGAATGAAGTAGATCGTATAATGACGGAGTTATTAAAGCAAGCAGGGGGAAATCACCACATTAATGAAAATATTACCAAAGACGGTAGATCGGTTATTTGTGAGTGGTTTAATACTCCTTTAGTAAATAGTTACGGCAATGTCGTTGGGGTTGCCTCTTTAGCTCAAAATATTAGCGATCGCTTTAATGCCGAAAAAGCCCTTCAAGCCAGCGAACAGAAGTATCGCACTGTAGTGGACAGCGTTAAGGAAGTAATTTTTCAAACCGATGCTGCCGGGTTGTGGACTTTTCTAAATCCCGCATGGACAGAAATTACAGAATTTAGTACCGATGAAAGCTTGGGGAAAAACTTTTCATCCTACATTCACGAAAGCGATCGCCAACAAAATATCGAACTTTTCCAGTCTCTTATCCAACGCCAGCAAGAATATTACCGTCATGAGGTTCGCTACCTCACCAAGTATGGCGGCTATCGTTGGATTGAAGTTTATGCTCGTTTGACTACAGATGATAAGGGAAATATTTTAGGTACTTCTGGTACGCTCCAAGATATCACCGACAACAAACAAGCCGCGGCCTCTCTCAAAGAAAGTGAAAGGCTATTTAAAGCAGTTTTCAACCAAGCATTTCAGTTTATTGGATTACTAACTTGCGATGGGGTGGTGCTAGAAATAAACCAAACTGCCCTTGATTTTGGTGGTGTTGCCCTTAGAGAAGTCGTAGGACAAATGTTTTGGCAAACTCCTTGGTGGCGGCGCTCTCCATCAGACCAAGCTCAACTCAAAGAGGCAATTTATCAAGCAGGGGGCGGTAAGTTTATCCGCTACGAAGCAGAAGTTGTAGGCGCAGAAAATATTAGAATTACTGTAGATTTCTCAATTAAACCCGTTAATGATGAACTAGGCAAAGTAGTTTTGCTGTTATTAGAAGGACGCGATATTACCGAACGCAAGCAAACGGAAGAAGCCTTGCGTTCTAGCCTAGCTACCAATCACGCCCTCATTAATGCTTTACCCGACTTAATGTTTCGCATCAGTGCCGATGGCACTTTTGTGAACTTCAAAGCCAGTAAAAATCATCACGTACCACTACCTTCAGAGGAGTTTTTGGGCAAAAGTGTTTGTGAGGTGATGCCAAAAGATGTAGCCGTATTAACGATGAATGGAATCAAAGAGGCGATTTCTACTGGAGAATTGCAAGTTTTTGAGTGTCAAATGCTTTTAGAGGGCAAAACTTGTCATTATGAAACTCGAATTGCAGTTAGTGCCAGAGATGAGGTCATGGTTATAGTTAGAGATATTACCGGGCGCAAGCAGGCAGAGGCAGAAATTCGTAATGCCCTGGAAACTGAGAAACATTTAAGCGAATTGAAGTCTCGCTTTGTAACTATGACTTCCCACGAGTTTCGCACGCCGCTAACTACTATATTATCTTCGGCGGAATTGCTAGAAGACTTTAGTACTATTTGGGGCGAAGAAAAAAATCTTTGCATTTTCATCGAATTAAAGCCAATGTCAATCACATGACCCAATTATTAGACGATGTGATGTTAATTGGCAAAGCCGAAGTGGGTAAACTAGATTGTCATCCGATCGCTCTGGATGTAGTTCAATTTTGCCGCGACTTGGTAGACGAACTCCACCCTAGTAGTATCAGCAATCATCATATTACCTTTGTTAGCCAAACTAATATTCTTTATGCTTATTTAGATGAAAAATTATTACGGCATATTTTAGTCAACTTACTTTCAAATGCTATTAAGTATTCACCAAATGGAGGAACAGTTAATTTTCATCTAGGCTACCAGAACGGGGAAATAAGTTTTCAAATTCAAGACCAGGGCATTGGCATTCCAACAATTGAACTTGAACGCTTGTTTAGTTCGTTTTATAGAGCCAGCAATGTTGGCAACATTTCGGGTACAGGATTAGGACTTGCGATCATCAAAAAGGCAGTAGATTTACAGCAAGGAAAGATTGCGGTAGAAAGTGAAGTCGGCGTTGGTACAAGATTTGTAGTTTCTCTTCCATTGCAACAGGAAAAAATATATGAACAAGATTTTAGTCATTGAAGATGAGTTTTTGATTAGAGAAAACCTTTTAGAACGTCTTGGGGCTGAAGGTTTTGATACGGTGGGCGCAGAAAACGGTTTAGATGGAGTTAAGTTAGCTCTAACCGATCGCCCAGATTTAATCATTTGCGATGTGATGATGCCGCAACTAGATGGTTATGAAGTGTTAAAGACTTTGCGTCAAAACCCAATTACGGCAGCAATTCCGTTTATTTTTTTAACAGCAAAAGCCGAGAAATCATCCCTGCGCCACGGGATGGAGCTAGGAGCGGATGATTATTTAACTAAGCCATTTACAAAAACAGAATTGTTAGGAGCGATCGCTACTCGCCTAGAAAAGCAAGCTGTTGTTGCCCAACATTTTGAAGAAGAATTAGTTAGTTATGTTCAAAGCATTACCGACGCGCTGCCGGAAGAACTGCTCAATCCTATTTATCGAATTTTTAGCTTGACCCAAAAGCTAGTGGACGAAAACGAGACGATTTCTCCCCACGAAATACTCGCCACTGCTGAGAATATTAATGGGTCAACCATGTATCTGCATCGCTTGATGGAAAACTTCATTATTTACTCAAAGCTAAAAGCTTTAAACCTTAATTCTCAAGAAGTTCAAGTATTGAGCAGTTGCCGAACTTCTAGCCCCAACACGATAATTGTGGAAGTAGCAACGCAAAAAGCTACGCAGTACGGGCGGGAGGCAGATTTAATTTTAAATATTGCCCGCGCCGGGGTAAAAATTGCCGAACAAGATTTGCGAAAAATAGCCGAAGAAATCATCGATAATGCTTTCAAGTTCTCCGAAATTGGTACACCTGTAGAGATTAAAGCCACTATAGATAACGATATTTTTCAGATAACGATCGCTAGTACCGGGTGTGCGATGACTTTAGAGCAGATTGCTAGTATCGGTGCTTGCAGACAATTTGAGCGCGAATTTTACGAGCAGCAAGGTTTGGGTTTAGGTTTAGTTATTGCCAAAAAGCTCACCGAACTTCACGATGGGCAATTAATCATCAAATCTGCAAAAACAGAACCAACGACTACGGTGTGTGTCGAGCTTAAGTGCGTTTGAATTAGTAAACTGGCGTTGCTGAAAGTGTGATGATTTTCAATAGTTGGTTGACGAAAAGACAGAATTTCTGGTTTCACCTTCTTCATCCCATTACCAATTGGGCAACGCCAGTAAACTTCTTATCTAAAAGAGGTTATTGTTCTTTTGATTCTGATTGCTGCAAATGTTGCACTATATTTGTGTAACCATTAAATTCTGCTAATGCTAGAGCCGTATAACCGCCACGATTTATGAGGTCTATATCGGCTCCAGCTTGTACCAACAATTGCACCGCTTGAAAATCGCCCCACGAAGCTGCCCACATTAAAGCTGTGACTTGAGCAGAATCTTGTAAGTTGACATTAGTTTTGGCTGCCAGTAGGTGGATTACTTCAGTGCGATCGCTCTGTGCGGCTTTAATTAGCGCCGTCTTACCATCGGCAGCTTGAATATTGGGATCGCATCCAAAATCGAGCAATACCTCTACCGTGTTGCGATCGCCTTGGGCTGCGGCAATATTTAAAAGCGGTTCGCCCCCCACCGGGGCGTTGAGATCGGCTCCATAACTTAACAAATCGGCAACAATTTCGCTGTGTCCTTGCAACACTGCTAGTAGTAGAGGCGAATCTCCTAACTGATTGGTTAATAAGGGATTAGCACCGCGATCGAGTAAAATTTGTGTCAATTCGCGATCGCCTTCAATGGCAGCAAGATGTAAGACTGTATCGCCATTTTTATCTTGAGCATTAATATCCGCACTGCGATCGAGCAAAGTCACCGTAATAGCGCTGTATCCCCCCGCTACCGCCGCCGTTAGAGCGGTTTCTTCCTCTTGATTTTTTACATTTACATCTGCTCCATGCTCTAGCAATAGTTGGACAATTTTTAGATTGCCCAAGTCGCAACTCAGCATTAAAGCTGTTTCTCCTTCATTATCTTGAACATTGGCATCTGCACCTTTACCTAACAATAATTCCGTCACAGCTAGAGAAGACGAAATTACCGCTTGCATTAAAGCCGTTGTTCCGTCTAAATTTTTATTATTTAAGGCTGCCCCATACTCTAGTAATACTTTGACTATTGGGCTGTGTCCTTGGGCGGCGGCTAACATTAAAGCTGTTTCGCCGTTTTTAGTGCGATTTATATCCGCACCTGCTCTTAACAAACTTTGCACTACTTGAGTGTGACCCTGTTGTACGGCTACGATTAGGGCAGTATCTTCGTCTCGATCTTTGATTTTGATATCTGCCCCAGCACTCAAAAGCAGTTGCACAATTTCTAGGTCATTTTTTAAGGCTGCTACCATCAACGCTGTACTACCATCGTCATTTTTAGCATTAACATCTGCCCCATGACGAAGCAAAATTTGGGCAACATCGACTTGATGATTTGTTGCCGCTAACATTAGTGCGGTTGCACCAAATTTATGACGGGCATTGATATCTGCGCCACTTTTAATTAACAGGCTAACAATTTCGCTGTAGCCAGCAATAGAAGCAAACATTAAAGCCGTAGTGCGATCGCGCGTTTTGGCATTGAAATCCGCACCTGCCGCTAATAATGCTGTAACTTGCTTAATTTCGCCAATTTTTGCCGCTTTCAGCAACAAAATATCATAGTTAAAAGCCATATATTATTCAGCATTTTGCCCCGCCTAATGCTAGAAATTATACTTTATAGCTTCACCTCTATTTATTAGCTTTGGATTTGAATCGCCGAAGGAACCAAAACTATAGAACCCATTTGGGATCTTGATTAAATAGTATGCTCAGGGAAAATGCCATACTCAAGCAGTTTGACCGACAAAGAGTGGGAAATTATTGAACCCCTGTTACCTAAAAAGAAAAGAACTAAAC
>JAESGR010000605.1_pt1 | contig 20231 bp, 24 predicted proteins | sample 9269771 | NCBI WGS metagenome assembly JAESGR01 (sample SAMN15739572, study PRJNA653492) | algae metagenome | isolation source: Chroococcus sp. CMT-3BRIN-NPC107 and co-occurring heterotrophs from well... | place: USA: Clark Mountains Wilderness, California | collected 2010-04-18 | reverse complement strand
GTGAGGGGCCTCTCTCCCTCTCCCCGTTTACGGGGAGAGGGTTGGGGTGAGGGGCGGGTCGGAGAAGCGCGGGGTCTCTCCAGCACACCTGCCCTCCCCTTGCGGGGAGGGTGGACTGCGGAGCAGGCCGGGTGGGGGCTGGTGCAGGATCGAGCTCCGAGGTGCCTCCTGCACCAACCCCCACCCCCAGCCCCTCCCCGTAAGGGGGAGGGGATCACCGGACACGGCTCGCTCCACCGACCGGCCCCTCACCCCAGCCCTCTCCCCGCAGGCGGGGAGAGGGAGACGCGGCGCGGGGAGAGGGGTCAGCGCGGAGAGGGGACCGCCTGGCAGGTGGGGCAATAGAAGGTCGAGCGCCCGCCCTGGACGATCCGCGCCACCGGGGTGCCGCAGCCGGGCGCGGTGCAGGGCTCGCCCTCGCGGTCGTAGACCCGGAAGGCGTGCTGGAAATAGCCCAGCGACCCGTCGACCCGGGCGTGGTCGCGCAAGGTCGAGCCGCCGGCCGCCACCGCCTCGCCGAGCACGTCGCGGATGATCCCCGCCAGGTCGTGCGCCTTCGCGGTCGGGGCGCCGTCGGGGCCGGCGAGCGAGCCCGCGGGAGCCTCCGGGTGCAGGCCGGCGCGGAACAGCGCCTCGCAGACATAGATGTTGCCGAGGCCGGCGATCAGGCGCTGGTCGAGAAGCGCCGCCTTCAGCGGCGTGCGCCGGCCGCGGAACAATCGGGCGACCGTCTCGCCCGAGAGTTCGTTGCCGAGCGGCTCGATGCCCATCCCGGCGAAATGGCGGCAGGTCTCGACCTCGGCCCGCGGCACGAGGTCCATGAAGCCGAAGCGGCGGGCGTCGTTGTAGGTGACCCGGGCCCCGCCGGAGAGGTGGAACACCACGTGGTCGTGGGCGCTCTCGCCCCCATGCGCGTGATGGAACTCGCCCGGCATCGTCGTGCCCCCGCCCTGCGTGACCAGGAAGCGCCCGCTCATGCCGAGATGCATGACGAGCACCTCGCCCGAGGAGAGGTCGGCGAGGAGGTATTTCGCCCGCCGTCCGAGGCCCGTGACGGTCCGGCCCGCGAGGCGCTCCGCGAACCGCTCGGGAAAGGGGAAGCGCAGGTCGGGCCGGCGCTGCTCCACCTTCGTGAGCCGCCGCCCCACCATCGCGGGTTCGAGGCCGCGGCGGACGGTTTCGACTTCGGGCAGCTCGGGCATCGGCGCTCTCGGGTTTCGACTCTCGATCGAAGTCTTCGACCCTGCGCCCGCTTTCCTCAAGGGGTGCAAGGCGCGGCGGCTCTCGGCTTCCTCCCTCCCCTCAGGGGAGGGCGACGCGGCGCGCCTGAGCGGGGTGGGGTGTTCGCCGAAGGCGGCCCTCTGGGTTCAGTCGTGCCGGATGCGCTTCGCGCAACACCCCACCCGCCCTTCGGGCACCCTCCCCCGAGGGGAGGGAGGGCCACTCCTCGATCCCGGCGGCTCGCCCCTGACCCGCCACATAGCCATCGGACGGTCGTTCCGCTATGAGGCAGCGATCGAACGCGCCCCACGCATCGCCCCCGACACCACCTGCCCGGCGCCGCAGGCCGCGCCCCGAGACAGCCATGACCGACGACACCACCCATTTCGGCTACGAGACCGTGCCGCTCGACCGCAAGCAGGGCCGGGTCGACGAGGTGTTCCGGTCGGTGGCGCGCCGCTACGACCTCATGAACGACCTCATGTCGGCGGGGATGCACCGGCTCTGGAAGGACGCGCTCGTGTCGCTCGTGCGCCCGCCCAAGGCCCGGCCGTTCCGCCATCTCGACGTGGCGGGCGGCACCGGCGACGTGGCGTTCCGCATCCTCGACCAGGGCGGGCCCGAGGGCCACGTGACCGTCCTCGACATCAACGGCGACATGCTGGCCGTCGGGCGCGAGCGCGCGGGCTACACGTATGAAGGCCGCATCGACTTCGTGGAGGCCAATGCGGAATCCCTGCCGCTGCCGGACCGGAGCTTCGACGCCTACACGATCGCCTTCGGGATCCGCAACGTGCCGCGCATCGACCGGGCGCTGCGCGAGGCCCACCGGGTGCTGAAGCCCGGCGGGCACTTCCTGTGCCTGGAATTCTCGAAGGTCGACGTGCCCCTCCTCGACCGGATCTACGACGCCTATTCCTTCAACGTGATCCCGCGTCTGGGCGGCGCGGTGGCGGGCGACCGGGAATCCTACCAGTACCTGGTGGAATCGATCCGCCGCTTCCCGAACCCGGCCGCCTTCGCGCGGATGATCGAGGCGGCAGGCTTCCGGCGCGTGACGCACCGGCCGTTCACGGGCGGGGTCGTGGCGATCCATTCGGGCTGGAAGATCTGAGCGCGTGACCCGTTTCTCAGCAGCGTCGCCCTTCGGATCGCCGCCCCCCATGCGGGCCGGGACGCTCCTGTCCTTTCGGCCGGGAGCGGCCGCGTGATCGGAACGCTCGTCCATCTCGCCCGCAACCTGCGCGCCGGCTTCGTGCTGGCGCGCGAGGGTGCGCTCGCCCTCGTCAATCCGTCCGCCCTGCCTCCGGCGGCGCGTCTCGGCATCCGCGTCGCGCGCCTCGTCGAGCGTCCCGGCGCCGGCGACGGGCGGGCGCGGCTCTCGGCGGCGCTGCGGCGGCTCGGGCCGTCCTACGTCAAGATCGGCCAGTTCCTCGCCACCCGCCCCGACATCGTCGGGGTCGCGGTGGCGCGCGACCTCGAGAGCCTGCAGGACCGCATGCCGGCCTTCCCGCAAGCGGAGGCGGTCCGCGCCGTCGAGGCGGCGCTGGAGCGGCCGCTCAGCGACCTCTTCCTCGAGTTCAGCGAGCCGGTGGCGGCGGCCTCCATCGCCCAGGTCCACCGGGCGCGCCTCCGCACCCCGGAGGGGGAGGCGGTGGTCGCGGTCAAGATCATGCGGCCGGGCGTGCGTGACCGCTTCAACCGCGACCTCCAGGACATGCGCGCGGCCGCGCGCCTGTTCGAGCGCTTCGCGCCCGACGCCCGGCGGCTCAAGCCCATGGAGGTGGTCGAGACGCTCGCGCGCTCGGTCATGATGGAGATGGACCTGCGCCTCGAGGCCGCCGCGGTCTCGGAGCTCGCCGAGAACACGGGGGAAGACCCCGATTTCCGCGTGCCGCGGCCCTATTGGGACCTCACGGCGCGGGACGTGCTCACCACCGAATGGATCGACGGCATCCGCCTCAACGACCTCGCGCTGATCGAGGCCGCCGGCCACGACCGCGTCGCGCTCGGGCGCACGGTGATCCAGACGTTCCTGCGCCACGCCATCCGCGACGGCTTCTTCCACGCCGACATGCATCCCGGGAACCTGTTCGTGGACCGCGAAGGCCGCCTCGTCGCGGTCGATTTCGGCATCATGGGACGGCTCGGGATGAAGGAGCGCCGCTTCCTCGCCGAGATCCTGCTCGGCTTCATCCGCCGCGACTACCTGCGCGTCGCGCAGGTGCATTTCGAGGCCGGCTACGTGCCGTCGCACCATTCGGTCGAGGATTTCGCGCAGGCCATCCGCGCCATCGGCGAGCCGATCCACGACCGGCCCGCCGACGAGATCTCGATGGCGAAGCTCCTGACCCTCTTGTTCGAGATCACGGCGCTCTTCGACATGACGACCCGCACCGAACTCGTGATGCTCCAGAAGACCATGGTGGTGGTCGAGGGCGTGGCCCGCAACCTCGACCCGAAGCTCGACATGTGGACCACCTCCGAGCCGGTGGTGCGCGACTGGATCGAGCGGAACCTCGGCCCCCTCGGGCGGATCGAGAACGCGGGCCGCGGGGTGTGGACGCTGGCCGGCGTGCTCTCCGACCTGCCCGAGCTCGCCTTGCGCGCCGAGCGCGTGCTGGGCCAGCTCGAGGACGTCACCGCCAAGGGCTTGCCCCTCCACCGCGACAGCATCGCGGCGATCGGGCGGGCGGAGGCCCGCGGCCACCGCTGGACCACCGCGGCCCTGTGGATCATCGCGGGCCTGCTCGCTATCGTGGCCCTCCAGGTGGCCTGACCCGCGTCGGGCCGGTCCGCGTCCCTCCCACCCCGAAGGCGGCCCATGCCCCTCGCCGGCCAACGCATCCTCCTCGTCATCGGCGGCGGGATCGCGGCCTACAAGTCGCTCGACCTCATCCGCCGCCTGCGCGAGCGCGGGGCGTCGGTGCGCTGCATCATGACGGCGGGGGCGCAAGCCTTCGTGACGCCGCTCGCGGCCTCCGCGATCTCCGGCCAGCGCACCCACACGGATCTCTTCGACCGCGAGGACGAAGCCGACATCGGCCACATCCGGCTGGCGCGCGACGCCGACGCGATCGTGGTCGCGCCCGCGACCGCGAACCTCATGGCCCGGATGGCGGGCGGGCACGCCGCCGACCTCGCCTCGACGGTGCTGCTCGCCACCACGCTGCCGATCCTGATCGCGCCCGCCATGAACGTGCGCATGTGGCTCCACCCGGCGACGCAGCGGAACCTCGCGACCTTGAAAGGCGACGGCGTGCGGGTCGTGGGCCCGAACGAGGGCGCGATGGCCGAGGCCGAGTATGGGCCGGGCCGGATGGCGGAGCCGCTCGAGATCGCGGCCGCCCTCGAAGCGCTCCTCGCATCCGTGCCGGGGCCGCTCGCGGGCAGGCGGGTGCTCGTCACCTCGGGGCCGACCCACGAGCCGATCGACCCGGTGCGCTACATCGCCAACCGCTCGTCGGGCAAGCAGGGCCACGCCATCGCGCGCGCCGCCGCGCAGGCCGGCGCCGCGGTCACCCTGGTCTCCGGACCCGTCTCGATCCCGGACCCGCCGGGCGTGCGGGTCGTGCGCGTGGAGAGTGCGCGCGAGATGCTCGCCGCCGCCGAGGCGGCGCTCCCCGTGGATATCGCGGTCTTCGCGGCCGCGGTCGCGGATTGGCGCACCGCCGGCGCGGCGGGCGAGAAGATGAAGAAGGACGGCGGCGCGCTGCCTCCGCTCCGCCTCGTCGAGAACCCCGACATCCTCGCCACGGTCGCGCACCGCCGCGAGGGCCGCCCGCCGCTCGTCGTGGGCTTCGCGGCCGAGACCTCCAACGTGATCGCGTACGCGCAGGCGAAGCTCGCCCGCAAGGGCTGCGACCTCATCGTCGCCAACGACGTCTCGCCGCAAGGCGGCGTCATGGGCGGCGACCGCAACACAATCCACCTCGTGACGGCGTCCGGGGTCGAAACCTGGCCGACCCTCGACAAGGACGAGGTGGCGCGCCGCCTCGTCCTGCATCTCGCGGCGCTCGCAGGACCCCGCGAGCCCGACCGCGCATGACCGGGCCGTCCCGCGCCCGCCCCTCCCGACCTTGAGCTTTGTGCCCCATGCTCGAACGGCTCGTTCTGCGCCTGCTCTGCTGATCGTGAGTGTCGTGCCCCATGCTCGAACTGCCTGTCCTGCGCCTGCCCCACGCCGAGGGCCTGCCGCTCCCGCGCTACGAGACGGACGGCGCCGCCGGGCTCGACCTCGTGGCCGCCAACCCGGCGGACGCGCCCGTGCCGCTGCCGCCGCTCGGGCGCGCCCTCGTTCCGACCGGGCTCGTGCTGCAGGTGCCGCCCGGCTTCGAAGCCCAGATCCGGCCCCGCTCGGGCTTGGCCCTGAGGCACGGCTTGACCGTTCTTAACGCGCCGGGAACCATCGACGCCGATTACCGAGGCGAGGTCCAGGTGCTTCTGGTCAATCTCGGGTCCGGGACGTATCAGGTGGAGCGTGGGACGCGCATCGCACAGCTCGTGGTTGCGCCGGTGCTGCGGGTGGAACCCGTCGCAGTCCGGACCGTGGACGGCACCGCGCGGGGCGCCGGCGGCTTCGGGTCGACGGGGGCCGACGCCGCGGAACGCTGACGGGCCGGGTCCCCGGGCACAAGGGGTTTCCGACCTGCGGCGTTCCGACCGCAGGGGCGATCAATCCACCGGGATCCCACGTGCGTAAGAGAGATCATCGCCAGGCCAGGCCGTGGAATGCCGCGGCGCCGAAGGAAGGGCCCGAGGCGAGAGAACGAGAAGGCCATCCATGATCCTGCTGTCGCGCCGTTCCCTGCTCGCCATCGCCGCCGTGGTCGACGTGGCCCTGCATGCCCGGCCGATGCCGGTCGCCGCCAAGGCGCTGGCGGCGCGCCACAACCTGCCGCCGCGCCACCTCGAGACCGTCCTGCAGGCGCTCGTCCGGCACGGCATCCTCAAGGGGGTGCGCGGGCCCCGGGGCGGCTACGAACTCGCCCGCGAGCGCCGGCGCATCACGGCCGGCGACGTGGTGCGGGCCGCCATGAAGGCGACCGGCGAGGACGGCCTGCCGCCCCTGCCCGAGTCGCGCCTCGTCGACGTCGTGATCGAGCCCGCGGTCAAGAAGGCCGGCGGCGCCTTCCTGGCCGACCTCGACGGCGTCACGATCGACGACCTGTGCCGGCGCGCGGAGGCGGACGCCCAGGCCGACGCGCCGGCCGAACGGGCGACGCTGTCGGATTTCGCAATATAAATCTGTGAAATATTGCAATTATCGACACGGTTCGCGAAATAGGCTAGCGTGCGCCCGAAGCTCCCCGGAGAACCCCCCATGGCCGAACCCGCCCGCCAGCTCGACACCGCCTTCCAGACCAGGACGCCCGGCCGCGGCCGCGTCTACGATTCCATCACCCAGACCATCGGCGACACCCCGCTCGTGCGCCTGAAGCGCCTGCCGGCCGAGCGCGGCATCGAGGCCGAGATCCTGGTCAAGCTCGAGTTCTTCAACCCGATCGCCAGCGTGAAGGACCGGATCGGCGTCAACATGGTGGATGCCATGGAGGCCGCCGGCACGATCCGCCCGGGCGCGACCCTGATCGAGCCGACCTCGGGCAACACCGGCATCGCGCTCGCCTTCGTGGCGGCGGCGCGCGGCTACCGCCTCATCCTCGTGATGCCCGAGACCATGTCGATCGAGCGCCGCAAGATGCTGGCCTTCCTGGGCGCCGAGCTGGTGCTCACCCCCGGTCCCATGGGCATGAAGGGCGCGCTCGCCAAGGCCGAGGAGCTTCGCAACGAGATCCCGGGCTCCGTGATCCCGCAGCAGTTCCAGAACCCCGCCAACCCGGAGATCCACCGCCTCACCACCGCGGAGGAGATCTGGAACGACACCGACGGCCACCTCGACGCCTTCGTGGCCGGGGTCGGCACCGGCGGCACCATCACGGGCGTCGGCCAGGTCATCAAGCCGCGCCTGCCGAAGATGAAGCTCATCGCGGTCGAGCCGGAGGATTCGCCGGTCCTCTCCGGCGGCGCTCCCGGCCCGCACAAGATCCAGGGCATCGGCGCCGGCTTCGTGCCCGACGTGCTCGACCGCTCGCTCATCGACGACGTGGTGACGGTCGGCAACCAGACCGCATTCGAGACCTCGCGCCAGCTCGCCCGGCTCGAGGGCATCCCGGGCGGCATCTCGACCGGCGCCAACGTGGCCGCGGCCCTCGAGGTGGCGAGCCGGCCCGAATTCCGGGGCAAGCGCATCGTCACCGTCGCGCCCTCCTTCGCGGAGCGGTACATTTCGAGCGCGCTGTTCGAGGGACTGTAGGCCTTCACGCCTGCCCGAGCGCGAAAGGGCGGCCCCTGCGGCCGCCCTTTTCTTGCGACCCCATGCGCCGCGCCCGATTGCGCCAGTCGATCCCGATCCGGGGCAAGGGGCCGCGCCTGGTTGCGCGAAGCCTTGTCCGGCGCGAGCGCGAGCCGCGCCCGATTGCGCCAAGCGCGGCCGCAACCTCTCTCCCCTCCCGGTGTTTCTCCTTCCGACATCCGAAGGAGTGGCCCATGGCCGAAGACCGGCACCCACCGCATTCGCTGCGGGACCAGAGCCCGGACCAGATCCGCAACCAGCAGCGCGGCGGCGACGCCAGCCCCGCCGACCCGGAGCGCGACGGCGGCCCCGAGGGCAACGCCACGATGCGCCGCCTGTGGAGCGAGCCCGGCGGCGAGGCCCACGCGCTGCGCAACGCGACCATCGCGGCCGGCACCAAGGCCGACGGGCACGAGGACCTCACCGCCGCCGAGACCCCCGAGGCCACCCGCCGCCTGTCCGACGCCTCCTTGAGCCCTGACGACCGCGACGCCACGGCCGAGGCGATCGCGCGCATGGGCTCCGGCAAGGGCTCCGGCGGCAAGAGCCCGTGAGGAGCGCGCTCGTGGCAGATCCCAAACGCAACATCGATGCCGAGGCCCGTGCCGCGGTCGAGGGCAAGAGCCCCGGCGACACGGCCGCGCCGAAGCCCTCCGACGAGCGGCCGCCGGCCGGCCCCCACGCCGACCCCGACCTCGTCAACCCGCTCTCGACCCCCGGCACCGGCGCGCTCACGCCGCCGGGCGAGCACGACGACGTCGATTCGACGAGCGGCTGACCCGGTTCCCGGCCGAGGTCCGGCCTGACGGCGCCGCAGCCGGCCGAACCCGGCGCCCGCATCCAAGGAGGAAAGATCATGACGGAGCATCGATCGGGCGGGCCGAAGGTCCCCGCCGAGCACCCCGACCCGAAGGCGGCCGCCCGCGGCGGATCGGGCCAGGACCGGCCGGGCTTCGACCTCGGCGGCGCGAAAGGCGGCGACAACGCCACCGGCGTCGGCTCCAGCACGATTCCCGGCGGACCGCGCAGCAGCCCGGGCGCCGGCACCACCACCGGACTCGGCGACGGCGCCACCGACACGAGCGGCTCGCGCTCGTCCGGCAACCGGGGCGATGCCGGCTCCGGCGCCGGAAGCGGCCCCACGGACGGCTCCGGCGGACCGGGCTGAGGAGTGAAGCGATGACGGATCAGAAGAAGCCGGGGCAGGAGAAGCTCGAGGACAACCTGGAGGATCTCTCCATCGACCGCCCGCGCCTGACGCCGCAGGGGCGCACCGACGACGGCCCGGAGGGGGAGGATTCCACCAACCCGATGGGCGAGGGCGCCAAGACCGGCCAGGGCTCCAAGGCGGAAGGATAGCGCCCCCGCGGACATCGCTTCCGAGGACGCCCCCAAGCCCTCTCCCCTCTGCGGGAGAGGGTGGCCCCTGCGCGAGCAGGGGTCGGGAGAGGGGCTGTCCGACGTCGGACACAGCGACGCCGGAACGAGCACCTCCCTCCCCTCAGGGGAGGGCGACGCGGCGCAGCCGCGCGGGGCGGGGTGTTCGCCGAAGGCGATCCTCTTGCCGCTGTAGTGCCGGATGCGCTTCGCGCAACACCCCACCCATCGCCCTTTCGGGCGCCACCCTGCCCTGAGGGGAGGGAGACCATCGGAGCCATCGCGCTCCACCGACCGGCCCCTCACCCTAGCCCTCTCCCCGCAGGCGGGGAGAGGGGAGCGGCGACAGACCCCTCTCCCGGCCACGCTCCGCTCGCCACTCTCCCCCGCTTGAGGAGGGAGGGAGGAACTCTCCCGCCCTCGACAAACCGCCGACCCTCCTGTATACGCGCGCCCAATTCACAACAGGACGCCGAAATCCTGCGGGAGCGTGAGATCGCTCAAGCCCCGCGACGGCAGGAGTTTTGACCCATGAACATCATTCTTCAGCTCGAGCAGGAGCAGATCGCGAAGCTCGGCCGCGAGATCCCCGACTTCCAGCCCGGCGACACGCTCGTCGTCAACGTGAAGGTCAAGGAAGGCGAGCGCTCGCGCGTCCAGGCCTACGAGGGCGTCTGCATCGCCCGCTCGGGCTCCGGCTTCCAGGAAAGCTTCACGGTCCGCAAGATCTCCTACGGCGAGGGCGTCGAGCGCGTGTTCCCGCTCTACTCGCCGATGATCGACTCCATCAAGGTCGCCCGCCGCGGCGCCGTCCGCCGCGCCAAGCTCTATTACCTGCGCGACCGCCGCGGCAAGTCGGCCCGTATCGCCGAGCGCGCGGAGCGCCCGGTCAAGACCCCGGCCGCGGCCGAGTAACGGGCGCCACCTCGGTCCGACCCCTGCAAGCGCGGCCCCTCGAGGCCGCGTTTTTGCTATGCGCAGCCCGGCGGCGGACCGGTCGCCCGTCCCGCCATGCGGCGGCGGCGCCCGGGCCCTGCCAATCCGTCGCCTTCCCGCCGAACCCGGCACCGGCTAAACACCGGAGCGCATCCTCACTCCCGACCGCTGGACGACACCCATGGCCAATCCGCGCACGCTCTACGACAAGATCTGGGACGACCACGTCGTCGACACGCAGCCGGACGGCACCTGCCTTCTGTACATCGACCGCCACCTCGTCCACGAGGTCACGAGCCCGCAGGCCTTCGAGGGCCTGCGCCTCACGGGGCGCAAGGTGCGCGCGCCGCAGAAGACGCTGGCGGTCGTCGACCACAACGTGCCGACCACGGACCGCTCGCTCCCGAACGAGGATCCCGAGAGCGCGACCCAGATCGAGGCGCTGGCCCAGAACGCCCGCGACTTCGGCATCGAGTACTACAACGAGTTCGACCTGCGTCAGGGCATCGTCCACATCATCGGTCCCGAGCAGGGCTTCACGCTGCCCGGCACCACGATCGTGTGCGGCGATTCGCACACCTCGACCCACGGCGCCTTCGGGGCGCTCGCCCACGGCATCGGCACGTCCGAGGTCGAGCACGTGCTCGCGACCCAGACGCTGATCCAGTCGAAGGCCAAGAACATGCGCGTGACCGTGGACGGGCAACTGCCCGCCGGCGTCACCGCGAAGGACGTGATCCTGGCGATCATCGGCGAGATCGGCACCGCCGGCGGCACCGGCCACGTGATCGAGTTCGCGGGCGAGGCGATCCGCTCGCTCTCCATGGAAGGCCGCATGACGGTCTGCAACATGACGATCGAGGGCGGCGCGCGCGCCGGCCTCATCGCCCCGGACGAGAAGACCTTCGCCTACCTGAAGGACCGGCCGAAGGCCCCCAAGGGCGCCGCCTGGGACGAGGCGGTGCGCTTCTGGCAGACGCTCCACACCGACGAGGGCGCGTTCTTCGACCGCGAAATCCGCCTCGACGGCGCCAGCCTGCCCCCGATCGTGACCTGGGGCACGAGCCCGGAGGACGTGGTCTCGGTCAACGGCACCGTGCCGGACCCGGAGGCGATTCCCGACGAGAACAAGCGCCGCTCGAAGCAGCGCGCGCTCGAGTACATGGGCCTCACGGCCGGGACGAAGATCACCGACATCGCGATCGACCGGGTGTTCATCGGCTCCTGCACCAACGGACGCATCGAGGACCTGCGCGCCGCCGCCAAGATCGTCGAGGGCAAGCGCGTGGCGGGATCCGTCAACGCCATGATCGTGCCGGGCTCCGGCATCGTGAAGATGCAGGCGGAGGCCGAAGGCCTCGACAAGATCTTCAAGGCCGCGGGCTTCGACTGGCGCGAGCCGGGCTGCTCCATGTGCCTCGCCATGAACCCGGACCGGCTCTCGCCGCAGGAGCGCTGCGCCTCGACCTCGAACCGCAACTTCGAGGGCCGCCAGGGCTTCAAGGGCCGGACCCACCTGGTCTCCCCCGCCATGGCGGCGGCCGCCGCGATCGCGGGCCGCTTCGTCGACGTGCGGCAATGGGGGGCGTGAGAACGCGCCCCGCTCCGGATCGGACATGACAAAGGCGGGGCCGCCGGCCCCGCCTTCTTTCGTTTCAGCGCGATCGGTCGGATCAGTCGATCCCGACGCGGCGGTTCACCACCGGTCGCGCTCGCGCACCACCACCTTGCGGCTCACCACCGGGGCGCGCTCGCGCACCACCACCTTGCGGGTCATGACGGGGGCGGGCTCGCGCACGACCACGCGGCGCGTCACGACCGGCATGGGCTCGCGCACGACGACGCGGCGGGTCACGATCGGGGCCGGCTCGACGATGCGGCGCTTCACCACGCGGCGGGTCACGACCTCGTCGTCGTTGTCGTCCTCGATGATCACCCGGCGACGCTCGACCGTGCCGACCACGTCGACGTCGCGGCGGCGGCGCTCGACGCGCACGTCGTCGTCCAGGTCGCGGCGGTCGATGCGCCGCTCGATGCGGTCGCCGTCATCGTCGTCGATGCCGACGCGCACGTTCACGTTCTGAGCCGAAGCCGCAGTGGCCCCGAGGGCGACGAGGCCGACAATGCTCAGGCTTTTCAAAAGCTTAGCCATGGAAAAACTCTCCGGAACACAAAGTCGTGGTCTGTGGGGCTAACGCCCCGGGCGGAGCGGTGTTCCGGATCGCGCCACGGCTCGCAGCCGGGCCGCGGGCCGCCTGACGCGGCTCGGGACGCTCGCTCCCTCGGCTTGACGCCGACCGCGTGCGGCCTGAGGTATGGGGCCGCGGCGCGGGCCCGAGACCCGCGCCGGAACCCCCGTCCCTCGCTCCCGGAGTGGCCCCTTGCACGACGATCCCCGCCAGAGAGAAGCGCACGCCGCCCTCGACCGCGTCGCGAGGGATTCCGAGACCGTGGGCTCCTCGGCGATCGCCCGGGCGGGCCGGCGGATGGGCGACCACTTCTCGGGACGGGACGCGGCCGGGACCGGCGCGGACGGCGGCGCGGACCCGATCGAGCTCTGGGGCCGGCGCATCGGCCGGGCGCTTTCGGTGGTGGGCTTCGTCGGGCTCTCGCTCTGGCTCGCGCTCCAGCTCGGCCTGATCTGATCCGGCCGCCCCGCTCCCTCGCACCGCTCCCCGCCCGATGACCGACTGGTCCAACCTCCCGGCCCCTCCCCCTCGCACCGCCCGCGCTGCCCGATGACCGACTGGTCCAATCTCCCGGCCCCGAGCCTCGCCGATTTCGAACGCCTCGCCGAGGACGCCTTCGCGCGCCTGCCCGAGGGGTTCCGGCGCCTGTGCCGCGGCGTCGTGATCCGGATCGAGGACTTCCCCGACGACGACACCCTCGCCGAGATGGAATGCGAGAGCGAGTTCGACCTGCTGGGCCTGTTCCGCGGCATCGGGCTCGCGCAGGGCCCCGCGACGCTCGGGACCGGCCAGTTCCCCAACATGGTCTGGCTCTACCGCCGCCCGATCCTCGACTATTGGGCCGAGCACGAGGAGACGCTCGGCCACCTCGTCACCCATGTGCTGGTGCACGAGATCGGCCACCATTTCGGCCTCTCGGACGAGGACATGACCGCGATCGAGGCGGCGGCCGAGGAATCCTGACTCGGACGAGGACATGACCGTGATCGAGGGGACTGAAGACTGACGGGAGCCGGGACGGCGGCCGAGGGCGCTGAGGACCGACGGCGAAGCGACGCTTCTCTCAGGCCGCGAGCGCCCCGACGACCGCGTTCAGCACGGGAAAGCCCTCGCGGGTGACGGCGAGGCGGGCGCCCGGGCGGTGGGCGAGGAAGCCCTGCTCCTCCAGGTCCCGGACCCGGGCCGCATCGAGGCTCCGCCCGGTGAGCGCCCGGTAGCGGCCCGGGTCGATGCCTTCGCGCAGGCGCAGGCCCATGAGCAGGAACTCGTCTCCTTCCGCCTCCGCGGTGAGCCATTCCTCCTCGACGAGGCCGTGTCCCTCGCGCTCCACCTGCGCGAGCCAGGTCTCCGGGTGGCGCTCGGTCGCGGTCGCGACGCGCCCGTTCGGCCGCACCAGGCGTCCGTGGGCGCCGGGGCCGACGCCGGCATATTCGCCGTAGCGCCAGTAGACCAGGTTGTGGCGCGATTCCGCGCCGGGCCTTGCATGGTTCGAGACCTCGTAGGCCGGCAGGCCGCGGGCCTCGCACACCTCCTGGGTGATCTCGTAGAGGACGCGGCCGGTCTCGTCGTCCGGCACGGTGAGCTTTCCCGCCGCATGCAGGCGCTCGAACCAGGTCCCGGGCTCGATGGTGAGCTGGTAGAGCGACAGGTGCTCGGCCGCATGGGCGATGGCGGCCTCGAGCTCCGCCCGCCAGGCCCGAGGGCTCTGGTTCGGGCGGGCGTAGATGAGGTCGAAGGAGGTGCGCTCGAACAGGGATGCGGCGATCCGCACGGCCCCGAGGGCCTCCTCGGCCGAATGCATGCGCCCGAGCCGGCGCAGGTCCGGATCGTTCAGGGCCTGGACGCCGAGCGACACCCGGTTGACCCCGGCGGCGCGATAGCCCGCGAAGCGCTCCGCCTCGACGCTGGTGGGGTTCGCCTCGAGGGTGACCTCCGCGTCCGTATCGACCGCCCAGGCGCCCGCGATCGCGTCCAGGATGGCCGCCACGGTCCGGGGCGCCATGAGCGAGGGCGTGCCGCCGCCGAAGAACACGCTCCCGACGCTCCGCCCCGGCGCCAGCGCCGCCCGGTGCGCGATCTCGCGCCGGAAGGCCGCGACGTAGCGGTCCTGGTCCGGGGGCTGGTGCCGGACATGGCTGTTGAAGTCGCAATAGGGGCACTTCGAGGCGCAGAAGGGCCAGTGCACGTAGACGGCAAAGCCCGCATCCCGCGTCGGATGGTCGATCATCCGATGCATATGGGGGATTCTGCGCCCGCCGTCACGAGCGGCCGGTGCCGCATGCGAACCCCGCGGCGCACCCCCTCTCCCCGCGGGCGGGGAGAGGGGGTGCGTCAGCGGGAGCGCGTCAGGCAGCCCCGCGCCAGCGCCACGAAGGCCCGCGCCCGATGCGACAGGGCGCGCGGGGGATCCTGCGACCAGTCGGTGCCGTGCTTCTCCCGCGCCGAGAGTTCGCCGAAGGTGCGCTCGAAGCCCTCCGGCTCGAACAGGGGATCGTAACCGAAGCCCTCGCCGCCCCGCGGCGGCCAGACCACCCGGCCGAAGACCCGGCCCTCGAACAGCTCCTCGTGGCCGTCCGGCCAGGCGATCACGAGCGCCGAGACGAAATGGGCGCTGCGGTCGGTCGCGCCGCGCTTCGCCAGTTCGCGCTCGACCCGCGCCATGGCGGCGGGAAAATCCTTGGCCGGGCCCGCCCAGTCGGCGGTGAACAGCCCCGGCGCCCCGTCCAGCGCGTGCACGCACAGCCCCGAATCGTCGGACAGCGCCGGCAGGCCCGTGGCCTTCGCGGCGGCATGCGCCTTGATGGCGGCGTTCTCGGCGAACATGTGGCCGGTCTCGGCCGGCACCGGCAGCCCGAGCGAGCGCGCCGACACCGCCTCGACCCCGAAGGGCGCGAGGAGCTCCTGCATCTCCTTGAGCTTGCCGGAATTGTGGGTCGCGATCACGACCGTGCCGGTCAGGGGACGGGGCATGGGAGGTCTCCGGATCTCCGTCTCCCCGCCGTCGCTCCCTCTCCCCGCCAGCGGGGAGAGGGGGTTCGACGGCGGGGAGGATGGGGAGCTCAAGCCACCGCCTGCTTCTGCAGGTCCACGAGGCGGGCGACGCCGGCCTTGGCGAGGCGGAGCAGGGTCAGGAACTCCTCCTCCGAGAACGGCTTGCCCTCGGCGGTGCCCTGGATCTCGACGATCCCGCCCGAGCCCGTGATCACGAAGTTGGCGTCGGTCTCGGCCGCCGAATCCTCGGCGTAGTCGAGGTCGAGCACGGGCGTGCCCTGGTGGATGCCGCAGGACACCGCCGCCACGGGCTCGCGCAGGGGATTGACCGAGATGATCGAGCGCGCCTGCATCCAGGCGAAGCACTCGTGCAGCGCCACCCAGGCGCCGGTGATCGAGGCCGTGCGGGTGCCGCCGTCCGCCTGGATGACGTCGCAGTCGACGACGATCTGGCGCTCGCCGATGGCGGGCAGGTTGACGACGGCGCGCAGGGACCGGCCGATGAGGCGCTGGATCTCCTGGGTGCGGCCGGAGGGCTTGCCCGAGGTGACCTCGCGCCGGGTGCGCTCGTGGGTGGCCCGCGGCAGCATGGCGTATTCGGCCGTGACCCAGCCCTTGCCGGAGCCGCGCAGCCACGGCGGCCCGCGCTCCTCGAGGGAGGCGGTGCAGAGCACCCGGGTCTCCCCGAAGGAGACCAGGCACGAGCCTTCCGCGTAGCGCGCCACCCCGCGCTCCAGGGTCACGGGGCGCAGTTCGTCGGGGGCGCGCTTCGAGGGCCGCATGGGGATCTCCTTTCGGGTGAGCGCGCTGTTTAAGGCCCGCGCCCCGGCCGGGCAAGCGCGCCCGGAGCGCCCGCGCGGCAAGAGGGCGGCGAGGAGGGTGGGGGTGGCAAGCGGCCGCTTGCCTAAACCCCGCGCCCTCCGCACATTAGAGCGTGCCCATCCCCGGGACGTGAGCATGGTCCTCGAGCTGCGATGAACGTGCCCTATCAGTCTCTGTCCTCCGCCGAATCCCGCGCGATCGCGGAGCTCAACGACCGCTCCCGCGAGATCTTCCGCCAGATCGTGGAGAGCTACCTCGCCACCGGCGAGCCCGTGGGGTCGCGCAACCTCTCGCGCATCCTGCCCATGACGCTCTCGCCCGCCTCCGTGCGCAACGTCATGGCCGACCTCGAACAGGCGGGCCTCGTCTTCGCGCCCCACACCAGCGCCGGGCGGCTGCCCACGGAGCTGGGCCTGCGCTTCTTCGTCGACGCCATGCTCGAGATCGGCGACGTCTCCGCGGACGAGCGCCAGCGCATCGAGGCCCAGATGCGCGCCGCCGCCACCGGCCACACCCTCGAGAGCGCGCTCGCCGAGGCCTCGAGCCTGCTCTCGGGCGTCTCGCGCGGCGCCGGCGTGGTGGTGACCACGAAGTCGAACGCGAGGCTCAAGCACATCGAGTTCGTGCGCCTCGATCCGGCGCGGGCCCTCGTGGTGCTCGTCTCGGAGGACGGCTCGGTCGAGAACCGCCTGCTCGACCTGCCGCCGGGGCTGCCCGCGAGCGCGCTCACCGAGGCCGGCAACTTCCTCAACGCCCGCATCCGCGGCAAGACCTTAGGGGACCTGCGCTCCGAGGTGGAGAGCCGCCGCATCGCCATGGAGCGGGAGCTCGACGCCCTGACGGCCCGGCTCGTCGAGGCGGGGCTCGCCACCACGGTGGGCTCGGCCGACGCCCGGCAGCTCATCGTGCGCGGCCAGGCGAACCTGCTCGAGGACCTCAAGGCCGTGGAGGACCTGGAGCGCATCCGCCTGCTCTTCGCCGACCTCGAGACCCAGACCGACGTGATCGACCTCCTGAGCCGCGCCGAGGGCGGCGAGGGGGTGCGGATCTTCATCGGCTCCGAGAACAAGCTGTTCTCGCTCTCCGGATCCTCGATGATCGCGGCGCCGTTCCGCGACGGCAGCCAGACCATCGTCGGCGTCATCGGCGTCATCGGCCCGACCCGGCTCAACTACGCCCGCATCGTCCCGATGGTCGACTACACCGCCAAGGTCGTGAGCCGGATCCTGGAGCGCGGGCGGTAGGACGGCGCACCCGGCGATCGGGCCCCGCGGCGCGCGGCATCGCCACCCGGAACCTGCAGCCGGATCAGCATCATGCCGGCCGCTGCCGTTCGGAACCTGCAGCCGGATCAGCATCATCCCGGCCGCTGCCGTTCGGAACCTGCAGCCGGATCAGCATCATGCCGGCCGTTGCCGTTCGGAACCCTACAGCCGGATCAGCATCATGCCGGCGAGCATCGCGGCCACCGCGGCCCAGCGCCAGGGGCCGACCCGCTCCCGCAGCAGGAGCGCGCCGATCAGGATCGCGAACACCATGCTGGTCTCGCGCAGGGCCGACACCAGGCCGACCGGCGCCTGTTTCAGGGCCCAGATGTAGAGGGTGTAGGACACCACCGAGAGGCCCGCCCCGAAGGTCAGGATCGGCCAGTGGCGCCCGAGCATGGCGGGCACGTCGTGGCCGCGGGAGGCCTGGAAGAGCGCCATGAACACGCCGTTGAGGGTCGAGATCGTGGCCGCGTAGGAGAAGGCGTTCTCGGACAGGCGCGCGCCCTTGGCGTCGGTGAGCGCCGCGAGCGCGGTCAGCCCCGCGGTCGCGGCCGCGAGCCCGACGCCTTTGAACGTCATGGTGCGCGAGCGCATGGAGGATTCCCAGGCGATGACCCCGAGGCCCGCCGACACGCACAGGACGCCGAGTCCCTGCGCCAGGCTCGGGCGCTCGCCGAAGAGCGGGATCGCGGCCAGCGTCAGCACCACCGGGATGAGGCCGCGGATCAGCGGGAAGGCGACGGAGAAATCGCCCTCGCGGTAGGCGAGGGAGATCAGGTGCAGCGAGACGATGCTCAAGGCGACGGTGGCCGCGATCCAGCCCCAGGCCTGCAGCCCGGGAAAGCCGAACGCCGCCAGCACCGCGATGTTGGGGATGCCGGCGCCGATCACGAGGGCCGAGACCGCGCCCGTGCTGTCGGCGCGCGACTTCACCCACGCGTTCCACGTGGCGTGGAGCGCGGCGCTGACCAGCATCACGCCGAAGACCAGGATGTCCAAAGATCGAAGCCCCCGGGACCGTCAAAGCACGATTGCCGGTCCCTGCCTACGGCCGCGCCTGCAGGTCGGCTGCGCGCGGCCCGCGGGCGAGCTTAGCGGGGCCTTGACTCATCCACAATAAGAGAGATTATGTCTCCTATCATGGACGATCTCTCCGGCATCGACACCCGCCTCGGCGACCGCATCCGCGCGACGCGCCTCGGCCAGCACCTCTCGATCGAGGCGCTGGCGGAGCGCTCCGGCGTCAGCCGCGCCATGATCTCCAAGATCGAGCGGGCGGAATCGAGCCCGACCGCGGCGCTGCTGGGCCGCCTCTGCGCCGGCCTCGGCATCAGCCTCGCCGCGCTGTTCGAGGACGAGGCGAAGCGCGGCGCGCCGCTGGCGCGGGCCGCCGACCAGCCGGTCTGGCGCGATCCCGCGACGGGCTACGTCCGGCGCGACGTCGCCCCGCCGGGCACCGGCTCCCCGGTCGACATCGTCGACGTGACCTTCCCGCCGGGCGCCCGGGTCACCTACGACCGGCCGCTCACCGTGCGGGGCAGCGACCAGCACGTCTGGGTCTTCGAGGGCACCCTCGACCTCACCGTCGGCGACGTCACCCACCGGCTCGAGGCCGGCGACTGCCTGCACATGCGCCTCGACCGGACCATCACCTACCACAACCCCACCGACCGGCCGATCCGCTACGCCGTGATCCTCATGCTGGAGCCCCTGCGCGGCTGACCGCGCCCGGGCGCCCGGCCCGCCCCCGAAAGGAAGCCCCCGATGTCCGACCTCGCCCCGCACCCTGCCCCGTCGCCCCGGACCCCGCCGCTGCCTGCGCCCGACCTCCCCGAACCCGCCATCCGGGCGCTCTCCGCCGAAGAGGCCGAGGCGCGACTCCCCGAACTCGCGGACCTTCTCGTCGACGCGGTGGCGCACGGGGCCTCGGTCAACTTCCTCGCGGGCTTCCGCCACGACGAGGGCGTCGCCTTCTGGCGCGGCCAGATCCCGGCGATCCGCGCCGGCGGCCGCGCCCTCCTCGTCGCGGAGGCCGGCGGGCGCCTGGTCGGCACCGTCGTGCTCACGCACGCGCCGCAGCCCAACGCCCCCCACCGCGCCGAGATCGGCAAGATGCTGGTGCACTCCGCCTTGCGCCGCCGCGGCCTCGGGGCCCGGCTCCTCTCGGCGGCCGAGGACCACGCCCGCCGCGCCGGCCGCACGCTCCTCATGCTGGACACCGAGGCGGGCAGCGCGGGCGAGCACCTCTACCGCCGCTGCGGCTGGACCGTCCTCGGGGTGGTGCCGAACCATTCCTACCGCACGGACGGGCGGCTCGCGCCCACCACCTTCTTCTACAAGGAGCTGTGACGCGCCATGCCGGCCGCCCGCCCGGACCCGGGGCCCGTGATCCGCGACGCCCGTCCCGAGGACCTGCCCGCGATCCTGGCGATCCACAACGACGCCATCCTGAACTCCCTCGCGATCTGGCAGGAGCGGCCCGTCGATCTCGCCAACCGCCGCGCCTGGTTCGACGAGCGCCGGGCCCACGGCTTCCCCGTGCTGGCGCTCGACTGCGACGGCGCGTTCGCGGGCTACGCCTCGTTCGGCCCCTTCCGCATCGGCTCCGGCTACGACGCCACGGTCGAGAACTCGGTCTACCTCGCGCCCGAGCGGCGCGGACGGGGCCTCGGCCGCGCCCTGATGGCGGCGCTGATCGCCCGCGCCCGGGCGCAGGGCCGCCACGTCATGGTGGCCGGCATCGGCCTGCCCAACGACCCGTCCGTCGCCCTGCACCGCACGCTCGGCTTCACCGAGGCCGGCACGCTGCGCGAGATCGGCCGCAAAGCGGGCCATTGGCTCGACCTGATGCTGATGCAGAAGACGCTGTGACGGCCCCGCACCCGCCTTAAGGGCCTCCCTCTCCCCGTCCGAACCCCCTCTCCCCGCTCGCCGGGAGAGGGAGGCACGCCGCGGGGAGAGGGCGTGCAGCGGCGGGAGGAGCGACGCGCTCCTCCTGCAAGCTTGACAATGTTCCTGTTCTGTTCTATGTCTCCTGCTCCTGTCCCGGTGAGGCGCGCTCGCGAGGCGTCGTGG
>JAESGR010000604.1_pt1 | contig 20400 bp, 22 predicted proteins | sample 9269771 | NCBI WGS metagenome assembly JAESGR01 (sample SAMN15739572, study PRJNA653492) | algae metagenome | isolation source: Chroococcus sp. CMT-3BRIN-NPC107 and co-occurring heterotrophs from well... | place: USA: Clark Mountains Wilderness, California | collected 2010-04-18 | reverse complement strand
CGCCTGTGGAACGCGATCGTCGGCAACGGCGGCGAGGAGAGCGCCTGCGGCTGGTGCAAGGACAAGTGGGGCCTGTCGTGGCAGATCACGCCGCGCGCCATGACGGAGGCGATCGCCGATCCCGACCCCGCGGCCGCCAGGCGCGCGTTCGCGGCGATGATGGAGATGCGCAAGATCGACATCGCCGCCATCGAGGCGGCACGCCGCGGCTGAGTCGCCTCGAGCGGGCCGGACGCGCCGTCAGTTGCGCGTGAGCGGCACGAAGCGCACGGGCAGCACGCTGCGCGTGACGACGCGGCCGTCCGGATCCTTGCGCAGCAGCAGCAGATCCTGCGCGCCGCCCTGCGGCCCGATCGGCGCGATCAGCCGCCCGCCGGGCGCGAGCTGATCGATCAGAGGCTGCGGCATCCGGTCGGGCGCTGCGGTCACGACGATGGCGTCGAACGGCGCCGCCTCGGGCCAGCCGCGGTAGCCGTCGCCGATCCGCACCTCGACGTTCGCATGGCCGAGCTCGCGCAGCAGCTCGGCGGCGCGCTCGCCCAGCGGCCGCACGATCTCGATGGTGTGCACGCGGGCGACGAGCTTCGCCAGCACCGCCGCCTGGTAGCCGGAGCCGGTGCCGATCTCGAGCACGCGATCCGTGGGCTTCGGGTCGATGAGCTGCGTCATGAGGGCGACGATGAACGGCTGCGAGATCGTCTGCCCGTGGCCGATGGCCAGGGGACGGTTGACGTAGGCGAGCGGCGCCAGCGGCGGCGGCACGAAGCGGTGACGGGGCACGCTGGCCATCGCCGCCAGCACGGCGGGATCGAACTCGCGCCGACCGGTCGACGACGCGGTGTCGCGCAGGTCGCCCTGGATTTCGGCGAGCAGCTTCGACCGCGCGTCGGCATACGGGTCCGCGGCCGGGGCGAGCTCGCCGAGACAGAGCCCGGCGGCCCCGGCAAGAAAGCTGCGCTTCGAAAGCATCGTCGTCTCGACTCCCGCCGGCGCAGCGTACCTCGGCGCCGCGGCAGCGTCATGCATGCGCCCTTGTCCGACAGCGGACGTCGGTCAAGGCGGACGAGCCGGGCCGCTGCTTCTCGATAGCGTCGCGTTGTTCCCACTTCTCCTCGACGTGATGCATCGCTACTACATGACTCCGGAAACGCGCCAGGCGCTGATCGCCGAATCCAATCGCCAGATCGCCAGCCGATCCGCGAGCCGGCACGGGGCCCTGGACTCCGAGCCCGGCGCGGACAGCGACGCATCCGGCGACGACAGCGCCTTCGCGAGGCTGGTCGCGGATCTGCAATCCGTCTCCTCGGGGTCGCGGAGCCAGTGATCGGTCAGCCAGCGGCGTCCTGACGAGGGGCCGGGTCGGCCCGTCCCGCGCCGCGCCGCCAGGCGTGCCAGCGCTCGACCCAGGCCAGGAGCCGGGCCGGCGCGTGGGCCCGCCGCCATTCGCCGGCGACGTGCTTGTTCGCTTCGGCGAGCGTCGGGTAGGCGTGGACGGTGGCGAGGATCTTCTTCAGGCCGAGGCCGTGCCTCATCGCCAGCACGAACTCGGCGATGAGCTCGCCGGCGTGCTCGCCGACGATGGTGACGCCGAGGATGCGGTCCTTGCCCGGCGCGGTCAGCACCTTCACGAAGCCCTCTGCCGCGCCCTCGGTGATCGCCCGGTCGAGCGCGTCGAGGCCGTAGGTCGTGACCTCGAACGGCACGTTCTGCTCTCTCGCATCGGTCTCGTTCAGGCCGACGCGGGCGACCTCCGGATCGACGAAGGTGGTCCACGGGATCACGCGGTAGTCAGCGCGCATCCGGATCGGATCGAACAGCGCGTTGACGGCGGCGTACCAGGCCTGGTGCGAAGCGGTGTGCGTGAACTGGTATGGCCCGGCGACGTCGCCGGCGGCGTAGATGTTCGGGAAGTTGGTCCGCAGGTAGCCGTCGACCTCGACCGTGCGGCCGGTCTTCAGCCCCAGCGCTTCGAGCCCGTAGCCGGCGAGGTTCGCCGTGCGCCCGACGGCGACGAGGATCTCGTCGAAGGCGATGCGCCGCGGCACGCCGTCGCTTTCGGCGACGAGCACCTTCTCCGTGCCGTCGCGCTCGATCCGCACTGCCTTGTGGTTCACGAGCACGTCGATGCCCTCGGCGCGGAAGCGCTCGCTCACCCGCGCCGAGACCTCCGGGTCCTCGCGCGTCAGCAGGCGAGGCAGCATCTCCACCTGCGTCACCGTCGACCCGAGCCGGGCGAAGGCCTGCGCCAGCTCGCAGCCGATCGGGCCGCCGCCGAGGACCAGCAGGCGAGCCGGCAGCTCGCGCACGTCCCACAGGTTCTCGGAGGTCAGCGCGTCGACGGACTCGATGCCGGGAATCGGCGGGATGTGCGGGCGCGCGCCGGCGGCGATGACGATGCTGCGCGTGCTGAGGCGGTCGACGCTGCCGTCGCCCCGCCGGATCTCCACTTCCCAGGGCGTGACGATGCGGGCCTCGCCGCGCACGACGTCGACGCCGAGGCCGCGGTAGCGCTCGACCGAATCGTGCGGCTCGATCTGCCTGATGACCCGCTGCACGCGCGCCATGACCTCGGCGAAATCGAAGCTGGCCTCGGCCGACCGGATGCCGAACTCGCGGGCCCGCTTGACGTCGGCGAGGAACTTCGCCGAGCGGATGAGCGCCTTGGAGGGGACGCAGCCGGTGTTCAGGCAATCGCCGCCCATCGCGTCCTTTTCCACCAGCGTGACCTTCGCTTTCAGCGCCGCGGCGATGTAGGCGGTGACGAGCCCGGCCGAGCCGGCGCCGATCACGACCAGGTTGCGGTCGAAGCGCCGCGGACGACGGTAGCGCGCGGCGACCGTGCGGCGGGCTTGCACGGCATCGACGATCTTGCGCGCCGCGAGCGGAAAGACGCCGAGAAGCGCGAGCGACGCGAGCAGGCCGGGCGAGGCGATGCCCGAGAGCGAATCGATGCGCGCGAGCTGCGTGCCGGCGTTGACGTAGATCAGCGTGCCGGCCAGCATGCCAAGCTGGCTGACCCAGTAGAAGGTCCACGGCCGGATGCTCGTCAGTCCCATCGCCAGGTTGATGAGGACGAAGGGCAGCACCGGCACCAGGCGCAGCGTGAAGAGGTAGAAGCCGCCGTCCCGCTCCATGCCGGCGTTCAGGGTGGCCAGGCGCTCGCCGAAGCGCGCCCGAACCCAGTCACCGAGGAGCCAGCGCGCCGAGAGCATGGCGAGGGTCGCGCCGATCGCCGCCGCGAACGAGACGATCACCGTGCCCTGGACCAGGCCGAAGAGCGCGCCAGCGGCGACCGTCGCCACCGCGGCGCCGGGCACCGACAGCGCGGTAAGCGCGACGTAGGCGAGGAAGAACAGCAGCGCGGCGGTGAGCGGTCGTTCGCCGCGCCAGGCCTCGAGCTGGGCATGGCCGGCCTTCACGGCGGCGAGGCTCAGGAAGCGGCCGAGGTCGAGGGCGACGAAGGCGACGATCGCTGCCGACAGCGCCAGGACGAGCCACCAGCGCTTGTCGAGGCGCATCACCGAACCGGCACGCCGATCGTGATGCCGGCCTGCGGCACGCCGGTGCAGCGCGTGCCGTGCAGGAGGTCCCAGACAGCGAGGCCTGCCGACAGGTTGGTGCGCTGGTGCGCGGCGACGTCGGAATGATGGATGCCGTGCAGGCGCGGCGTGACGACGAAGGCACTCAGCACGCGCTCGGCGGCAGGCGGCAGGCGCACATCGGCATGGTGGAACATCACCTCGGCGAGGGTCAGGCGACCCCACAGCGCCATCGTCGAGTGCGGCACGCCGATCAGCACCGCCTGCGCCGCGCGCCACGGCACCGACCACAGCATCTCCATGGCGTGGAAGCGCAGCCCCGTCGAGGCGTCGAGGTCGGGGTCGGCATGGTGGGCGCGGTGCCATCGCCAGAGCGCCGGCACCCGATGCATCAGCGCATGCCAGAGGTAGAGCGTGTAGTCGAGCAGCAGCAGGGACACGACGCGCTGCGCCGGTTTCCCGATGCCGAGCTGCCGGACGAGGCCGAGCTGTCGGCGTTCGGCGATGTCGGCGACCCTGCGCGTGACCGGCGCTTCGATCGCGGCGACGACGAGCGCGCCGCCGGCGCCGACCGCCAGGTTCCGCAGCAGCCGCCCGGCGCGTGGCCGGGTCGGGCCGCGCAAGGGCTGCCGCGTCTCCCAGCACAGGAGCGCGATGAAGCCGGCGGCGAGGAGCAGCGGTGCGGCGGTGCGCAGGCGCTGCCCCATGTCAGCAGGCGGCGAGCCGCTCGAGGTCGGCCGGCACGTCGATGTCGAACAGGGTCTCGAGCTCGCGGAGGCGCAGGCCGATGGCCATCGAGCGGCTTCGCGTCTGCGCCATCACCTCGGGCGTGCTCCAGGTCATGCCGCGGAAGAGGCTCGCCTGCGGCCGGCGCAGCCCGATGAGCACGTAGCCGCCGTCTTCGGCCGGCTGGAGGACGACGTCGCCGCCCGCGAGCAGGGCGCCGGCGGCCTCGCGCAGGTGCGCCGTCGTCAGGGCCGGGCAGTCGGTGCCGATCAGCAGCAGCGGGCCTTGCTCGCAATGCAGCAAAAACGCCTGGTGCATGCGCTCGCCCAGATCGCCGCCCGGCTGTACGCGCAGCGCGATCGGCACGCTCGCTTGCAGCGCGCGAAAGAAGGGATGCCGCGCGTCAGGCGTGCACCACAGGGTCACCGGGCCCAGCCCGGCGTCGAGCGCGGTGCGCACGGCCCGTCGCGTGAGCCGGCGCTGCAGCCGCGCCGCGCCGCTCGCGCCGAGGGCCGGGATGAGCCGGGTCTTGGCGAGGCCCGGGATCGGCGCCTTCGCCAGCACCGCGACGGCCACCCGGCGCAGATCCGGCGGGCCGCTATCGGGGCGCGCTGCCATATCGCTTCGCCAGGCGGGCCGGGTCGGCCCCGATCGCATACGCGGCGCGCAGGCGCCACATCAGCCAGATCGTCCGCCAGGCGCCGTGCCGCTCCCAGCGGCGCGCCGACGTGCGGACGCGTTCGCGCAGGCGCGCCGGCGGCCCGAGGCGCTTCAGGCGGCGCGACAGGGCGATGTCTTCCATCAGCGCGATGTCCGGGTAGCCGCCGGCGGCGACGAACACGTCGCGCCGCGCGAACAGCGCCTGGTCGCCGGTGGCGATGCCGGTCAGGCGCGAGCGCAGGTTCATGGCCGCGGCGACCACGCGCAGCAGCGGGCGCGGGCTGTCGAGCTGCACGTCGAAGCGGCCCCAGGCATGCGTGGCCGTCGCGCGCGCGACGATCGCATCGGCATCTTCGGGCAGCCGGGTGTCGGCATGCAGGAACAGCAGCACGCGCGATGCGCACGCCTGCGCGCCGGCGTTCATCTGCGAGGCGCGGCCGCGCGGCGCGCTCACGGCGACGTCCGCTGCGCCACGCGCGATCGCGAGGCTGTCGTCGCTGCTGCCGCCGTCGACGACCACGACGATGGCGCCGCGCCGGCGCAGCGGCTGCAGCGCCCGCAGCGCGTCGGCGAGGCGCTCGGCCTCGTCGAGCACGGGCATGACGATGCAGAGCTCGGCCGTCACGGGCGACAGCACACTAGCGCTGCAGCACCTGCAGCCATGCCTGCTGCGGAGCGGCGAGGCCCTCGACGGGCGTCATCAGCGCCGAGCGCAGGGCGGTGCGGATCTCCGGCTCTTCCGCAGGAGGCGGCAGCCGCAGCAGCGCCTCGAGGAGCTTGCCTGCTTCGGAGAGGCTTTCGCGGTACAGCGCCAGCATCGACGACACGGTGACGTGCCGGCTCGGGTCCTCCATCCAGCAGTCGTAGTCGGTGACGATGCCGATCGTCGCGTAGCAGATCTGCGCTTCGCGGGCGAGGAACACCTCGGGCACGTTGGTCATGCCGACGATGTGGCACCCTGCCCGTTGCAGGAACAGGCTCTCGGCCCGGGTGCCGAGGCGCGGGCCCTCGACGCAGGCGTACGTGACGTCGCGATGCAGCGGTATGCCGCGCGCGGCGGCGGCCGCGGCGATCCAGTCGACCATGTTCGCGCTCACCGGCAGTGCGGTGGACACGTGCGCCGCCACGCCGGCACCGAAGAACGTCCGCTCGCGGCCGCCCTTGGTCCAGTCGAGGTACTGGCTCGCGACGGCGAAGTGGCCGGGGGCGATGCGCTCGTCGAGGCTGCCGACCGCCGAGAAGCCGAGCAGCTGCGTCGCGCCGGCCTGCTTCAGCGCGAAGACGTTGGCGCGGTAGTTGATCTCGTGCGGCAGGAGCCGGTGGCCGTCGCCGTGGCGGGCGAGGAAGAGCAGCGGCCTGCCGTCGAGGCGGCCGCGCAGCACCGCGCCCGACGGCATGCCGAACGGGGTCGGGACGAGGATGCGCTCCTCGACCTCCATGCCCGGCAGCTCGTACAGACCGGTGCCGCCGACGATCGCCAGCAGGCTCACGGCTCGAGCGCCCCGCCGCAGCTCGATCCCTGGCCCGCCGTGCAGCCGAAGCAGTGGTCGGCGACGCGGATCGGTCGGCGCTCGATCTGCTGCGCGCGCACCTCGCTCAGGTGGACCTTCGACGAGCCGGCACCCGCGAGCGGCAGGCCGAGCTGCTGGTTGAAGTCGCAGTCGTACAGGAAGCCCTGCCAGTCGACGCTGACGACGCTGCGGCACATCACGTGCTCGAGGTTGCTGTCGCGGTGCGCAGTCCGCAGCAGCGCCATGTAGCTGTTGAACTGCCCCTTGGAGACGAGCATCGAGCCGAAGCGCTGGATCGGCATGTTGGCCAGGGTGAACAGCCGGTCGAAGACGACGCCGAAGTGCTCGGCCAGGTGCGTCCTGTAGTCGCGCTCCAGCCCTTCCTGGCCGGGCGGGAGGCTCGGGCCCTGCGGGTTGTAGACGAGGTTCAGCACGAGACCCGATCCCGGCCTCGCGTAGCCCAGCCGGTTCAGCGTCTGCAGGCCGCGGATGCTCGCGTCGAAGGTGCCCTTGCCGCGCTGTCGATCGACGTTGTCCTCGAGGTAGCAGGGCATCGAGGCGACGACTTCCACGCCGTGCCCGGCCAGGAACTCGGCGAGGCCGTCCTGGCCGGGCTCCTCGAGGATGGTCAGGTTGCAGCGATCGATGACGCGCACGCCGAGCCCGCGCGCGGCGGCCACCAGCGACCGGAAGTGCGGGTTGAGCTCGGGCGCGCCGCCGGTCAGGTCAAGCGTCCGCACGCCCGGGTTGGCGTGGAGGAAGGCGAGAACGTCGTCGACCGTCTCGCGCGACATCTCCTCCGTCCGGTTCGGGCCCGCGTTCACGTGGCAGTGCACGCAGCTCTGGTTGCAGCGGTAGCCGAGATTCACCTGGAGCGTCTCGAGCGCGCTGCGCCGCAGCGGCGGGAACTCGGTGCGGACGAGGAGGGGAAGGGTCGCGTGCATCGGTTCGAAGTCTGTGGCTGGACAGGGTCATTGGACCTGAAAGAGAGAACCATGGCCGCCGGTACTGCGCATGGCGGCCGATGGCGCACCCGTGCAGGCGACACACACGCTAGTTCGGAGGCGCGCCGCGATCGGTTACAGCGGCGGTCGCACTTCCTGGCGGAAGGCGCAGGCGCCGGTGAGCGCCCGCGATGCGGCAGAAGCCGCTGGCGAGGACGCCGGTGACCAGCAGCATCGCCGCAATGTGAACGGCCACGGCCGCGCCGGCTGCGGCCAGTGCGGCGCAGCCTTCGATGCCCGGCGCCGGCGCCGCGCCCGCCACGCACAGCGGCACCAGAGCGGGGACGAGCATCAGCCCGGCGCCCTGCGCCGAGGCGATCAGGAACGACCACAGCGCGATGCCTGCATGGCCGATGCGGCCACCGAGGCGCGTCCGCGCGCTCCCGCGCCGCAGGGCGCGCCACGCCGCTGCGGCCGCTGCGGCCGCGAGCAGCGCGACGGCGAGCTCGCCCATCAGCGCCCGGTTCAGCGACAGCCGCAGCGACAACGCGCCGGCCAGCACCACGACGGACGCGAGCTGGCCGAGCGCGATCGGCCACAGCGCGCGACGTGCCTGCGCCGCGTCGCGGGCGTGCACGCCGCACGCCGCCGCGAAGACCCAGCCGTTCGCCGGGCTCAGCCCGTGCAGGGCGCCGAGGCCGGCGATCGCCAGCCAGACCCATATCGGCCATCGCGCCCTCCGTCTGCCGGGGCGGCGAGCCTCAGGCCTGCCCGTGACAGCACGCGCCCGCGACCGGCGCCGGCTTCGCGGCCCGCGCCTCGTAGCGGTCGTGGTGGCGCACCCAGTCCATCTTGTAGAACCCGTCGTGCTCGTCGCGGCCACGGGGCACGAGATCGAGCATGCGGTAGGTCCCCATCATCGCTTCGACGCCGCGCTCGAAGGTCGAGTACGTGTGGAAGATCTCGCCGGCATCGTTGCGGTGGAAGACGCTGATGCCCGGCGCTTCCGTGTTCGGGAACGGGTTCATCCGGTAGTTGTAGTAGACGGCGTCCTCGATGCGATCTTCCGGGTCGAAGCTGACGTGGAAGTCCTTGTTGAAGTCGTTCGCCGCCGACGACACCCAGCGGAACTGCCAGCCCATGCGCGCCCGGAAGCGCTCGATCTCGGCGATCGAAGCGCGCGAGACGGCGACGAAGGAAACGTCGCGCTGCCTCAGGTGGACGGTCATGCCGTCGGTGTGGTCGGCCATGTACGAGCAGCTCGGGCAGCCCTGCTGCCAGCCGGGGCCGAACATGAAGTGCTGCACGATCAGCTGGCTGCGGCCGTCGAACAGGTCGGCGAGCGAGCGCCGGCCCTCGGGCGCATCGAAGACGTAGTCCTTCTCGACCTGCTCCCAGGGCAGGGCGCGGCGGGCGCGGGCGATCTCGTCGCCGAGGCGGACGAGCTCCTTCTCGCGCGCCAGCAGGGCCTGGCGCTCGGCCAGCCAGCGGTCGGCAGAAACGACCGGATGGTCGGTGGCCGCGGCGGTTGCGGTGGCGGTGGCACTGGAGGACGAGGACGTCCGCTGGGCTTCGGTGGTGGCGGTGTTCATGGTGAGTGGCTCCTGAAGTGCTGTCGGTCGGTCACGCGCGGGCGGCGCGCGGGCGACGCACGGCGCGGACGGTGCCGCTGCCGCCGCCGCCGGCATAGAAGAGGTCGGCGCCGTCGGACTCGAGCCCGCTGACGCCGGTGCCTGCGGGCATCTCGAGCAGCTCGAGCACGGCGCCGCTCGCCGGGTCGATGCGGCGGATGTCGCTGTCGTCGCCTTCCCAGGTGCCGTGCCAGAGCTCGCCGTCGACCCACGTCACGCCGGTCACGAAGGCGTTCGATTCGATGCTGCGCAGCACCGCGCCGGTCGCCGGGTCGATGCGGTGGATCCTGCGGTCGCGGTACTGGCCGACCCACAGGCTGCCTTCGGCCCAGGCCAGGCCCGAGTCGCTGCCGCTGCCCGGTGCCGGGATCGACGCCACGACCTCGCCGCTGGCCGGATCGATCTTGTCGATGCGCGTCTCGACGATCTGCCACAGGTGCGTGCCGTCGAAGGCGGTGCCGGCGTCGCCGGCGCGCGGCAGGGTGCGCGCGAGCTCGCCGCTCTTCGGATCGAAGGCGATCAACTGCGCGCCGGCGGCGAACCACACGTGGCTGCCGTCGTGGGTCACGCCGCTCACCTTGTCGGCGCCGGGGAAGGGGCCGTACTCGCGCACGATCTCGGCCGGTCGTGCCGCTGCGGCGGGCGTGTTCTTGCGGGTCTTGCTGGCGGTGGTGCTCGTCATTCGTCTGCTCCGTTCGGCACTCGTTGCGGTGCCGGCAGAGCAAATCTACGCGTCGGGCAGCGCCGCGGGGAGTAACAAGATCGTCGTGAATCGGGCGAGCGGCGGTGCGAGCCAGCGCTGCGCCCGCGCCCGCCCGATCGAGCGCACGCGGCCGGCGGCCTCGAGCTCGACGAGCGCGCGCTGCACCGTGCGCTGGCTGTCGCCGAGGGCGAGCGCGAGCGCCGACGTGGACCAGGCGACGCCGTCGGCGAGCAGCGCCAGCAGCGAGGCCTGCTCGCCGTCAATCGGCGGCACCAGCACGACCACCTCGCGCTCATCGTGCGGCTTCAGCGCGAAGCCACGCGCGTCGGCGTCGATGCGCCCGAGCGGCGCGGCGAGCTTGCGCAGGCGGCCGATCTCGACGCGCAGCCGGGCGCGATGCGTCTCGTCGGGCTCGCGCATGCGGAAGGCGCGTTCGATGAGCGTGTCGCGGTCGACGCCGGCGGGCCACGCCTCGGCAAGCGCGCGCGCCAGCGCGAACAGGATCGGCCGGCGCGCCAGCGGAATCGAGGCGATGCCGGCGCGCAGGCCGCGACGGCAGGCGTCGAGCACGAGCGCGCCCGAGGCGAGCAGGGCCTCGACCTCGGGGAGGCGGAGCGGCTGCTCGAGGCCCGCCTGGATGCGTCTTGCCGCCGGCCGCTCCAGCGCCGCGCGCGCTTCGGCCACTTGGGCGAGCAGCGCCGGCACCTGCGTCAGCTCGGCGGCGGCGTGGGCGCGCCGCAGCGCCGCCGCCGCCTCGGTCGTTCGGAGCGAGCGCAGAGCCACCTCGGCCGCGGCCAGCTCGGCCACGGCGCGCAGCGAGGGCGGCAGGCCGCGCGCGTCGAGCTCGGCCAGCGCTGCCGCGGCCTCGCCGACGCGACCGAGCAGGAGCAGTCGCCGCACGGCGATGAGGCGCGCGTGCATCGCGTTGCTTCGGTCGGCGCGCGCCTCGAGCGTGGCCGAGGCGGCGGCCAGCGTGCGCGGCGAGCCGCCGAGGTCGCGCATGGCGAGCGCCACCTCGGCTTCGGCGACGATGCAGCGGGCGCGCGCCAGCTCCTCGTGCGTGCCGAAGGCGCGCGCGGCGCGCCGGATGAGCTCGCGTGCGCGCGGATGCTCGCCGAGCTGCGCCATGGCGATGCCACGCAAGGCGAGCGCCGGCGCGTCGTCGCGCAGGCTCACGCGCTGGAGGGCGCCGAGCGCGTCGCCGGCGGCGAGGGCGCGCGCGGCGGCCGCGATCAGGGAGTCCATCGCGGCAGGTTACTGCGCCAGGCGGCAGCCGTCCGCGCGTCGTCGCTGGCTACACTCGGCGCGCCATGCTGCCCCGCCGCTGACGTTCGCACCCGCCGTGGGCCCCTCCGTGCCTCTCGCGATCCGCCAGCCGACGGGCAAGTTCGTGTTCGGGGCCTGGCTGATCACGGCGACGCTCCTCCTGCTGGTGCTGCGCTTCGACCTGCTTGCGGCGCTGCTCGCGGGCATGCTGGTCTTCGAGCTGGTGCACGTTCTGACCTTGCGCATGACCTTCGTGCGCGAGCGGCGGGCGAGGCTCATCGCGGTGGCGTTCATCGCCACGGTCGTGGTGGCCTTGCTCAGCCTGGCCACATTCGCCTCGGTGCTGTTCTTCCGCAGCGAGACCGGCGGCTACGTGTCGCTGCTGAACAAGTCGGCCGAAGTGATCCAGAGCTGGCGCGCCCTGCTCCCCGCCTGGGTCGTGCAGTCGCTGCCCACCGACGCCGACGGGCTGGAGAGCAGCATCCTCGCCTGGCTGAAGATGCACATGGCCGAGGTCCGCAGCTTCGGTCAGGAAGGCACGCGGATCGTCGTCCGCATCGTCATCGGCATGGTCATCGGTGCGCTGGTCGCCCTGCGGCAGGCCGATGCGCGGCCGGACTATCGGCCGCTCGCGCAGGCCCTCGCCGACCGGGGCACGCGCTTCGGCGAGGCTTTCCGCCGCGTCGTCTTCGCCCAGGTGCGGATCGCCGCGCTCAACGCCGCGCTGACCGCGCTGTACCTCGTCGTCGTGCTGCCGCTGCTGGGCATCCAGCTGCCGCTCCTGAAGACGATGATCGTCGTCACCTTCGTCGCCGGGCTGATCCCGGTCTTCGGCAACCTGATCTCGAACGTCGTCGTCGTGATCGTCAGCCTCAGCGTGTCGCCGTTCGTCGCGCTCGGCTCGCTGCTCTACCTCGTGGCCATCCACAAGCTCGAGTACTTCCTGAATGCGCGAATCGTCGGCACGCAGATTCGGGCGAAGGCGTGGGAGCTGCTGCTGGCGATGCTGCTGATGGAAGCGGTGTTCGGCATCGCCGGGCTGATCGCCGCGCCGATCTACTACGCCTACCTGAAGGACGAGCTGTCGTCCGCGCGCTGGATCTGACCGGGTCTCGTGGCCGGCACCGGCTCAGGCCCCGAGCCCTGCCTGCGCGCTGCGCAGTCGTTCGAGGAGGAGCGGCAGGTCGATGGGCTTGACGAAGTAGTCGCTGAAGCCGGCGCGCTCGGCGCGGGCCCTGATCTGCGGGCTGGAGTAGCCGCTGATCGCGATGATCGGCAGGCCCTCGCCACGCAGCCGGCGCAGCGCTTCGACGACGCCGAATCCGTCGAGCAGCGGCAGGCCGATGTCGACGATGGCGATGTCGGGCGGATGCATGGTGGCCGCCTGCACCGCCGCGACGCCGTCGCTCGCCACGACGCAGGCGTAGCCGCTCAGCTCGAGCATCTCCCGCACGGCCGCCGCCGCATCCTCGTTGTCGTCGGCGAGGAGCACCCGCAGCGACGAAGCGGCGTGCGCGGCAGCCGCCTGCGGCTCGGCGACAGGTGCCGGCGCCGGCGCGGTGGCGAGCGTCACGACGAATTCGCTCCCCTGCGCCGGCCCTGCACTGCTGGCCGTCACCGTGCCGCCGTGATCGAGGACCAGGCGCTGCACGATGGTCAGGCCGATGCCGAGGCCGGTGCCTTGCCGGGCCAGGCCGTTCGCGCCCTGGGCGAAGAGATCGAAGACGCGCGGCAGCATGTCGCTCTCGATGCCGATGCCGTAGTCCTTGACGGCGATCGAGACGGCCGGCCCGCTCGAGGTCACGTTGACTTCGACGAGCCCGCCCTCGGGCGAGTAGCGGGCAGAGTTGTGGATCAGGTTGCTGAGGACCTGCTTCATCCGCACCACGTCGACGTCGACGTGCACCTTGCCGGGCGTGGACGAGAGCGTCAGGCGCTGGTTCTTGGCATCGAGAAAGGCGCGTGTCATCTCGATGGCCTGGGCGACCAGCACGTCGACCTCGACGACTTCCCGCTCCAGCTGGACCTTGCCGCGCGAGACGCGCGAGACGTCCATCAGGTCGTTGACCAGCTTGGTGAGCTGCGACGCCTGGCGGCCGATCGCATTGCCGTACTTCTGCAGCTCCTCCGGGCCCACGTCCTTCTTGAGCCGGAGCACGGCCAGCGTCATGGTGATCGCCCCGAGCGGGTTGCGCAGCTCGTGCGCCAGCATGGCGACGAACTCGTTCTTGCGCGTGTCGGCCTGCTCGAGCTCGACCTGGCGCTGCCGCAGTTCCTCGAGCGTGTGCAGCATCTCGCGGTTCTGGTGCTCCAGTTCCTCCCGCGGGCTCCGCGGCTTCCTGCGGATCAGCTCGTCGACCCGGTCCTGGATCGACTGGGTGCTCATGTAGGCCGCCTCGCGGCGCAGATGCATCTCGAGGAAGACGCTGGTCCCCTTTCCCGCCGCCGTCTCGATCCAGAAGCCGTCGACGAGCCGCTGGCTGCCGTGCAGGCCGCGGGTCTGCAGGCCAGGAACCAGGGCGCCGTCCCGCCACACGGACGTCGCGATGCCGGCGCCCTTGTCGGTGACGCGGACCAGGACGGCCTGGACCGCCGGCCGCGACGCATCGCCGACGAGGAAGTGCACCACGGCGCCGCCGGCATGCTGCAGCGCGTTGCGGCCGATCTCGGAGACGGCGGTCGTCAGTCGGGTCCGCTGCAGGGTCTCGAGTCCGAACAGCTCGCCGACCTGCCGGCAGCGGTCGCGCAGCATGACCAGGCTGTGGTCGCTCTGCAGGCTGACGGTGAGGACCGGGGCCAGCATCAGGCGGCCTGCCTGACGACCACGACGGTCGCGTCGTCGGTGTTGCGGGAGAAGTCCCGGTGCAGGACCGAGGCGATCAGCAGCGGGTGACGGCTGAGCAGTCCCGGGTGTCCCGACAGGTTCCAGCGGGAGCTGAGGCCATCGCTGTTGATGATCAGGATCGAGCGCTTCTCCCAGGCGTGGGTCGATTCGCGCGGCGTTCGCATGCCGTAGCCGACCGTGCCGTCGCTCGACGGCAGGCGGGCCACGGCGTCGCCGGTGTGAATCACCGCGGCGACGTTGCCGATCCCGGAGAAGCGCAGGGTCCCGGTCTTCGGATCGATGACGATGGCGATCATGACGGCCCCTCGCGTCGACAGCAGCGCCTGGTGCGCCAGCCTGATCGCCTGCGAAGGGCCGACGCTGGCGATGCAGCCCTTGAACGCGGCGAGGGCGGCTTGCGCGGCCGCGGCCGCCTTCGGCCCGTGCCCGAGGCCATCGACGACGGAGATCGCCAGCGACGGCCCGACCGGCACTTGCGCCCACCCATCCCCCGACACCCGCTCGTTGCGCATGGGAACCAATCGTGCGCCGACGTCGAAGGCGGCACTGGGCGCCGTCGCCTTCTTCTCGGTGAGGCGCACGAAGACGCCGGTGCCCACGGCGGGCATGCTGTAGGTGTCGAAGAGCGAGGCCGCTCGCCGGATGGTGCCCAGGCCCAGGCCCAGGCTGCCGCCGGTCGAGTGGCCGTCTCGGGACGATGCCTCGACGTTGGCGATGCCCGGGCCCTTGTCCAGCGCGACGATGTCGAGGCCGCTTGGGGCACCGCCCGGCTCGTGCGTGCTGAGGGTGATCGTCCCCCGCGAGGCGTACTTGAGGATGTTCGTGCACAGCTCGGTCGTGACCAGCGAGGCCTGACCGACGAAGTCCTCGCTCAACCCGTGCGAGTGGCCGATCACGGCCACTGCCCGGCGCACTTCGGCGACCCGGCTGGGGTCGCCCACTTCTATCGTCGTTTCCATTGGACGATCCGGACGTGGGTTCCGGCCCCCGGCGTCGAGCTGATCTCGAACTCGCTGACGAGGCGCCTCGCGCCGCCGAGCCCGAGGCCGAGGCTTCGGGCAGTGGTGAATCCGTCCTGGAGGGCGAGGGAGACATCGGCGATGCCGGGGCCCTGGTCCTCGAAGTCGACCTGCAGGCCGAGCCGGCCCTTGGCCGTGACTTCGGTGAGCGTCATGGTCCCGCCGCCGCCATGGACCAGCGTGTTGCGCGCCAGCTCGCTCACGGCCGTCACGAACTTCGTCCGCTCGAGCGTGCCGAATCCGAGCGCCACCGCGCGGTCCTGGACCACCTTGCGCGCCGCGTTGACCTGCTCGGGAGTCGAGATCGGTACGAGCTGGGATGTCAGCTGGTCGATTCCGGCACTCCCGATTCATCCAAGGAGTCGCGGAGCAGGGCCAGGCCCTTATCGACGTTCAGGGCGGTGCGGACGCCGGCCATGGTCATGCCGAGCTCGACCAGGGTGATGGCGACCGCCGGCCGCATGCCGACGAGCACCATCGTGGCGTCCATCACCCTCACGATGGACGAGATCTGGGCCAGCATCCGGCCGATGAATGAATCGACGATCTCGAGCGCCGAGATGTCGATCAGGACGCCGCGGGCTCCGGTCTTCGCCAGGCGCTGCGTCAGGTCGTCCTGGAGGGTCATCGCCAGCTCGTCGTGGAGCTCGATCTGGATCGTGACGAGGAGAAAGCTGCCGACCTTCAGAACCGGGATGTGGTCCATGTCGGTCGCCTAGTCGGGGGTCTTCGCGAGATCGACCTTCTGCACGGCCTGCCCGGTCTTGCGCAGCGCGATCTTCAGGGCCCCGGCCAGCGTCGCCTTGGTGATCACGCCGCCGAGGTCGACGCCGAGATGGACGATGGTCTGCGCGATCTGCGGCCGGATGCCGCTGATGATGCATTCGGCGCCCATCAGCCGCGCCGCGGCGACGGTCTTCATCAGGTGCTGCGCGACCAGCGTGTCGACCGTCGGCACGCCCGTGATGTCGAGGATCGCGACGGTCGCCTCCTTTTCGACGATGGCTTCGAGCAGGCTTTCCATGACGATCTGCGTGCGCTCGCTGTCCAGCGTGCCGATGAGCGGCAGGGCCAGGATGCCGTCCCACAGCTGCACCACCGGGGTCGAGAGATCGAGCAGCTCCTGCTGCTGGCGCTCGATGACCTCTTCGCGGCTGCGCTGGTACGCCTCGATCGTGAACAAGCCCAGCTTGTCGAGCAGCATCGAGGTGGCCCAGATCTCGTCGCTGAAGCGGCGCGGCTCGTCGGCGAGAGCGTCCCGGAGCACGACGAAGATCGGCTGCTTCAGCGAGAACACGAAGGTGGCGGTCTCGGCCGGGCTGAAGCCGGCGAGCGCCCGGTCGCGCGAGATGTCGGCGAGCAGGGCGCGCACGTCGTCCCATTCGCGGCCGGCGAGCTCTCCGTCGGTCGAGTGTCGGGTGGCCGTCACGAGAGCGGCCAGGAAGCCCTTGGACTGGCTGCGAAGGTCGTCGCCGCTCGAGCCGCCGCGCGTGGAGGCGCTTTCCTCCAGGGCTCCGGTCCAGTCCTGCAGGACCTTCTGCTCGTGCTGTCGCAGGACAGCAGCGAGTCCTTTGTCGTTCGTCATGGGTGGTCGCTCCGTAGGGGCGGGTAACAGAGGCCCTTCGGCGCGCCCTGGCCGATTATGTTCTTGCGATCCGTGCGATGCCGACGAATCACGGCCGGGTCGTCCTTCCGGCGTGTCGGAGGAAGCGCCGTCCTTCGAAGGTCGACCGCCGCAGCGACGAGAGGCTCGCCTGGGTCAGGCCGCGGCCAGCAGCACGCGGCGGACCGCTCTCACTCGACCTTGATGTTCGCCGTCTGCGCGACCTTCGCCCACTTGCCGGTCTCGAAGGCGATGTACTTCTCGAACTCCTCGGGCGTGCCGCCCGCCACTTCGGAGCCGGTCTTGGCGAGCGACTCGCGCACGTCGGGCATCTCGAGGATGCGATTGATCTCGGCATTGAGCTTGGCGATCACCGGCTTCGGCGTGGCCGCCGGCACCAGCACGCCGCCCCAGGACACGGCCTCGAAGCCGGGCATGCCGAGCTCGGCCACGGTGGGAACGTTGGGAAGGCTCGGCAGCCGCGCCTTGGTCGCTACCGCGAGGACCTTCAGGCGGCCGGACTGCACATGCTGCAGCGACGATGCTCCGGTCGTGAACATGGCGTGGATGTGGCCGCCGATCATGTCGGTGAGGGCCAGGCCGTCGCCCTTGTAGCTGACGCGCTCCATGCGGATGCCGGCGTTCATCATGAACAGCTCCATCGCGAAGTGGCCGGCCGTGCCGGTGCCGCCGGTGCCGTAGGAGAACCGCGACGGGTTCGCCTTCGCCTTGGCGATCAGGTCCTGCACCGAGCTCACGTCCGACGCCGCGTTGACGACGAGCATCAGCGGCACGAGGTTGGTCAGCACCACCGGCGCGAACTCCTTCGCCGGGTCGATCGGCATCTTGTAGATGCTGGCGTTGATGGCGTTCGGCCCGACGTTGCCCATCAGCAGCGTGTGTCCGTCGGCCGGCGCCTTGGCGACGTGCTGCATGGCGATGATCCCGTTGGCGCCGGGCCGGTTCTCCACCACGACGGACTGCTTCCAGGCCGCGCCGAGCTTCTGCGCCAGGACGCGTGCCACCACGTCGGAGGCGCCGCCGGGCGGGTACATGACGACGAAGGCGATCGGCTTGCTCGGATAGTCCTGGGCCTGGCCCACGGCGGAGCCGATCGCGGCGGCGCAGAGCAGCGTCGCGGCGACGGCGCGGAGCCCGACGGAAGTGAACATGGATCCGAGCGTCATGGTGTTCTCCTCGGCGCGAGCGCCACGGCAAAGAAGGAAAGCAGGGTGAGCGAAAACGGGACCGATCAGACGAACTGATTCCTGAGCGCGGTCTCGCCGCGCCACACGCGGTCGAGGTTCTCGAGAAGCAGGTCCAGCACGTTGTCCTCGTACTTCTGCGTCTCGCCCGCGGTGTGCGGGGTGATGAAGACGTTGGGCGCCGTCCACAGCGGCGAGGACGGCGGCAGCGGCTCCTCCCAGGCGCAGTCGAGCGCGGCGGCGGCGATGGTTCCGGCCTGCAGGGCGTCGAGCAGCGACGGCTCGTGCACCACCTTGCCGCGGGCCACGTTGATCAGGCAGGCCGCGCGCTTCATGGCGCCGAGCGTGCGCGCATCGATGATGTTCTCCGTCCCCGGGTTGAGCGGGCAGGTGAGGGCGACGAAATCCGCCTCGGGCAGGACCGTGGTCAGCTCTTCCTGCGCCACGACCCGGTCGGCCGCGTCGGCACCCCGGGACGGATCGCGCTTGACGCCGATCACCCGCATGTCGAAGGCCCTGGCCAGCGTGGCGAGGCGCGAACCGATGCGGCCCATGCCGACGATCACCAGCGTCTTGCCGCCGAGCTCGTCCTCGCGCTGCGGAATCTCGGAGATCAGGCCGCGCCACTTGCGCTGGGCCTGGTGGTCGCGCGCCATCGGCAGCTTGCGCGCCAAGGCCAGCATCAGCGCCACCGCATGCTCGGCGACGGCGCGCTCGTTCGAGCCCTGGGCGCTGGCGACGCGGATCCCTGCCTGGCCGAGGAGCTCGCGCGAGTACTGGTCGGTTCCGGCGCTGATCGACTGGATGAAGACGAGGCGGGGCGCTCGCTCGATGAGCTCGTTGCGCCACAGGCCGGAGACCGACAGCACGTCGGCGTCGCCGATGCGCTCCTTCAGCTCGTCGAGGCTGCGCACCTCGAACGAGCGAATGCCGGTGTCGCGCAGCAGGAAGCGCTCCTGCATGCGGTAGGCGGGGTGGGCGAAGCAGACGGTGAGGTCTTCGCGTTTGGGGAGGGTCCGGGTCATGGCGTGTCCTGGGTGCTCGTGCCGGGCCTGGGGCCTCGTGCCGCCTGGCCAAATCATAGGTGCGGCGCGGCGGTGTAGTCTGCCCGCCGTGCACGACCACTACGACCATAACCAGACGCTCGTCCCCGAGTCCTTCCTCGCGCTTCACTCGCGTCATGGCAGGCCGCTGCGGCCGCGTGCCGAGATCGAGGCCCGGCACGAGCTCTGCGAGGACGTCGCCCTGCACGCCGCGGCCTTCCTGGCCGGCCGGCACCAGGAAGGCGACGACACCGGCGAGGCGCTGAAGCGTTGCCACGACGGCCTGCGCGCCGACGCCGACGCCTTCGCCGCCGCCGAAGCCGTCTGGGTCGTCCGGCGCGTCGCCGAGCTGCAGGACTGGCCGCAGCCCGCCTGGCTGTCGGCGGTCGAGACCGGCAGCGGGTCGTGAAGGCACCGCCGCGGCTGCGCCCGCTGCTCGAGGAAGGCCTGATCGACGCCGTCGTGCGCCAGCTCATGAGCGGCAAGGAAGCGACCGTCTACGTCGTGCGCTGCGGCGACGAGACGCGCTGCGCCAAGGTCTACAAGGAAGCGACCGAGCGCAGCTTCCGCCAGGCCGTCGACTACACCGAGAACCGCAAGGTCAAGAACAGCCGGCAAGCCCGGGCGATGGCCAAGGGCACGCGCTTCGGGCGCGAGGCGCAGGAAGCGGCCTGGCAGAGCGCCGAGGTCGACGCGCTGCATCGCCTGGCCGCCGCCGGCGTGCGCGTGCCGCGGCCGTTCAACTTCCACGACGGCGTGCTGCTGATGGAGCTGGTCGTCGATGCCGAAGGCGGCGCGGCGCCGCGCCTCAACGACGTCGCCTTCAGCGCCGAGGAGGCGCGTGCGCACCACGCCACCTTGCTGCGCGAGGTGGTGCGCATGCTCTGCGCCGGCGTGATCCACGGCGACCTGTCGGAGTTCAACATCCTGCTCGCCGCCGATGGCCCGGTAATCATCGACCTGCCCCAGGCCGTCGACGCCGCCGGCAACAACCACGCGCAGCGGATGCTGCTGCGCGACGTCGACAATCTGCGCGGTTTCTTCGGCCGCTTCGCCCCGGAGCTGCTCGCGACCCAGTTCGGCGCCGAGATCTGGGCCCTCTACACGCGCGGCGTGCTGCAGCCGGGGACGCCGCTCAGCGGCCGTTTCGAGGCGCGCCAGGCGCCGGTCGATGTGCAGGGCGTGCTGCGCGTCGTCGGCGACGCGCGGGCCGAGGAAGAGGCCCGGCTGCTGCGCATGCGAAACGCCGGCTGAGCGTCTCGGCTCAGGCGGCGACGATCTCGATCCGGCGCTCCTCGCCGCGCTCATGCCGCGCCCTCAGCTGCCCGCATCCCGCCTGCACGTCCTGCCCTGCCGACTGGCGCAGCTTGGTCAGCACGCCGCGCCGGTGCAGCTCGCGGGCCATGCCTCGCGAGCGCTCGTCGGGCGGCCGCGCGAAGGCAGGGCCGTCGATGGTGTTGTACGGGATGAGGTTCAGCACCGCGAGCTTGCCGGCGAGCAGGCGCACCAGGCCCTCGATCTCGCCGGCGTGGTCGTTGATGCCGTCGAGCAGCGTCCACTGCACCTGCATCGGGTAGCCGGTGGCGCGCGCGTAGGCGTCGCCGAGCGCGACCAGCTCGTCGGGTGCAATGGCCGGAGCGCGCGGCAGCAGGCGCGCACGCACGGCGGGGTCCGTGCTGTGCAGCGACAGCGCCAACGCCGGCTT
>JAESGR010000603.1_pt1 | contig 20424 bp, 21 predicted proteins | sample 9269771 | NCBI WGS metagenome assembly JAESGR01 (sample SAMN15739572, study PRJNA653492) | algae metagenome | isolation source: Chroococcus sp. CMT-3BRIN-NPC107 and co-occurring heterotrophs from well... | place: USA: Clark Mountains Wilderness, California | collected 2010-04-18 | reverse complement strand
TCGCCGTCGTTCATGTAGACGATCCCGTCGATGGTGCGGATCTCGGCCTTGTGGATGTGGCCGCAGATGACCCCGTCGACGCCGCGCCGGCGGGCCTCGTCGGCCACCGCCGCCTCGAAGTTCTCGATGAACTGCAGCGCGTTCTTCACCCGCGTCTTCACGTAGGCCGACAGGCTCCAGTCCCGCAGCCCCAGCCGCCTCCGCACGCGGTTGAACACGGTGTTGGCCGACAGCAGCGCGCGGTAGCCATAGTCGCCGAGGAAGGCGAGCCACTTGGCGTGCTGGACGATCCCGTCGAACTCGTCGCCATGGGTGACCAGGTAGCGCCGGCCATCGGCGGCCTCGTGGATGGCGTCGCGCGCCACCACCACCCCGCCGAAGTGGACGCCGCAGAAGTCGCGCACCCGATCGTCGTGGTTGCCGGGGACGTAGATCACCTCGACGCCCTTGCGCGCCAGGCGCAGGATCTTCTGCACCACGTCGTTGTGCGCCTGCGGCCAACACCAGCCGCTGCGCAGCTTCCAGCCGTCGATGATGTCGCCCACCAGGTAGAGGCGCTCGCACTCCAGCCCGCGGATGAAGTCCAGCAGCCGCTCGGCCTGGCACCCCTTGGTGCCCAGGTGGATGTCGGAGATGAAGACGGTGCGGCAGGAGAGTTCGGCGCCGGTCATGGCTGCCCCCAGGCGGTTCACTTCGCGCCTGCGCTAGCCCGCTTCGATGACAGCGCGGTGACGTGGAATCTCGCCCCGCCGGCACACAACTGTCGTGAAAAGATTCTACACGCCTCGCGCATCAGGCGAGTTCGAGTCGAAGCATGACCGTGATCAGCGTGAAAGCCGTCCCCGGCGGGTGGGCCGTCGAAGGCGGCGCCGGGTTGACGCCGCATGTCTTCCTGCGCGGCGGCGAGGCCGAGCGGAAAGCCCACCAGCTGGGCGCCCAGTGGGCCGAGATCGTCGGCGAGGCCGAGGTCCGCATCCACGACCGCAGTGGCGCGCTGGTGGGTCGGAGCCTCTACTTTGCCTCGCAGCTGACGCCGGCGTAATCGCCTTTCCTCTCCCGCTGGCGGGAGAGGAAGGATCTCTAGAACTCGAACTGGAAGCGGAACTGGGCGACCTTGGCGTCGACGTCGCCGCCGGGGGCGACGTTGTCATTCTCGGAGTCGGTGTAGTTCAGCATCACCCGGGTGTTGGAGGTCAGGTGCCAGTTGGCGCCGAGCGTCCAGGCCGAGTACTCGCCGCCGCCGGGCGCATCGTCGAGATCCGCCGCATCGTAGCGCAGGGCCAACTCGATCGCGCCGAGGCCGCCCTTGTCGACTGGGTTGTTCACCTTCACCCGCTCGAACCGGCCGTTCTTGGCGCTGTAGGCGCGCATGTGGTCGGTGAGGAACCAGCTGCCGTAGGCGTACCAGGTGGAAAGCTGGGCGTCGCGGGTGGTCCCGTCGACATCCACGTGCGCCCACTCGCCCTGCACCGAGAAGGGGCCGCTCACATAAGCGCCTTCGACGGCCAAGGTGGTGTCGGCCTCGCCGAACGAGGAGGTGCTGACGAAGCGCGGGCCGAAGTTGGTGTTGGGCCGCAGGCGGTAGTTGATCCGGCTGGGCGCATCGCGGTCTCGCTGGCGCACCCAGGCGCCCAGGTGGGCCTTCTGTCGGTCCTCGTTGATCGGCGCGAAGGTGCCACGCAGGCTGACCGCAACCTCCTGGGGATGGGTGTCGACGTCGTTCAGGCTCTCGCCGGTGACGGCGGCCGCGGCGGTCCAGTTGTCGCCGCCGGTCTTGGCCTCCAGCGCGACGAGGCGGCCCAGACCCAGCACGTCGTTGTAGGGGCCGCGTTCCATGAAGGTGGTGACCGCGTCCGAGGTGAGGTTCTCCAGCGAAAGGGTCTTGATGTTGCCGAACGTCAGCTTGCTGGTGTCGTTGAGGGCGTAGGACAGGTAGACGTCCTGCCAGACGATCTCCTCCAGCCCGAAGTCGATCTCGGCCTTGTAGGAGAGCCGGTCGGTCAGGTCGCCCTCGGCCCAGAGCCGGCCCAGGCGCAGGCGGATGTCGTCGTCGTTGAATTCGTCGCCGACCTCGCGTTCGGCGTCGATCTCGACGTAGTCGACGAAGGCGCGCATGCCGAATTCGATCGTTGGGGTGTCCTGCGCCAGCGCCTGGCCGGCCGCAGCTCCCGAAACGGCGAACCCCGCAAGAGCGGCCGCGCAAAACCTGGATCGCATGGAATATCCCTCCGAGGACGCCGAAAGCGCGTCCGCGGCAGGTGGTTAACCTCGAAGTGTGAAGGTTCGGCTTCTGTAGATTGAAGGTTTTGCGTCAGAAGTGCGACAAAAGCGCAGCTTAGATCAGCCGTGATCGAATGGTTTGCGACAACATGTCGATCAGCGTTACCGCAACGACGATCACCAGGGCGATGGCCGCGACCTTGCTGTAGGCGAAGCTGTTCAGGCTATCGAACAGCACCTGGCCGATGCCGCCCGCGCCGATCAGGCCGAGCACGGTGGCCGCGCGGCTGTTGGATTCGAACCGGTAGAGCCCATAGGAGGTCCACAGGGGCGCGACCTGCGGAATGACGCCCCAGATGATCTCCTGGAGCTTGGTGGCGCCGGTCGCCCGCACGCCCTCGACCGGGCCGCGGTCGATCGCCTCGACCGCTTCCGAGAACAGCTTGCCCAGCACTCCGCCGGTGTTGAGCGCCAGGGCCATGACGCCGGCAAACGGCCCCAGGCCGACGGCCGCCACGAAGAAAGTGCCGATCACCAGGTCCGGCACCGAGCGCAGCACATCCATCATTCGTCGAACCACCACCTGCACGGCCGGCGGCGAGATGTTGCGAGCGCCCAGCAGGCCGAGCGGGATCGCCAGGATCACCGCGAGGAAGGTGCCCCACAGGGCCATCTGCACGGTCAGCCACATCTGGCGGATGTAGAGCGGCAGGTCGGTCCAGTCCGGCCGGGCGAACTCGCGCCCGTACTGGCGCATGTTCTCGGTGTTCTGGAACAGCTGCGGCAGCTTGGCGATGTCGGCCGGTCCGAAGCTGATCAGCAGCAGGACGGCCAGGCCGCCCCAGAGCAGGATGTCGAACACCCGCTGGCCCAGCGGGCGCACGGGCGGCTGCAGGGCGGCGGCTTGAGTGGTTGCGTCCGTCACTGGGTTATTGGCCGACGATGGGCTGGCCGGTCTTGGCCTCGAGCGCGGCGCGCTCGGCGCGGATGGCGTCCAGCGCATTCTGGGCCTCGGCGATGCGGGCCTGGTCGCCGCTGTTCTTCGCCGTCAGCAGGGCCTCGGTGGCCTCCATCTCGCGGACCGGCATCAGGTGGGTGTTGTCGGCCGGCAGGAAGCCGCCGATGGAGAGCTGCGACAGCAGCTTGCGCTGCCGCTCGGCCTCGGGCCCTTCGCCCTTGCCGTAGGTGAGGAAGAACTGGCGGATCTTCTCCTTCACCGCGGGGTCCAGGTCCTGGCGCCAGACGATCGGGTCCTCGGGCAGCTTCGGCGACTCCCAGATCACCCGGACCTGGTCGGGCACCGGCGAGCCGCGCTCGCGCTGCAGGCGGATGGCGGTGGAGTTGTTGGTCGCCACGTCCAGCATCCCGCGGGCGACGGCGAACAGGTTGGCCTGATGGTTGGCCGCCTTCACCGTCCTGAAGCAGGTCTGCGGATCGACGCCGTTCGGCGCGAACAGATAGGTCATCGGCGCCAGGGTGCCCGACGTCGATTTGGCGTCGCCGATGCCGAAGTTCAGGCTCTTGTCGCACCTCATCACGTCGGCCAACGTTGTCTTACTGTTGGCTGGCACGATGAGCACCGACTTGTAGCCGTCCTCGCCGGTGGGATCAAAGGTGCGGGCGAAGACCTCGCCGCCCGAGCGCCGCACGGCCTCCAGACCCGACTGGTTGGAGAACCAGCCGGCGTCGATCTGCTTGAACCGCAGGGCCTCGATCAGGGCCGTGTAGTTGGTGGCGTAGAACGGCTTCACCGGGATCCCGACGGATTTCTCCATGTCGGCGAGGATCGGCTTCCAGAAGGTCTCCAGGCTCGAGGAGTTCTCGGTGGCCAGGATCGAGAAGTTGATGACCTTCGGCGGGCCTTCGGCGGCCTTGGTCTTCTCGCCGCCCTCGCAGGCGGCGAGCGCCAGGGCGGCGAAGCTGGCGCCCAGCATCAGGCGTCGGCTGATCATTTGGGCGCTCCTTCCCAGAAGACGTCCTCGAACTCTGGGCCGTAGATGTCGATGAGTCGCGGACGGTCCAGCCCCTCGGGCGGGCCGTCATAGACGATGTTGCCCGCTTTCAGGGCGATCACCCGCCGGCAATAGCGCAGCGCGTAGTCGACCTGGTGCAGGGTGACGACGACGGTCAGCCCGTCCTCGTCGTTGAGCTCGCGCAGCGCGTCCATGACGCGGCGGGCCGAGACCGGGTCCAGCGAGGCGACCGGCTCGTCGGCGAGGATGATCTTGGCCCGCTGCACCAGGGCCCTCGCGATGGCGGCCCGCTGCTGCTGGCCGCCCGACAGGGTGCCGGCCCGCTGGCCGGCGTATTCGGCGATGCCCACGCGGGCCAGAGCCTGCATGACCGCCTGCTTGGTCTCCTTGGGCCACAGGCCCAGCGTGCCGCGCACCCGCGAGATGCGGCCCAGCGAGCCCAGCGCCACGTTGGTGAACAGCGGCAGCCGGCCGACCAGATTGAACTGCTGGAAGATGAAGCCGATCCGCTTGCGCGCCTCGCGCACCGTGTCGGACAGCTTGCCGTCAGCCTGCACCGGGCCGCCGAAGGCGTCGATCCGGCCCTGGCCGGGATCGATGGTCTGCAGGCCGCTGATCGAGCGAAGCAGCGTCGACTTGCCCGAACCGGACGGACCGATCAGGGCGATCATCTCGCCCTTGGCCACATCCACCGACACCCGGTCGAGGGCGCGGCGGGAACCGAAGCTCTTCGACACGTTGCGTACCGAAAGCACCGCCGCGTCGGACATGAATGCGAGGCTTCCCCCAAAAACGTGAGCACGCGCAAGCGCGTGGCGCGTTGATCGCCTCCGCCTGCGATGGTTTCATGACACGTCCGCCGCCCTGGGGTCCAGAGACGCGGCGCGCGTGCATGCGCCGCACTCCAAAAAGACTTTACATCCCGAGTCGTAGTCCCTATTTCGCACGGCTCCGGCGGACCCGATGTCCTAACAAGCGCTGCTAACGCCGGTCTGGGTTCAACAATCCGTTGGGGGTTGCGTGAGGTGCAAAGGTACCATACGCCCCTGGACCTGGTCCGTGAGCGGTCCCCGGAACGTCCTGTCGCCTTCGCGCGGCCGGACGCGGTGGCCGTAGCGGCGCGCTGGTTCCAGGCGAATTTCAAGGGCGATGTCTTCTACGCCGTAAAGGCGAACCCTTCGCCGTGGGTCATCGAGACCCTCGCGGCGAACGGGGTGACATCCTTCGATGTGGCTTCGGTCCCCGAGATCGAGCTGGTCTCCCGCTACGCCCCTGGCGCGCGGATGGCCTTCATGCATCCGGTGAAGAGCCGCAGGGCGATCGCGCAGGCCTATTTCGACCATGGCGTGAAGACCTTCGCCCTCGACACCCATGAAGAGCTGGCCAAGCTCGTCGAGGCGACGAATGGCGCCAAGGACCTTAACCTGATCGTACGGCTGGGCGTTCAGGCGGAGGGCGCGGCCTACTCGCTGTCGGGAAAGTTCGGCGTCGACGCGCATGAGGCGCCGGCCCTGCTGCTGGCCGCGCGCCGCGCGACGCAGGAGCTGATGGGCGTCTCCTTCCATGTGGGCAGCCAGTGCATGCGGCCGACCGCCTTCCAGGCGGCCATGGCCCAGGCCTCGCGCGCCCTGGTCCGCGCCGGCGTGCTCGCCGACGTGGTCGACGTGGGCGGCGGCTTCCCGTCGGTCTACCCGGGCATGGTCCCGCCGGTGCTCGCCGACTATCTCGACTCGATCGACCGCGGCTTCGCCGAGATGATGGTGCACGAGACGACCGAGCTGTGGTGCGAGCCGGGGCGGGCGCTGGTGGCCGAGGCCTCCTCGATCCTGACCAAAGTCGAGCTCAAGAAGGGCGATGCGCTCTATCTGAACGACGGCAGCTACGGCAGCCTGTTCGACGCGGCGCACACCAAGTGGCCCTTTCCGGTGAAGCTTATCCGCGGCGAGGACGGCGAGGCCGCCGAGGTCGAAGGGCCGCTGAAGCCCTTCCGCTTCTACGGGCCGACCTGCGATAGCCTCGACCACATGCCGGGTCCGTTCTGGCTCCCGGAAGACGTGCGCGAAGGCGACTATGTCGAGATCGGCATGCTGGGCGCCTACGGCGTGGCCATGAACACGCGCTTCAACGGCTTCGGCGACGCCGAAACGGTCGCAGTTGAAGACGCGCCGATGGCCTCCATGTACGGGCTCGCGCGCCGGTCCATCCCGGTGCCGAAGGCCGAACCCCAGAACGTCGTACGCCTGTCGCGTGCGCGGTCGAAGAAGCGCCGGAGGAAATAACCTCCCGGCTGAACTGTTGAAGGCGCGGTCGGTCGCTCCGTCCCGGCCGCGCCCTTTACCTTGGACGGGCGCTCACCCTCAGAAGGGAACTTCCGAAGATGAACGCTAACGTTCAGACCAACAAGAAGGCCGAACTGCTCTCGCGCACCGTCGAGCACGTGGCCATCGACCAGTACGACGCCCGCCCGATCATCGATTCCATGCGGCAGATGAGCTTCACGAGCCGCGACACGGCCCGTGCGGCCGATATCTTCTCCATGGCCCTGGAGGATGCAGACTGCTCCAACTGGCTGACCCTGGCCGGGTCGACCAGCGCGGCCGGCTGCATGCACATCTACCGTGACATGGTGAAGTACGGGATGATCGATGCGATCGTCGCCACCGGCGCCTCGATCATCGACATGGACTTCTTCGAGGCCCTCGGCTTCAAGCACTACCAGGCGCAGACTGGCGTCGACGACCGGGACCTTCGGGCCCTCTACATCGACCGGATCTACGACACCTACATCGACGAGGAAGAGCTGCAGGCGTGCGACGCGACGATCTACGAGATCGCCAACGCGCTCGAGCCGCGCCCCTATTCCAGCCGTGAGTTCATCTACGAGATGGGCAAGTGGCTGGCGGCGGGGAACGCCAAGAAGCCGGCCAGCCTGATCCAGACCGCCTACGAGGAAGGGGTCCCGATCTTCTGCCCCGCGTTCACCGACAGTTCCGCGGGCTTCGGCCTCGTGAAGCACCAGGTGGAGCGGATGAAGGCCGGCAAGCCCTACCTCACCATCGACTCCATCGCCGACTTCCGCGAGCTGACCGACATTAAGCTGGCGGCGGGCACGACGGGTCTGTTCATGGTCGGCGGCGGGGTGCCGAAGAACTTCGCGCAGGACACGGTGGTCTGCGCCGAAATTCTCGGCCACGAGGCGGACATGCACAAATACGCCATCCAGATCACGGTGGCGGACGTGCGTGACGGCGCCTGCTCGTCCTCGACGCTCAAGGAGGCTTGCTCCTGGGGCAAGGTGGACGTGACCTGGGAGCAGATGGTGTTCGCCGAGGCCACCACGGTGGTCCCGCTGATCGCATCCGACGCCTGGCACCGCGGTTCCTGGCAGACCCGCAAGAAGCGCCGCTGGGCGGACCTGTTCCAGAAGGCCTGATCTAGGGGTGACGGGCTGTCGTCGGCAGCCTGTCACCTGACCAGTGGGCCGCCCGCATTCGCTTTGCGGGCGGCTTTGGTGTAAGGTGCCGTCATCGCCGGCATCTATCCGATCAGGGTTCGGCGACGAGAGACCGAAGCGGCTCGCTCGAAGTCGCGCGCTCCCGCCCCTCAAGGAAGAGCGCCATGTACATCTGCTATCTCTACGAACGCGAGGGCCAGGTGCCCCACATGGAAGTGCTGCCCGAGGTCCCGCTGGCCGCGGCGCGGGGGCTTGCGCTGGACCTGCTGCACCAGCGCCCGCACTACCTGCACGCCGAACTATGGGACGGCGAGCAGATGGTCAGCCGTTTTCACCAGGATAGGCTGCGCGCGCCCACGAGGTCCGGCGCCGCGATGGGCGTCTAGATCCCCGCGTACCACTCGTAGCCGCGGTCCTCCCAGAACCCGCCCTTGCCGCGGCCCAGGCCTGAGAGGCTGTCCACGGCCTCGATACGCATCACGTATTTGGCGTGCTTGTAGCCGAGCTGGCGCTCGACCCGCAGCCGCACCGGCGCCCCGTGCGGCACAGGCAGCGGCGCATCGTTCATGTCGTAGGCCAGGATGGTCTGCTCGTGGAAGGCGTCGTCCAGGTCGATGCTCTCGTAGTAGCGGCCGCTCTCGTCGGCGGTCGGCTCCAGCTTGTCGGCGCAGTGGAAGACAATGAAGCGCGCCTCCGCCTTCAGCCCGGCCGACTGCAGCACCGCAGACAGTCTGGCCCCTGTCCATTTGCCGATGCTGGACCAGCCCTCGACGCAGTCGTGGCGGGTGATCTGGCTGCGGGCCGGCAGGGCGCGCAACTCGGCCAACGACAGCCCCAGCGGGCGGTCCACCAGCCCGTCCACCACCAGGCGGTAGCCGGCGAAGCCTGAATCGCGCAGCGCGACGTAGGCGGGATCCTGCGGATTGCGGGTGCCGTTGGCGCGGAAGTCGGGGGAGATGTCCTCAGGCCCGAACTCCGGCGCGAGGGCGGCGCGGGGGATGAGCGCCCGCTGGGTGCGCTGCGTCAGCCCTTCGGCGCTCGCCAGGGCCGCCTGGACACCGGCGCTCTGGGTGAGCCGGTCGCAGGCGGTCAGCATAAAGCCCGCGGCGGAGGCGGCCGCGCCCGTCAGCCAACCTCTGCGGTGGATGCTGCTCATGCCGCCTTCCGTTCGATGGCGAAGCGGCCGGTGACCATGGCCCGAATGTTGTTCCACGCGCCCGCCGCGACGACCATGGCCACGTGCACCAGAACGAACAGCGCGATCAGCGAGGCCGAGATGAAGTGCAGCGTCCGCGCCGACTGCCGCCCGCCCAGCAGTTCGATGAGGCCGTAGCCCACCGCCCCGAAGGCCGGCGACATGGACAGGCCGGTCAGCAGCATCAGCGGCAGCACGACGAAGATCACCACCAGATAGGTGACCTTCTGGATGAGGTTGTAGCGGCGGGCCTCGTGCCCCCTCGGGAAGCGCAGGCGCGCGTGGTTGGCGATTTCGTGCAGGATGTGCCGCGGGCCGAGCTGGTCGCGCTCGGGCAGCAGGTCGCGGCGCAGATGGCCGCTGATCAAGCCGGCGGCCAGATAGATGGCCAGGTTGATCACGAACACCCAGGCGAAGAAGAAGTGCCAGCGCCGCCCGTCGGCCAGCGAGCGGTAGCTGGGCAGGGTCGCCCAGGCGGGAAAGCCCCGCACCTCGCCGGAGAAGCCGAGCACGCCGGTGGTGTCGAACACCGCATCGCCGATCCGCGTCAGGCCGACGAACTGCCCGCCCTGCTCGGCCGCGACCATGGCCACCCACGGGTCGGCGAACCGCGAGGCCTCGCCCCAGTAGAGCGCCGGATGGGCGTTGAAGATCTGCAGGCCGCTCGTCAGCAGCACCAGGATGGCGAGCGCGTTGGTCCAGTGCGTCAGGCGCGTCGCCAGGGTGTGCCGGTAGATCATCTCGACCGGGGCTCGCTTGCGGCCGAACATTCGGTTCTCCCTGAGGCGGAGCTTGCCACGAAACAGCTACGTGCGCGATCCGCCCGCGGATGCCGGAACAGGGCCGCCGTCTGACGCGCTAGATCGGCGAAGGCTTCAGAGGAGACGGCCATGGCCGACGAAAAGAACATCCAGAGCGAAGGACGCAACGACAACGCCGCCCAGCGGCTGAACGCGGGCAAGGAGAACGCCGGCGCCGACCGCTACCCTTCGGTCGATCAGCACGACGCGGTCGAACGCACCGGCCGCGACCAGGCGGTCACCGGCGAGAACCCGAGCTTCCAACCCGGCGGCGAGACGAAGATCCGCAACGAGACCGCCCCGCCCGAGGACGCCTCCACCGACGGCGACGACGTCCCCGCCTCCGCCAACGAAGGCCGCCTCGGCCCCGGCGGCGATCCGGCGGAAGGCAAGCGGTAGAGGGTTTGATCCCAGCCCCGCTCCTTTCTAAGGTCCGCGCCGCAGGAGTTCGGGGGGGCGGCGTGGCGGCGGTGGAGGTCTGGGGCGGCGGGGTCAACACCTGGGAATGCGACCGCATGGGCCACATGAACGTGCGGTACTATGTGGCCAAGGCGATGGATGGGCTGGCGGGCCTCGCCGCCGAGCTGGGCATGCCGCGGGTGTTCGCACCGGGCGCCCAGGCGAGCCTGATGGTTCGCGAGCACCACATCCGCTTCCTGCGTGAGGCCCATCCGGGCAGCTTCCTCTACATGACGGGCGGCGTGCTGGAGATGGGCGAGAGCGAGGCTCGGCTCCTCCTGACCTTCTTCCACCCCAGCGGCGAGCCCTGCGCCACCTTCAACACCGTGGTCGCGCACGTGACCGCCGAGGAGGGCCGGCCCTTCCCGTGGCCGCAGCGGATGCGCGAGCGCGCCGAGCAACTGAGGACTGAGCTCGAGGACTACGCCGCGCCCCGCAGCATCCGGCTGGACCCGGTCTCTAGCGCCGCCAGCCTGGAGCGGGCCGAGGCCCTGAACCTGCGCCGGGCCGGGCGCGGGGTGTTCGACGTGCGCGACTGCGACGCCTTCGGCCGCATGCGCCCAGAGCTGTTCATGAGCAAACTGTCCGACGGCATCTCGCAGGTATTCGGCGGGGCGACTTCGAAGCTGGTCGCCGACGGCGCGCCGGAGGGCGCGAGGATCGGCGGGGCGGCCCTGGAGTACCGGCTGCTCTACTTCGGCTGGCCGAGGGCGGGCGACCGCTACGTGCTGCGCTCCGGCCTCTCGGAGTGCGACGAGCGCGTGCGTCGGCTGATCCACTGGCTGCTCGATCCGGAGACCGGCCGCCCCTGGGGCGTGGCCGAAGCCATCGTCATCAGCCTCGACCTCGACGCCCGCAAGGTCATCAAGATTCGCCCCGAGGCGCAGGAGGCGATCCGCCGCGAGGCGTATGCGGAGCTGACCCTTTAGGCCATGCAGGCAGCGCGATTCCACGTCGACTTCTACTTCGGAGCAGGCAGTCGCTACTCCTACCTGGCCTCGACCCAACTTTCGCGGCTGTCAGAGGAGACCGCCGCGGTATTCCGTTGGAAGGCGGTCTTCAGCGGAGATCTGATCGCCGCCACGGGGCGCGACCCGTTCGCGCCGGATCAACAGCGCGGCCCGTATGATCCGGGCTACCGGACGCAGGACGTCGAGCGGTGGGCGCGGCTCTACCGCGTGCCGTTTACCGACTTCGACGTCGCGGGCGTCGACTTGCGGCGCCTCGCCCGCGCGTGCTGCGCGGCGGACCTCCTGGGTCGGGCTGAGGGGTTTGGCCGGGCGCTTCTGCAAGCCGTCCACGGCAGGGGCGAGCCGCCCCGCAATGACGCCGAGCTCGCGGCCGTGGCCGTGGCCGCCGGGCTCGATCCCCGCGAACTCATTCGGGTCCTGGAGTCCACGAGATCAGAGCAGCAGCAGAGTCGGAACCTCGAGGACGCCCGTGCGGCAGGGGCCTTCGGCGTGCCGACCTTCGTCACAGAGGACGGCGAGCTCTTCTGGGGTCAGGACCGACTGCCGCTCCTGCAGGCCCACCTAGGCGGCTGAGGCCGCCTCGCTGAGCGCCGCCCGCACCACGTCGGGCCGCTCCATGGGCATGAAATGGGTCGTGCCGGGGATGGTCTCGATGCGCAGGCCGGCCTTCTCCAGCTGGGTGAGATGCGGCGTCAGGCTGGCGCTGGTGGAGGCGTGCTCGGCGCGCAGGATGCGCACGGGGCAGGGCGGGGCGCGCAGCGCGGGCCACGGGTCGTGGCCGTGAGAGCCGAAGTTGGAGGCCTCCCACTCCCGCGCGCAGGACAGCTCCACTTGGCCATCGGGCCGCTCCCTGAAGCCGTCGGCGACGTAGTCGGCGAGCTGGGCCGGGCTCCAGCTTTTGAAGGCCCCGCGGCCGGTGTAGGCCGCCAGCGCCTCCTCGCGGCTCTCGAACACGGCGCGGCGGCGGCGGGCCGCGATCTCCATCGCCGAGGGCGGCGCGAGTCCCTGGCGATAGGCTTCAGAGGATCCGGGGGGCAGCAGGACAGGGTCGAACAGCACCAGGGCCTTCAAGCGCTCCGGCGCCTGGGCGGCGGCGAGCAGGCTGGAGGTCCCGCCCATGGAATGGCCGGAGAGGACGGCGCCGCGCACATCCAGAGCGGCGAGCAGCGCCAGCAGGTCTTCGGCCAGGCCTTCCCAGGAGGTGCGCCCCTCGGTCGGTGTCGGCAGCTCTGTCCGGCCGTGGCCGCGCAGGTCCAAAGCCAGTATCCTGCGGTCCGAGGCCAACGGCGCCAGGATGGTGCGATAGGTGCGCGCGTTGAAGCCGTTGGCGTGGGAGAAGACGATGTCGATGGGCCGGTCCGGCGGGCCGAATTCCAGGATGGCCATGGCGCCGCCGCGCTCCGGCAGCTGGATGCGCCGCGCGCGCGGCTCTTCAATGCCGACCCCATCCATGCCTGGCGTCTTCCCCTTTTTCCGGACCCTTAGCAGAGACTGGGCGTCGGGATGAACCGGCTGGCGACGATCGGCTATGAAGCGGCGACCCAGGACGCGGTGATCGGCAGGCTGAAAGACGCGGGCGTGACGGTGCTCATCGACGTGCGCGCCGTGCCCTCTTCGCGGCGGGCGGGCTTTTCGAAGACCGTGCTGGCCACGAGCCTGAAGGCGGAAGGGATTGATTACGTCCACCTGCGCGACCTCGGCACGCCCAAGCCTGGCCGGGAGGCGGCGCGCAAGGGGCGCATCGCCGAGATGCACGAGATCTACGAGGCCCACCTCTCCGAGCCGGGCGCCCAGCTGCAGCTCGCCCAGGCGGCCGAGATCGCCCGCGAACGTCCCGCCGCCCTGCTGTGCTACGAAGCCGACGCCGGGGGCTGCCATCGGCGGATTGTCGCCGAGCGGATCCAGGAGGCGCTGGGCTGCGAGGTGGTGGACCTCTAGTCGCCCGCTACAGCCACTTCCGTCGCTTGAAGTTGACGTAGAGGGTCACGCAGACGGCGATGATGAGCAGCCAGACCGCGCCGTAGCCGAACCGCCACTCCAGCTCCGGCATGTGCTCGAAATTCATGCCGTAGATGCCGGCGACGGCCGTGGGGACCGCCAGGATGGCGGCCCAGGCGGCGAGCTTGCGGGTGATGGCGCCCTGGCGCTGCTGTTCCAGCAGGGAGCTGACGTCGAACACCTGGCGGATCACGTCGCGCAGGCTATCGACTGAGGCCAGAACCCGCTCCACATGGTCGAGCACGTCGCGGAAGTAGGGCCGCGTCTCCGGGTCGATGCCGGGCAGGTCCAGGTTTTCAAGCTTGCTGCACAAGGCGTGCATCTGGCCGAGCGTGCGGCCGAACTTCATCAGCTCACGCCGCAGGACGAACAGGCGGGTGGTGTCGTCGCGGCTGAGGAAGGCGTCGAGGGTGCGCCGCTCCATCTCCAGCACCTCCTCCTCGATCGCTTCGACGATCGGGAGGTAGCCGTCGACGATGAAGTCGAAGAGGGCGTGCACGACGTAGTCGACGCCGTGCTTCAGGAGTTGGGGCGCGGCCTCCAGCTCGTTGCGCAGCTCGACGTGAGCGCGGGCTGAGCCGTGGCGGACGGTGATGATATGGCCGCGGCCCACGAACATGTGGGTTTCGCCGTAGCAGATCGCCCCGTCTCGGTACTCGGCGGTGCGGGCGACGATGAACAGCTGGTCGCCGTAGACGTCGAGCTTGGGCAGTTGGTGCGCCTTCAGCGCGTCCTCGACCGCCAGCGGGTGCAGCCTGAAACAGCGCGCGAGCGCCTGCAGTTCTTCGTCGCCCGGCGAGACGAGGCCGATCCAGGCAAACTCATTGGGACCGCAGTCAGGCGGCGTAGGCGACGTGATGTCGATCGGCCGGTCTCGCACGCCGTCGCGATAGATGTAGGCGGCGACGACGCTCAAGCTTCCCCCCGGCGGCTCATCGAGCTTGACGGCTCCTCATGAAGCCGGCCTCCGGAGGCGTCAATCGCGGTCTTGCTGGCCCTGGCCGGTGGCGGACTGGATGACGCCGGCGATGCGGTCGCTGGAGTCGGCGGCCTGGCTCAGCATCTGCAGCGGGCCCGCGCCGGGGCGCACCGTGGAGGCCACCTGGTTGGCCGCGCCCTGAACCATGGCGATGGCAGTGGCGCCGGCCTTGTTGAAGGGGTTCTGGGCCATCCGCTGGGCGTTGGCGTCCGGATAGATGAAGCCGTAGGTCGGATAGCTGGTGGTGCCGAGATCGCGGATCGGGTCGTACCAGACCTTCACCTGGCTCCAGTCGCCCGCCGGCGAGACGTCGATCACGGTGACATCGCGCTCGATCTGGCCGCGGGTGCCGCCGATGCGGCTCCAGTTGGCGTGGGTCAGCTGGATCACCCGGTCGGTCAGCACCTGGCTGACCACGCCCACGTGGCCCAGGCGCATCTTGCCCTGCGGCTTGAAGCAGAGGACGGCGCCGGCCTTCGGCTGGAAGCCGGTCTCGTATTTGCCGACCGCCTGGCGCCACCAGGTGTGGGCGTCGCCGAAGATCTGAATTCCGGAGATCAGGCGCGCAAAAGGCACGCACTGCCAGTAGGTGTCGGCCACCGCCGCATTGAGCGGAGCCATGGTTACAACCGCCGCGACAAGCGCGGAACCGATGAGGGTTCGCAGCCGTTTTGCCATGTTGGAACGCTACTCCCGACCCATTCGCGGCGAGAGGGTTACCCTATCCTCCGGAAATGAAAAGAGGGTTTACGCTCGTGCGGCCGAAGGTCGCCGCGCGTCCAAGGCGTCTCCCCATGACTTCATCGCGGCGCGGGCGGGCTTTTCGATCAGATGATACGAAAGCGCAGCCAGAGGAATAATCGTTAACGCGAACACGATCCACACGGGCCAGGGCAGTTGTTCCCCACTAAGCTCAAGAACGCGGGTGGCTGAATTCACGAATACGATCTTCCATGGCACACAGATCATATAAACCGAGTAGCTGATCTCGCCGAGGTAGACGAGCACAGGGTGGCCGAATAGCTGGGATCCGGCCTGGGCGGCGCCGGCCAGGAAGTAGATCAGCCCGCCCAGACCGAGCACGATCACGGCGTCGGGGCCGCCCGCAGCCGACGCAATCAGGGCCGCGGCGCCCGAAAAGGCGGCGCCGAGCAGTGCGCTCGCCCGATCCGCGAACGGCCGCGCGCGCCAGAGGCTGTGCAGGGCGCAGCCGAGGGCGAAGCAGGGCACGATGCGCAGCGCGCCCCAGTGGATGGTCGCCTGGGTGAGCGGAAAGCCGGCGATCTGCTCGAAGCCGGCGTAGAGGGCGGCCAGGCCCCCCGCGGCCAGGCCGACGGCCAGCAGCGGGCGCGACTTCAGCGCCAGCGCGCCCCAAGCGAACAGCGGGAAGGTGAGATAGGCGAACCACTCGGCCGAGATCGACCAGGAGGGATGGTTCCAGCCGGCGACTGGAGCCAGGCCCCAGGCGTGGACCATCAAGAGGTTGGCCGGCAGCGCCTCCCAGGACAGGATGTTGGCGTCGACGGCGAAGCCTGCGAACCCCGCGGCGGCGGCCAGGCCGCCCAGGCCGAACAGCGTCGCCAAGTGCAGCGGGTAGACCCGCGCCAGCCTGGCCCACAGGAAGCGGCCGTACTGGAAGCGCTGCTCCTCCACGTCCGTGCGGTAGACGTGGCAGAGGATGAAGCCGGAAAGGACGAAGAAGGCCTCGACGCCCAGATAGCCCTTCTGGACCAACATCGGCGTCGCCGGCGCGTCCAGCTTCGGCCAGTAGTGGAACATCACCACCCAGAAGGCGGCGAAGAACCTCAGCGCGGTCAGCGAGCGGATATGTGCGGCGTCGGTCATTCTTTCGGCCTCGGCGTCCCGTTCTGGCGCCCTTCGGACGCCCTGGCGGGCGAGCAGCAACTCGCGCGCCGGGCGAAGCTCGACCTTGGAGCGGAATGCTGAGGATTGGGTTACGGGGGGGCGGCGCCATCCTCCCCACCGCTCGTCCCGGCGAAGGTCGGGACCCAGATCCAAGGCTCCGCGGTGGCTGGATAAGCGCTGCCCTTGTGGAGCCCCCTCTGCGCCCGCCATTCTGGGTCCCGGCCTCCGCCGGGATGAGCGGGGGGGAGTCCTGCCTAGCTGTCCTTTTTCGGCAGCACCCGCGCCGGATTGCCGACGACGGTGGCGCCTTCCGGCACGTCTCGGGTGACCACCGCGCCGGCGCCGACGGTGGCGCGGGCGCCGACCACCACGTTGTTGATGATCACCGCGCCCAGGCCGATGAAGGCGCCGTCCTGGATGGTGACGCGGCCGGCGGTGTGGGCGCCCGGCGCGATGGAGACCTCGTCGCCGACGAGATTGTCGTGGTCGACTGTGCAGGCGGTGTTCAGCACGCACAGCCGGCCGATACGAGTGTCCGACTGGACGATGACGCCGGCCGACAGGATGGTCCCGTCGCCGATCCGCGCCGTTGTCGACACCGTCGCTGCCGGATGGACGATTACCGGCAGCCGGCCCCCGCGGGCGAGGATCGCCTCGGCGAGCGCCCGCCGGACGCGCCCCTGCACCCCCAGCACCAGGTCGTGCGCCGACAGAAAGCCAGCGTCCTCGAGCAGCGTCTGATCGCCGAGCCGCGGAATGGGCGTGGTCGGCGGCTGCGGATCTTCTTCCGCGTCCAAATAACCGGCGAGCGGCGCGCCGCGGGCGGCGGCGGCCTCGGCGATGATCCGCGGCAGCGAGCCTGGGCCGGCGCCCACCATGACCAGGGGTTTCATGGCCTCAAGGTGCAGCTTCGAGGGCGGGGCGGCAACCCGTGCGCCGCCACTGCGAGCTCCAGGCGCCCCTAGCCACGCTCACGATTTTCGCTACCTAGGACGCGGGGAGATCAACGGGAGAGCTAATCAAATGGAGAGCGTGTTTGCCTGGACCGCCGATCCGGCGGCCTGGGCGGCCCTTGTCACCCTCGTGGTCATGGAAGTCGTGCTGGGCATCGACAACCTGATCTTCATCTCGATTCTTTCGAACAAGCTTCCGGAGCATCAGCGCAGCAAGGCGCGCAGGCTCGGCATCTCGCTGGCGCTGATCATGCGCCTGGTCCTGCTCTCGACAATCGCCTGGATCGTCGGTCTGACGCAGACGGTGTTCTCGCTGCCGTGGACCGGCCCGCTCGACGCGACCACCGGCCATCCGATGTTCGAGCTGAACTTCTCCTGGCGCGACCTGATCCTGATCGCCGGGGGCTTGTTCCTGCTGTGGAAGGCCACCACCGAAATCCACGAGAAGATGGACCCCAACGACACCGAAGGGGTGATGAACACCAAGCAGACGGTGATCAACAATTTCGGGGCGGCGATCTTCCAGATCATTCTTCTCGACATCGTCTTCTCGATCGACTCGATCCTCACGGCCGTCGGCATGACCGACGATCTGCCGATCATGGTCATCGCGGTGCTGGTGGCCGTGGCGGCGATGATGCTCGCCGCCGACCCGCTGGCCAAGTTCATCCACGACAATCCGACCGTGGTGATGTTGGCCCTGGGCTTCCTGTTGATGATCGGCGCGGTGCTGATCGCCGATGGGTTCGGGGTACATGTGCCCAAGGGCTACATCTACGCCGCGATGGCCTTCTCGGCGATGGTCGAAGGGCTGAACATGGCCCACCGGCGGGCCTCCAACCGCAAGATTGCGGCGTCGAAATCCGAGACGCCGGACGAGACGCGACACTAGAGATATTTCAAGGGCCTCGGCGGCTCGACCCGCCGAGGCCGACATAACGAGAGTTCAGGGACGCGCGGCGCATTTCACGCCGTGGGAGACGCTTTGGAAGAAGAGCCGCACGCGTACACCGACCAGGAGCGTCGGCTGACGCTCATATCGGTGATGATCGTCTTCCTGCTGTCGGCGATGAGCCAGACGGTCATCTCCACCGCGATGCCCCGGATCGTCGCGGACCTGTCAGGCCTGCACCTCTACTCCTGGGCGCTGACCGCTTACCTGCTCACCTCGACGGTGATGGTGCCGATCTGGGGGAAGCTCGGCGACATCCTCGGCCGCAAGACGGTGCTGCTCACCTGCATCGCCATCTTCCTGGCGGGCTCCTGGCTGGCGGGGCTTGCCGGCGAGTTCGGCGACCTGCCGCTGGTCGGCGGCGGGATGCCCCAGCTGATCGGGGCCCGGGCGATCCAAGGCATCGGGGGCGGGGGCCTGTTCACCACCGCGTTCGCGATCATCGCCGACCTCTACGCGCCCCGCGAGCGGGCCAAGTTCTCGGGCCTGTTCGGGTCGGTGTTCGGCGTCTCGTCGGTGTTCGGCCCGGTGATCGGCGGCTTCTTCACCGACCACGGGACGGTGGCGTTCGCCGGCCACGTCATCGAGGGCTGGCGCTGGGTGTTCTACGTCAACGTGCCGTTTGCGACGCTGGCGGTGCTGACCATCCTGTTCCGCATGCCCAGCCTGCCAAGCCGGCCGGGGCAGAAGATCGACTTTCTGGGCGCGGGGCTGATCATCGCCGCCTTCGTGCCCTTCCTCTTGGCCATCACCTGGGGCGGGCGCGACTATCCTTGGAGCTCGCCGACCATCATCGGCATGCTGGTGTTCGCCGCCCTGTGCCTGGCCGCCTTCATCGTCGTCGAGAAGGCGGTGCGCGACCCGATCGTCCCGCTGGTGCTGTTCAAGAACAAGACCTTCACCACCGCCAACGGCGCCGCCTTCGTCTACTCCATGGCCTTCATGGGGGTGACCAGCTTCCTGCCGCTGTTCATGCAGGTGGGGCAGGGGGTGAAGGCGACGACGTCGGGCTTCACCATGCTGGCGTTGATGGGCGGGATGATCGCCTCGTCCACCATCAACGGCCAGCTGGTCACCAAGACCGGCCAGTACAAGCCGTTCATGATCGGCGGCGGGATCGTGCTGATCATCGGCATCCTGCTGCTCTGCTTCATCGGCCCGGACACTTCGACGACGGACCTGGCCTGGCGGCTGCTGATCGTCGGCATCGGCCTGGGGCCCGGGCAGAGCCTGTTCGGCCTGGCGGTGCAGAACAGCGTGCCGTTCCACCAGATCGGCGTCGCCACCTCCTCCGGCCAGTTCGTCCGCCAGATCGGCTCGACCCTCGGCGTCGCCTTCTTCGGGGCCCTGCTGACCGCGGGCCTGTCGGCCGAGCTCGCCCGCCACACCCCGCCCGGCGCCCAGGTTCAGCAACTGGAGATGTCCGACCTGCAGCGCATGGCGGTCGAGCGCGACATGCACCCCGAGCTCGCCGCCGCCCGCGCCGCCGACCCGGCCGCCCAAGCCATGGACCGCCTCGTCCGGCAGAGCTTCTCGACCGCGATCGTCCACGGGATGATCTTCTCGGTCTCGATTCTCGCGGTGGGCTTCGTCCTTATGCTGATGATCCCGGTGGCGCCGCTGCGCGAGCGGCCCGTCGGCCCCCCCGTCCGCGCGCCGCCGCAGGGTGCGACGGCGAAGCTCGAGGAATGAGCGGGCGAGCTACAGGAAGCTGTAGGGGTCCACGTCGATGACCACGCGCAGCGAGCCGGTGGGCTTCACGCGGGCGCGCCAGGTGGCGAGGTAGGCGGAGAGGTCGACGTTGCGGTCGGCCCGGACCAGGAAGCGCTTGCGGCGGCGGCCGCGGATCAGGCTCAGCGGCGCATCGGCGGGACCGTAGACGTCGACGCCCTCGGCGTTCGGCGCGGCGGCGGCCATGTCCTTGACGAAGGCGTCCAGGCTGCGCGGGTCCTCGCCGGAGACAATGATCGCGCCGAGCCGCCCGAACGGCGGCAGGCCGGCGAACATCCGGCCCTCCATCTCGGCGGCGATGAAGGCGTCACGGTCCTGGGCCTTGAGGGCCTGCATCACCGGGTGCTCGGGCGCGTAGGTCTGCAGCATGGCGCGCCCGGGGCGGTCGCGGCGTCCGGCCCGGCCGGTGGCCTGGGCCAGCAGCTGGTAGGTCCGCTCGCCGGCGCGAAGGTCCCCGCCGCGCAGTCCAAGGTCGGCGTCCACCACCCCCACCAGGGTGAGATTTGGGAAGTTGTGCCCCTTGGCCGCGGCCTGGGTGGCCACCAGGATGTCGATCTCGCCGCGCTCCATGGCTTCCACCATCCGCTTGGCTTCGCGGGCGTCGAACAGGGTGTCGGAGGAGAAGACGGCGATCCGCGCCTCCGGGAACAGGTGGGCGGCCTCCTCCTGCACCCGCTCCACCCCGGGGCCGATGGAGGCCAGGCTGTCCTTGGCGCTGCAGTGGGGGCAGCGCTCCGGCTTGGGCAGGGAATAGCCGGTCAGGTGGCAGACCAGCCGGCCGGAGTAGCGGTGCTCCACCAGCCAGCTGTCGGTGTCCGGCGCGCACAGCCGCTCGCCGCAGGCCCGGCACAGCACCAGCGGCGCATAGCCCCG
>JAESGR010000602.1_pt1 | contig 20426 bp, 24 predicted proteins | sample 9269771 | NCBI WGS metagenome assembly JAESGR01 (sample SAMN15739572, study PRJNA653492) | algae metagenome | isolation source: Chroococcus sp. CMT-3BRIN-NPC107 and co-occurring heterotrophs from well... | place: USA: Clark Mountains Wilderness, California | collected 2010-04-18 | reverse complement strand
CATCAGGCAACCTCCAGCACCAGGGCGCACATCCCCGTGCCGTCGTGGCGCACGCTTCGCACGGTGAAGTTCATCCCGCCCCACCAGGCAGGATTGCCGAACCAGGTTTCCCCCTGATTCGGCAGCCGCACGGTGGTCCCGACGCCGATGGCGTTGGCGGTCACGTCCACGCTGCGCACCAGGGCGACAGGAACGCTCGCGTCGATGCCGCCGCCGAACCCGCCCATTGCCTCGATGTGCTCGCGGTCGAAGATCGCGGACACCTCGGCCGAACCCACCGTGACGGTCACGGCGAAGTCGGCAAAGAAGGCGTCGAGGGGTTCGCGCAGGGACATGGTCAGCGCGACTTGCGGATGCCCGATGCGGTGACGCTCACCACGGCCGGGCCGGTGACGATCGTGCCGACGTAGCGAATCCAGCCGCGCGTGGCTTGCGCCCCGATGCGGATGCGCTGCACGTTGTTCGCGGCGGACACGACGGTAAAGGCGGCGTCGGTGAGTGCCGCCCAACCGGTCGAGCCATCCGCGCTGTCCTCGATCTGCCCCGTGATGCTGCCGGTGACGGCGCCCACCGATTGCGTGATCTCGATGGAGCCCTCGTAGTCGCTTGCGATCAGCGACACACCGGCGCCGGTGGCGTTGGCGGTCGCAGCGGCCGACACGGGGGCCAGCAGCGAGAAAGCAGCGGACGCGAGTGCGTAGGATTGCAGGCTCATGCTGATGCCTTTCGGCCGCGGCGCGGCGTTTCGGGCGCGGCAGGTGCCGCGGCTTCCGGCTCCGACTGCTCCGGCTCGCTGTAGACGCGCGCCTTGTCCCAATGGATCAGGGCGCGCGCGAAGTCGTCGGGCACCTCCAGCACGGCCAAAGGCTCGATCACCTCGCCCGCGTGCCGAAATGCCCTGGTTGCCTGGATCTTCATGTTCGGATGACGCCGGGGCACGAGGCCCCGGCAATCACGATCAGGTGATCGAGGAGGCGGCGGAGAAGGCTGCCGCGATCCGCACGCCGATGTCGACGGTCTTGAAGGCGCGCACGCCGACGATGCCGGCCTTGAAGTTGCTGCCTTCGGCGTCGGTGGTGGCGATCTCCAGGGTGCCCCACTCGCCGATCACGATCTGCGACCAGTCGCCGAACAGCATCGTTGCGGCGTTCATCTGGTTCGTGGATGCGGCCTTGAAGCCCGACACCTGGCCGTCCAGCACGTTGCCAACCCACAGCGGGCTGTCGGTGCTGGTAAACCGCTGGCGCGCGGCCAGCAGGGCGGCGACCGCCGGGGTCGTGACGTAGGCGCAGTTCGCGGCGAGCGCGTTGGCAGCAGCCACGTCCGTCTGGAACTCCAGGATGCCGGCGTAACCCAGCGTCGTGCCGGTCACGCTGCCGATGCCGGAGGTGTTCAGCACGCCCGTCGGCTGGCCCGAGGCGCCGGAGCCCGCGATGGCCGCCAGGTCGACGCCCAGCGCGAGCACCTTCGACAGGTCCTCCACCACCAGGGCGTCCGCGGAGGGGTCCGACTGCATCATCATCAGGCGGGACACCTCGGTGTAGGCGCCGACGGTCTTGGGCGTCAGCGAGAGCTGGCCGATGGTCGGCTGGCTTTCGGTGATGGCGGTGGATTCCGTGGACAGCCAGTAGGCCGTGCTCGCCGCAGTCTGCTTCGGCACGGTCACGTTGCCGACCAGGCCGGTCAGCATGCGGGCGCCGAGCTGCGCGACGAGCGCGCGGTTACGCAGCAGGTCGATGAACGAGCCGGCCAGGTTGTTCGTCGCCACCAGGTACTGCGAGCCCGAGGCGCCGGCGGACGTCATGTCGCGCTTCTGCACTTCGTAGGGCACGTAGAAGCCGCCGTTCGGCGCGTCGGCCAGGCCAGCGCGCTGCAGGATCGCCTCGTGCGTCTCGCGCTCCAGGCCGGCGTGCTTCCAGTTGCCCATCGCGTGCGCGGCGATGGCGCGCAGGACCGAGTAGCGCTTCGTTTCCTGGGTCGTCATGCCGATGTCGGGAGTCGGCAGCGGCTGGGTGGACAGCTTGGCGATGGCCTCGCGCTGGAACTGCTCGACGGTGATGCCGCGCTGGATGGCGTCGAGCGCCATTTCGGCGCCGCCGGGCATCGACTTGGCGATGTCGGAGATTTCCTTGGCGTGGTTGCGCTGGGCAACGACTTCGATGACCGGCGCGGCGGCCGGCGTTTGCACTTCGGTGGTCATGGATTTTTCCTTGGAGGGGGTGACGGGAGCGGCCGGCGCTTCGAGCGCGCGGCCAACGCCCACCGTTGCATCGGCGGGCACGGAAACGAGGGAGACTTCCAGCGGTTCCCAATCGGTGACGCGGTACGTTTCGAGTCCGTCCTTCGTCTCGACCAGTTGCGCTGCATGAATGGCGTAGCCGACCGACACGTTGCGGCGGATGCCGTCCTTCACGTCCAGCCACACCTCCTCTGCGCGCGCGCTACGTCCGAAGCGCACGGTGGCGCGGGCGACCTTGTCCGCTCCCACCTCCACAGATTCGACGACCCCGACGACGTCGCGCGTGTCGTGGTCACAAAGCAGATTGGCACCGGCCTGCAGCCGTTGCATCCGCATCGCCTTCTTCTCGATCGACAGGATCTCGACGCCCCAGAACCGTTCATACGGCTCCTCCGAGGCGAAGGCGAGCGTGGCGGTGCGCGCTTCCTCGTCGATCGCTTCGCGCGATACCTGGAGGGCGCGCACGCTGCGGCCCTTTTCGAGGTGCCGTGCCAGTGCGTCGGGGATTGCTTTTTCAGCCATGCCCCGATTGCATGGCTGAGGCAGTGCATTCGTTAAGGCAAACGAATGCACATGGCGCGCTATTCCTCGGGAGGAGCGGCGGCAGGCGCCGGCGTCTTGGTGCTCTCGTAGGCGACCAACTCCACGCCGAACTGCTTGGCGAGTTCGTTGGCCGACTGGATGTCCGCGAGCACGTCCTCGAAGTCTTGCCCCATCGACGCGCACAGGGACTGCGGCGACATCAGGCCAGCCTTGACCTTGAGCACCGACGCCTCGGCATCCTTGAGCGGATCCACCCAATCCCAGCGGCGCGGCTGCCACTCGTGGCGCGCGAACTTCTCGAGCTTCGCCGCGGGAAGCGGCGTGCCGTTGTTCATGACGAGCGCATTCGACAGCAGGGCCATGCGCAGCCACTCGCGGAAAATGGGCTCCATGAACGCGGCGACGAACCACGCCTGGTCGGCCGACCACTTGTCGCGCTCCGCGAGCGTGCCGGCGCGGATGCTGGAGAAGTTGACGCCTTCGAGGTCGTTGGCGAGGGTGTGATAGGCGATGCCCCAGCCCGACGCGATGCGCTGCAGAGTCGTCTTGACGAACGGGCCGAAGGCGGTGTCGGGGTACTTGCTGTCGTATGCCTGGAAGGTGACGCCAGGCGGCAGCGTGTCATAGGTGCCCGGCACGCTCGTCGCGATCATTTCGCCGGAGGCGCTGAGCGAGCCCGTGGGCGCGGTGCCGTCGGGCGTCTGGAAGAATCCGAAGTGGTTGGCGCCGTGTTCGGCGGCCAGCAGCGCGGCGAGCTTGAAGCTGCCCAGGTGGTGCAGCGACAGCATGCCGGGCGCCATCCACGGGATCCCGCGGACCTGCTCGGGCCGGTCCACCTTGAAGCGGTGCAGCACCTCGTCGACGGGCAGGCGCATGCGCTGCCGACTGGAGTGCACACCGTCCGAGGGGTGCCCAGCGAAGAGGTGAACAGCCACCGGGCGGCGGTACTCGTTGACCTCCACGCCCATGATCACGGCGTTTCGGCCGTTACCGCCAGCGAGATTCAGCGTAGTGTCGATGCGGTCCACGTCGATCAACTGGAGGGCGAAGTTAAAGCGATTTCCCGCCTGCTCGCCGCGCACCATCCGCACCAGGAACTCGCCATCCGTGGGCAGGTTGCCGACGATGGTTTCGCACAGGTCGCGCAGCGTGAGCTGGCCGGTCACGTCACACGCGGCGGACCACTCCTGCCACCCTGCCTCGATGATCGCATTGGCGATGCGATCGGGCTGGTTCGGCTTGCCGGGGATGCCGAGCACTCGCGCCTGCAAGCGGATGCCAGCCGGCCCGACGATGTTGTTGCGGCACATGATCTGGAAGCGCCGCGCGTAGTCGTTGTTGTTGACCAGCTCCCGGCCGCGCGCGCGCAGGCGGTCCAGGTCGCCGCGCAATTCCTCGTTGATGCTCTGCGTGGTCGCTAGCCAGTCCGCGGAGAGCCTGTCGATGCGGGCGGCGGCGAAGCGGCGCACCTGCGGGGGACGAAGCCACGCGCGGGCGCGTTTCAGCCAGTTCATGAGCCGAACCTCACGTAGATTTTCCGGCGATCGGGCAGGCCGCGCGCCACGTCAGCCGCGGCGTCCTCGCGCGCCAGTTCGGCGCGGTACTTGTCGCGCAGCGCCAGCAGATCGGCCATGGGGATGTAGCGCAAGCGCCGGCCGGCGATCTCGTACTCCAGAACCTCTGACGTTGCGCGGTTCTCCAGGCGGGCCTCGATGGCATCGAGCACCTTGCGCACATGGGAGCGGCCATCCGTGGCGGCGGCGAATGCGGAGACGACTTCCACGCGGCCGGTGCGAACGGTGAACACCTCGCCGGCCTTGCTGACCTGTGCGCGCCAGTCGTAGCTTCCGACCGCGTAGGCTGCCGTCGTTGTTGCAGCCACCGTCACCAAGTGATCCGAGCCGTCGGCGGCGGCGGCGAACGTGATTCGCTGCGCCGCGTTGACCAGTGTGTAGGTGAGCGTCCAGCCCTCGTTCGCCGAGTAGTCGCCCAGCGCAATCTGGAATTTCAGGGTGTCGCCAGCGATGATCTGCGCCGGCTCGACGGTCGGGATGTCAGCAGCCAATGGGCGCCCTCGGACGGTTTTTCAGTGCTGCCGAGGCTATGGCGCATGGTGTGCAGCGGTTAAGGCAAACGAATGCACCTGACCGGCGGTGGAGGCTGTGGCCTAGCTCTTGATGATGTAGATCAACTGCCGCGTCTTGAGCCCGTAGCGGCGCTCCAGGTCCGCGAACCGCATGCCCCCGAGGTAATCACGCTTGATCGCCGCGTCCCGCTCGCTGACGTTCTTCCGGTGGGGAATGTAGACCCTCTCGCCGCCGAACCGCTGGCGGATGGCTTCGGCCACGCGCTGCGCCTCCACGGCAGCCGAGAACTCCGGCGCCATGGACACCACCAGCGCGAGGAGTTCATCCACGAAGTCGCCTGACTGCAACGGTGCCGCCGATTCCGGTGAGCGCATCGGCGCCGCTGGCACAATCACCTCTGCCGGCTGCGTTTTCGGATGGCCTACCTGTCGCCCGCGCGTGGCGGTCGTCACCACACTCTCCCGCCTCCATGTGGCCTCTGCGGCCGAAAAATGGGGCGCACCTTCGCGACGGCTTCCGGCGCCGGCGCCTCTTTCATTTCGCGCCGCTCCTGCGCCTGCATAGCGTCTGGGTTCTGATCCAGCGGCTTCGCCCACGGCGGCGGGTCGGCCCAATCTATCCGGTGCGCGTTGAGCGCCCAGATGCCGGCCAGGACATACACCCATAGGTCGAGCGCCTCGTTGCGCGCACGGATCTTTTGCCATTTCCCATTCCTCCCCCGCGTCTCCGCGGCAAGCTCCTCGAAGAATGACGCCGGCAGCCAGGCCGGGAAGTGCACGAAGCCCGGCCCGGGCGTAGTGCGCTTGAGACTCGCGGCGACGATGTCCTTAAAAAAGTCCGTGTCGATCAGGTGCAGGCGCACATCGCGGATCGTCACGCCGCGGGCGTCGCGCGCCTGCGCCTTCGTCACCGGCGAGGCCGCCTTGTGCGAGCCACCCTTCACCAGCAGCACGCGCTGGGCGAGCTTTTGCGCGGCCAGGCGGCGGTGCCATTGGTACGCATTCGCCGTCGTTCCCACCTCGCCGCCGGTGTCGACCACCGTGAGCAGCACGCGCAGCTCCCGGTCGCCGCTCGTGCGGTAGGTGCCGTTCACCAGGCGCGCGGTGATCGCATCCCAATCCTCCGCGAAGCCGGCCGGGTCGATCTGCACCGGCGCCTCCTTCGTGCCGCGCGGCGACTCGGTGATGTTGAAGCGGTCGACGATCCACTGCTCAAGGCCGGGACCGACCGCGTGCACCTGGCAGACGAAACGGCTGCCCTTGCCGCCCTGGACGTCGACGGAGGCGATGAGGAACCGCGCCTCGTCGGGGACTACGAACCGCTGCAGGTTCTCGACCCGATCGGACGGTCGCTGCCCGTCGCCTTGCTCCAGGAGGCGGGAGCGGAATGGCATGCCCTGGTCGGTGTTCACCGTCGTCTGCAGCGTCTCCTCGCTGCCGGTCAGGTCGAACTCGCGCAGGCCCTGCAGGTAGCGCAGGATCAGGCTTTCCCAGGATTGGTACGCCGCGGCGACGCCGCCCAGCCAATAGCCGGCGATGCTCGATCGCTGCGCCTCGCCCGTCACCTCGCCGCCGATGATCCGCTCGCCGTCGGCCAGCCATCGGCCGCCTTCGTTCAGGGCGTGCTTCTGCCCGGGCTCCATGATCGTCGCGCAGTGCGGGCACGCGATGCGCGCGTGATGCTTCGCCAGCGCCGGGAGGTTTCCCTTGCGCACCATCTGCAGCAGCTCGTCCTCGGGTGGGAGGGTGCTGAAAAGCTCGAGTCCAGGCTTCGCCTCGAACCATTCGGCGCAGTCCGTGCATTGCCAATACCACCGGCGGCGGTCGCTGCGGTTGTAGATGCCCAGGACACCGGAGCACGGAGGCGCCTCGTGGGGCGTCGCCGGCCGCCAGTTCACATCGGCGACCTCCCGGCCCGGGGAGGACTCGACCATGCACATGCCGCGGGAGAGGAACGTCTGCGTGCGCTTGAGCGCCAGGCCGAACGCGGCGCCCTCGCCGTCGACGTTCTCGGGCATGCGGTCGTAGTCGGTCAGGGCGACGTAGCGGTAATCCGAGGAGGACAACTGCGACGAGGACGGCCAGCCGATCTTGACCCACATCCCATGCCGGAACATCTTGTCGTGGGTGTTGTCGTCGTGCCCGCGCGCCGACATCATTTCGCGCAGCTTCGGCGAGTGCCGGATCGCCCGGTCGACGCGCACCTTTGAGAACTCGCGCGCCTTCTCCTGGGACATCTGCACGATCAGCATGTCGCCCGGGTCGCACGTCACGGCGTAGGCCATCCAGCCATCCAGCAGGCCCATCGTCTTTCCGGTGCGCGCAGGGCCGACGAAGCAAACCGCCTCGTGCCGGCGCGACGCCAGGCGGTCCATCGGCTCCACCATGTAGGGCGTCTGCTCCGACGACCATAGGCCGGTGTACCCGCCCGGCTGGTCGATCATCAGCGTCTCGGCCACCGCCTCGGACAGGCGCTGCCGCTTCGGGGGAATCAGCGCCTCGAGGCCGGACGTCAGCGAGTGGAGGGCGACCGCACTCACTTGCGCATCGCCTTCTCGTACACCACGGCCAGCATCCAGGCCGCGACGAAGATGCCGAACACGCCATACCACGGCGGCGCAAGCCAGGCCGCCAGAGGAAGCCCGACGAGCCACTGCAACACGAGGCGGTGGATCGTCACCATCCGCCCAGCTCCCGCAGTTTGTCGTGCAGCGACAGGCACAGGCTGTCAATGATCCGCTCCGCCGCCTCAGCCTGCTCCGGGGCCAGGCCGCCGATGCGCTCGAGGTTGTCAGGGATCGAGCGCAGGGTCTGCGCGATGGCAGCCAGCACCGTCGCCGACGCCTGCTCCACCTGGGCACGGTCCAGGAGGTCGCCCGCGCGTTTCTTGAACTCCTGCTCGGCGAGCTGCGCCTTCCAGTATTCGTGCGCAGCCTTCGCGTCGGTGTACTCGATGCCGATGAGGCCGCCACCGAAGTCCGGGGGCGGCGGCACGGCCACCGGCGGCGCGGCCGGCGCGGCTGGCGGTTGCACCAGCGCGCGGCCCTCTTTCGGCTTGCGGCCCGCCCCGGGACGCTTCCCTCCGCGCCCGCTCTTGACCACCGGCTCCGATGCTGCTCCCATGCCCTCAGTCTTTGATTGAGTTTGAATCTTTGAAAAACTGCCGAAGTGGGCGGATCGAATCCCCCCTACCTGAGTTGTCCGCAGGAGGACCCGCGCGTTTGTTGTGGCGCAGTGACGTCGCTCTCACCTCACCCTCCGCACACCCGACGCTGATCCCGTGCGCAGCAGCGAGTCCATCGCCTTGTCGAACTCGGGCGCGAAGTGCTTGTCGAATGCTCCCTGCACGATTCGGAAGTAGTGCAACCGGACGCGGTAGTTCGCCTTGTTGACGAAGATCAGCATCGGCTTCAGCGACGTCCCGAACGAGGTGTAGACGCGCCGGTACACCCCGGGCACCAGGTGCTGCTGGCGCCTCGGGCCGACGGGGTTCACCCAATACTCGAAGCCGTATGCGCCCCGCTTCGCGCTGCCCTTTCTCAGGCGCTGGCGTGTCTTGTCGTTCGCCTTGTTGTAGCCCGCCTCGGTGTACGTCCCGAGCACGTTGAGGATGCGGCTGATCTCGCCCCTGATCACGTTGCCATAGCCGTCAAGTGGTGCGGCAGCGCCGGGCACGACGTACCACCCGGCGGGGATGATGCCCACCCTCTGCAGTCGCACCTCCATGGGCTTGAGGCGGCGAGGCCCGCCTGCGATCTGCGGCATGGCCCACTGGTCGTCCCGGTCGTGGGTTCGATCCTTGAACCACAGCGTGACCTCGAGCTTCGACGTGCTGGCGTACCGGGTCCACAGGCTGTTCATGGTGTGGGCCGTGGGGCGATCGAACACCCGCCGCATTTCCCGCTTCACGTCCTCTTTCGCTTGGTCGGTGGAGCGGTTGAGCGCCTCCCGCACGGCGCTACGTGACCCGACCTGCACCTGGTCGACGGCGGCGATGACGGCCGGGAAGTTGTGGCGGATGTCGACCTTCATGCCAGAAGCGCCTTGGAGGCGAGGAGCCTGCGTGGTCTCATGACCGCAATGAGAGTTGCACTCATGTTTCCAATGAGATATACTGAATTTCCCTCAACAAACTTCTGAAGGAAAACACCATGCAACTCATCATCGACCTCCCCGAAGCTCAGCTTGCTTCTGCCCTGGGTGCCGCTTTCGACAGGAAGATGGCTTTCTCGGACTTCGTTCTGGACGCGATCGCCAAAGCCCTTCCGGACGACGACGGAGAAGACGGTCCTATCACGGTCTCCACTGACATCCTGGATGAATTGGTGACTCTCTCGGTGGAAAAAGCTCGGTTGGTTCCGTCCGGCGAGGAGTTCCTCCTCTTCGATGTCTGCCCCCGGAATTCGTGGCTGGCCCTGTCCTCTGGGGACCGAAAGCAACTCGGCAAGAGGTTCAGGAAAGCGGTGGAAGGCGGCGGTCTCGCCGTCTGGGTCCGACGCCGGAGTGATAACCACGCGATCTATCGCCGCACCTGAGCTAGTACGCGACCCCGCGCGCTCTGAAGCAAGAGTGCTGCTAGCGTCGGGGTCCTTCAGACCTCTCATGAGACCTGTCCCACAATGCGGACGCGCTCGCTCTCCCGCGCACGAACCGTTGCGCGCAGAGTGTCGGCCAAGCGGCAGCACGCTTCATGGCACCCGAAGAACACCGGCACATAGTCCATGCGCCGCTTTTCGGAGTAAGCGCGGCGATTGCTGGCGAGCATGTGCCTGACTAGCTCGACGTGAAAGCAGTTCTGAGATTGGCTCCAGAGCAGGACCGAGAACCCATCGATCTGCTGTTCGACATCCGGCATCCTGGGACGCTGATCAACGGCATTCAGGTGACGGTTCATGCGCTCACCTCCTCGGCCGAAAAGTGAACATAGGACAGAGGACGCCAGCGCGGGCTGCTTCGGTACTGCATGGATGCCTTGTTGAACCAGAGCTGCAGGGTGAAGTTCTGCACCCCGTCCTCCCGCTGCTTCATGAGCTCCAGCTTGGCGTCCAGGCTGCCGTCGTCTTCCGGCCGCGCCTCGTCCTTCTTCGCCTTCCAGACGGAGAAGATGTTGTCGACGCCGTTGGTGATGTGGCCGCTGCCGGCGACGTCCATCTTCCCGGGGCTGGCGCTCTCGTCGCGTGCTTTGCGAGGATGGGCCACCAGGTGCACATGCACGTTGAACCGCTTGGCAAAGGCGCATAGCTTGGCCACCGCCTCTTTCTGAGCGGTATTGGCCTTGGGGCCGTCGTCGGGAACGTCGGTCGTCATGAGGCTGTCGATGACGAAGTGGTCGCACCCATAGCGGCGGTGGGCGTATGTGAAGACCTCGATCAGCCGATCCAGCCTCGCAGTTCCCAGGTGATCGAAGACCCAGCACTGCCCGCGCAGCCAGGATGCAATGGCGCGCAGGTACGGAATGGTCGGTCGGTCGAGGCCAGACGCCTGCTTCGCCATGCGCTTCAACTGCTTGGCTGGCTTCAGCTCCCCGGAGAAGATGGTGAAGCGGGCACCCTGTTGCATCAGCCCGAGCTGAACCTGTGACAGGAGCAGGCTCTTGCCGTGGCCGTTGATGCCAGTCCACAACGTGACCTCGCCACCTCGGAAGTCGAACCAGTCGAAGTCGATGTCTAGCCGCAGATTCGGGTCACGACGCGCACCTTCAGGCGGGTAGAAGCTCTCGATGAGGGCGGCCTCGAAGTCGGCGATCGAGCACAGCTCCTCCGGGTCGAGCGCCTTGGCATCGTCTGCCGCACCGTGGAAGTCGGGCCCTGCAGCGCCGTCTTGCAGCCACTGGTTCGCATCCTTGGCGCCAACTCGCATGCGCCGGCAGCGCTCGAGCCCGAGGCGCTTCATGACCTCGACGGCCCCTTTGTCACCGGCTTCGTCGTTGTCGAAGCACACCAGGATGTCGCTGAAGCGCTCCAGCCGCTCCCAGTCAGATTCGATCCACTGGTGATTGCCCGCACCCTGGTTCACAGACAACGCAGGCAATCCGACCTGGTGCACCGTCATGGCGTCAATCTCACCCTCGCAGATCACGATGCGGCGCTGCTTCGGGTCGATTAAGTGCCATCCGAAGAGGCACGGCTCTGCACCTTTTTCCTGCCGCATGTCCCGCTTGTCGTCGGGGTTGCGGTACTTCACGTTCACGACTTCGCCGTCACGCATGAACGGGAAGACTGCGTAGGCAGCGCCTTCTCCGCGCTCCTGTTCACCGACCTTGAACTCCGCGATCGTTTCGTCGCGTATCCCGCGGCCATTCAGCCATTCCCGCACCCGTGACTTTGGAGTTCGGCACTTCGGCTTCTGCGGGCGTTGGTACGTCCTGGGCTGCGGCGCGTTGGCGGGCATCGTGTCGCGGATGCCGAGGTAGTCCTGAGCCGCCCTCATGGCGTCCGGCAGTGTCAGCCCGCGAGTGGCAATCCACAGGTCCAGGAGGTCCCCTCCGGTGCCTTTTGCGAAGTCCGACCAGACACCGGCCTTGTGCCCCGTGAGGCAGACGGACAGACTTCCGCCTTCCTCGCCTTCCGTGCTTCCGACCTTCCACTCACGTCCCTTGCGTTTGCCGGCCGGCAGCAGGTACTGGGCGACGCCCTCGGCCTGGGCTGCAAGGCGCTGGGACAGTTCCTTCGCGTTCACGCTGCGGCCTCCGCCGGGATCCGTCTGCCGTCCCGGAACTCGGAGGCGTTGTGGGCGTAGCAGCGGAGATTCGCCGCATGCGCCTCGTTCTCGAACCCGGCACGGGTGACCCACTCCGGAACGGTTCCTGCAGTTCCCGATTGCGACCGGCCGCAGACCTCCTCGTCCTCCCAAAGCCGTTGGTTGAGCCACGTTGACGGGATGTGCACGAAGCGGCCGCTCTCGCGGGTCCATCGCTCGTGCGCCTGCCACTTCGCCAAGCCGGCGAGCATGTCGTGCAGCAGGGCCGCATCGGGCTTGAGCGCCCGCCAGGCCCTCCACGCTGCCGCTCGCTGGGTCTTGCGCGGATAGGCGCCGTAGAACGCGATGAACAGCGGATCGTCGTCACCGGGTACTGCCGGCTTGGCTGATCCCACTGTCTGCCCCCCTTGGGGGGATAGGGGGGTATTTGGAGACGGAGACGGAGACGGAGACGGGGTTGAACCGATTCCAACGACCTGTTGGACTGCTGGTTGACTGCCCGTCGGCACAGGGGCGACCGGATGTTGACTACTCGTCGACGCTTCCTTCGCTTTCACCTTAGCCGAGTACTCGGGCATCAGCCTTTCTGCTTCGGCACGACCAAGCTTGCTGCATAGACCCGCCCAGCGTCCGCGCTCGCTACGTGCCTCCGCGCCGGTTGCCCAGGGCTGGTGCTCGGTCCAGTCGTGAAGACGGTAGCTACCCGCATCACCATCCAGGAAGCGTAGGTCCCTCAGTGCGGCGACCAACAACTCTGGCTCGCCCATCCACCCGCAGGCAATCTCGATGTCCTCAGCGGACAGGCCCTGCAGATCACCATCGGGCTTATTCGCGGCGGTCCAGAGAATCAGGCACACCAAGTGCCATCCGCCGGCAGGGCCCAGCCGGCGAACCAGCTTCAACGTCTTGGGATGGTTGGTGAAGCGCGTCGACAGACGCGCATCGAGAACGCCAGTCATCGGGCTTGCCCCTCCGGGATGCATCCTGCTGTGTCTGCCTGGGCTGACAAGAGTAAGCCGCGTCCTACACCTGCAGCCTCAAAAAAAGGGCGCTGAGCGCCCGTGGGTTCGATCTGCAACCGCGTCATGGCGTCTCTCCCACGCCATGAAGGTGCTCATCGTCGTTCCAGGTGATTCCCTCGAAAGCCAAGACCCATCGAGCACTGGACATCGACCCGTGACGCGCCGTCCACCAAGCGAAGCGGCAGGCGTAGACCATTCGGCGACGCAGCTTCCGAAGCAGAGCCCAGGGCAGCGCTCGCGCAGCGGGCGCGACGGTGCGGCCAAAAACAGCGGGGTGCTGCATCACGCCCTCAGTGCGGCGCGCTCTTCGGCGGAGGCCTTCGCTTTTTTGTCGACGTAGGCGGCGAGATCCGCTTCGCGGACCACTGTGGCTTTCGGCCCCAGCTTGATCAGCGGTGGGAAGTCAGGATCCGTCTTGGCCTTCAGCCAGAAGGTTGAGAGCCCGACGCCAAGAGCGTCGGCAGCTTCACGGGGACGAAGATTCTTGACCATCCAACCAACTCCAGTGAGTTGCATGCGCACAGGTGCGCATTGCGTTGGATGAAGTATTCAGGTGAACAAAGCAAAGGAACAGATCAGCGAGCCCGCTCGGTGAGCACTCAGCCCGCTGCATGCTCACCCAGCCGGCTCACTGATAGTCCTTTGGGGACAGCGCTCCTTTCTTCCAGTCCCGGCACCAGGTGGCGATTACGGCGGCGTTCCGAAGAACAGGCTGCTTCTCGAGCATGTCCTGGGCGAATTGAGCGGTGCTCATATATCGCGCTGGATGCTGCTGCCAATCGTCCCAGCAGCTTCTAACAAAGGACTTTGCCTGCGTCCGCGGGTCCTTCCGAACGCGCTGCTCTGCTCCTGCTTTTCCACTTACCGATCGAAGCTTGGCCAAAGTGGCCGGGTCGTTGATAGCGTCTGACTTGCCAAGTTCATAAGCGTCATCCCACATCGCAAGCCCGTCAGCCAAATCAAGCGCATCGAGGCCTTCGTAGACCAGGTTCAACCTGTCTTCTCCGTCCATCAAGGACGCATCGTGTAACCAGTACAGGCCCATGCAGCGGAGGAGAACTTGATCTGTTGCAGCCCTGCGCAGCTCTTCGCCTCGTTCAAACCGGGCAAGCATGGTGTTGGAGGTGGTCTCACCCAGCTTGTTGTAGAACGTCCAAGCCCGCCCCTCTGAGATCAGGTAGCCCTCGGCCGACGCCCGCAGACACATCTCCGGAGAGTCAGCGACTACGCCCTTTTGTATCGCGTAGCGGTACCACAAGGCACCCTGAGTAGCAGATAGGCAGAACTCCATGTTCGCGAGTGCGAACAAGGAGGGAAGCAACTGCCCCAGATGTGCGAGTCGCTCATAAGCATGGGCGTAGGCGGCCCCAATACGAAAGCCTAGGCCTGAGATTTTCTTCGGTAGATTGATGATGGATGGGAGCGACAACTTAAGCACTTCGTCGACAGCCTGTGCGCGCGCGTCGGCGAGGGCCTCGTCGTTCAAGCGGTAGAAATCGGCCTTCTCTTGGTCAGCTTCTGCCACTGCGTTCCTCCAGCTCCCTCTCCCAAGCACGGCACCAGCGCTCTATGACCACCGCACTCTGGAGCGTCTCGAATTTGTGAAGCATGTCTCTTGCGAAAGCAGCCTTTCCGTCGTACCGGCCGGGGTCTTGGCGCCACAGCTCCCAGCATTCTCGAACTGCGCGCTTTTCTGCCTGCTTTGGGTCAGCGGCAAGTCTCGCCATTGCCCCCTTAATGGCCATGCTTCTGTTGCGATCGTCAGGTCCGCGAGCTTTCCGGAGCGCCTCCGCCGCATCTGCGAAGGAGCCCAAAGCATCACCCGCATCCTCGTATAACTGGGCGAGCAAGGCTGAGTCTACGTTTGTGAGACAAACCAGACACCACAACTGTCGAACCAAGGGAGTTAGAGACTCCGGTGCATCCGGGAAGGCAGATGACTCTTCAAGAAACGTCGCAATTAGTGACGGGGAGATGTCATGCCGCGCTGGTGCCTCTACTTCTTCCCCAGCTTCATTGACGAACTTGATGCGATCTAGCGGGAAGTCCGCCCGCACGTAGTTCAAGAAAGCTCGAGTGTCCTTGAGAAAATCCTTCCACTCCTCCCAAGTCACTTCTGTGACATCGAGCTCGCGCAGCAAAACATCCGCCGCCTCCGAAGCGACGCCCAGAATCTGCTTCGTTTCCTTTCGTGCGATTACAGGCTTACCTTCGTAGTCAATGAAAGCCTTCTCGTTGCCACTGAAGAGGCTAGCCACTGGGTCATAGAAGTAGATAGTGAAATCCGGGATGTCTTCCCACGGGTGGCGCTTCTTTTCCTTGCCCTCATCGCTCTTCGCCATGCGCACCTCTACGCACCTGATTGAAAGGTGCCGCGCCGGCCCGTCAGGTTCACGGGTGTTCGGGGATCAGCCTAGGCGCGGCAAACACATTGTCAGAGAACCGGTCGGGTGACGCCCAGCTTCTTACACAGGCTCGTGACGTCCTGCCGTTCCGTCTCGTCGCACACCGCCGCTTCGTAGATGATGTTGCTCAAGTCGCTGATACGAGTGAGGATGCCGCGGACCGCCGTGGCCACATTGGCGTCGTCGCAGTTCTGCTCCACATGGGTGCGAAGCGTGTCAGCGAGGATCTGCACCTCGAACGTTGCGTCGCGCGTGATGCTGTGCCGAGCGGCATCTATGGTGCGGAGAGGGTCAGCCATGACACGCTCCCGATGCACCCGACTCCAGCCGCTCTCGCAGATGGGCCAGGATGTTGTCCGCCTCGGAGAACGGCTTAACGCCCTCCCGCATCATTGCGTGTCGCAGAAGCCATGCGAGATCGCTCGCAGTGAGGTCGCCTGGGGTCGTGGCGCTGCGCACGCGCTGCACCGACGTCAGGGGCGTGAGCACCTGCTGCCTGAACCTGCAGTAAGGGTCTGCGGCGTCTGCCGTTCGGGGGGTGGGCGTGGTTGCCCGGTGGTTTACAGTTCTGTCAGCCATGGTGCGGTTCCTTTAAGAGTAGGTGCACTGTGGTCAGGTCGGGCTGGGTGTTGACGCACCTTGTCCGACCGCCTCTTTACCGCAGATCCGCTGCGATGCCGGTGCCGACGAATGCCGGCGGATTCAGTTGGAGGCCTCCTCTCTACTTTCCTGCGGAGGTGTTGTCGTGCCGAAGAAGACCGCCCGGAAGAGTGCAAAGGGGGACATCTTGTCGCGGGAGGGCGCCATCACGGATTGGTCCCTCCAGTTGTACGTTCACGCTGTCGATGCAAAGGGAGAGCGAACCCGTAAGGCCGACACGTACCTGATGGTCCACGGCGAGTTCACCGAAGCGATCAAGGGCGTGTCCAAGTTCTCCGTGCAGCTCTGGGAACAAGAAGAACCACCCGTTGGCCGGGCGGAGATCGCCTCCATCGGCTCCATCACGTCGGCGAAGCTGGTGCTCCAAGCTGCCGCGGCGCTGTCCCCATCTGAGTACCGGACGGTTCTCGCGCTCGCGACGGGGAATCGCCTGCGGTACTTCTCGTGCAGCTTCCAGAGCCTTAGGTATGGAAGCGGCCTGATCACCGGCATTGGCTTCGACACGGAACTGCTGCAACGGGACTGAGAGTAGGCGGGAGATCATGATGTAGCCCCCCGCAGCGGCCTCACGTTCTTCGCTGGTTTGTTCTCCAGAAGGTCGTACAGAGTTTCAAGCGCTTGGCGCTTTTCCTGCAGGTATTCGTGAGCGTCATAGTGGCGCTCCTGGACTCCGCCGATGCCGTGCGACTGGAGCTGACCGCGAATGTGCAGAGGGATGCCCGCTTCGGCCAGGATCGTCTCGATGCCGCTGCGCACTCGCTTCAGTTGAAACCCCTTCACCCCAGCTCGTTCAGCCACTGGTCGTGACCACGTCGACAGACTGGTCGCGTGCATGGGCGTCTTGCCGCCATCGGTGGAAAGGATGAATCCCTGCTGCGGCAGGGTTCCGAGCTCGGCGCGCATTGGGCGGGTAAGCGGGAGCAAGTGGGCGCGTGGTTCGTTGCGCTTGCCCTTGGGATCCAGGAGTTTCAGGGTGTCCGGAGAGACGTCCTCACTACGAAGGCGGGTGAGTTGAGCGGCGCGCTGCCCACCAGTGAGGACGTGCAGGCGCAAGGCGGCGCCAATTACCCCGTCCTCCTCCTTGAGCGCACTCCAGTAGTGCCTCAGATCTAGTGAGGGCAGGGGGTTCTTGTCCGGCTGCATTTTGATCGCAGCCGTGCTCTCGACCGGATTCGTTGTGACCTGGTACCCGATGAAGGAGGAGGGCAGGGCTGCGTCGGAGTCAGCCCGCACTGCACACACGTAGGCCGCTCGCAAATAGGAGCGCAGCTTTCGCGCGGTAGTCGACTTGCCAGCCTCCGTCAGCGTCCGCAAGGCTGTGACAATCTCGCGCTTTTCCACTTCCGCGGCCGGCTTTGCTGCCAAGTCAGGGTGTGCCTCGAGAAGGTGGTTCTTGAAGATCGTCTGCGCTTCCCGGTATGAGGCCTTCCCCTGCTTCTTCAACCAGGCGCAGTAGTCGGCGCAGAGAGCTTGGAGCGTATATCTCTGGCGAGCGGTCGCCTTTCGGGTCTCAGCTTCTGCTGCCGCCTTCTCGCGCTCGCGCTGGGCGCGCAGACCGCCCGGAGTTTCATTGTCCGTCTTGGCATGTTCCCGTGCGGCTTCTAGAGCAGCCGCCACCGAATAGCCTCGCGTGCTCGGGCTCAGCGACTTGGGCGGCGCGAGAGGGTCGTAAGGTCCGATCGGCAGGCGCTCGGTCCGGCCAGCGGTCGTATGGCGCCAGTACATCTGCACGGCCCCGGACTGAAGGCGGCGAGCCTCCAGGGAACCACCCCTGGGGATCTTCTCCAGCACGATCGACTGGCCGATTTTCAGCTCGTTGATCCGCTGTCCGTGCGTGGTTGCCATTGTCCCTTGGCCGCCCGGTGACAGTCTCAGTGACAGTCATTCGCCGCATGGCCTTGTCCTTTCGTGGACAAATGTAGACGAATTTCAGAGGAGAGGCAACGGGCCGGGTCGTCCAGAGCGATCTAACCACGCCTCGGAGCAGGGGACTCATAATCCCTTGGTCGCTGGTTCAAGTCCAGCACGGCCTACCCAGGCCCTCGCGCGTTACTGGCTACAAATTTCGTAGCGACGCCGGCGTTTTGATACGTTGTGTAGCCGCTGTGTAGCCAGCGTCGACCCTTGCGGCTGAACGAGGAGCCATTCGACCCTGTACGCTTCCGGATTCGATTGGAGAAAAGCATGCCAGCGCTTGCAGGTCCGGTCATTGCGGACATTGAAGGTAGGCTCCGGAAATATCTGGAGGGCACAGGCGGGTACGACGAGCTCAAGTTCTTGAACGCAGGGGGTTCCGCCGCTGTCTATCGTGTTCGTCGCGGCGGTGAGACGCGCGCTGTGAAGGCCTTTAATCCGGCGCTTATCAGCGGAGAAGAAGACGGGGCAGACAAGCGGCGCTTAGAGATTCAGCGGCGGTTGATCGGACACGCGTGCCCGACCTTGGTGCAAACATACCGCGTTGAAGAGCTGAGGGTACGGCGTTCATCGAGATGGAATTCGTTCCGTGGCCGCAGCTTAAAGATGTACTCGGATCGGTCCCCGACAAAGCGATCGTTTCACTCATCACGCAGCTTGTTGCCGCAGTGCGGTATCTAGAGGATCAAGGCATTGTTCACCGCGACATCAAGCCTGAAAACATCCATGTTTCGCCCGGCTTCACTCAGCTAAAGCTTCTTGACTTGGGGGTCGTTCGGGATTTCGAGGACTCCAGACAGGCGGACGCAGGTAATACTGATCAGGGCGACACGCGTCCCTTCTTGGCCACAGCGCAGTACAGTTCGCCTGAATATCTTTTCAGGTTAGATGAGCCAACAGCAAGGCTTTGGAAGGGCCTGAACATCTATCAGGTCGGCGCGGTGCTGCACGACCTAATCAAAAAGGAGCCGCTGTTTGCGTACGAAATGGGCCTGGATAATCGATGGCTCGTTGCACGAGCTGTCCTTGCGAAGCAGCCGTCTTTTGCGGATTCGGATCTCGAGCGCCTGTCGCACCTGAAGGCGCTCGCCTTGAGGTGCCTAGTGAAAGATCTAGACACACGGTTGCAGATCGTCGGATGGGAAGACTTCGTCCTGGAGGGCGGGGGGAGCGCCATTTCGGCCTTGAAGGCGCGTTTAGCAAAGAGGGCCTCTGCTCCCAGTGGAGCAGCTCAATACGCCGTTGGCGCGCGTTTGGACTTCGAGCGGCGTGAGTTCGTAAACCGGTTTACGGATCGTCTTCGCACGGAATTGTTGCAGGTGTGTGGGACAACGCTGCCGGTTTCAATGCGAGCACCCAGCCCGAATGATCCGCTTACTTATCGATTCACGTTCGCAGTGAATGGCGGACTAAGTATCGTCGCGGTACTTGCGTTCGACTGGCAGACCGGGATACACCAACGAACTGCAAAACTGACCATCGGCGCGCAGCTCGCATCAGGTGTCGGCGAAGGTGTTAATCCCAAGCCGAAGGGGTTGATTTCGGCGACGATCCAAGAAGCTGAAGACGATGCGCTGGTGGTTTGTGTAGACGCGTTGGCACGCGTTGTTGATGCAGGTCTTGCAATGTGTGAAGCTGCCGAGGATCAGAAGGTTCTCAGCGGACGCGAGCTCTATAACGCCATCTGACGGGGGCATTATGCAGAAAAGCTGGTGGAGATCGAGGAACGAGCTGGATGAGGATCAACAGGCATTCATCAAACTTCCAGCCCATGGGAGGTATTCTCTGGTAGGCCCGCCCGGATCCGGTAAAACAAATTTACTTTTGCTTCGCGCTCAGTTTATTGCAGGCAGTGGTGAAAAGAACGTCCTGGTACTAACTTACACCAACGGGCTTGCAGACTTCATTAGGACCGGCATAGCGTCAACGGGTCTAATCTCGCCACAGCAAGTGAAAACATTCCACTCTTGGGCGGGCAGTCACATCTTTGACCAACTCAGGAAGTCTGCTGGACTAAAAGGCAGCGAGTTCGATGATGCCACGCGCGTTGCGATGCTGGACTTGCTGCTTGAAGCCAATAAGAAGGTGCCGACCAAGAACCTGTACAGTGCGATTTTCGTTGATGAAGCCCAAGATCTCACCTGCGGCGAATTGGAGGCTCTGCTCGCCCTCAGTGAGAATGTCTGCATCTGCGGCGATGCAAGACAAGGCATCTATGAGCGTGACGGTTTGGACGTGATCGCGAACCTGGGTTTGCAGCCCCATGTATTGAAGCGTCACTTCAGAATCGGGCACCGGATCGCAAGAGTGGCTGATCGCCTGCTTCCCCCACCGAGTGGTGTTCCTACGCTAGAGGAAACGTCCAACTACAGTCCAAAGGCTCAGGGCGAGTCAAGTGCGAAGATGCATGAGTGCGTTTCTCGCGAAGAGCAGTTCGCCAAAATGTACGAGCTAATCGCCATCCAACTTGATGCGTTCAAGGATGATTCGATAGGAATCTTCGGTACTAGGGACTCGCTTGTCGAGCTTCGGGCCCGCTTCGACGCGACCCCGCTCGCTGACCGCGTCTGCGTCCATGGGGTAGACGATGACGCGAGCTTTGGCTCTGGAAAGCCGATTCACGTGTTAACTATTCACTCTGCTAAAGGCACCGAATTTCGTGCGGTTCATCTTTATGGAGTGGAGGATTTAGCTAAGTTTCCTCTGAACAAGCGACAGCTGGGATATACCGCGATCACACGGGCGAAGACTGCCTTAAACGCCTACCGAACTGGAGACACTAACAAGCCGCTCGAGGCAGCCTTCGCGGAACCAAAGCTCATGGAGCTGGATGACCTCTTTCCGGAGGCAAAATGAGA